>ERZ772805.1771-NODE-1771-length-15810-cov-7.306823_pt1 | contig 15810 bp, 10 predicted proteins | sample MGYA00511344_ERZ772805 | MGnify/ENA primary metagenome ERZ772805 (study PRJEB29015, sample SAMEA2737730) | human gut metagenome | biome: human gut; feature: human-associated habitat; material: faeces | place: China | collected 2012 ...
TCGGCTGGACGCAGTATGCGTTGACGAAAGATAAAGAATTTAAGAGAAAAGCGGTGCTCTACAGCAACACGGTACTTATGTTCTTCCTCGGTGCTCTCCTCGGTGTCACTGGTGTAGCTGCCTTCGGCAACGCCCTCGGCGCCTGTGTAGGTTTTATTCCCCTTGCTGTCGCCCGGATCTTTATCAGCATCGGTGAACTTCCGGTAGAAGATGAGACTCCGGAGGAGACAGAGGAAGAGGCAGAAGAGATGCTGGAAGAGGCGAAGATTTTGGAGAAGGAAGAGAAGAAGAAAATTTAAAAATTGGATATTTGATGAACGGGAATGGGCAGTTGATTCAGGGATGGGTCGGCTGCCTGTTTTGTATAACAGGGAATGCCGAGAAATTTACCGAAATGTTTGAAAATAGAAGAACTGTTGTATTTTTTGCATTTTTTTCACTTTTCACATTTATTCTACTGGTTTTTGGGACAGAGGGTATGTATAATGAAGCTGTAACAAAACATTTCCACAGATCTGTGCCGGAAAATGCACATCTGCGGATCGATTTGATTTGAGGCAAACAAAGGGGAACAATACATGAAGAATAGAAACAGAGGATTTACCCTTGCAGAGCTGTTGATCGTGGTTGCAATTGTCGGTGTTCTTGTGGCAATTTCTGTTCCGATTTTCAACAGACATCTGGAAAGCAGTCGGGAGGCGGTGGATCTTTCCAATGTCCGCTCTGCATATTCGGAAGTTATGGCCGCTGTGGTATCTGAGGATGACGAACATGCGGTCAAGGTCGTTCCGTTAAAACAAAAAATTGAAAAATGGCAGTCGAAGGATCCGGTTACGATCGCCGGTATCACACATTCTAACAATGAGGGAGATACGGCTAATTGGATCGGTTATCCGGTTGCAGGAGGAGAATGTGAGGTTTCCTACCAGGCCGGTGTCGGTGTGATCTTAAACTGGAAAGGAAGCACGGTGAAGCCTGAGGCTCCATACCCATTCAATGTCAACTGTGATCTGCAGAAGCCGTTGCTTGACAGCAAGATATTAGAGAGGCCGGAGTTGATCAGACATTTTAATTTTGAAATTGATTCCAGATGCAACACCGGTTCCCAGCTCGTTGCGGCAATTATGACTGAAGTGAAAAAAGATCCGGATAATCTGATGAATTACGGAACCTGGGCTTATCTTGGAAAGGGAGGAACCAAGCAAAAGGAAGAAAAGCGGTATTTATTCTGGACGTCGGTCGATACGAACGCTGTTGGTGCGGGAAAAGAGATTCCGGTGATCATCAGCACCGGGGATGGAAGATATTATGTTTCTGAGACAACAACAGCTACGAGGCGATCGGGAAGCAACAGCTATGTGGCGATCGCAGATCATTTGACACCGGACGGTTATGTGGCGTGTACGGAGAATGGAACAAAGTATCAAGACCTGAAAGAGGCGTATGATGCCTATACCAAGCTGGTTACGACCGGAGCCTATCAGGATTATAAGGATACGCTCCCTAAAAAGTAAAATCAGGATCGTTTCGGAAAGCCATCTGATCTAATGGCGCATAAACTGATCCGTCTGCTGTAGTTCTTACGCGGACTCCCGCAGCAGCCGGATCAGCTCCTCCATCGCCGGAAGGGTCTGTTTTCCTTTCAGCGTAACGATGGAGTAGCTGGTGGTGTCATCTGGATTACCGATCCGGAAGCAGCGGACAGGCTTTGGATAGTGGAAATTTTTCATGTACTGGTAGAAGTTGAAAGCGATGCCATAGCCTTCTGCTGCGAGCTGACAGGCAGATTCAAGATTTTCAAGGAGAAAGACCTGTCCCGGTTCGGCGTGGTCATGAGCAATGGCAAGGTCTGTGTAGTGTCTGGAGGACTGATCCGGCTTTTGCAGGATAAAACGTTCCCCGTTAAATTGTTTGAGATCGATCCTCGGACATGGATCTTTCCGGCTTTTCTTTGCCGCGCCGGTGCACAGTGGGTGCCCGGCGGAGACAACAGCGACCATATAGTCCTCATAGAGAGGACGGTATTCCAGCAGCGGATGGCTGGAGGATTCATTGACGATGGCAAAATCAAGCTCTCCGGCAAGCAGATGCCGGATCATCTGCTCAGTAGATTCCTCGTATGGGACCAGCTTCACGTCCGGATAGCGGGCGGAAAAAACAGGCAGTGCCTTCGCAAGAAGATAAAGTGTTCTTCTGGGATGGATTCCGAAACGGATCGTTCCCGAAGAGCCACCCATGTATTTTTGAAGCTCATTTTCATAATGGGCTTCTATTTTTATCATTTCTTTTGCATGTTCCAAATAGATCTTTCCGGCCTCGGTTGGGACAAACTGTTTCCCGATCCGGTCAAAAAATTTTGTCCCGGTGCGTTCTTCAAGATTTCCTAAAAATATGCTGAGTGCAGGCGGAGAGATGTGCAGGGCTTGCGCCGCATCCTTAATGCCCCTGTGTTTTTCAATTTCAAGCATATAGAGCTGTTCCCGCATATCCATGGCCTTTCGCTGGTCCTTTCCCTGAATAAATATTTGCAATTTCGCATAAAAATAAACAATATTAAATAAAACAATAAAAATATTAAACTTGCTTTAATTTTATATCTTGATTATAGTCTAAGAAAGAAAACAAATCAAGGAAGGATTGAAAGTATGAAACCATTAAAAGAAAAAAAACCTTTTCAGGCGCCGCACACATTTGTGATCCTTGTAGCGCTGATCCTTCTGGCAGTCGCAGCCACTTATGTTGTGCCTGCTGGAGAGTATACCCGGTATACGGATGAGGCGACAAACAGAACCCTCGTGGAAGCGGGGAGCTTCCATTATGTCGAATCTCATCCGGTAAGCTTTTTAACCGTTCCGGCACTGATCTACAGGGCGATCGTAAAGGCGGCAAGCACAGTTACGTTTATCCTTATTATCGGCGGCTCTTTTGAGATCATCACATCCACAGGGATCCTCACAGTTCTCTGTAAGAAGATGGCGAAAGCCTTCCGCGGCCGCGAGTATTTTGTGATCCCTGCATTTCTGCTGTTATTTTCTGTTTTTGGAACAACGATGGGAATGTCTGCTGAGGTCATGATCTTTGTGCCGATCGGAATTGCCCTTGCGGCATCTCTGGGACTTGACAAAGTGACAGGTACCGCAATGATCGCTATGGGCGCCGCATCCGGATTTACAGCCGGAATCCTGAATCCCTTCAATGTCGGTGTTGCTCAGGATATTGCGGAGATCCCGATGTTTTCCGGTATGGGATACCGCATTTTTATTCTCGGAGTTCTTCTGGTGATCGATACGGTCTACATTACCTGGTACGCAAAGCGCGTGAAAGCGGACCCGACAAAGAGTATCATTTACGGAGAGCCTGAGGATCAGGAATTTACTTTCGATGATACAGAAGAAGCGCTGAACCTGACCCATGGTCTGACTCTGGCAGTGATCGTAGCCGGCTTTGCGGTCCTGATCTATGGACTCAGTAAGCTCGGATGGTATTTTGAGGAGATGTCTGCGATCTTTATCGCGATGGGTGTGCTCTGCGGTATCGTGAACCGCTATAGCCCAAACAAGATCGCCGCTACGTTCGGAAACGGAGCGAAGGGAATCGTTGTGGGAGCTCTGATCGTCGGTATTGCCCGCGGTGTTGAGCTTGCATTATCTGACGCGATGATCCTTGACACCATCGTCCATGCGATCGCAAGTATCGTAAACATTCTTCCGCAGTCCTTAAAAGCCATCGGAATGTTCCTTGCACAGTCACTTGTCAACTGTGTGATCACCTCCGGTACCGGACAGGCCGCGGTTACCATGCCGCTTATGGTACCGGTTGCGGATCTGATCGGTATCACGAGACAGACAGCCGTTCTTGCGTTCCAGCTCGGAGACGGATTTTCAAACTCTGTTCTTCCGACATCCTCCGCGCTGATGGGCTATCTCGTCGTTTCGAAGATCCCGTATGTAAAATGGTTAAAATTCATGATGCCGTTATTCCTGATCTGGACATTCTTCGGATGTCTGTTCATGCTTGGAGCACTCGTGATCGGCTATTAAAGCGGAGGAAAGAGAAGATGCAGGATTTTGAAGTGAAGGAGCGTTTAAGAGAACATCTGGAGTACCTTTGTTCGTTCGACAAGCTCTCCGGTGAACCGGAGGCGTATCGCGCGGTCGAGTATATTCTTGATGTATTGGAAAAATCCGGGCTTTCCTGCCATGAGGAGGATTTTCCGGCTTATCTGAGCAATCCGGTGAGTAGTGTCCTTATCGCGGATGGTGAGGAGTATCCATGTCGTCCAAGGTCTTTCTCGGAGAGTACAAAAGAAATGATCGAGGTCCCACTGATCTACGATCCCGGAACAAAAACAGAAGTCTCCCTTTCAGAACAGAAACGGTTTATGGAAACAGTTGCCGGAAAGCTTGTCCTCGGGTATGGTTTTGATGAGCGTTACGCAAAATTGCTGGAGCAGCATGGTGCGGCCGGGTGGATCCAGATCTGGACCTCCGACGAGGACGCGGTCCATGAGGACACGGTAAGTCCTGTCTGGGGAACTCCGGATATGGACTCATTTCTGTTCCAGTTACGGATGCCGGTGGTTGCCGTCTCAAAGCCCTGTGGGGAGAAACTGATCCGGAAGCTGAAAACATATGAGGCAGAAGGAAAACAGCTTTTTGCGCAGCTTTCCAGCGAAGTGGACACAGATGTAAAAAATGTCGCGCTGCCGATCGCCGAGATCCCGGGAAAAAGCAGGGATTTTGTCCTGCTCTCCGGTCACTATGATACCTGGTACCGTGGCGCTTTTGACAACTGCACGGCCAATGCACTGGCTCTGGAGCTTGCCCGTTATATGAAAGAACATCAGGATGAGCTTTTCTATTCCCTGCGGATCGCCTGGTGGCCGGGACATTCCAATGGGCGCTATATGGGATCCACCTGGTATTGTGATCACCACTGGGATGAGCTTGAGGAGCACTGCATCGCTCACCTGAATCTTGATCTTCTGGGATCAAAAGGAGCAGACCATACGCTTGCGATCCGGACAGCGGGGCTTGAGGGCGAGGAATGGCTAAAAGAGCAGGTGCGGAAGGTAGATCCGGCGGCGGAAATGATGTTTGGGCGTATCGGGCGGGGAGCGGACCAGTCGCTCTGGGGCGCAGAGATCCCATATCACATCAATCCCCGTTATGAGGCGAAAAAAGAACGAAAACACTCGGATGCTCCGGGTCCCGGCGTGTACTGGTGGCATACGATCGACGATACCTTTGACAAGATCGATCTTGACGGGCTTTTGCGGGACGGAAGAGTCGTGGGCGTTCTGTTGTATGAACTCCTCTCGAAGGAGAAGCTTCCTGCCGATTATAGCAGCTATGCAAAAACCTGGCTCCCATACTTTGAGACGTTAAAAAATTCAGAGGAGCATGAACAGGCGGCGGATGAGATCGAAACACTTCTAAAAGAGGTTCTGGATCGTTGTGAAACGCTTGAACATATATGGGGAACGGAGAAGATCGAAGAACATAACCGCCTTTGCCGTCTCGTCGGAGGAGTTTTCAGCCGTCTTATGCACTCCACAGGCTCCGCGTATGAACAGGATACTTCTTTTGCGTATGGTCCGCTGCAGCTCCTTAAAGCTTCTGCGAAGGCACTTCTGGAAAACAGTCCCGCGGATTGGAGCCTGTTCTATCAGACAACATTCGTGAGACAGAGGAACCGGATGGTGACGGAGCTTAGAAAACTGCTGAAAGAGATCGATCTGGAATTCAGGAATGGATCGGATCGCTTTGGGGCTTCACGAAATTGTGACAGGAGAATGGAGATATGAATAAAGAAACAATAAAGCAGGCCGTTGCGTTTTACATGGCAGAGCTTGCAGGGCTGGCGGATCAGATCTATGATCTGGCGGAGCCGGGGCTTGAGGAAGTCCGCTCCAGCGCGATCCTTACAGATTATCTGGAAAAAAATGGATTTCAGATCGAGCGCGGGATCGCAGATCTCCCGACTGCTTTCCGTGCTGTCTATGAACAGGGAAACGGAGGTCCTTCCTTTGGATTTCTCGCAGAGTACGACGCACTGAAAGGGATCGGTCATGCCTGCGGTCATCACATGCAGGGACCGTCTGTGATCGGAGCGGCCCTGGCACTCCGGGATCTCTGTAAGGATCAGCCCTATAAGATCGTGATCTACGGGACACCGGCGGAGGAGACAGTCGGCGGAAAGATCATTATGAAGGAGAAAGGGTGTTTTCAGGATATCGATCTTGCGCTCATGATGCATGCAGCCCCCAATACCTGTGTCGATGTCCGCTGTATGGCACTTGAGTGCTTTTACGTTACCTTCCATGGGGTAGAAGCTCATGCCGCCATGAGCCCGCACAAAGGTAAGAGTGCCTTTGATGCCGCGCTTCTTTCCTTTCAGGGGATCGAGTTTATGAGGGAACATGTTCTTGAGGATTCCAGAATGCATTACACGGTCCTTGATGCCGGCGGTCCATCGAACATCGTTCCGGGAACGGCAAAGGCAGAGTATACACTTCGCTCTTATAGTACGGATTACTTAGAGAAGGTCATCGTTCCGAGATTTCAGGACATCATAAAGGGGGCGTGCCTGATGACGGGAACGACCTGTGAGATAGAGAGAAGCTATCCGTTTCAGGCAAAGATCCCGTGCCTGACCCTGAATGACCTGATCATGGAAAATGCAAGAAAATTTGAGGCACCACAGCTCGCCGGACCGCGTGAAAAGACGGGCTCCACGGACTTTGGAAATGTTATGTATGATGTGCCCGGATGCTGCATCCGCACAGCGTTTGTGCCAGAGGGTACCGCGGCGCATTCGCAGGAATATCTCGATGCGGGCAAGACGGAGCGGGCCCATGAAGCGATCCGGTCCGGTTCGGAGATCCTTGCGGGAACATGCATCGACATGATTGAAAGGCCGGAGCTTTTGGAACAGATCAAAGAGGAGTTTCGGAAGCGGAAACAGGAAGAAACCGCAAAAATATGACAAAATTGTCATTTTCCAGTCATGAACAATTAAACTGCTGTCTGTAAAATATGAATCTGTAAGGAACTTAACAAATATCCAGAAAGGAAGATGATTATGACAGCAGCTATTGGTTTTCTGATGATCATCGCGATCGTAGCACTGCTCTTAAAGGGCAAAATGTCTCCGATCGTGGTACTTGCGGTGATTCCGGTCATTGCAGCCCTGATCCTCGGCTTCTCCCCGGTGGAGGTCATGGACTTCATTGCGGATGGAATCAAAACCACCACAAGCAATGGTATCTTATTTATCTTTTCAGTAATTTATTTTGGTGTTCTGGCAGACACCGGACTCTTTGATGTTATCGTAGGCTGGCTGGTAAAAAAAGCCGGAAACAATGTAATTGCGGTCACTGTAGTTACAGCGCTGATCGCAACGATCGCTCATCTGGACGGTACTACGGCTGTTACCGTTCTCATTACGATCCCGGCGATGTACCCGGTATATAAGAAGATGAACATTGATTCCCGTATCCTTCTCTGCCTGACAGGTGCCTGCATGGGCGTTATGAACCTGCTTCCGTGGGGCGGTCCGACAGCGAGAGCGGCTACTGTACTCGCTATGGATGCCACTGAGTTATGGCACATGCTGATCCCGCTTCAGGTTGTTGGCCTGATGATGAACATCATTCTTGCTGTACTCCTCGGCATGTTAGCCATCAAGCATGGTGCCGGCGCCGGAAAGGGCGTAGAGGTGGAGTCCGATGAGAAAGAGAAGAAAGAGGCAGCTGATTTAAGAAAATCCAACGCTTACCTGATCTTCAACTTCTTACTTACAGTAGGTGTGATTGCCCTGTTATCCACAGGTATCGGTAAATCCTATGTAATCTTCATGCTTGGTCTTTGCATCCTTCTGGCTGTCAACTACCCGAACCAGAAGATTCAGGACAAGCTGATCAAGAAGCACGCTCCGGCAGCCCTGATCATTTCCGCAACACTGTTTGCCGCAGGTGCTATGGTAGGTGTCTTCGACGGAACCGGTATGCTGGAAGCAATGGCAAATGCGATCATGGCGATCATTCCGGCAGCTCTTGGAAAGTACGTTCACATCATCTTTGGTATTCTGGCGCTTCCGCTTGGTCTCTGCGTTGGAACAGACGCATACTTCTATGGCATCATGCCATTAGTTATGCAGGTAGGCGAGACCTATGGTGTGGCTTCCCTGAATACTGCCCTGACCATGCTGATCGGTAAGAACCTTGCGTTAATGGTAAGCCCGTTAGTACCGGCAACTTACCTCGCGATCGGTCTGACAGGAACAGAGCTGAAAGATCATATGAAATTCAGCATTCCGCCGTACTACATTATCAGCCTTATCATGCTGGTATTCGGTGTGATTCTTGGCATTGTTGCCATCTAAACGATACATGACGAATGAAAATCCTGTTCTGCAGCACGGATCTTGTACCGCAGAACGGGATTTTTTGCTATAATGAAAGAAAAATGACGCAGGAGTAAGGTTATGAATACAGAAAAGATCCTACTGGTGGACGATGAGCGTGCGATCCGGCTGGCTGTGCGGACCGCCCTGACCCGTGAAGGAATGCAGGTGACGGAGGCAGCCGATGGAAGTGAGGCTCTGGAGCTTTTAAAGAAACAACAGTTCCATCTGGTGATCCTGGACGTAATGATGGAACATGTGGGTGGTTATGATGTGCTGCAGGCAATGCGCGCCGCGGGAGACCACACGCCGGTCATGATGCTGTCGGGAAAATCCGATGAGATGGATCAGGTGCTGGGGCTCGGCTTTGGCGCGGACAGTTATCTGACGAAACCGTTTCATACTGCGATCCTGATCCAGACAGCAAAGGCGCTGATCCGCAGAAGTCAGATCTACAGCCAGGGAGCATCCGGAGACACCGGGATCCGTAAGGGTCCGTTTACGGTAGATACCTTAAAGATGGAGTGCCTGAAAAACGGTGAGCCGTTAAATTTTACTGCCAGAGAGATGACCCTGTTCCGATTCCTGATGGAGCATCCGGGACAGGTATTTACGAAGGAACAGCTTTATACCCAGGTATGGAATGAGGCGGTGGTGGATGACAATACCATCACCGTCTATGTGAAACGGATCCGGAACAAGATCGAGGATGACCCGAAGCAGCCCCGGTATCTGAAGACGGTACGTGGAATCGGATATATGCTGAATGTGTAGGAATAAAAAATGGAAGAATTTTTAAATAAAAGGAAATCAAGACTGGTGGCGGTCAGTCTGTTGATCATTTTATCAGTGGTTGTGATATTTGCAGGTTCCCGGCTTTACAGTCAATACCGGGAGCAGGTGATCCGGACGGAGGAAAGCCAGCTTTTAACCATGGCGGGAATCGTCGGAAATAACCTCAATTCCTACATGGAACAGCAGCTTGAGGAGATTGACCTGTTTTATTCCCAGGAGGGAATGCCGGAAAACGTCTGGGCGGAGTCTGGCGGAATCAATGCGCGGACAGCTTACTTTTTAAAGGAAAATGCAGGGGTCTATAACTGGATTACTGTAACGGAACCGGATGGAACAAAATTCCGGTATGAACCGGGGAAAAAGACGTTTCGGGAATCTGCGGACGGAGAAGTGAAAGCAGTGGATTCGCAGGACGGAAATCATCCTGCAGAGATCACGGGAAAAGAAATATCGGATCAGACGGGATGGTATGAGCTTTATATTGAGAAGAATATCCCTGTCGGATCTGAGGTCTATATGCTCACATTTGCCATGGACCTTGGAGCGCTGTATGAGAAGATCGTCGCGCCGGTAAAGATCGGAGAAGCCGGATATTCCAGCGTCAAAGACCAGAATATGAACATCATCATGCACCATGTAAAGAACCAGATCGGTCTTGAAGCGGTGGATGGACGTATTGAGAGGTATCCATATCTTGACATGAGCAGCCTGAATGCCTGGATCATGAGGCAGGAAAATGAGAACTCCGGAACCGGTGTGATCGATACATATGTATGGGATGATCCTGAATTAAAAAGAGTCCGCCGCGTCGTTGCGTTTCAGGCGATCTCGATTCAGGGAGAACGCTGGATCGTCAATTCCACACTGCCGGTCCATGAACTTTCGGGACCGCTTGAGAGCATGATGACCATGCTGATCGGCGTGATGATCCTGTACATGCTGATTCTTGCGGTGATCATGGTATTTTTCCTGAGAAACCGTTTTCTGGCGGAATCCCAGCAAAAGGAGATCACGTATCTAAAAGAGATCAATCATGGAATGGAGATGCTGGTCCAGAAAAACAACGAGATCCGGCATTATCAACGGATCCAGTCGCTGGGAATGATGGCGAGCCACATTGCACATGAATTCAACAATTATCTGACACCGGTGCTGATCTATGCGGAGCTTCTTGAGAATGATGAATCCATCTCTTCCGAAAATCAGGAGATGATCCATGAGATCACAAAGTCGGTGGATCAGGCATCGAATCTGTCAAAAGAACTGCTCGCCTTTTCCAGACAGGATACCGGTGTGCGGCTGGAACCACTGAACTTTACGGAAGAAGTCAGGAATGCGGTATCCATCGTGCGACAGCTTGCCCCGGCGGCGATCACGTTGAAAACAGAGATCGCGGAGGAACCGCTATATGTGTTAGGACGCAGACGGATGGCGGAGCACATTTTGATGAATCTCTGCAAAAACGCGTTTCAGGCTATGGAAAAGACCGAGAGAAAGGAGTTGTGGATCCGGCTGGCGGCAAAGGGGAACGATGCGATCCGCCTGCAGGTATCTGATACCGGCTGCGGAATCGGAGATGATGCCATGCAGAAGATCTTTGAACCGTTCTACACAACAAAAGGATCGAGACAGGGTACAGGACTCGGTCTTTCGGTGGTTCGGAATATGGTGACATCGGTCGGCGGAACGATCTGTGTAGAGAGCAAAGCGGGTGAAGGAACAACATTTGTCATTGAGATCCCGCAGAGCGGACCGGAAGTGGAAGCTGACGGCCGGAAACGGCTGAAGCATGTACAAAAGATTGCGATTGTCTCCAGTGAAGAGTCCGCGAAGACCTGGAAAGCGGCCGCATCTGACAGCCGGAAGACGGTAGATCTGTACGCACACCCGGCGGCCCTTATCGACCGGGTCCAGAAAGATCCGTCAGCCTATGATCTTCTGATCGCGGAGTACACACTGCCGACCATGAACGGAATCGAACTGTGTGAGGTGGTTCGCCGCATCAATCCGGAAATTCGCCTGATCCTCATCGCGGAACAGGGAGGAGCCGATTTCGAATGGTACCTGAATAACGGCATGATCGACCGGTTTATGCTGAAAGATGAGTTCGCGGAGGAATTTGCGGAGATGTTTGAAGGATGATTGTTGGAGATTCCGAAGCCGGACGAAGGAGTGCGAAAGATCAAGATCATAAGAGACATTGAATGATTTGTGTTTCGAAGTTTTATGTGACAAATGAAATAACCTATGATATTATAGAAACCATATAAGCGAAAATGACTTTTGCGGGAACGAAAGTGTCTTTATATTTTTTCTCGCATACTTCCTAGTTGCTTACAGATAGAGAAGCATATTGCGGATAAAATAACATTTTTACGTGAAAAGCGTGATATCAGTAAATACAGATTATCGCAGCTGCCGGGTATTTCCCTGTCGTCACGGGGAAGAGTCATGGAGCGGGAAACAGTAATGTCAATGCTTCGTGGACTTCGGAAGTAGGAGAACAGTTCGAGTATATGTATCGGCTGTTCTTTTTTGCTTTGGAACATTAAAACGGTAATTTTTTCTTGTGTATAGTAGAGCGTTAAAGTATAATAAAATCAGTTTCTTTGCATAAGTTTAACCGAATCAGGTAAGTCCCCTGCTTCAATTGCGAAAAGCAATAAGTAGTAGGTGGGGACTTGCTTGTATCAGGAGGAGTGGAAACTTCTTCTAATAAACTGCGGCACAGTTATTTGGTTATGAGCAAGTAGCAAAGCGGATTGAAAATATCCGCTGGACAAGCTTAAAAGGATGATCGGCAAACCAGGTGGAAAGTCTGGGACGCAAAGCTACAGGGCCTTTAAAATGGCAGCCAGTTGCATGAAATGACGTGCACTGTCTGTTTGACAGTGTTTTTTTTACGGTGTTGTTTCATAGACGCAATAATAATGACTTTATCAGGAAAGAATGAGGAAAATAAAAGTATGAAAAAGGCAAAACATTGTCTGATAGCAGTGGTGTCGGGGGTACTTGTAGCAACTGCTGTCTTGTCTGGATGCGGACAGTCAAAGAAAGAAGTATCTAAAAACGATGATCATCTTACTGTTTATTTGTGGGAAAATCGTTTGATGAAAAATATTGCACCCTATATCCATGAACAGTTTCCTGATCAGGATATTGAATTTATTATTGGTAACAATGATACCGATTTATACAGTTATTTTAAAGAACATGATGAATTACCGGATATCATAACAGTACGTCGATTTTCCGGAACAGATGCACAGGATTTACAGCCTTATCTTATGGATTTTGCTTCTTACGATGTTGTTTCTAAGTATTATTCTTATGCGGTGCAATATTATAAGAATGCGGAGGATGAAATCCAGTGGCTGCCAATCTGTGGTATTCCGCAGACGATCATTGCCAACAAAACACTGTTTGATCAGTATGGAATTAAGATTCCGGAAAATTATGAGGAATATGTACAGGCATGTCAGCAGTTTTATGATAATGGCATAAAACCGTATTCCATGGATTTGGGGGAAGATTGGTCAAATCAAGAAATAATTCAGGCTGCGGCAATCGGTGAGTTTACAAGCCTGGATGGTATTGAATGGCGAAACAGTGCAGAGACTGCAGTGGATGAAGTAAAGTTTGATGATGCATTATGGAAACGTATTTTTTCGGAAACCAGTCAGTTTCTTAAGGACTCGCACTTTGGTAAAGAAGATATCAATATTGACATCGATACAGGAACCCAGATGTTTGTCGAGGGAAAATCAGCAATGTTTCATGGACATCCGACGGTTATGCAGCAGCTGCAGAAACAGATGGATGCGGAGCTGATCCGTATTCCTTACTTTTCACAGACATCGGATGAATCCTATGTGTACATGACTCCGTCCTTAAACATTGCATTTAACAAAAATCTGGAAAAAGATCGGGAGAAACTGGATACTGCACTGGATGTGCTGGATTGTATGATTTCAGAAGAGGGGCAAAAGCTGATTGCGGATGGAAGCGGCGTCATTTCATTGAATACAGATGTTCCAACTATGATGCAGGATGTGCCTGGACTGGAAGAGGAAATTAAAAATAATGCTGTTTATATCCGGTATTCCGCTCAAAAATCATTTGATGCAAGTCTTGAGGCTGTTCACGGATTACTGTCAGGGGAAATGGATGAAACACAGGCTTATGATACTTTTCGCAGTGTAATGAATCGTAAAGATCCAGAAGAAAAAGCAACGGTGAATTTTGAAAATGAATATTCCATTTCACTGAACGATAGAAATGGCCGTGATGCAGCATCTTCCATTTTAACTACGATCAGAGAAGAAAATGATGCACAGCTGGCTCTGGCACCATATTATTATTTCACTTCTTCTATGTACAAAGGAGAATGCACCAATAGCCGGGTTGGCATGATGACAGCGAAGAGTTCAGATACAGCATTATATGTTGCAAAAATCAATGGTAAACAGGTTTATGAACTCGTGGAAAATTATCTCGCCGATGCGGATGAGAATTTTTACGTAACCAATAAATACGAATTACCAATTGCATCCGGTATGAAAATGATCGTCAATCAAGCGGAAAGTGGATTTTCGTTAAAGGACTTAACAGTTAATGATAAGAAAATAGACAAAGAAAAGGAATACTCGATTCTTCTTACAGACACCACAATGTCTGTTTTGAAAAAAATAAATCCGAAATGTGAGATTGAGCAGCTTAAAGATACAACATTATCAAGTGCATGGATCGAAGCAATGTCAAAAGGACAGCAGCCGTCAGCACCGGAAGACTATATAGAGGTTGAACAGTAAAAGTGGAGATAGAACAAACGGTAAATAAAAGAAAAAAAATAACAAGGCTGTTGCTTATACTGCTTATGATTCTTTTAAGCTTAGGTTGTATAAAGTATCTTATAAGTAAGTCTAGCAAGTATATCAGCGAAAACGGAAAAAGCAGTATGGGAGCTGTTGTTGAACAGATACAGCAGACCTATGATCTTCAGGTGAGTGGATACTACAGCCAGCTGCAGTTGGTTGAGGAATTTTTACTTCATGAGAGGGAGCTGTCTCTTGAAACGGATGTGAACAAAAGTTTCTTTGAAGCATGGGAAAAAGAATCGGAAAGTACCCTTATATTCATTCAGGAGAATGGTCAGGCAATATCAGCAGGTGGAACAAAAATGCGGATTGATATGCCAAGTAAACTTCTGCTGGACTTAAAGAATGGATACAATATTGGAAAACTGGTGCGTCTTGATTATGATCAGAAGAAAAAAGACGGTTATCTGGTTGCGATCCCATGTCAGGAATACACGATCAATGGGGAAACTTATACGGCAATTGGAACTGTGTATGATCATTCGAAACTGGATTCCATGTTAAAACTGAAAGGTTATGATGGGAAAGCATATTTGTTCATGCTGGATGATGACGGAAATATTACGTATACGAACCAGAGTGGTGATAAATACCTGCGTAATTATTCTTTGTTAAAACATTTAAAAGGGGAACAGGCTATTACAGAAGAAGAGGCTGATTTGTTCAAAAAGAAGTTTGATAACGGAGAATCCGGAGTTGCACTTTTGGGAAAACAGAACCCCTATTATCTGGGGTATTGCCCGATAGAAAGCAACAACACCATTTTGGTATGCATTGTGGCAAAGGGAGTTGTTGACAATGTGCTGATGGATTACCAGAAAACGGTGTTGTTTACAACAATACTCATGGCAGGTTTTATACTTTTACTTTTTGCCGGATTATTCTACAGTATTTCCAGACTTAGTCTTGCAGATCAAAAAGCAGAATATGAAAAAAGAAATAATGAACTTCATTTACAAACAATGAAGGAAATGGAAGTAGTCAATCAAAAACTGAAAAAGGCAAAGAACGTTGCAACAGAGGCTTTACAGACAGCTGAAAATGCAAATAAGGCGAAAACGGATTTCCTGTCTAATATGTCACATGATATTCGGACACCTATGAATGCAATCATTGGTATTACGTCTTTGATCAGACATGATGCAGGGAATAAAGCGAAAGTTATAGAGTATGCAGATAAAATAGATATTTCATCACAGCATCTGTTAGGAATTATCAATGATGTTCTGGACATGAGTAAGATTGAGGCAGGAAAAACAGTCTTCAAGTATTCTGACTTTTCTATTCTGGATTTTATACAGGAACTTGACACTATATTTCATACTCAAATATATGAAAAGCAGCAGACCCTTACAATCATAAAAGAAAATATTCAGCATGAGTGGGTGAATGGGGATCAGGTTCACCTGATGCAGATTTTCAGCAACCTGCTTTCCAATGCAGTGAAGTATACCCAGGAAGGTGGGGAAATTCAGTTCTTTGTAGAAGAATGTGAGACAAAGTCATCTGTCTATGCAAAGTACCGTTTCTTAGTTAGCGATAATGGTATGGGAATGTCGGCAGATTTCAAAGAGACAATCTTTGATGCGTTTACGCGTGCTGAAAGTTCTGTGACTAATAAGATACAGGGAACCGGACTTGGAATGGCGATTACTAAGAACCTGGTTGAAGCAATGGGAGGCACCATTGACGTGGAGAGTGAACTGGGACAGGGAAGCTGTTTTGAGGTTCT
>ERZ772805.1786-NODE-1786-length-15692-cov-4.170301_pt1 | contig 15692 bp, 13 predicted proteins | sample MGYA00511344_ERZ772805 | MGnify/ENA primary metagenome ERZ772805 (study PRJEB29015, sample SAMEA2737730) | human gut metagenome | biome: human gut; feature: human-associated habitat; material: faeces | place: China | collected 2012 ...
GGGCGTCTCCGGCACCACCAACATGATCAAGATCCACATGATCGGCAACTGCCTGGCTACCGGCGTGGGCATCGGCCCTGAGGGCGCTGCCCTGGCCAACGCCACCGGCAAGGCCTGTGTCTGCCACAACCTGGACGAGCTGCGGGCCAAGTTCAAGCCCGGCATGGTCCTGGTGGTGTCCTCCACCTCCAACGAGATGCTGAGCTACGTCCGTGACGCCGCCGCCATCGTGGTCGAGGAGCCGGGCCTGAACAGCCATGCTGCCATTGCCGGCAAGGCCCTGCTCAAGCCCACCATCGTGGGTGCCGCCGGTGCTACCAGCCACATCCGCGATGGCCTGATGGTGGCCGTGGACTGCGCACACGGCAGCGTGCAGCGCCTGCAGGCCTGATTTTATCGGAAAGATTGGGAGGAAGTAGCAATGGAACGGATCGCAAGTTTTTGCGTGGACCACACCAAACTGGACCGCGGCATGTACCTGAGCCGCCAGGACGGCGATGTGCTGACCTGGGATATCCGGATGAAGAAACCCAATCAGGGCGATTACCTGACCACCGGTGCGGCCCACACGCTGGAGCACCTGTTTGCCACCTACGCGCGGAACAGCGCCTACAAGGACGGCGTCATCTACGTCGGCCCCATGGGCTTCTATCTGGTCACCCGCGGCCTGACCCCTGCCGAGGCTCTGGCCCTGACGGCGGACTCGTTCCGCTTCATGGCCGCTTTTGAGGGTGCTGTCCCCGGTGCCAGTGAGGTGGAGTGCGGCAACTACCGCGATATGGACCTGCCCAAGGCCAAGGCGGAAGCAGCCGCTATGCTGCCCGTGTTGGAAGCTCTGACCGCTGACCAGCTGCACTACTGATCTCCCCCGGAACCTAACATAAGATGCGGAAAAGGCACGTTCTCCAAAAGAGAGCGTGCCTTTTTGTAATATTTACATAAATTATTCCGGTTTGGAATCTTTAGGAAGCCGTCTCCACCCGGGTACAGCGCACTGCGCAGCGGGCACTGCCGCCGGTGGTACAGGTGAAGAGCGTCAGATCCCAGTCATCGCCGTCCGCCTTGCCCACCATCTCTTCGATCTGGGTGGGCTGCAGGGTCTCCACTTTGGAGACGGTGTAGTCCCACTCCCGGCCGTCCATATCCACGAACTGCACCTCCGTGCCCTCGGCCAGCCGCTTGACAGGACTGAAATGCCGGGCATAGTTGTGGCCGCAGATGACCAGATCGTCCGTGAAGACCGAGCCCGCGTACCGCCCTGGGGCAATTTTGAGGCCCGGATAGCTCCACTCGCTCATCACAGGCAGGGCCAGCCCGATGGACGGGATGGAGAGATACCCGATGTAATCCCAGCCATCAATGGCGGTAACGGTCATCTCCCGGGCGGTGTCGTCCACCTGGGTGGGCACCAGAAGCTGCAAATGGTTCTCCTGCTCGTCCAGCGTCGTTTCCAGCTGATCCAGCACCTGTGCCGCCGCTTTCTGGGCGCGGCCATTGTCCCACTGGTTGTAACCCAGCAGGCCCAGCGCCCCGGCCAGCAGCAGCGCTCCCAGCAGGATGAGGATGGTTCCAAGTCGTCTTTTCTGCATGGCTCAGTGTTTTTTGCGGAGCAGGATGCCCGCTGCAATGAGGCAGGTGCCTGCCGCCGTCAGCACCGGGATGGGCCAGTTCAGCTGGCCGGTCTGGGGCAGGGTCGGGCGGCCATTCAGCACCCAGTCCTCCGGGTTGCCCGGATTGGGAGCCGCGTTCTTATCCGGGCGGCCGTTCAGCACCCAGTCATCGGGATTGTCGGCACCCGGAGGGGTGTTCTTGCCCGGTTCCTCGGGGATATCCGGAGTCTCCGGTTTGTCCGGGTTTTCCGGCGTGGTCGGCTTTTCCGGCTCGGTGGGTTTGTCCGGTTCCTCCGGCTTGTCGGGTTCTTCCGGCACATCCGGCGGGGTGGTGGGCGTCAGCGTGCCCACCTTGGGCAGGGCGTCCACATCGTAGAGGTACGTGTCCTCCTCCACCAGCGGCACCGACACCAGGAACGGGTTGATCTTCTCATACCCGGTGGAAGCGGTGCTCTGGACGACGAGATACAGGCCCAGCGGCAGCCGTGAGAAGACGGCCTTGCCATCGGTATCCACGGTGAGCGTCTCCCCTTTGCTGCCGGCCGGGCGCTTGTCGTCCAGGGTCCGGGCCAGGTCGCTCTCCGAGAGATCGCCGAGGGAAACGCCGCAATTTTCAAAACCATTTGTATAATCGTAGCTTAAATTTCCATTTTGGCGGCTGATGGAGGCCACCTGATACAGGGTCAGCTTGCCGCCCGAGACCGCGCTCCCGCTCTCGGAATCCCGGAGGGTCACGGTGATGCTGCCTTTCCGGGTGAGCTCAATGCTGGCGGCCGTGGCGGCGGCAAAAGCCGGGGCCGCGCACGCTGCCGCCAGTGCCACAGCCAGCAACAGCGCCGCCAGCTGTTTACGAATTTGTTTCATGGGGGTCACCTCTCGTCGTTTTCTCATGTTTGCCTGCTTTCGGACGCTTCCGTGTGGTCACCAGCAGCCAGATCAGCAGCACTGCCAGCATGGGCAGGGCAATGACAGGCGCCGTGATGATGGGATCGATCTTGGTTGCGTCCGCCGTGACACGGACATGTTTCTGGCTCTCCCGCGTGTTGACACGGTGGCCGCGCACCAGCAGGCGGTGGGTATTGATGCCGTAGGGCGTGCAGGTCATCAGGGTAACGTAGTCCTGCCCCTCTACGGGCTGTAATAAATCCGTCTCGGTGGGGAGGACAATGGAGATCCGGTCCACCTCATAGGTCAGCACCCGGTCCAGCACCGTGATGGTGAACGTGTCGCCCGCTTCCAGCTCGTCCAGATTGGTGAACAGCTTGGCGCTGGGCAGGCCGCGGTGGGCCGAGATGACCGCATGGGTGCCCGCCCCGCCCACGGGGAGGCTGCTGCCCTCCAGATGGCCTGCCGCCACCTGCAAAACACCATCGCTGGTGCCGTGGTAGACGGGCAGCTCTACGCCGATCCTGGGGATGGTGATATACCCCATAATGCCCGTGCCGGAGACGTCCAGCGTCTCGTCATAGCCGGAGACCTGCTCCGGCGTGAAGAACGAATTGGGCGTGGCCGCCAGCCGTTGGTTGTAGGCGTCCGCCGCCTCAAAATAGGCGGTATAGTCCGCATCCGACATCTCGTTGACCGTCTCGTCATAGCTGGCCAGCGCGCGGGACTGGTGGCGCTGGTTGACATAATCGCTGACGGTGGGATATAACATCACGGATAGACCCACGAGAAAGATCAGGATCAATATTATGGTACTGCGGTTCTTTTTCATGGGCTACTCCCTAATGTTATCAGGATATTTTTTGCTTTGGGGTTTGGTTTAGCGCTTGTTCTCCATCCGCTTCTTGGTCACCAGCAGGACCACAGCCACAGCCATCAGCCCGCCGCCGACGACGTAGAAGACGGTAGTGCCCATGCCGCCGGTGGAGGGCAGGGTGGTACCGGCGTTGTTCTCAACGCTTACTTTCAGACCAGTAACAGCCGCCTCATCACCAACCTTGGTCAAAACATCCGGGCGACTATCTGCACTGGTATACGTTGCATTGATTCTGAATTTCACAGGCTCGGTCAGGCGGTTGTAGCCAGCCGGTGCTTTGGTCTCATAGAGATAATAGTCCACTGCATCGTCCAGACCCTTAATCGTAATGTTGCCTGCGGTCATCACATAGGTAGTATTTTTATCGCTTGCGGTTGCAACACGGTAAGTACTATCTGTGGAATCGTAGACCAGCTTAATCAGGTTTCCAGTCTCTGTAGGAGTTCCGTCCTCCTTAATTGTACCAAGGTCAACCGTTCCGAATTTGCTCAAAACAAATTTTGCATCTTTCAGCTCTTTTTCTTTATCGGCACCGTCAATTTTCTGAACATTCATTTTGAACGTCCAATCGTAAACAGTCACATGCGGCGTCTCGCCCTTGGTATTATTATCATGCGGGTTGTTGCTGTACTGAAGATAAGCAGTGTTCTGCTGCTTCCCCTTATCATACACATTTGCGTCTTCATTCAAAACGCCGGTATAGTAGGTATACAGGTTGTCTCCTTCCTCAATTTTACCCTCTTTGATTGCTTTCAGAATGTCAACTTTCACAGAGAATTTGTTTGCATCTACAGAATCAACTGTAACAGTGTAATATCTGCTCTCCAACTCTACCTCATCATTGATTTTGATGGTAACTCCGGAAGCAGCTGTCACATTGGAGGTCAAACCAGCGGACATTTCATCGTGAATCTCATAATCATACTTTGTATAGCCAGTGGTATTTGGAACCGTCGTAATGGTACGGAATTCAACTGTATCACCAATCTGGTTGTCACCTACATTGCCCCACACACCAGATTCGTTGTGCTTAATCTGCTTATCCAGCGTAGGCTTCTGGCCCTTTGGAGTGATTTTAACATCTTTCACGACTTCCAGAATAAAATCTGTGTAAGCCTCACCCTCATTGACAGACTTGTTCTTAATCAGGTAATAGCCAGCAGAAAGGCCCGTGATTTCGTTTGTTCCCTCACCAGCCACTGTACCAAGATATTGCGAAATCTTCGTTGCAAAAGCTTTTGCGGCGGTATCATTGCCTTCTAATGTCTTAGCCACTTCTGCTGCGGTCTTTCCGTCGAAAGCGGCCTTGCCATCCGCTGTAACACCCGCACCCCACTCGATGTTAGACAGAACATTTCCTGCTAAATCGCCCTTAAAAATCTGATAGGCTTCATAAGTACCTACCGAGTTGTTGATGGTGATTGTGTATTTCACTTCATCCGCAAGCGCCGGGACGGCCATGGCCAGCACCAGCGCAAATGCTGCAAGCAGCGCCAGCATCCGTTTTACTCTTTTCATATTCCTTTACTACCTTTCTTACGTCCCCTCTCTGAAGACGCCAGAGAGGGGATTTATTTTCCTACGTTCGGTTTGTTGCCGGGGTCAGAGCTGCAGGAGTCACTCTTCCCCCCTTTTCCGCTTGCGCCTGGAGTTATATCCGCACAGCACCGCGGCCAGCGCAATGGCTGCGCCGCCTGCCGTGTAAGGAACCGTGCCGCCCGGGGAGCCGGTGGAGGGAAGCTCGTAGGTGGAGGCCTCGGTGTTGGTGATGGTCACCGTTGCGCCCGGGAGTGTGCCTGTGGTTTCGTTCTTCGTACCATCCGGGTAAGTATACGAAACCGTGTAGCCGCTTACTTCGGCTTCCTCCACGACATAATGGGCCGTGGGATCGAGGTTTGTAAAGGTGTATTTCCAACCGCTCGTTTTGGTCATCGTAACAGTATCTTTGCCGTCCACTTGAACCAGAGTCTTTCCTCCCGTACTCTCCACTTTAAAGAGTTTTAACTGGATGGAATCCGGCTCTTTGTCACTTGGCAATATACTGCCGTCCTGACCGTTCCACTTTTTGACTACAGACAATTCCGTTGGCTTAAGCTGGTTTACAACAACAATGGTATCACCGCTTTGGTAAGCATCATTCGCAGAATGTTCTACTCCAAAACCATCCATATAACTGATGATATAATTATTACCATCCTGCTCTTTTGCTTCAAACTTTGTGTTGCTCTTAAGGCCCTCACATTTTGTCAGGTTTACCTGAGCTGTCCATCCGTTGTTGCTGTTCAAAGTCACCGTATCAAATGCTGTTGTGTCACCTTTTTTGAAGATATCCACCTTGATTGCACTTTGCTTGTTTTTCTGGTCCTCAGACATAATCGTCCCGTCTGCGTTTTTCCATACCTTACGGACTGTCAGTTCCAGCTTGCTGTTTTCCACCTGCAGGACCGTTGTCTTTCCATAAGTTGCAAATGTCACATCCTCCTGCTTCGGAAGTGTAGCACTCCCGGCATTTTGTGTTGCAGCCTGATATGCATTTAATTCTGTTTGACCCGCTTGCAGCATTATGAAATAAGAGGTATTTTCTTTCAGCAGATAACCATCGGGCGCTTTTGTTTCCACCAACTTATAAAGCGTATCGTATTCCACCGGAGCCGTGTTTGTGTTCTCCGATGCGTTCTTTGCAAAATGGATCTCGCCCGTCTGGTCTGTCACAAGTCCGCTCTCGCATGTTGTCCACCCATTGCTGTCCAGTTTGGACAATGTAAACTCTGCACCCGCAACATCCTGAGATTCAAGGTTTTTCTGAACCTTATGCAGCAAAAGCTGTCCGTTGGAGTACGCTCCTGCGCTGATATCTTGTGCATAGTACTGGATTTCATCGCTCTCCGTCTCTTTGCCAAACAGTTTTGCTTTATTGTTCAGTTTTACATTTTCCTTCTGCTGCGATGTAAGATTAGACGTGTCAATCTTATACTTATAGGAGAAAACATATGCCTGATCATCCGGAACTGTCAGCTCAATGGTATACTTACACTCACTCCCACTTTCATCGGTCTTGGTCGTGAGTCCTCGGATATCTTCGTCCGCCAGTGTCGCCCCATCTTCTTTGTAGAGGTGAACATCCTGCAGGACTGCTGTAGCCCCCTGCGAAGTTGTGAACGTATCTTTTAGCGTGATCTGGTCTGCCGTACTGATCAGATCTTTGCTATCTGGATTGATCTTCACCTGGTAAGACACTTTCTCCAGATATTGATCTTCACTAATTTTTAATTGCTCACCCGTTTTTTCCAGATACGATTTGTTTCGTTCGACTGTAACATCTACATCGTCTTCGTGGCCGTGCCATACAACCGTATTTTTGTAGAGCTTCTCACGAATACTTGCATCTGCGTTCCACTTTTCCTGGTCCGCCAACTTGACACGGAACATGATTGCAACGGCTGAATAGTCCTTATTGTTTTTTGCAATAGAAGTAAGGCCGCTCAATGTAAACGTCAGTTTATTATTTGTGTACTGTATCTGTACATGGTCTGGATTTGGGTTATTCCAACGCCAATCTTTATGATATGCTGCAATCTGTTGTCCATCACCCAAACCAGCTGTTCTATCATCGGAAAATGTAATCACATATTCTCCAGTGTATTCAATTCCCTCCTGGAGTTCATCTGTGATCACTGTTCCATCGAACGCAGACAGATCTTTCGGCGAAATCCAGAGTTTATACCAGAATGTAGTGTCTCCGCTTTCATTGTAAACGATTTTTCCACTGCCAAGACTATCCTGGAAATCATGCAGATTTGATTCCGTCGCCACCATCTTATCAAAGGACTCTTCTTTTTCAACTGGCTTTTCCTTTGTAATGGTATAGGAAACCTTTGCTTCACTGTTCTCAACGATCAAATCATTCGTTACCGTCCATGTCTCGCCGCCCGACATGACATCATAACAATCCACATGTGTGCGATAATTATTCACATTGATCTGGCGCAACTTATTACCGGAATAGCTCTCCCCCTCTTTTACAGTAATCTTAAAGCTTCTGATCTTGACGTCTTTATTGGCATCAGTATTTTCGACTTTATGATCATCTGTCTGCTCAATGGAATCATAGTAAATGATTTCCGTTTCAATTCCTGTGTTTTTGGCCTGTTCTACAGTCAGTCCCCGATACCAAGGATCTCCTACTCTGAAAATACGAATGCCATTTTTCAAATCCTGATCCAGTTCTCCAAGAAGTGCATAGTGTGTTCCCATTGCATTATCAGGAGTGGAGCTGCTGCTATTCACAGGGTCAAAAAATTTATCACTCAGAGTAATACTGGTTGCATCTTCCGGTGATTTTGCAGTTGCATTCCAATATGCGACTTTCTGATTGCCTGTACTTCCATCTACCAGTGCATTTTTAGCTCTGCTCTTTACTGCCTGCCATCCCTGACGTACTACTTTACCACTGCCAGTCGTACTGTCCTGCTTTTTATCACCTTTGTCGATCTCAGCATCGTTTTGCAATAATTCGTTATCCTGTATGCCATCAGGAACTGTGGTGTAATACTCAATCAGATAATACTTTTCCGTTGAACCTGCCGGGAATGTATATGTAAATCCGGTTTCCTGCTCTGCCTCATTTTTGGTGATCGTTACTGTGCCTTTCGACGAAACCGTTTTGTTGATGCTGTCCCAGTTATCGCCAGAGCTACCGTATTTCACCTTGATTCCATCTGTGCCGCCTACGATCGTTGCCCCTGTATACCGCAGAGTATCCTTGACCGTATACCCATTTAAATCGCTTGGCCCTACATTGTTGATTTTGATTCTCCAGCGCATCTGACGGTTCACAGTATCATAGTTTCCGCTCTTTTCAATAAGAGAACCGCTATACCGTTTATCCCATGATGCTTTGACCGGATCGTCTTTTCCCTCATAAGTCGCAGAGGCTGTATTACCGATTTCACCTGTGGGCCATGTATCCGCATCGTTCAATTTATAGTGGTAGGTCAACGTATAGCTTTCGCCTGCCTTCAGTGCGTCAAGATCACTGATTTCAAAGCATGGTTTCCCTGTTGTACTATCCGTATCAAATTTCAGGTTTGTTCCCTTTGTCAGCTCAACAGAGGCATTTTCTTTCTTCAAAGAAAAACTATTCTCATCATAATCTCCTGCAATTGTTGTGTTTGTTCCAATAATATCCGAAATTTTTACTTTATTTCCATCTGTTCCCAGTGTAGAGCTTACAGTCACCGTAAATTCCACATACTTATTCCCGTTTGCATCCAGTTTAATTTCACTACCGCTTTTTTTCGTCTGAATGTCTGTCGGATTTTGCAGCTTGATCGTGGTTTCTGTTCCTGGGAAACTTACTTCTCCGGAATTCTGATTTGCTTTTTTGCTGGCAACCGAATCCACCTTGAAGTATGCATTGAAAGGCTCTTTTTCCATATCAGGTACTTTTTTAAAATCAAATACCAGCTTCACCAAGCCGTTTTTATCCACTGTGACCTCACCAATATCAATTTCCGAATCAGAGTTATCAGGATCTTGCGCCATAATTCGGCCGGATTTTAATTTCTCCATGCCATACGGAAGCTGATAGGTCAGCGTTTTTCCATTTTTGAAAGTACTTGAATTCGTAATAAAATTCACTTTCGTCTGGATATTATCTCCAAATGTAATTACATGGTCTTTATCAATCGGGGTCCATGCTCCATCCTTGTGCTCTGAAACAGTAACAGAGGTAATCCTCGTTACGTCGTCAAGTTTCTGTTCCGTTTCAGATGCAGTCGCAGTATCCGGGTCCTCCATCATATCATCCACATCATACCCATAGGCTGCATTGATGGAGACCACGCTGGTGACATCGGCCAGCGCGACGCTCACCTCGGCCACCTGGTCGATGGTGGCATCAGTCTCGGGGTCATAGCCCGTGGCGACATCACCGGAAATGACGGTGAGGGCGGTGGTCAGGCCGCTTTCGTCGTCTACAGCCACATCCGACACCACGCCAATGGTCTCATGGGCGTCGCTATTTTTGTACATGACGATATCACCCGGCAGGATACCGCCAAAATCCTGCGGGTCATCACCGTAATAGGCCGAGTTCATCCGGGCCAGAGCGCCGCGCAGTGCGCTGATGCTTGCGTACTGAGGGATGATATCCTGCGGCACGCCCGCATGGTACAGGCAGTAGGCCACAAAGGTGCAGTCCCAGTCAGCATACACCATGGGCTTGTCCTTATAATACTGGTCGGCATACATGGTGTAGCCGTTGCCGTCTTCGTCCACGTCGGCCTTGCTCTCGGTATAGCCGAGCTGGCTCTTGGCTACCAGCACCATGTCCTCAGCCCAGTCCGCATCCGTGCGGGCAGGGGTCTTGGCGTCGTACTCGGCGTCGATCTCAGCGTTGGGGTTGACAAGGCAGGCGGCAGTATGCTCGTGCTCTTCCTTGCCGCAGATCAGCACCTTGCCATAGCACTCGGCGGTGTGGTGGTGGACGGTATAGCCCGTGTCGATCTCGTCGTCCGTTTCGGGCTTGGTGGCTTCTTTTTCGGGTTCCGGGTCGGCTGCTGTCTCAGATTCCCCGGCAAAATTGCTCTCCTCCGCGCTGTTTTCGTCCGTGTCGTACAGAGCGGCGCCGTCATCCGTTTCCTCCGGCTCGCCCTCTTCCTGGCCGCAGACCAGAACCTCTTCGAGGGTATAGCAGTCGTCGGTGTGCTCATGCTCGGTGCAGAGCAGTTCGCCGGTCTCCTGGTCGTAGCAATAATCCTGATGGACGTGGTCGCTCTCGATGCCGCAGGTCAGCACCTCTTCTTCCTCGTAGCAATCCGAGGTGTGGTGGTGCAGCACCACTTCCGGCTCCGGCTCTTCCTGCGTGGCGGGCTCACTTTCCGGCTCGCTCCCGGCTTCGTCCCAGTCCGCAGCGCTGGAGTCACCGTCCCCTGCGTCATCAGCCAAATCCATCGTTTCTTCAACGATTTCGCCCTCTTCATAGCCGCAGATAGGCTCGGTGCCCTCGATGTAGCAATCGTCGGTATGCTTGTGTTCTTCCTTCCCGCAGTAATAGCGCGTGTCATCGGCGGTAAGCGCGATGCCATCCTGATGCAGCCGCCAGCTGACGCTCATGGCGGTCAGCATCGCCAGCACCAGAACCATTGCCACCGAACGCCGGGCCAAATGACGCTGCCGCTGGACGTTCTGAATGGCTTCCTGGAAGCGATTCTTCATTTCCATAATGGATTCCTTTCCTCAGTGGATCAACGAAAAACCGGACAAGGGCCAGACGCGTAAAAAGACCTTGCCCACGATTTGACTTTTTTCGACACAGCCGATCACCGTACTCCGGCTGTCGATGGAGGTGACGCGGTGGTCGCCCATCACAAAATAGCGGCTCTCCGGCACCTGATAGGGGAACTCGATGTCGCACTCGCCCAGCGCCAGCTCATCCACATAGGGCTCGTCGAGCACCTCTCCATTGACGCTCACGACACCTTTGGTGTCGATGGAGATGACATCGCCCGGCCCGCCGATGATGCGCTTGAGCAGCAGCTTGTTCTGCCAGTAAAAGCCACACAAGTCGCCCGTCTTCCAATCGTCCGTTTTTACCAGCAGGATCACATCCCGGTCCTGCAGGGTGGGGTTCATGCTGTCGCCCGACACCTGCAGCACAGGCAGCAGCAGCGTGGCCAGCAGCACCGCAATGGCCGCCACCACGATCAGGGTGCTCACCGTACCGCGCAGCACCTGCCAGAAACGCCGCCGCTCGGTCAGGCGCTTCCGTTCCGCATCCACCCGCCGCAAAGCCTCGGTGTCCTGCGGCGTTTCATCCTGCCGGAGCGTGTCGATGACGTCGATCAGCTCCGTGCGGCTCATCCGCCGCAATTTCCGCTCTGACATAATTCCTCCGCAAAGTCTTCCGCAAGGCTTTGTCTTTCATTCCATTCCCAATTTATCTCAATCGCCGTCCTCTGCAAAGCGCGGCGCAATCCACGAAAACATTTTCGTTCTTTTTCCACGAAAAAATCTTTATAAAGATAAGTGACATCAATAGCAGTATAGCACCAATATTTCCTGTTTTCAATCAATTTTCCTAAGATTTTTTACCACGACTCCTGCTTTTCATGATTTATTCCTTTTGCAAAACATCTTTTTGTATTTTTACAACAAAAGAGCACCCCAGGGCAGGAAACCCGGAGTGCTCTTTGATTACACGGTGTTGAATTGCGCGTTTTATTTACTTCTTGGTACTTCCCATATCGGGGACGAAGCTATTGATCTTCTTGACGGTGTCCACGATGGTGACCACGTTGTTGATGATGGAGCTGCCGGCGGAGAAGACACGGGCAATGTAATTGAACAGGGTGCCGATATCCTTGAACATCTGCCAGCCGGTGGTTTCACCACCAACCAGATAGGTCATCTCCTCCGCATCAATGGCTGCGTAATTGGCGGGCATTTTGAGCTCATAGTTCGTCATAGTAATTTTCCTTTCTTCAGTAAACTCAATAGAAAAGCAAATTCATCAGGAACCCTGTGCGGCGACCACGGTAACCACGACAGCGACCACCGCTGTGACCACCAGCACCGTGCCGAGGTTGTCTTTCAGCTTCCAGCTCTTCTCTGTGTCAGCGGCTGCCGGTGCTGTCGTCGTTGTCTTGGCTGCAGTGGCTGTGGCTGTGTTCTTTTTGGCCGTCGGCGTCCAGTGCGCGTAGATGGTGGTATCGTCCTTGAAGTTGTACCGCGTGGTGATCTTGGTGCCGCCCACCACATCGTCGTACCAGCCATCAAACTTATAGCCCTCCATGGTGGGGGTGGGCGTACTGGTCAGCCGGTAATTGGAGCCGTACTTGTAAGCATACAGCTGCATGACATCACATGTACCGCCCTGTGCTTCCAAGTAGACGTTGTAATAGCTTGCGTCCGCCGCAAACGCCATGGGCACCAGGTTGCAGCACAGTGCCAGCGTCAGTACGCAGAGCACGAGCTTTTTCCAAAGCTGCTTCATAGACCGCGTCCTCTCTTTCCAAGCGTATTTCCCCGGGCGCTTTCCGGTGTTCCGGGAGCGGCACGTTCCACCCAGCCGCCGGGCGGTTTTCCAGCGCTCTCCCTTGGAACAATTATGAATCGGAACTGGTGCCTTGTCAAGCCCGGATCGCAAAATCGAGGTGGGAATTTTTATGGCATTTTCCGTCATTTTCCGCGTTCCCGGACAGATGTCGCGTTTCCGCGGCCATTTCCCGCCGGTTTCCCGTTTTTGCGCCCCTCTCTGCCGTGCAGGAAACAGCATGGAGGAAAGGCTCACAGCCGGTTCTTTTTCATCAGAAATATTTTACCAGAAATGCCCGTGTCCGCGCAAGTGTCCAAATGGACACAAATCACAGATTTGCGCCTGTTTTATTGGGTTCTGCACAAAGCCGCCCCCAAAAGTTCGTGTAGAACGCACAAAAAACACGGCATAAAAATCCACCGCAGCCGGGCAGGCCCTCGGCGTACTTGTTGGTCAGGATGCTGCCCATGGCCGCCATGACGGCAGGCGAGACGATATTCTCGCTGGCGATGAGCTCGATGTTCTCGCGCTGGCGGTTCAGCTCCCGGTTCATGGCCGCGGCCAGCTCCGGGTCGGCCTGGTTGACCAGACCAATGGTGTCCATCATTTCGTTGTACATTGCAGCTTCCCCCTCTCTGAGATGTTTCTTTCCCAAAAAGCGCGGCCCCGCATTGGGCCGGACGGCTTTTTTCCACGATAACAAAATGCCAGCCTTTCTTCAACCGCAATTTCGACAAAAACGCTTGCTTTTTGAGCCCGCATTGCTTATTATATTCCTATAAAAATGCTGGGTGGTTTTTGTGCAGATCGTCTGCATGGGCACCGCCCGGAAGAACGGAGGAAGCCGCATGACCCTTGCGGAAGAGAAACAGATTCAGCGCAAAGCGGGCATTGCGGCCCGCCGGGCACTGGCACCGGAAACCCGTGCCGCTGCCAATGCAACTCTCTGCGCCCGGCTGGCGGCGCTCCCCTGCTTCCGGCAGGCCCGGACCATCCTGCTTTACGCAGCCTTTGGCGGCGAGGCCGATCTGGCCACCCTGGCCGAGACGGCCCGGGGCCTGGGCAAAACGCTGGCCTATCCCGTCTGCGGGGAAAATTTCAGCCTGACCGCGGCTGTGCCCGGCGAGGATGGCTGGGAGGCAGGAGCCTACGGCATCCGCACCCCCATCCTGAGCCGGGCAGAGATCCTGCCGCCGGAGGCACTGGATCTGATTTTAGTGCCCTGCACCGCCTTTGACGCCGCCTGCGGCCGGGTGGGGATGGGCAAAGGCTACTACGACCGCTACCTGCCCCGCTGCACCCGTGCGGTGAAGCTGGGCATTGCGTTTGAAGCACAGCGCGTCCCCCACGCCGCTCTGGACGAACACGACCAGCGGCTGGACGCATTCATCACCGAGGGAGGAATCTATCGTGGAACTGACAAAATCGAGCTGTGAGGGCTTTTTGGAGAGCCTTGCCAGCAAAGCCCCGGTCCCGGGCGGCGGCGGTGCAGCGGCCCTTGTGGGTGCGGCCGGCGTGGCCCTGGGCAATATGGTGGGCAGCCTGACCGTGGGCAAAAAGAAGTACGCGGCGGTGGAGGCGGATCTCCGAGCCCTGAATGCCCGGGCGAAAGTCCTGCGCAGGCGGCTGGAAGCGCTGGTGCAGGCCGACGCGGAGGCGTTTATGCCGCTGGCTGCCGCCTACGGCCTGCCCAAAGAGACGCCGGAACAGCAGGCCCATAAGGCCGCGGTGCTAGAGCAGGCGCTGGACGGGGCCTGTGCCGTACCTCTGGAGACCATGGAAGCCTGCTGTGAGGGCATTGCGCTGGCGCAGGAGTACGCCGCCAAGGGCAGCGCGCTGGCCGTCTCCGACGCCGGGTGTGCGGCGCTGTTCTGCAAGGCTGCCTTACAGGCTTCGGGCCTGAATGTCTCCATCAATACCAAACTGATGGCAGACCGCGCCCACGCCGAGGCCCTGAACGCCAAGGCAGACGCACTGCTGGCACAGTACGTCCCGCTGGCCGATACGCTCTACGAAAAAATGGCAACACAATTGAGAGGGGAAGTTTAAATGGCAACGATCTTAAAAGGCGCGCCCGTGGTGGCGGCCATGAACGAGGCAAACGCCGCCCGCTGTGCGGCATTGGCCGCCAAAGGCATCACCCCTACCCTGGCCGTGGTCCGGGTGGGCGAGCGGGAGGACGACCTCTCCTATGAGCGGGGCGTCATGACCCGCTGCGGCAAGGTGGGCGTAGCCGTCCGGCAGTTTTTGCTGCCCGCCGATGCCACTCAGGACGCCCTGCTGGAAGTCATTGAAAAAATCAACGCGGACAAGTCCATTCACGGCTGTCTGCTCTTCCGCCCGCTGCCCAGGCAGTTCGATGACCGCACCATCCGCGCGGCACTGGCCCCGGAAAAGGACATTGACGGCATCACGGACGGCTCGCTGGCCGGCGTGTTTACCAACACGGCGCTGGGCTACCCGCCCTGCACCGCCCAGGCCTGCCTGGAAATTCTGAAGTATTACGATATCCCCCTCTCCGGCAAGCGGGCCGTGGTGGTGGGCCGAAGCCTTGTGGTGGGCAAGCCTGCCGCCATGATGCTGGACCGCGAAAACGCTACGGTCACGATCTGCAACTCCCGCACCCAGAACCTGCCCGCCCTCTGCAAAGAGGCTGATGTGGTCGTGGTGGCCATGGGCAAGCGCGGCTTCATCGGAGCCGACTGCCTGCGGGAGGGCCAGACCGTTGTGGATGTGGGCATCCATGTGGGCGATGACGGCAAGCTCTGCGGGGACGTCCGCTTTGCCGAGGCCGAGCCCGTGGTGGAAGCCATCACCCCCGTGCCGGGCGGTGTGGGCACCGTGACCACCTCCGTGCTGGTGGGCCATGTGGTGGAAGCAGCTGAGAAGACGCTTTTATAAGAGTTTCATCTATTTCATTTTCAATCATAAAGCACAAAACGCAAAACGCGCCCGGGCGGTGAGGAACCGCCGGGCGCGTTTTGCGCTCTAGGGTTATGCCGGGAGGTAGAAAAGAAAATAGGAAAATAGGAAAAAGATAAGGTCAGATGTTACGCGGCGTTCTTTGCCGGGGCAAAGACCAGCGCTTTTTTCCGCTTGTTCTGCATCGAACGGACGATGCAGCTGAGCGTAAAGTTGATGATGAAGTAGATCACGCAGGCGGCACCGAACAGGACCATGACGTCGGAAACATTCACGGTGCCCAGACCGTTGTAGGTGCCCGCGGCACTCAGCAGCTGGCGGATGCGGGCCATCAGCTCGATGGTGGCCACGTTTGCCAGAT
>ERZ772805.1793-NODE-1793-length-15634-cov-23.609410_pt1 | contig 15634 bp, 18 predicted proteins | sample MGYA00511344_ERZ772805 | MGnify/ENA primary metagenome ERZ772805 (study PRJEB29015, sample SAMEA2737730) | human gut metagenome | biome: human gut; feature: human-associated habitat; material: faeces | place: China | collected 2012 ...
AAAAGGCGGGCTTGGGGTGGCAACCCCAACAAGATTCCCATAGGACAAAATGAGCCGGTAGGCGAAATTTGGTACTGTGGTAGAATCTTGCTCTAAGAAAACGGCGAAACTCCCCCTTTACTCCTTACTACGCAGAGAAATGCAAATATGGCAAAGTTTTGAAAAACTTTTTGATAAAACTTTTCGACAAAGCTGGAAAATCAGCGCGGTTTTTGGCGCAAAAAAACAGGAAACCTTTTCTGATTTCCTGTCATGGTATGCCGCTGTAACGGGCGGCGGTTATTCTGTTGTCATTCCCCGGAAGCAAACTTGTAGCCCATACCTAAAACGGTTTTTATGTAAATGGGCTTGCGGCTGTCCGGCTCTATTTTTTTCCGCAGGTTGTAAATCACATTTGCAACGCTTGACTGGCAGCTTTCACTTTCCATGTTCCAAACGGCTTCAAATATTTGTGTCCGTGTGAGGACAATGCCGGGGTTGGAAGCAAGATATACAAGGGTACTGTATTCAAGGCGGGTAAGGCTTACTTCCTCCCCGTCTTGAAATACCCGGCGTTGGTTCTGCTTTATTTCCAGTCCCGGAAAAGATAACACGGAAGCGGTTGTGATCTGCATGGGTTCAATCTGTATATAATCAGATATTGCCGATATGATTTTGTCAATCGCTGTTTCCTCTTGTTCGTTAAGTGTCAGCAGTAGTAATTTCCCCATGTTCATTACCTCTTTTATCCGTTGAATTTAAACTATATTTTTCTGTCGTGTTTTTGACAGTAAGCAACAAATATATATGATAGAGAGCGTAATGTCAATTTAATGCCATTAAAAGAGAAAGATGGTCTGTCTAATTATTATCATTTTGTTCATATGCACTTACGCTGCGTTTGGCATTTAGGCAATTCAATATATTGTAAATTTATCTATATCAGCGGGCTAACCTCATTTTCACAAAATAAGCTAAGTTTGTGAAGCGCTCTTGTGCAGGCAACATATAAGAGGTTTTTATCATCTTCATCATGGTAGTTTTGGCTATCTGCATCACAAATTAAGACAGTATCAAATTCTAATCCCTTTGACATATATACTGGTAAGATAAACACGCCTTGTAAATCTGATACGCTCCCATTTTTAATTAATTGAATATCAAGTTTGTGTTTAATTTTATTAAATAGATAGGTTGAATTTTTTTCGGTTTTACAAATTAAGCATATCGACTGAAACCCTTTCTCTTGGCATAATTTTATTTCCTTAACAATTTCATCAATGAAGATTTCGGAATTATCAGCAATATATACTTTTGGGCTATCGCCATTCCGATTAAAACTTTTTATCTGTGAACTTTGTTCAATGAACTTTAAACTAAAATTTAAAATTTCATTCGTACAACGGAAACTTTTATCCAACATAATAAGAGAAGATTTTTTCTTGTTCAATATTTTTTGAATTTGTTCGTAGAAAGAAATATCTTCTTTTTTGGCAAGAGTCTGTTTCATATCTCCTAAAATAGTAAATTTGGCATTAGAAAAAAGCAAATTAAATATTTCATATTGGAGAGGGTAGTAGTCCTGTGCTTCATCAATGACTACCTGCTTAATATTTTTATATTTATTTGTTCCGTATATTTTTAAATACAAATAAGCGATTGCTATTGCGTCATCATAATACAAGCTGTCTGCTTCCAAATTTTCCTTAGTATATTTCCAAATATTTTTTATGTTTTGTGACGGATTGCTATTTTGCAGCAGGCTATAAAAATAGGCTTCATTGCTAAATAATATTTTATATAATTCAACAATGTCAATTTTTATAAATTTCTGTATTTCCTGCTTGATTAGATTTTTTTCTTCTTTATGCCCCCGCCCTTTTCCTGTTCCAAATATTTGTTCTAAAATATAATCTTCTAATTGTTCTAATTTTATGCCTAATGGTGTTTCTGGTCTTCCTAATATCTTGTCTTTTAGAATTTGCCCGCTTACAACGCATTTTCCCTCATAATAAACATCTTCAAATTCTATCCACTGGCGGGGTATATCAATGAGAAATTGGTCTAAAATTTCCCTAAAAAAACTTGACGTTTTAAATTCTATACTATTTCTTGAAATTTCCTTGTATTTTGAATTGACAATCAAGTTTTCTAAAAAATCATTTCTTGACTGAATTTTCCTGCCATTTAATAACTCACTAAGTATATCTTCAAACACGGAAGAAATAACATTATCTTCTCCCAATTCGGGCAATACATTTGAAATATATTGCTCAAATATAGAATTTGGGGAAATAATCATAATGTTATTTGCGGACAGCTTTGTTTGTAAACCTTGATACATAAGATAAGCAGCCCGGTGGAGAGCAATAGAGGTTTTTCCACTTCCCGCTACACCCTGTACCATTAGCAGGTCATTTTCCATATCTCTAATAACCACGTCCTGTTCATGCTGAATTGTTTCAACAATAGCTTTCATTTTAGCAGTAGTGTTTTGTGACAGTAATTGCCTTAAAAATTCATCAACAATCTGAACATCTGAATCAAAAAAATATTCCAGTATTCCGTTTTTTATTTCATATTGGCGTTTCAAATTGAGTTCACCTGTTACTCGTCCACATGGAGCGTCATAAAACGCTTCGCCTGTCATAAAACGATAGAAAACACTGGCAATCGGCGATCTCCAATCATAAACATACATCTCTTGATAGCTGTTTTTTCGTAGAGAAGAACGTCCAATGTATATTTTTTCAAATTCGTCCTCATCATCAAATTTAAAATCAATTCGGGCAAAATAGGGCGATTTTATCATCTTTTCTAACAGAAGTATTTTATGTTCTTCTTCTTCATAATCTATAATTTTGTCTGTAACAGGATTGATATATTGGCTTAATTCAACAAGTGCCTCGAAACCGTCTGATGTGTACAGTGATGTAATGCCGTGTTCTGTATTTTCACGCACATCTTTTTTGGCTTCGATAATTTCTGATTTCTTTTTGTCTGCCGCTTCTTTTGCCTGCTTTAATTGTTCCTCGGCTAAAGAGATTGTTTGTGCTAATCTTTTTTCTTCAAACGCTTTTTCTGTCTGATTATTCCCCATAATGATTATGACCTCCTTGAAAAATGAAAGAAAGTTTTACTGAAACATTGCTAGGCTAGTTTAGCATGTGTCAGCTTATATAAACAGTCTTGTATTTATAAAATTTGTATGGTATTATTATAGTGGGAAGAAGTATGTTAGATATTTGATTTCTGCAAGCATATCAATTCTAATACGGACGTGTAATTTAAGCAATAAACAAATTGGGACAAAGCAGTTATACCGCTATGTCCCAATTTGCTATTACTCCATATCTTCAGCAGACAGAAACACAAGCCCGACAAATTCTTCCTCAATCAGTTTCTTCAACTTTTCCACTGTGCTCTATGCAGGCTCCCGTATCTCCATTCCAACCTATAATCTCTTTCTGTAAAAGCAAATCTTGTTCTGTGAAAAAATGAGTTGGATTCCGTAGTAGTCGGCATTGTGCGTAATGTGTATAACTGACTGTATCATGGAATTGTGGGTAACTCTGTTTGCAGGACGTGGGAAAGCTGCACTTTAGCTTTTCCATGTGCTGTGAATAGAGTTATCCATGATTCCATAGCCTGTTATGCACATTTCCACAATGTTTGTCTTTTGGTCGTTGGTTCGGAAAAGAAAAGCCCTGTATGTTATTATATACAGAGCCATTCTAATCTTTTTTTATCCACTACATAGAGCGTTTCCTTTCTGCAAAATTCATTTTACAGAGTGATACCCGCCTTTTTTGCAAAGTAGTCTTTTCTCCCGGTAAGCTCTGACTGTTTTTCCTTTGGAAGATTGTTGAATAAATCATCATAAAGAACATCAGCTAACTGCATTTCTCTCGCAAGCAAAAATACATTTAGACTAAGCCATTCCTCCCAAAGCCCCTCAAATAAGCTGTTACTGTCTGTATAGGTGTCAAGCTCCTCAAAGCCATGTGACGCTGTATAGCATTGCAGTTTAACAAAGCCATACCTACCAACATCAACCAACAAAATATCTTCGTCCTCTATTTCGTACAGTTCCTCAAACACATCAATCACTTTGCGACACTTTTCCCGTTCTTCCTCTGTGATATATACTGTTTTTTCCATGCTCAATTACCTCTATCCTTTCAAATTGTGGAATACTGTTTTCAGTTTTCTTCTACTTCTGAACCACATATTTGAAATGCCATATATGCCATTTTATACGGAATAGAGGTTGGCTGTCTGCATTTATCAGTGTGTTACTTTATGGCACATGAGCATTTGCGCCCGGATTGTCGTTGCCGTAACCCTCCATGAGGTTGATAGCCCCCCAAATGCCAAGACCTGCGCCAAGCGCGATAACCAAAGTCTGCAATACACCAACTGCGCTGTTAAAGAAATCCATATAAACCTCGCTTTCTGCCGCTTTGCGGCTCAAAAAATGTTGTTGAAAATGAAAATGCCGCCGTTATTCCTCGGCGGCTGCGTCCTCGTCGGACAAATCTATTTCGTATATGTCAAAGGCTTCATCGGGCTTTACTATTGCCGGGCGGGTAGACATATACCGTTCCACATCAAAAGCGTTTTTCTTGTCGAAGTCGGAAAGGTATTTGTAGTTCGGGTGTTTCGTTATATCGTATTTGTCGCTTAAAAAGGGACGTACACCGCGTAGCTGCAAAATACATTTCCCACCGTCCATAACTGCTATTTCGTCCTGTGTCATCAACTCCTTTCCTAATTTTTGATAAGTAAGTCCATGAGAAACCTGCGTGCCGCGATTTTCGGAAGTGTTGAAACTGTCAATTGTTTCCCGTCCCAAGTTATCCGAAATATCCTTTGCATTTTTCCCACGTCCTCCCAAAAACAAGGTGCTGTCGGCATTATCAAGTATGATTTCTGCCGCGTCCTTGTAAATGGCTTTTAGCTGGCTCTGCGATTGCAGAATGATAGAAGCGGACATTTCCCGGCTGCGGATTGTGGCAATCAGTTTATCAAATCGGGGTATCTGTCCGATGTTCGCAAACTCGTCAAGCAAAAAGCGGACGTGAACAGGCAATTTGCCGTTATATTCGTCGTCCGCTTTGTCGCAAAGCAAATTGAAAAGCTGCGATTGCAGCATAGCGATAACAAAATTAAACGTGCTGTCCGTATCGCTCATTATGAGGAAAAGTGCGCTCTTTCTGTCGCCTAACGTGTCAAGTTCTAATTCGTCGTAGGACATGAGATCGCGCAATTCCTTAATATCAAAAGGCGCAAGCCTCGCACCGCAAGAAATGAGGATTGATTTTGCTGTTTTGCCCGCCGCCAATTTATATTTTCGGTACTGCTTCACCGCGAAATGGTCGGGGTCGCGTTCTTCCAAGTCGGCAAACAGCAGATCGACGGGGCTTTGATATTCCTCGTCGTCCTCGCGGGCTTCGCTGGCGTTGATAAGTTCCAACAGGGTAATAAAGTTCATTTCCTCGGCGGGGGCTTCATACCAGATGTAGCCAACCAATGCGCAATACAATAACCTTTCCGCTTTTACCCAAAAATCCTCCGCACTTTTTTCTCCCTCGCCTTTGGTATTCGCTATCAACGTGTTTACCAGCTTCAAAATATCTTTCTCGCTGCGGATATACACAAAGGGGTTGTAGTGCATAGATTTTTTGAAGTTAATCGTATTCAGTACCTTAATGCGGTAGCCCGCCCGTTGCAGCAGCTTCCCGCACTCAATCAAAACCGTACCTTTCGGGTCTGTCAAGACGTAAGAGGAATGAAGCTGCATTAAATTCGGCTTGACGAAAAACCTTGTTTTTCCGCTGCCGCTGCCGCCGATCACGACGACGTTCTTATTTCTTGCGTACTTCGGCTGCTTCGGGCGGCTGTTCATGGTAAGGCGTTCCGTCTGTGTCAAAATGATGTTGTTTTGAAACTCCGGGTCTATGTAGGGCTTAATATCTTCGGCGTTTCCCCATCGGGCAGAGCCGTACTCCGCGCCCTTGCGGTATTTCTTCGCGTTTTTCCCTTTGACATAGACAATCAAGCGGATAATCACCGCGCCGACAATGCCGACAAGCAAATCCAGCGGGTAAATGCTCGGCAAGGCACTTTCAAAGGCTGCGGAAAATCCCTGCGTGATATTCAGTATCTTTGCGGAAATATCCGCGCCGGGGGCAAGCCGCACCGCCTGTCCGACTTTATCAAAGAGATAGACAAAGAACACATAGGGGATATTCGGAAGTATTAGCTTTTTGTAGTTAATCTGCTTCATATCTCGCGCCCCCTGTCCATTTTCTTTACCTTGTCGCGGGCGGCGTTAAGCTGCTTTGCCTTGTCCTTTGCAGCGGCAAGGGCTTTGCGGATAGAGGGCTTTTTCTCCCTGTTCAGCTTCTTTGCGGAAAACTCTTGAAACGCTGCGGTCATAACGTCTGCGTCCCGGCCTTTGAAAAACACAAGGTAGCGGGTCTGCTCGCCCTTAACCTTTTTCAGCGAAAAATCTATGTTGTATTTCTTCGCCGTACTCTCAAAGGCTTTAATATTGCTGTCGGTGATCTCGATGTTGGAAACACCCGCGTTCTGCTTCATAAGCTGCCGCATGGTCTGTTTCCCATGCGCGGGCTTGCTTTTCTGCTCCAAAAACTTTTGGATTGCTTTCTGCAACGCCTGTTCGGTAAGCCGCGCCGCGCCTTTTCCCACTTTGACGTATAGGGCAATCGTTTTTTGGGTTACTTCCTCCTGCAAGGTATCAACTCCTTTCCCGGTAAAATGCGGCTATGCTCATTCGCCGCCGTATAAGTCGTGATTGACAAGGGCGGTATAGTAGCTGTCAATGGTACTCGGCGCGTTGAACAGCACCGCTTTTAGATACTGCTTGATGTTGCGCACTTTGGTTGTGTTCTCCCTCATGCAATCCAAAACAAACTCAATATGGCTGCTGTTCAGCTTCAAAAACTTGGATTTCACCAATTCGGCGGGGTAGTCGTCCCCGGCAATACGGATTGTCTTTCGGGCTGTGCAGACGGTTTCCAGCATAAGGTCAACAATCTCGTCCAAACGGTCTTTGTCAATTTTGCAGTTTTGAATGAGATGGTCGTATTCGATATTGTCCTTGATAATCTCCCTGTAAATCTCTACTGCGCTATTGCTTTTCGCTTCCGTTCTTTTCCTTTCCGGCGGCGTAGCCGCTTCGCCATGCGCAAAGGGCAAGGGGTTTAGGGAATGGAAAGGAATGGAATCGGTACTTGATAAATCAGTAATTGATTGTTCTTTACTTAATATATCTTTATTTAATTGCGTTGGATTTTCCAACGTAGGTTTTTCCTGCGTAGGTTTTTCCAACGTTGGATTATCCAATGTTGGATTTTCCAATGTAGGTAAATCCAATATAGGCGGCTGTCCGCCGCTGGTAGCTGCTTCCGGCTCTCGCGGCTGCGGCTGCTCGTATATGACGTAATCTGCGCCCCGCAAGCGTCCCTTTTCGTCGCGCTCCCGGCTGCGCACGATATATCCGGCTTTTTCGAGTTCCTTTACCGCTTCGCGGATTGCGTCGATCTTCTCCCGGTTGATATGGGATAAGCCCGCAAGGGTATAATCCCAATCTTCGGGCAGCGAAAGCATTTGCGACAACAAGCCCTTTGCCTTTAAGGACAATTCCTTGTTTCGCAAGTGGTGGTTGCTCATAACGGTATATCCCGTATTTCGCTCCACTCTGAAAACTGCCATATTTCCTCACTTCCTCTCTTGGTATGCGTGGACAATTAGAAAGCCGTTTTCGGCTGTTTTGGTATTGCAATATGCCCTTTGCCGTTTTCGCGTCTGCAAAGCCGCATGGCACAAGGGCTTTTGCCCGTCTATTTGTCCATGCTGGCGTGCGTTTTCCGCGTCCTTTTGCCGGGGCAATAGGGACACTCTTTGAAAACGCAAAACTCATATTTCCACCCGGGGCGGTAGAAACGGCAAGTGCCGCAATCTTCATCATCTCCGGCACAACCGGATTGATAGCGGTCAAATCCCGGCTTCTGCTGCATGAGCAATTCAAACGCCCGCTGCTTGCCCTTTGTGAAATACATTCCGGCTGCACCTCCTTTCCTGCGGGCATAAAAAAACGGCGTTACTTTCTCCCCCAAAGGGGTTAAGGTAACGCCGTTTGTGTGCGTATTCAGTTTTTAACACATTCCCTGTCTATCCGCTGTCCGCAAAACCATTGATTTTATTAGCTTTTTGCCGCTATCGCTATCACACCTCATTATTCCAAAGACCAAGTTTCCAGAATATGATAAAAGACATTGAAAGCGGTCTGATAAACTGCGTGATTACGAAAGATTTATCCCGTCTGGGGAGAAACTATCTTGATTGTGGGTTATATCTGGAAGTTTTCTTCCCAGAGCATAACGTGAGGTATATAGCGGTCAATGACGGCGTAGATACCTTGAATAAATCTGCTATGGACATCACGCCTTTCCGCAACATTTTAAACGAAATGTATGCCGCTGACATATCTGTTAAGATAAAATCGGCATATCGGGCGAGGTTTCAACAGGGGAAATTCATGGGAACTACCGCCCCTTATGGCTATATCAAAGACCCTGCCGACCACAACCATCTGCTGATAGATGATAAAGTGGCACATGTTGTAAAAGAGATATTCGACCTTGCATTAAAAGGGAATGGAGTTGCCAAAATTTGCAGACATCTTAATAAACAGCATATCCTACGCCCTGCCGCTTATGCGGCGGAGCGTGGCGAAACAGGCTTTGAACGTCATTTTGAGGGGAACGAGGACAAACGCTATATTTGGAGTGGGAACAGCGTGAGGAGCATTTTAAGAAGCCCGATATATGCGGGAAATCTTGTAGGCTACAAACGGATTGCCGCCAATATGAAAAGCAAGAAACGCCCCTCTAAGCTGCCCGAAGAATGGGAAGTGATACCCAATACCCATGAGGGAATAGTCACGCAGGAGGAATTTGATATTGTCCAACAGCTTATTACAAGTCGTAGGCTTCCACAGAACAAGGGAGGATTTGTAAATATTTTTGCAGGCGTTATCAAGTGTGTGGACTGCGGATGTGCTCTGCGGGCAATGAACGTACACAGGAGGAAACGCCCAGAGATTATCGACTGTGTACAGTATTCATGTAATAATTATGCAAGAAACGGAAGAAGCGAGTGTAGTGCCCACAATATAGAAGCAAGGGATTTATTCAATGCCGTTCTTGCCGACATCAACTGTTTTGCGGATATGGCAGTGAATGATGAAAAGGCGGTCAGGGCCATAGAAAAGCGGCTCACGGAAACAGACCAGAGCAGGGCGAAAGCATTAGAGAAAGAACGTAAGAAGCTGAACAAACGCCTTGCGGAACTGGACAGGCTGTTTTCCTCTCTCTACGAGGATAAGGTCATGGAGCGTATTACCGAGCGGAATTTTGAGATGATGTCGGGGAAATACCAGAAAGAGCAGCTTGAAATTGAAGCAAGGCTGAAAGAGGTGACGGAAACTCTTAATGAAAGCTACGAGAAATCACGGGGAATCCGTGACTTCCTCGCCCTTATCCGAAATTATCAAGGCTTAAAAGAACTGGATGCAACAGTTATAAACGCACTCATAGACAAGATACTTGTTTCGGAGCGTGAGAAGATGGCAGACGGAACAGTGAAGCAGGAAATCAAGATTTACTATAAATTCATCGGCTTTGTCGATGAATTACATATCATACCTACAAAACGGTGGGCAGCAATGCCCGCTAAAAATTGTACGGTGTGCGGCGTTGAATATGTCCCGGGCTCTGGTGCATCAAGGTATTGTCCTGCTTGTGCCAAGAAGATACGGAGGGAGAAATCAAACGAGAGCAAACGCAGGAGCAGAGAACAGAAAAGGATAGCATGTATGAACTGTCCGCAAAAAATGACCGACTGATATGGAATGGTGGCAGGGATAGAGAAGAGGAACTTCTTGCTAACTGCTATTTTAATTCTATGAATCTGGCAATGGATAATGGAATTAGGTCTATTGCATTTCCTTCCATATCAACGGGAGTATATAGTTTTCCGGTTGAGTTAGCGGCAAAGATTGCAGTACATACAGTAAACAGATTTTTGCAGGACAATCCGGATAGCTTTGATCTGGTGGAATGGGTGCTATTTGATACTCATACTGAATCAGTGTACGAAGCTGAGGTTGATAAGTTATACGACAAATAAAATGACGAAAGGGAGCTTTTATGTACGCTGAAAAAACAGATTATGATGATATTGAAATGTCGAGCAGATTACGGAATATCCTAAGAAGAAATGGATTTGAGTCATTGGAAGGATTGAGAGAATATCCAAAGGAGCATTTTATAAAGTTTCGCAATATGGGGCAGGCAACATTGCAGGAATTATATCAGATTTGTGAAGAGCAAGGCATAAAGCTTCGTAGTGTAGAAGATCTGAATGATAGAGAACATGGAGTCAGATTTGATGACTTCCTACGCATAGATGCGTTTAGAATGGGGATCAAAAGCAAAAATGATTTGAGAAGATATAGTCTTGAGGAAATTGAACAGATATGTCCGAAGGATAAGAGACTGTTTATAAGATTAAAGAGCTTGAAATAAATATATGGGTGAAAAAAGAAAACTATGTTAAACGAAAAAATGAAAGCGGTTCAAATAGCAATAGAACAAATAATCAATGGTTTTCCAAAAGACTATTTGAATACTGTTTTTGGAGATAGAATTATTAAAGAGGATTTAATTTTACAAATAATGTTGGAATGCTGCAAATATGCTTATGATAGTACAGCTGAAAAACATTCGATAAGATATTATTGTAAAAATGTTGAAAAAAATGAGGAAGATTATTTTAGAATGAATCTTCAACGAAGTATCTGTAAAATATATAATTATAGAGAAAAAGAATATGAGTATAAGAAAATACATGCGGAAGTTGATATACCAGAGTTATTGCCGCCAGATATGTGTAGTATAAATAATAAAATGGCGGGGTATAAATTAAACGAGTTTCAGTATTGGGAAATAAACGATGTACATGACAATAAATTTGTAGATGATATAGTGAGTGGAAGGATATTAAATAGAAACTATAAAAATGATTTATTTAGGAAACATGCTAAAGAATATGATGATATAATCATCGAAAAATTGAATTGTAGTTATACAGTTAAAGATAAATTTTTAGCGTTATTAGCTTGTTTTACTTTGGAATGGAAGTATGCGATTAATTTACTATATGAAATAGTTACGGAAATGGAAAAAAGTGGAACAAAAACAATCGTTAATTTGGAAAGAAAATATAGTTTATTTTGTGGACCTGTTGCATTAATATCAAATTTTGATATTACAGGAGAAATTATATATACAGATAGTAGAATGTTGAATATAAGAAGAAAATTTGTTTATGACTTTGTTCATAGGAATAAAATTAATTTATTAGAGTATGAAAATCAGTATAGGGAAGCCTTAGTTTTACAAGTGCTTATTTATAGGAAAATGAGAAGTTGGTTTGAGATGAATACAGGAATAGATGATTGGTATAATGTTGCTGAAGCATATGGTGTATCTGAGTGTATCATTAAAGAAAAGAATTGGACAAATAAAAAAATTAAGTATTTAAAAGAAATTTGGCATTCAGTTAACTTTGATTATAAAAATCCTGAAAATCGTTCTAAGAAATAATGTTGGTTTGCTGTTATTATGATGATATAAAAATTAAAGGAGGTCATTAATATATGACAGCAGAGAATAGCAGAAATGAAATAATATTAAATTCTAAAAGAAATCAGGAAAATGGAGCTTTGTTAAGCGACGAGGTAATTATTGAAATTGTACATGCATTTAAAGACATTATGATAGAATTTATTAACAAACGATATTCAAATACAAAGTAGCACTGTTAAGTTATAATAATACCATGATATAGACTGAGCTAGGGGTTCTCCCCAGCTCAGCTCAATCCTCTACATGGAATACATCTTCCACTAGCATATTAAAGTATTTAGATACCCGCAGCATAAATTCGGCAGATGGGGTGCCGTTCCCTCGTTCAACCCTGCCGACAGTTTTGGTGCTGTATCCGATAGCAGCGACAAGGTCATCCTGATAGATGCCACGCTGCTCCCGGATTTCTCTGATATTATTGGTAACCGTCATAAAAATCCCTTCTTTCAGTTCTATAGATATTTTCTTATTGTCATTATGCAAAATAATGTGTCCGATAAAAAGGACTTGCAATTTTATCGGCAATGCTTTAATTGTAAAATTTAACGCCAGAAATTGCCTACTTTTACTCTTACAATCGTGCGTTTACTTTTACAAATCTTGTTTTTTATAGGATAATACTCATATGCTGTCTGACCAGAAAGGAGCAGACCTATGAGTAAACATCTCACTTTAACTGACCGGGCAATTATTGAAAAATATCTCGCCCAGGATATGTCTTTCTCTTTTATTGCTAAAAGACTGAACCGCTCAGCAACCACAATCTCTCGCGAGATTAAGAACCACCGTTGCTTTGTTAACGGTTTCCGGTATACATCGAATGACTGCATTAATTATCGTTCTTGCTTACGCAGAAACATATGCGATCAGGAATCAATTTACACTTGTTCCCATCGCTGCAAAACATGTACGGAATTCGACTGTAAAAGCTTATGTTCACAGTACATTTCTGCACATTGTCCTTTGCTGGATAAACCGCCTTATGTTTGCACTCGTTGTCCAAATGAGAAGACATGCAAAAGAAACCATGCCTACTACACTGCTCATCGGGCGCACGCTGAATACGTCAAAGAATTAAGTTCATCAAGGAAAGGCATTCGTACCAGTCCTGAACGGTTATTGGAACTAAATGATTTACTAATGCCGCTGGTTAATAAAGGACAATCCATCAACCACATATTTGCCACTCATTCCGATGAAATCAGGCTTTCCAAAAAGACTATCTACAACTACATCGACCAGAGTGCTTTCCGGGTAAGGAATATTGATCTTCCCAAAAAGGTTCGTTATAAGCAGCGACATTCTCATGAGGTTCTTATGAAGTTCGATTATCAGTATCGAAAAGGACGTACTTACACTGATTTCACTTCCTTCATGGAACAAAATCCGAAACTCCCGATTGTTGAAATGGATACCGTAATCGGTGCCCGAAATAGTGGAAAGGTACTTCTGACTATTCTATTTAGAGACACCAATTTCATGTTGATTTTTCTTTTGCCGGATAAGTCTCATCAAAGTGTACTTCATGTTTTTGATAAGCTCACATCGCTTCTTGGTATTGAACTTTTCCGAAAACTATTTCCTGTAAGGATGCGAAAGCATGTTATAAGATGAATAGACTGGTGCTTGTGAACGTTGATATTCTTAATGAATATCTGGAGACATTTCATATAGAAGACGAGGAATTCTACAAATAAATTGAAAAGAATATGAAAGAGTTTGCATTAATATACTTGACTTTATGTCTGACATAAAGTATACTATGTTCAGATGGAGGTGATATATTGGCAAAGATGGGACGACCAAAAGCTGAAAATCCTGCTGATAAGAGGATTACAATCAGACTGAATGGTGAAGAACATGAATTGCTGCTTGAATACACCAAAAATCATAACATGACTATGACGCAAGTAGTTAAAATGGCAGTGTTAGAGAAACTAATGGCTGACCAGAAGTAATGCAGGCTCTTTTCTTTTTGAGAAAGGAGAAAAGATGGCTTGTAGAAAAGATGGTAAAGGAAGAGTATTACGAAAAGGAGAGCATTATCGTAAAACTGATGGCAGGTATTCATATATTTATACTGATCCATTAGGGAAAAAAAGGACGATATATGCGAAATCTCTTGTAACACTTAGGCAGAAAGAAGACGAACTTGTTCGTGACCAGATGGACGGGTTAAATGTATATGTTGCTGGAAGTGCAGATGTAAATTTTTTGTTTGATAGATATATTTCTACCAAGACGGAGTTGCGAAGCACTACAAAAGCAAATTACTTATATACATGGGATCATTTTATCAGGGATACGTTCGGAAAGAAAAAGATTAAGGATGTGAAGTATTCTGATGTCTTATTTTTCTATACGGATTTGATTACGAACAAGGGATTGCAGGTAAATACTTTGGAGAGTATCAATACTGTATTGCGACCTACATTTGAGCTGGCAGTACGAGATGATATTATAAGAAGAAATCCTGTAAATGGAGCTTATGCCGAGGTGAAAAAAAGAAACGGTGGTGCTAGAAAGAGTCGAAGAGCACTGACAGTAGAGCAACAGAGAGAATTTATTGATTATGTTGCAAAGAATCCGTTTTTCTTCCATTGGTATCCGTTTTTTGTATTTCTGCTTGGAACTGGATGCAGAATCGGTGAGGCAATAGGCATCAGATGGGACGATGTTGATATGAAGAAACGAACAATCAATATTAACCATAGTCTTACTTATTACACAAGATCTGACAATTCATTTAAGTGTGAGTTTCGGGTTTCAGAACCTAAAACAGAAGCAGGAATAAGGACAATTCCAATGATGGGACCGGTGTATGAAGTGCTCAAGTCTGAATATCAGCGTCAGCAGGAAGAAGGTTTTTGTGTTGCAGAGGTTGATGGAATGACAAACTTTATATTTACTAATCGGTTTGGAAATCCACATAATCCGCAGGCAGTAAATCGTGCAATCAAGAGAATCGTTGATACTCACAATGCCGAAGAAGAGGTAGAGGCAAAGAAAAAGAAGAGAGAACCTATAATGTTGCCCAGGTTTTCATGTCACATTTTTAGACACACATTTGCTTCGAGGTTTTGTGAGAACGAAACCAATGTAAAAGTTATTCAAGAAGTAATGGGACATGCTGATGTCAGCACAACCATGAACATTTATGCGGAGGCAAATCCAGAGGTTACTAGAGAGGCTTTGGAGAAACTTGCCAAGAACATGGATGTATTTTAGAAACAACGATATAATATAGAAAAGAGTCCTCTGATTTGAGGACTAGGCAATTGACCAAAAAAATTTAATATGACTAATATATGACCAAAAAAGACTGCAAATTTGGTTATTTTAGTACAGCTTGCTAAAGAAAATATTGTAATGATTTAAAGAAATGTAAATCATCTTACAGCTCTTTACAGCAGGAGCGAAAAAGCTCCCGACGATGAAGTCATTAGACGCTGACAAGAAGGCAAATAAGACTTCCGAAGCAGCTCCTGCAGTTGCAGAAAAAGCTGCTGAGAAGATTGATTTCTCCAATGTGAAGATTGAGCCATTGTTTGAGGAAACAGTTGATTTTGATACATTCTCAAAATCTGATTTCAGAGCTGTTAAGGTAAAAGAGTGTGTTGCAGTACCTAAGTCTAAGAAGCTGTTACAGTTCACACTTGATGATGGAACAGGCACAGACCGTACAATTCTTAGCGGAATCCATGCTTTCTATGAGCCGGAAGAACTTGTTGGAAAGACATTGATTGCTATTACAAACCTTCCGCCAAGAGCAATGATGGGAATTGAATCTTGCGGTATGTTACTTTCAGCAGTAAACAACCTTAAAGATTCAGAGGATGAAGAACTTCATCTTCTCATGGTTGATGACCATATTCCGGCAGGTGCAAAGCTCTATTAAGAAGTACCGTTTTACCTTA
>ERZ772805.1817-NODE-1817-length-15480-cov-5.931605_pt1 | contig 15480 bp, 11 predicted proteins | sample MGYA00511344_ERZ772805 | MGnify/ENA primary metagenome ERZ772805 (study PRJEB29015, sample SAMEA2737730) | human gut metagenome | biome: human gut; feature: human-associated habitat; material: faeces | place: China | collected 2012 ...
TCCGCTTCCGGCTACCTTAACCCACCGTCTAAAGCCAGTGGGATTGCGGTAGCCCGATTTCAAGTTAAATACATCCATGATCCATCATACGGTCAATCGGACATATGTGACTTATGTAATTTCTTTTCGTATAAGCCGCACCTCGGTTCCTCTTCACATGGATTCCCTGCAGCGTCTTTGCTCCCGCCGCGGCCGGCTTATCATTTCTCCCGGATCATCGTCCGCACCCGGATCTTCTTTCCATCCGTCCGGATCATGACGGCGCCGGATTTTCCGGTCTCGAGGATCTCAGAACCGGCTTCTTTCAGTCGTTCCTTCACTTCCGGTGCCGGATGGCCGTAGCGGTTCTTTCTTCCATAGGAGAGTACCGTGATCGACGGGGACAGGGTTTCTATAAACCTTTCCCCTGAGGATGTCGCAGAACCATGGTGGCCGGCTTTTAAGACCGTCACAGGAGTCAGGATCCCGGAATCCAGAAGTATTTCCTCCCCGCTTTCTTCCATATCTCCCGTGAGAAGCAGCGAAAACCGTTTAAGCGTCAGGCGAAATACCAGGGATTCCTCATTCCGGTCTGCGAATTCCCTCTCCCCGTCCGGGGACAGGCATTCCAGCTTCATTCCTTTTCCCGGAAAATCTTTCCATATATCGCCGCGTTCGGCATAAAACACAGGAATCCCCTGCTTTTTTGCCAGCTCCGCCATCGTCCCGTAGATCTCATCTGTTCCTGCTTCCGGCATCATAAGACCGCCCACCGTGATCCCCGATTCCGGGTGTTCTAAAAGATACCGGATCCCGTTGATGTGGTCCTGGTCTCCATGGGTCATGACGGCAAGATCCAGGTGCGCCACACCCTGACTCTTGAGATACGGGACCAGCGTCTTCTCCCCGACCGTCTTCTGCTGGCTGCTGCCGCAGTCCACAAGGACTGCTTTGTCGGATGAACGCAGAACGATCCCGTCGCCCTGCCCGACGTCGAGGAATGTGACGGAAAGACCTGCGGGGCGGGATGGGAGAAGGAAACAGAATGCGGCGAGCCAGCAGACAGTAAGACCGAACAGGCGCTTCCTTTTATCGAACTGCATTCTGCATTTTCTCTGATGTTCCAATTGTCTGACTGATTTACGGACTCTCTTTCTGATCATGTTTTTTTCTGAATTTTCTGTTTTTTGTCCGTCCGCCATTTCTACATCTTTATTTCCAGTCTTTCCTCTGTCTTTTTCTCCTCTTTCCCAACCGTTTTCTGCCATCATTTTCCCAAATTTTTCCCAGTTTTTCTCTCCCCACTCATAGATAACCGCTCCCAGGATCAGACATCCGTAATAACAACCGATCTTCCACACCTCCGGCTGCCCAAAAACGAGCTCCGCCCCCGGAAGCTTTCCGGTGCTGCTGCAGACGAATTCATAAAAACGCAAAACATAATGTGCGCCTCCGAGCATGGCGCTCCCCACCGATATTGATAAAAAGGACAGACCAAGTCCAAGAAATCCCGATATGACCACATACGTCATCAGCGGGATCACGATAAGATTTAAGAACACCCCGTAGAGCGGGATTCCAAAAGAATGCCAGAGAATGACGGGTGCCGTCACCATCTGGAGTGAAAGACTTGTAAAAAAGGCGGACGCCGCCGCAGAAGACCGTTCCCCCGCAAAAATCTTTTCCCCGCGAGCCGAAAACAATCGTCCCGGGTAGGCTAACGATGTCACAGCGAGAAAAGAGAGCTGAAATGAGGCCTGCGTCAAAAGAAAAGGATGAGCGAGCAGGAGACCCACAGCCGGAATGCACATCGCCGTCGGAAGATCATAGGTCCTCCCAACAGCCGCCGCCAGAAAGGAGAGCAGCGCCATCGAGACCGCCCGTACCACAGAGGCACCGGAGCCCACCATCATCCCGTAGACGCAGAGAAAGCCGCCTGCACCCACTCCGGCAAACCAGAATCCTGCCCCGCCTTTCCGGAATATTTTCCAGATTCCGAGTCCGACGATGGAGACATGAAGTCCGCTGATCGCCAGAAGGTGGGAAATCCCGTTTTTCCGGTAAAGTTCATAGACGGCACTGTCCAGATCCTCTTTCTCCCCGAACAGGACCGCCGACAGGATCCCGGCATCCTCCGGGAGTGCAATCGTCTTTAAGCGTTCCGAAAGAGATCGGCGGATCCGGTACAGGCGATCGGCGATGATCCGTGTTTTTCCTCCGGTCACCGCATATCCGTCCGCGTAGACGATCCCGGAGATCCCCCGGGACCTGCAGTACAGACGGTAATCGAACCCGCCCGGATTTCTCGCCGGATCCGCAGCCTTTCCCTCTCCAAAGACACGGATCCTTTTTCCCGCAGAAAGTGACTCTGAATTCCATCCCGCACTTTCTCTTTCATTTGTTTCTGCTTCCACGATCTCAAGGTAACATAAAACTCTCCGGAATCTCCCCACCAGTCCGCCGTTTTCCTCTTCCGAGGTACAGTCCCCGAGAACAACCTCCAGCGTCCCGTCCTTCTCCTTCACCGACCGGACGGTCCCGTTTAAAACCACTCCATCCTCCTGTTCCTCCAGAAAAAATCCCTCTTCCCGCAAAAATGCCGCCTGTTCCGCCTCCATCCTGAGACTCCCCACAGCCAGTCCCGCCATAAAAAGAAGGACTGGCAGCCTGCATCTGCTCTTCCGGCGCGCAAATGCGCACACCAAAAAGAGCAGCCAGACTGCCAGCCCAAAAATGATCTGCTCTGCCGGGATCCACAGGTTCAGTGCCTCTCCAAGTACCAATCCCCCTGTCACACACAGCAAAGGTCTTTTAATCGTTTTTTCCTCCTGCGATATAATCGTAGTTTCGTTCAAACACCGTGCTCAACGGGATCTGATCCCGGAACACATCGTCCTGGGACCCGTTGATCCGGATCTGCACACGGCTCACCGTGGAAAGTTCCGCAAGGGAATCCACGATGGAATAGATCGGAATGTATGCCGCCACATTCAGACTGCTGTTCAGGAATGCCGCATCAAAGTTGATCGAGCAGACGGAATCGTTGACGGACACATTCAAAAGCTTTACATCCGACGGGATCGTCGCGTAATGGCCGAGCTCCTGCGGTCCCTCGATCAGCTGCTCCACGATCAGACGTTCCAGAGAAGTATTGCTGTTTTGCATGACTTCCCGTTTTTCTTCCACCAGCTGATCCCCTGTCTCGTTGGCAAAATACAGCGTCAGCTCGGTCCGCTCAAAGGAGTTGACATCCCGGATACTGTCCACGAAATCTGACGCCGACAACATCCCGACCGGGTTTCCGGCTGCATCCGTGATCGGCTGCTCTGCACAGTAGATGCTCAGATACTCGATCCCCGGGATCTGGGTCAGCGTCTTTGTGAGAGCCGCCCGGCACAGGATCTCCTGCACGGAATTCATCAGCGCATAATTGGCATCCGCGTACAGGTACAGAACATTTCCTTCGATCCGGTAGGTGATCTTTTCGATCCGCTCCGGCAGCGCTCTCTGACAATCGAGATCCGCCGGAACATTTCCCATCTTATCGAGCAGCTCCCGCACCAGCGCGTCTGTATCCGCCGTTTCCGTCCGGTACTCACTCCCGACAAGCTGGATCCCGGATGCGTTTAAATAGTAGATCGTATAGGCATTTCCGCTCTGCTCCACAGCTTTTTCCCCTGTACAGCCGCTCAAAGCAAACAGAAGTGCGAAGAGGAGAAAAAATGCCCGAATCTTCAACAATTTCTTCATTTTTCCCTCCTACGGAATATAGATGAGCGGGATCCGCACCATGAAGGTGCTTCCCTCTCCCTCGACGCTGTCCACCCGGATCGCGCCGTGATGCATCAGGACCACGCTTCTCGTGATCGCGAGTCCGAGGCCGGTACCTCCGGTCTCCCGGGACCGCGCCTTGTCCACGCGGTAAAAACGCTCAAAAACTCTTTCCTTAAATTCCGCAGGAATCCCGATCCCGGAATCTGCCACTTTCAGATAGAAGAACTTATGGTCAGCATCCAGCGTTACCCGGACCCAGCCATCTTCTTTGTTATACTTGACCGCATTCTCCACAAGATTGTTTATCGCCAGTGAGAACTTCACCTCATCGATATCGGCCGTGACATCGCGCTTACTCTCAAAGATCAGCTCAATGTTCCGTTTTCTGGCGATCGGGCGCAGGCGCTTTAAGACCATCTCGATCAGTCCGTTGATCTGGACCTGCGTGCAGGAAAGCTCCGAGGATGCCTTGTCCATCCGCACAAGAGTCAGAAGATCATCGATGATCTTGCTCTCCCGGTCGATTTCGTCCGAAATATCATGCATAAATTCCTGGTAAAGCTCCTTCGGCGCGTCCTCCATTCCCATCAGGGAATCCGCCAGGACACGGATCGACGTGATCGGGGTCTTGAGCTCATGGGAGACATTGGAAACAAATTCCTGCCTCGACTGATCCACAGCCTTTAGCTTCTCCAGCGTCTTATTGATCGTCCCGGAGATCTGCTTCGTCTCCCGGTATGCTTCCTCGTTGACATCCTCATCCAGATTTCCGTCACCCGCGCGCCGGATCGACGCGATCAGCGTTCCGAACGGCTTCATGATCAGGTGAACTGACAGGATTGTCACGATCAGTACGATGACGAAGATCATCATCTCGTACAGGGATGCCTTATCTTTCAGGCTCTCCTCCAGGCTGTACATGCTCTCCGTGGACGCGGTAACGATCATCACTCCGGCTGTCTTTCCCGTCGTGATCGTTCCCGTCTCCTGCTCAAATTCCGGGATCGGGATCGCCAGGACGAAGTAATGTTTCAGACTGTCGTACCGGCTCGTGTTCTCTCCCTGGAAACACCGGATCACCTCGTCCGAGATCAGCGTCTTTCCGTCAGAGATCGCGAACGTATCCTCAACGATCTTAAAGCCGGAATTTACGATCAGGATCCGCCCGCTGAAGATATCCGACAGGAGCGATAATTCTGTGTCGATGGCCGCATTATCCAGCGCGGAGTTTGTGAGGTATCCGCTTCTCGACATCTTATTGCTCAGGATCTGACACTGGTTCTGGACATCGATGATCCTGCGCTCCACCTGCTCCTGCCGCGAGGAACTGGCGAGGATCCGGCTCTCCACGAGGAGCGGGATCATGCAGAATAAAACAGTCAGGATGATCAGAGGAAGTTTGACGCTCGGCGTATGTTTCCGGTAGATCTCCCGAATCCGTTCCCTAATTTTTCTCATGTTCCTCTTCCATCTTTCTTGTTGCCGTCAGCGCAAGGCTGCCCGGTCCGATATGGCACGCAATGCTCAGGGAAAGCGGTGCCAGATAGATATCTGCGTCCGGGAAGCGCTCTTCCACTTCCTTCTTAAACTCCAGAGCCGCCTCCTCGTTGTCCGAATGGGCGATCGCAAGGTGGCAGTCTTTGTACTCACTGTCATGAAGTCTCTCATCCAGCTCTTTCTGGATCGCGTTCATCATCAGTGTCTTCGCCTGCTTCATCGTGCGGGCCTTTGCAAAGGAATCCAGCTTTTCTCCCAGGATGATCAGGACCGGCTTGATCCTTAAAAGTGTGCCGAGAGCCGCGGCCGCCGGTGTGATGCGTCCGCCTTTTTTCAGGTATTTCAGGGTGTCCACCGTGACAAAGATCACGGAATCAGCTGCTGTCTCCTCCAGGCGCTTTTTGATCTGTGCGCCGTCCATTCCCATATCTGCCAGCATCATCGCGTCCTTCACGGACTGATACTGGGTCACGGAGATCCGGTGATTATCAACGACAAATACCTTTCCCTCGTACTCGTCCTCTCCCGCCAGCATCATTGCAGTCGCGCAGGATCCGGAAAGTCCGGCGGACATCGGGATGTGGACGATCTGATCATACTCTTTTAACAGTTCATCCCACAGTTTCATGATGGAGTCCGGTGTCGGCTGTGAGGTCGAGATATCGGAATTGTCCTTCAGCCTCTGATAAAACTGCTCCTGGGTCAGTGTAATATCCTCATAATACGTTTCTCCATCTATCATAAACGGCATCGGCAGGACCGTGATCCCCATCTCTTTTGCCTGTGCCTGGGTGATCCCGCTGTTGCTGTCTGTAACAACTGCGATCTTCATACAAAATTTCCCCTTTCTGTTTCTCTTCGTCCGTTACTGTATCATGCGGATTTTTCCATTCAGAAAATTCCTACCTTTGAAAAGTAACCCTGTCCCGCTGCGTTTTTTCTTTTCTTCCACGCAGACAGACCTTCTTCTTATTTTAACCGATTTCCTATATAAATGGAAGTCCAAAACTACCCAAACTGTGGACGAATATTCAAAAATATGATATGCTGAGCAGTAAGCGAGTGAAAAACATGCTTGCATGTTTGGCACTTTATTTTAAATTCTGGAGGGAAAGGTTATGCCTTATTGTCCGAAATGTGATATGGAATTTGTTGAGGGGATCAAGGTCTGCAGCGACTGCGGCGGTCCTCTCGTGGAATCAAAAGAAGTCGCTGACGCGATGAAACAGAAAGAAAAAGAAGAACAGCTTGCCGTCATGGCGCAGGAGATGGATCCGTTCTCCGGTGAGATGGCCAAAGCAGAAGACGCGGATCCCGACGAAATCTCTTCCGCCAAAAAGAAGCCGGCTGACGAGATCGTCCATGCCTACGTCGATAAAGGGCAGCGCTACGAGGACATGAGCTCCTCCGCATCCGCATTTTTCCTGGTCGGCGGGGTTCTCGCCGTGGGAGCCGCGCTCTGCCTTCTCGGCGTCTTCCATCTCCCGATGGAGGGATTCCAGAAATACATCTTTGAGGGGGCACTTGTCATTCTCGCCGTCGCCAGCCTTGTCGTCGCCGCCTCCTCAAGGAAACGCGCCGCCGAGTTAAAAATGGAAGCCGACGACGAAAAACGGGAGACTCAGGAGATCATCGACTGGTTCTTAAAGAATTATTCCGCAAAAGAACTCTATGAGCAGCTCTTGATGGAAGATCCGGATCTTTCCGGTGAAGAGCTGAGTCTCAAGCGCTTCGAGCTGATCCAGGATTTCCTGATCACCGGCCGCGATATTCCGGACCAGGCCTACGCAGATTCGCTGTGTGAGATGCTGTACGCGAAGCTGTATGATGAGTAATTTTCCATTAGACAGAAAGGACTGTCTGGCTGATAATTTTTCAGTCAGACAGTTCTTTTATTTGTTGCTTTTCATGGTAGGAATTTTCTGAACTGAAAATTCCGTATGATACAGTTCTGGTCGCGGGTTTCCTACCTGTCTTTTTCACCATTTTCGGATATGACTCGTCACACGCTCTGCTCTACTCAAATTTCACGATTTCCTTCTTTAACCTCATCATGATCTTCTTCTCGAGCCGCGAAATATAGGACTGCGAGATTCCCATGAGATCCGCCACCTCCTTCTGGGTCATCTCCGCCCCGTCCTGGCGCTTTAGGCCGTAGCGCAGCTCCACGATCTTCCGCTCTCTCGGACTCAGCCGGCTCACCGCATTTTTCAGGAGATCCTTTTCCACCTCGTCCTCCATGTCCTTGTAGATCACATCCTCATCGGTGCCAAGTATATCCGATAAGAGCAGCTCATTTCCATCCCAGTCCACGTTTAACGGCTCATCGATGGAGACCTCCAGCTTCATCTTGCTGGTTCTCCTGAGATACATGAGGATCTCATTCTCGATGCATCTGGACGCGTAAGTCGCCAGCTTGATATTCTTCGTCGGATTGAACGTATTGATCGCCTTGATGAGACCGATCGTCCCGATAGAGATCAGGTCTTCGACCCCGACGCTCGTGTTGTCAAATTTCTTTGCTATGTAAACGACCAGACGGAGATTATGTTCGATCAGCTCTGATTTTGCCTCTTTTTCCTCCTCCGTTCCAAACTTATTTAACGCCTCCGTCTCCTCCTTCAAGGACAGCGGTGCCGGGAGGATATCCGCGCCTCCGATGTAATGGATCTCCCCGCGCTCCGGCCGGATCATTGTCCGGAATCCCATCACTTTTTTTAACCGAAACCGGTTTGGCATAGAAATTCTCATGATCATACTCATTTTCTCCCTTTCATAACTTATCAGTGAAAAGACTTTCCGGCAGGATCATCGTAAAATCTTTTCTGAAAAACAGCGGTTCCTTCGAGACAGCCACGACCGGTCTGTCAATCCGGACACTCCTGTTCTCTCCGTCCGTGATCTCCATCCGGTCGAACAGGATCCCCGGAAGCATTCCGCTTTTTGTCCCTACCGCCCGGTACGGGATCATCAGGACGCCTGCCGGCTCGCTCCCAAACTCTTTCGCATCTGCCGCTGCAATAATGCTGACCGGCTTTCCCGTCACAGGTTCCACGAGACGGTTCCCGGAATCCTCCATCGCGGTAAACTCCTTTGATCGTCCGTTCAGGAAAAGTCGGACCTGATACCTCATTTTTCCGATCACCGGCCTCTTCACGAGCGCCTCCGCAAAGAAGCGCGCTCCTGCACAGAAAAATCCCATAAACAGAAGACTTTTCCACCCGGTGAGAAAGCAGCGCTCCCGCAAGACCGCAAGACCGCTCTGCAGGATCCCCGCTGACAAGACCAGCAGCCCAAGCTCCTTTCCCCTTTGAAAGAACGCTTTTTTCCATCCGGACACTCTTTTTTGGGGAAGCGCAACCGTTATAATCAAAAACCCGTTTATCAGAACTTTTCCGCTTTCCCAGAAAATCCAGGCCGCCAGGCTTCTTCCCGTAATCCGTGCTGCGATTCCTGACAGCTCAAGGCAGGAAACTGCGGTCCCGCAAAGTCCGCCTGCAATTCCCGCCGCCAAAAGCCGGAAAACAGAAATCTTCTTTCTCCCGAGCACCGCCGCCAGCCACAGGATCAAGACATCCCGGTACGCCTCTTCCAGAAAAAAGAGATCGGCGTACCATTCATATTCCACCGGGATTCCCCCTTTCCGCATTCCGGACCGTTAAAGACCGCCCATACTGCGTCAGACAGGATTTTCAGTTCCGATCATCCGTCCCCGAAATCCTGATATCGTTTTCCAACAGTATACCTGTCTTCCTCTCCGGAATTTGTCAAAGCGGGGACGCGAACCCTGGAAACTCATCGGGTTCTTCCAACAGGTTCTTCCCTGTTTTTGCGTAAAAATTGGAAATTTTCGCTGATATTTGCAGGATCTGTGAAAACAGAAGAAAAAAAGAATGCGGATCCAGACATTTTCCTGTCGGGATCCGCGATGAATTTTTATAGAAGTGATGTATAAAATCTCAGGCATGCTGTGCCTTTTAATTTCACAGGAAGTTCCATCGGAATTTTCTATGAAACCAAAAAGACCCGGGAAGATTTCTCTCCCTGGGTCCTCATATGTTCATCCTTACTGTTTTTAAGCAGCTTGTCCGTTCTCAGGATCTTATCTGCGGTTCTTTAAGAAATCCGGGATGTTGATCTGAGTCTCGCCGCGCTGTGCCGGACGGTAAACCGGTGCGTTTCCGGTCGGAATATTGTACTTCGGAGCAGACTCTGTTGTAGCTGCTGCCTCAGACGGAACTTTTACGGTCGGAGCAGTTCTCTGGATCGGAGCCTGCTGAGCCGGAACTTTTGTCTTATAGTTTGTAAAGTCCTTCATTGCGCGCTCAACCGGTGTGTTTGCGCCGTGAGCATCAAGACCTGTCGCGATAACAGTGATCGTTACCTCGTCCTCTGCGTTCTCATCGTACATTGCACCGAAGATGATGTTTGCATCATCACCTGCGAGCTCCTGAACATAACCGGCAGCCTCGTTTGCTTCGATCAGGCTGATATCACCGGAAATGTTGATGATCACGTGGGAAGCGCCCTCGATCGTTGTCTCAAGAAGCGGGCTGGATACAGCCTGTTTTACAGCCTCGAGTGCCTTCTCGTCGCCCTTCGCCTTGCCGATACCGATATGTGCGATGCCCTTGTCTGTCATTACAGTCTGAACATCTGCGAAGTCAAGATTGATAAGACCCGGAACGTTGATCAGATCTGTGATTCCCTGTACAGCCTGAAGAAGGACCTCATCGGCTTTCTTTAATGCATCCGGCATGGTTGTCCGTCTGTCAACGATCTCAAGGAGACGGTCGTTCGGGATTACGATCAGAGTGTCAACTGCGTTCTTTAAGTTCTCGATTCCCTTTAACGCGTTGTTCATTCTCTGTCTTGCTTCAAAACGGAACGGCTTTGTTACAACGCCGACTGTCAGAATTCCCATATCTTTCGCGATCTGAGCGATCACCGGAGCTGCACCGGTACCGGTTCCGCCGCCCATACCACAGGTAACGAATACCATATCGGCTCCCTTTAATGCCTGGGAGATCTCCTCCTGGCTCTCCTCGGCTGCCTTCTCACCGATCTCCGGTTTTGCACCGGCGCCAAGTCCTTTTGTGAGCTTCTCACCGATCTGCATAGCAGTCGGAGCTTTACAGAACTGAAGCGCCTGTTTATCTGTGTTGATACCGATAAACTCAACGCCCATAATATTTTCTTCTACCATGCGGTTTACCGCGTTATTTCCGGCGCCGCCGACACCGATCACAAGAATTCTTGCGGCATTCTCTGCCTCGTTTATCTTAATCTCTAACAAGAATGTCTCCTCCTTTAATATCTATCAATCTATTATATCTTCATTAGCATGGCATAAAAATCCCAAGTTAATCTAACATATATCATATTTGATTTTTTGAAAAATATCAACCTTTAATTTGTGGTTTTTTGATGGTTTTTTTAGTTTTTCTTCACGAAACGGTATGTCGGGCTGGAATTCGTCTCATCGTAAGTATCCAGATACAAAGTACCGGAGAGACCGGAAAGTTCCGGCATGATATCATGAAGTTCCGCGATCTTTCCGTCGAGGCTGTCAGAGTTCCCGAGTTCCACCGTAATATCTCCCATCACAAGCTCCGCCTCTTTGTAGCTGCTGTAATTGATCCTGTCCACCTGGATGCCGCTGACGTTCAGTACCTGCGTCAGATTTAAGATCTCTCCGAAGATATCCTGATCTGCCACAGGAAGCGGCTGGTGCAGGACGATATGTCCGAACTCCAGTCCGGTGATCACCGGAACTCCCGGAAGCTGTTCAGAAGAACTCTCAACGATGATCCCGTCCTTATCAAAGTACATATAGCTGCTCATATAGGAAACGCATCCCACAACGCTCTTCTCGAAAACAACGACCTCCACCTTCGTGGGACTCTTGAAATTGATCTTGTATTCCTCGATGAACGGAATGGACTTATGTTCCTTAAACCGGTTCTGATAGTAGCAGAACGCAGAATTTCTCGACCATTTCCCGTCAAACAAAAGCGACTCGATCTGTTCCTTTGTATATTGTTTGTTGCCGCTCACCTCCACATCCTTGATGCGGACCGAAAAGATGAGGACGAGAAGAATGATGAGGATTCCCAGAATCACCCCGAGAATGATCCCCTTCTTTCTTCCGTCTCTCCTATGATACATTCCAAAACCGCTGCTGCTCCTTCTCCCAAAATGGATCCCGAAGCTGCGCCTTCCAAAGCCAAGTCCTCTTCTTCTAAATAACATTCCTCTCACCCGTTATCTGCCTAATCGCAGCCTGCTGTACCGGGAAGTATTTCCGGTACACAGCCGCCGCATGATCTCTTTTTCTTAAAGAATATTCTCTTCAATGTCCGCTCCCAGTATTCTGAGATCTCTTCCGATATCTTCATATCCGCGCTTTAAGTGTCCCCGGTCCGAGACCACGCTGAGTCCGCCTGCCGACAGAGCTGCGATGAGAAGCGCTGCTCCGCCGCGAAGATCCGGTGTCTCGACAACTCCGGGAAGAAGCGGATATCTTCCTTTTATTATGGCTGTATCTCCGTGAACCGATACATCGGCTCCAAAAGACGCAAGGCGCACCGCCGCCTCGAATCTCGCCTCGTATACGGTCTCCCGGATCTGGCTCTCCCCGGTTCCCGACGCCTCCGCCGCGAGAAAGACCGACTGCAGATCCGTCGGAAATCCCGGATACGGTCCGGTATCGATCGTGATCCCGGCCGGGCGCCGTTCCATCACCATGCGGATCCTCGCCTTCGGACCGGCTGCCCCGAAGATCCGGAGTCCGGCCCCCATTTTCCGGAGTACCTTTAACGGTTCTACCAGGACGACCGGCTCCACTCCGGTAATCTCGATCTCGCCGCCGGATGCCGCTGCCGCCGCCAGGTATGTCCCGGCGCAGATCCTGTCTCCCGCCGTCACATGGTTTGTCGGAAAGAGCTTTTCCACTCCAGTCACCGTGATGGTCCCGGTCCTCTCCCCGCTGATCTTCGCTCCCATGGACCGCAAAAATCCGCAGAGTTCCGCGATCTCCGGCTCCCGCGCACAATTGAGGAGTTTCGTCGTACCGGACGCCAGCACAGCAGCCATCACCGCATTCTCCGTCGCCCCGACACTCGGATATGGAAAACGGAATGTTGTTCCGCAAAGCGTTTCCGCTTTTGCAATCAGCATTCCGCCATCATCAAGTATCTCTGCTCCCATTGCCCGGAGCACATCCAGATGATAATCGATCGGACGTTTTCCGATCACGCAGCCGCCCGGATACCAGGTCGTCACCTCCCCGCCTCTGGAAAGCAGCGGTCCTAAGAGCAGACTGGAAGACCTCATCTTCCCCACTGTCTCCTTCGGGATCACTGTCCCCGAAAGCCCTGAGGCATCGATCATAAGAACATCATCCTCAAAGATCACCCGGCATCCCAGGTCTCTGATGATCTCCGCCATGAGGAACACGTCCGCGATTCTCGGAACATTCCGGATCTCGGTGCATCCTTCCGTGAGGAGACTCGCCGCCATCATCGGCAGTACTGCATTTTTTGAACCCTGGATCTTTATTTTTCCACGCAGAGGCCTGAGCCCCTGAACTTTATATACCTGCAAACCGATTCCCCCGCATATGCCGCTATAAAACAGTATATGCGGAAAAATATTTTTTGTTCCTGTTCTGCGCCTTACATTTTCAGGACGCTTACGCCTGTTCCAGCCGGATCCGGTTGGACACGCTCAGGACCATTCCCATTTCCACCATCAAAAACAGGACCGACGTACCTCCGTAACTGATAAACGGAAGTGTGATACCTGTGTTCGGGATCACGTTGGTAACAACGGCGATGTTTAAGACAACCTGGATCGCGATATGCGCCAGGACGCCTGTCACCAGCATCGCACCGAACAGATCCGGCGCGTTTCCCGCAATGACAAGGAAACGGTACAGCATGAAGAGGAACATGAAGATCACGGCGATCGCGCCGAAAAGTCCCAGCTCCTCACAGATCACCGCAAAGATCATATCATTCTGCGGCTCCGGAAGGAAACTTAATTTCTGGATACTCTGTCCGAGCCCCTTTCCGAGAAGTCCGCCGGAACCGATCGCATAAAGTCCCTGTAAGACCTGATATCCGCCGGACTTCGGGTATGCCTCCGGATTTTTCCATACCAGGATTCTGCTCAGCTGGTAGGAGTGAAGGATTCCCGCTTTCTCCATGGCGATGGCCACAGGGGGGGCGAATACGATCACGACGATCAGCGCCGCCACGACCAATATAAACGGCCATTTTCTCTTGCATGCGACAAACATCATCACAAAAGCGATCCCGCAGATGATGATACCGGAACTCAGGTTGTTCAGCGTGACAAAGAGTGCCAGCGGTCCGAGCAGCACCGCAAGCATTCCCCACACGCGCCATTCATTGATCCGTTTTCCAAGTCTCGTGATGACGACCGCAAGAAACAGAATCATCACGATCTTTACGAGCTCTGCAGGCTGGAAACGCAGGGATCTTGTTCCCAGCCATCTTTTTTTACCGTTTACTGCGATTCCCAGCGGAGTAAAGGTTACGAGGAATTCGCAGATGTAGGATACGACCACCGCCGGAACGGCAAACTTCGCAAAAAAGTGGTAGTCGATCTTTGAGATGATGAGCATCATGATGAATCCCACAACGGCGATTCCTCCCTGACGCATCATATAGTAGGTGGACGGCTGCCCGCTCACCTGCGCATTGTACGCACTGGAGCTGTAGATCATGATCAGTCCGAATGCCGTCAGGAAGATGATGACCACAAGAAGGTCATAATCATAGAAGCGGCGGGCTTTCTTTTTCCGTCTTTCCCCTTCCTGTTCGGGCTCTCCCCGCATCTGCATCTGCTGTCTGCGGAGCATCTCCTGCCTCTCCTGCATTTCCTGGCGCTGCTGTATCAGAAGCTGTTCCCGGCGCTGTCCTTCCTGCTGGCGTTTCGCCCGTTCTCTTTCGATCTGCTGGCGCTCCACCTGCTTTCCGGACATCTGCTGGCGCTGCATTTGCTGACGTTTTGCCTGCTGGCGCTGTACCGCCTGTCTCTGTGCCTGTGCCCTGCCGCCGGCTTTTCGAACCTTTTTTCGAGCCACGCTAAGCCTCCATTACAGGGCGTTGACGCATTCCTTAAAGATCCGTCCACGCTCCTCAAAGTTCTTGAACATTCCCCAGCTTGCGCATGCCGGGGAGAGCAGCACATAATCGCCTGCATTTGCGTAGGAAGCACATACCTGAACAGCTTCCTGCATATCTTCCGCGTACATGATATCGGTGATACCATGTTTCTTCGCGCACTCAGCGATCTTATCTCTCGTCTGACCGATGAGAACGAGATAGCGGACTTTTCCGTCAAAACTCTCGATCCACTCGTCGTACTCGGAATGCTTATCATATCCGCCCGCGATCAGAAGTGTCGGTCCCGGCATCGCCTTGATAGCCTGGATCGCTGCATCCGGGTTTGTTCCCTTGGAGTCGTTATAATAAGTAACGCCGAAACGTTCTCTCACATACTCGATCCTGTGCTCGACTGCCTTAAATTCCTTGCACGCCTCGCGGATCATATCCATCGGGACACCTAAACGGATCGCGATCGCAACAGCTGTCATCACATTCTCATGGTTATGTCTTCCGATGATATTTAATTCGTTGACGTCAAGGACTTTCTCGCTCTTTCCGTCATGACGGTAGATGATGAGATCGCCGTCCATGAAGATGCCCTCGTCGAGCTTCTCCTTGCTGCTGAAGTAGAGGACCTTGCACTTTAAGGTCTTTCCGAACTCTCTGAGGACCGGATCCTCGTAGTTTAATACGCAGGTATCTTCCTCTGTCTGATTTCTTGTAATTCCTTCCTTTACCTGAATATAGCATTCCATCGTCTTATGGCGGTCCAGGTGGTCCGGAGTGATGTTTGTGATCGCGGACACGTTCGGATGGAAGTCCATGATCGTCTCGAGCTGGAAGCTGGAAACCTCAGCGACTGTCACGGACTCATCAGTTGTCTCGAGTGCGTGGGCAGTATACGGATCTCCGATATTTCCTACTACGAATACGCTCTTATAAAACTTCTTCATGATCTCTCCGGTGAGCGCTGTCGTCGTTGTCTTTCCGTTTGTGCCGGTGATCGCGGCAAGTTTTCCCTTTGAGCAGTGGTAAGCGAGCTCGATCTCACTCCAGATCGGGATCTTCGCCTCATCGATCACCGCAACGAACG
>ERZ772805.1819-NODE-1819-length-15473-cov-4.089376_pt1 | contig 15473 bp, 14 predicted proteins | sample MGYA00511344_ERZ772805 | MGnify/ENA primary metagenome ERZ772805 (study PRJEB29015, sample SAMEA2737730) | human gut metagenome | biome: human gut; feature: human-associated habitat; material: faeces | place: China | collected 2012 ...
TCATTTTTTTATTGTGTATAATATGATTTTACTGTTGTCTTCTTTATTATTATTGAATTTTTATTATTGATAGGAATTCTCTTGTTAGGACCCTATGAATCAATTAAAAAAACATCAGATTCATACTATAACCACGATGATTCAAAAAAACCTTAAATCGAAGTCCAAAAATTCCCTGAGTAAGAACTGTTGGATCATCACTTATTCAATGAATAGATATAATGAAAAAAATTAAAGGAAACGTTTGTCCTTTGATCAAAATAAAGATAAGCTCCGGAAACTTAAAAGAATGAAAATTATTCAATTTATTTTTAAAACTCTTTGAAAAGTTTTTTAAGTCCGGTTGCGAGGTCTAAATATTTAGTATGAATCATAGTTCTAATATTTTTAGAATCCATTTTCTATATTCCGTGCTCCAGATACTAGAATAAATATCTGACGGGATAAAACCATCTCTATCAAGATGACAGATCCATTTTATGTTCTGTACTTTCAATAGGATCCATTAAAACAAGCCGCACACTCATATTCCGGAAATACAGAAACAAAGAAATTCCACGATCAAACTACCAAATCCAAATGAAATAGACTAACAAACAATAAGAAACCAAAATGCTTAACTTTCCTTTCTATTGAAAAACTAATTACCCGATTCTTGTGAATCTAATTCATAGAAATTCCGTCGAGTAAAATGGACGAATTATAAATCTCCAAAATAATAGATAGAAATATCGCAAATAGAGCCATTGCAACACCCATCAAAGGAGTAGTTCCCCACCCCGGAGCTACTTTACCATATTCTGAATTTAATGGTTTCAATAAATCCCCTACAACAGTTCGTCTTGGACCAGATCTAGAATTATCCTCAACGGTTTGCGTAGCCATAAATACTATTTTTTATTCATTTAGATCTGTTGACTTTGTATACCATTTCGCTGTAAATATAAGGATCTTATCCTATAGATCTATTGTGATCTTGAAACTTTAGAATTCTAATAATGGAAACAGCAACCCTAATTGCCATCTCTATATCTGGTTTACTTGTAAGTTTTACTGGGTATGCCTTATATATTGCCTTTGGGCAACCCTCGCAACAACTAAGAGATCCATTTGAAGAACATGGGGACTAGTTGAAGTAATGAGCCCTCCATATTGGGGGCTCATTACTTCAATTAAGATAATAAAAAATTATTTAACCTTTTTTCGTCGGAACTTTAGGGGGTTCTCTAAAAAAGATAGCGAAAAAAATAATTCCTAAAGTCGAGACTAAGAGGAATGTATAAACCAATGCTTCCATAGATTTTATTGTGGTTTACAATTATAGCTTTCATACCTGTTTATTGGGGATCATTTCCCAACAAATAAAATAAAAAGAGTAACTGCAATGATTGAAATAAAGATTTATCTAGTTCTCTATGTGAAATTTAAAATCATAAAAAAAGTCGAAAAAGAACAAAAGAATGTTAGACTACCTGTTTTTTTGTAGTTGGATCTCCAAGTTTTTGGAATGCTCCAAATTCTACTTGAGCGTCTAAATCTGGGTCGATACCAGCAAAAACATCTCTGAATAAAGTTCTAGCACCATGCCAAATGTGCCCGAAAAAGAATAGCAGAGCAAAAGAAGCATGTCCAAAAGTAAACCAACCCCTCGGACTGCTACGAAAAACACCATCTGATTTCAAAGTAGCACGATCTAATTCAAAAATTTCACCCAATTGAGCACGTCTAGCATATTTTTTCACAGTAGCGGGATCGCTATAACTGACTCCATTAAGCTCGCCACCATAGAACTCAACAATTACACCTACTTGTTCCACACTATATTTAGATTCTGCCCTTCGAAAAGGAACATCGGCCCTAACAATTCCATCCCCATCTACCAAAACAACCGGAAATGTTTCAAAAAAAGTAGGCATACGACGTACAAAAAGTTCATGCCCCTCTTTATCTCTAAAGACAGGATGTCCTAACCAACCGACGGCTATTCCATCTCCATTGTCCATTGAACCTGCTCTAAATAACCCCCCTTTTGCTGGATTATTTCCGATATAATCATAAAAAGCTAATTTTTCGGGAATTTTAGACCAAGCTTCTGATAAACTTTGATTTTCGGCTAGTCCAGCACCAACTCTTCGATATATTTCTTGCTGAAAGTATCCCTGATCCCATTGATAACGAGTAGGACCGAATAATTCAATAGGGGTTGTTGCTGAACCATACCACATAGTTCCAGCAACGACAAAAGCTGCAAAAAAGACAGCAGCAATACTGCTGGAAAGGACAGTTTCAATATTTCCCATCCGTAATCCTTTATATAGACGTTGGGGTGGACGCACACTAAGATGGAAAAGACCTGCTAATATGCCCAACGTTCCTGCTGCAATATGATGAGAAGCTACCCCCCCCGGAACAAAAGGATCAAAACCTTCCACGCCCCACGCGGGATTTACGGATTGTATCCTTCCAGTTAGTCCATAAGGATCGGACACCCATATTCCAGGACCATACAATCCTGTTACATGAAATGCGCCAAAACCAAAACAAGCCACCCCTGCAAGAAATAAATGAATTCCAAAAATTTTGGGCAAATCCAAAGAAGGTTTTCCAGTACGTTCATCACAAAAGATTTCTAGATCCCAATAAACCCAATGCCAAATAGCCGCTAAAAAGCACAAGCCCGAAAACACAATATGTGCTCCGGCCACACCTTCGTAACTCCAAATACCCGGATTCGTTATAGTCCCTCCTGTGATATTCCAACCGCCCCACGAATTGGTTATTCCTAAACGAGTCATGAAAGGTATAACGAACATACCCTGTCTCCACATTGGGTCAAGAACAGGGTCAGAGGGATCAAAAACTGCTAATTCATATAGAGCCATCGAACCGGCCCAACCAGCAACCAGAGCTGTGTGCATTATATGAACAGAAAGCAAACGGCCTGGATCATTTAATACAACAGTATGAACACGATACCAAGGTAAACCCATGAAAATACCCCTTATATCAACAAAAAATAGACACTATGTAACTTTATTGCACTTGAAAAATTTATATTATGGACTCTAGCCTTTCATTAGATTTTCTCGTAAAATGGAACAATCATATTTGTAGAAATAAAAAGAAACAGATTTATTCTATACCCGATAAGTAACAATACGCAATGGTGGGGAGACGAGAGGGGTTTACAATTTTCTCTATGAATATTTAAATAAGTAAATGCAGACATACTCACTTATCACCCCAATGACCCATTCGTAACAACTTTACTTTATTTAGTATTCCTTTTTTTATATTTAGTATTCCTAAAAAAAAAATGCAATATAATAAAAATAAATCATTTTTAACACGATAAGCTAATTCTTACGTTTCCACACTAAAGTTAGATATATGATTTTATTATTTCTCCATTTTATGCCCATTGGTGTTCCAAGAGTACCCTTTCGAAGCCCTGGGGAAGAAGATGCATCTTGGGTTGATATATAGTGCGACTTGTCAGATATAGTAGGTCATATGGGATTTCCCCGTTTTCTCCCCCGATCGAGATATCCTCTCTTTCACCCCCAAAAGAAGAATGATTGAATCATAAAAAATTTGGAGCGTGAAGTGTAATGAAATAAAATTCTATCGATTTTTTTATTTTTAGAGGTGGTATCCAGATTATTACTCGAAATTATGAATAATTTATGGTTGGCTTGATTGAACCAATAAAATAAAGTACCCAGGCTCTGTTTAGAAAAAACCAATTGGTAATATATCTACGATCACCACTTCTATCATATCCGTATATTTTACAGAAAATATTAAATAAGAAATTCAGAAAAGGAAGAAGTTTTAACAAAAATACGTAGTATTGTAATATTTGTCCTATATGTGCAAATCAAAATCGGGCAGATCTTTACTCAGAGTAGAAAAGAAACCTAAAAGAATTGAAAAAGTCCATTCAGAAACAAGAAAATTACATTGTGATTGGGCTTCGATCTCAATGAAAGCAATACATCAATGAGAAGATAGTTCAATAAATTGAGTATGTATATTATTCTATTTTTCTTTAAAAGTTCGAAGAAGTCCATTATGAAAAGAGAAAGAGGTTTAAAATTGACACATTGATTCCTTTTTTGCTTATATGATTTTTGGTGAACTGTATGCATCAAAAGGTGCATGTACGGCTCTTAAGGAAAAAAATGGAATCCTAATCAATCGACTTTATCGAGAAAGATTACTTTTTTTAGGTCAAGAGGTTGATAGTGAAATATCGAATCAACTAATTAGTCTTATGGTATATCTTAGTATAGAAGAAGAGAATAAAGATTTGTATCTGTTTATAAATTCTCCGGGGGGGTGGGTAATACCCGGAATAGCTATTTATGATACTATGCAATTTGTACAACCAGATGTACAGACAGTATGTATGGGATTAGCCGCTTCAATGGGATCCTTTCTTTTGGCAGGAGGAGAAATTACCAAACGTTTAGCATTCCCTCACGCTTGGCGCCAATGATTCTTTTATTTGAGAATATATATAAAGACTATACCTTCGCCATAAAAACAGTTAATAAAAACATTTTATAAGTAATAATAGCATGGTATTGTGAATTCCATATGCAAATTTTTGTTTTTTAAATCATTCGATTATATATAGAAAGAGTAGTATGAAAAAGAGGGTATTTACAATTTTATCTGATCTATCAGGAACCTAGTTTAATTTTAGTGTCACAGACTTTTTGTTTTTTTTTTCATACCAGAAAACTTTTAACAATTTTTATTTTAATTAGAAGAAAACATAACATATGAAAAAAAAAGAAACTTTCGGATTGTTGAATAACAAAATGATATAAAAAACAACGGAACCATCGTAGTATTTTTAATTAAAGCGATTCAAAAAATAAAAAAGAAAGTTGGTTATTGGATTGTTTATTAATTAAGGATCTGGATCCAAAAGACCCGGTAGATTTTGTACTTCGTTTTTCTTTGATGAAAAAAAAATAAATTCGTAAACGTAGAAAAAAATTCATCAAAGAAAATACTCTATCCATAGTAGAGGAAAAAAATGAATTGCAGGGATGGAAAAGCCGTATGCATCAATACGCAGAAAATGCTTGTACGGTTATTTAATATTATTTTTGCCCATTTTTTTATTTTCTTATTTGTATTTATCCCTTTTACCTTTATTTGGGAATAAGGATAATCTTTACCAATATAGGAGAAATCATTATCAAAATCTTTATCAAGATAAGGGAAATACTTATTAAGTTATAAAATCAGGGTAATGATCCACCAACCCGCTAGTTCTTTTTATGAGGCACAAACGGGAGAATTTATCCTGGAAGCGGAAGAGCTACTGAAAATGCGTGAAACTATCACAAGGGTTTATGTACAAAGAACGGGCAAACCTTTATGGGTTATATCCGAAGACATGGAAAGGGATGTTTTTATGTCAGCAGCAGAAGCCCAAGCTCACGGAATTGTAGATCTTGTAGCCGTTGAATAAAAAATAAGTGGCAAGGATTATTCTAAAAAAATACAGGATTTGAAATTTCATTTTTGAATCTTCTTACTTTCATTTTAATATAATATCTCTATTAGTTAATCTATTAATATCTATTAGTTAATCTATTAATAGAATATAAGTAATATAGAATCTAAGTAATTCACGGTTAGGATAGATCTAAACCAGCTCATTATATATATATTACAACTTACTATGCCAACTATGAAACAACTTATTAGAAACACAAGACAGCCAATCCGAAACGTCACAAAATCCCCAGCTCTTCGGGGATGCCCTCAGCGCCGAGGAACGTGTACCAGGGTGTATGTGCGACTCGTTCAGATCATATACTAAGAAGAAAAAACCAATTTCATTTTTTCAGTATTGTTGATCGGTTAAGATAGTGTGAATGTAGTTTTCCCATTCAGACTATCTTAACTTATATATATACATTCTTTACATTCTTCTATCTTGTATCAAATTTATGGTTTCGATTGGTGCAAACCCAATAGTCTTAATTTACAATTTAAGATGAGAAGGACTTTCCCATCGGTAACAAAACAAATATAAAGTTACCCGTTAAGCGGAGAAAATACTATTTCAATTAAAGATAAAGTATGTCCTTAATGAATGAATTTTGATGGATTTTGGACGAACGGAATAAGAAGGTCAGCTACCCAGCAAATTTTCATAATTAAATACCGTTACTGTATAACTAGATTTCATTGTGAAAAAATCTACTTACTAAACTAAATATTGGATGGGTAGAGCCAAAGAGTGTGAACTGTACAAGTTAACAATAACATTAATTAAATTAATAAAAAATGAAAAGAAAGAAAGGCTCCGGTGTATAGAAAGGACCTGCCCGTTTCTAAAAAAAATCATAGAAACGATGGAACCCACCCATTTTTTATATATGTCCTAATTTATTTACTATTACTTACTATGTTTTTTGATATCTAGTATCAATACAATTTATTATTTTGAGGTTGAATATTTAGAAAAAAAAATATATATATAAAATCGTGGTTGGGGAGGTTATAGTAGCAAGAGCCATTGGAATTTTTTTTTTATACATTGGAAGAATCCATTTTTGTTATTAATAGACTAGTAAGAAGAAAAGAATAACTGAAAAATCAAATAGTTATTCATCAAAGTCTCAATTATTCAATGACCAGAATTAAACGAGGATATATAGCTCGGAAACGAAGGACAAAAATTCGTTTATTTACATCAAGTTTTCGAGGAGCTCATTCAAGACTTACTCGAACGATTACTCAACAGAAAATAAAAGCTTTGGTTTCGGCTCATCGGGATAGAGATAGGAAAAAAAGAGATTTTCGTGGTTTATGGATTAGTCGAATAAATGCAGTAATTCGCGGGAATATTAAAGTATATTATATTTATAGTAATTTAGTATATAGTCTATACACGGGGCAATTGCTTCTTAATCGTAAAATAGTTGCACAAATAGCTATATTAAAACAGAATTGTCTTTTTATGATTGCCAATGATATCATAAAAACCAAAAATCCCCTTAGACTTTACTCCGGGAAGGTATAGAATATAAATTTGTTTATTTTGATAGCTTTATCATATGAATTTTTATCATATGATAAAGCTATCAAAATAAACAACCACGCTGAATAAAAAAAAATGATTCTTTGTTACCTATTATCTTTTTTCTTACAACATAAAAACCCAAATTGAATTGTCGTAATTTTCAAACAAAACATCAATCAATATTTCATTCAAATCTCAATTCAAAATTGGATTTAGAATTCTTAATTTCTATATTTTTTTTTTCTTAAAGTAGTAGTTCTAGCGGTTGACTCGCTTTTTTCAAATTGTTTTTCATTATTAAGAAAAGGTAACGAAGATAAAATACGAGCTTGTTTTATAGCAATTGTTATTAATCGTTGTTGTTTTAAGGTCAATCTATTTACGCGTCTGGATAATATTTTTCCTTGTTCACTAATAAATCGACTAATTAAACCCATGTTTTTATAATCAATTCGGTCCCCCGATTGGATCGGGGGCAAACGCCTACGAAAAGATCGCTTGGATTTCATAAAGAGTCGCTTAGATTTTTCCATGGTTTATTTATCCCTATTCCAAAAATCACATTTATTACAAGAAATACTATAAAGGATTTGTTTTTTTATTCTGACTTTTTTAATATATGTTGTTATTTTTTTAATATATGTTGTTATATACTGATATTTGTATATATTCAACTGTAAATGATAGAATACAGATAGATCTATCTATATAGATAAGAAAAATAGATCATTTTACATGTTAAGTTCTTTGGTTCGAAGGGTAACACACAAGCGATCAATTTGATCTATTTCTTTATTTCTGCGTGAATTGTATGTTTGCAACAACGGGGACAAAATTTTCTCAATTCCAATCGACTAGGCGTATTCTGTCGATTCTTTTTAGTTATATATCTAGAAATACCCGTTGATTCCTTATTAACACTCTTTTTATCACAACCGGTACATTCCAAAATAACAATTACTCGGATATCTTTACCTTTGGCCATGAACCTCCCTTGGGTTTTTAATTCACTTAACTCTTTTGTTTTCGGATTATAATCTAAGAAAAAGAAAAGAACGAAAAAACGAAAATATAAATTAAGAATTAGAAATCCAATTTTGAAAGATTTCGTTCCAATTAAGATTAAGATTAATATAGTACAAAAATAATACAATGATCTCGAACTATATTTCGTTTCGAATTGCAATACAATTGCAATACAGTATTTTCGTTTTTTTAACTAAGTATTTTTTATGATATTGTTGCCCCCACCCTATACATTCCATTTAAATTTCTGCTTTCACTCTTTTATTAATAGAAATGGAATTGAATTATTAATTCAATTCCATGGAAGCCTGGACGAGATCCCGAGTTTCACTCCGAATTTCAATTAGGCCAAATTAACCCTTATTCTTTCTCTTTCCTAACTTATTCTATTACAATTGTAAAAAAAAGAAGAAATAAAAGACGAAATAAAGAAGAGGAGATTAATTACATATTAATTACATATATTTAATACTTAATTGGATCTATAATCTTCTTCACCCCTTTCCGTGTCAATAACTAGAATGAAAAAAAAGGGAATATCAATGCATCTGGAAAAAAACGATTGATCTCTATCAAGAGACCCGCCAAAGCCCCGAACCATAGAGTACTTACTACTGGTGCCACGGAAAGATATGTTTTTAGATCTCGCATTTCAAATCCTCCTTTTTAAGTCTTTTTTCTATCTAAAATTTATTTGAATTTAATATTCTTTTTGATTATTCTAAAGAATATTAGTTATATTTCTTTAGAATCTTTTTTTTCTTTTTCATATTCTATTCTATATTATAGTATAGGAAACTAAAAAAAATGGCAGAAAATTAGAAAAATGATAGATATATATTATATATATATCTATATATCAACAGATAAAAATGTGGAAAACAAGACAAAGATTCTTTACAATAACACTAGAAACAAATGGAAAAGGGATGTAGCGCAGCTTGGTAGCGCGTTTGTTTTGGGTACAAAATGTCACGGGTTCAAATCCTGTCATCCCTATCCCTAACTATTACTTATCATATGATATTCCGTATTATATTCCGTATTATATATTTATTATATGAGATGAGCAATAAAACGGGACCAATTGAAGACGAATTCCAATTGGACATACATACCGAATATCTATATGTATATATATTGATATAGTATATACATGTAAAATGGATTTGGATCATATAAAATAATTTATGAAAACAAAGCGCTCTTAGTTCAGTTCGGTAGAACGCGGGTCTCCAAAACCCGATGTCGTAGGTTCAAATCCTACAGAGCGTGATGATTCAAATCCTACAGAACGTGATTCTTGTATTTTTCGAATGATAATTACACTGAAATAATTGAACATTAAAAAGTCTGAATTTAATCCTTGTAGATTAGGATTAAAACAAAAAAATAGGGAATCCGCAAAAAAAGAGACATTAATTAATCAAAGATCCAACTGATCACCTCGTCGGTATTGTAAATATGCAGTTACAAATAATCCAGCCAAAGTAATGGGAATTAAACCTAACACGATTCCAAATAGAAAAACTTCAATCATTTTTATTTGTTCGAAAGGTAAAAAGAAAGGTAATATCTATCCTTAACCATTAATCTGTATTGATCATGAATCTCAACGACCGAGAATTGTAAATTGACACAGTAAGGAACTATAGAATGTCTTATTCCAAAATTGACTATTCCTCTCAAAATTACAAATCAAATAAGTCGTATTTTACTCAGACCAATAAATAGAGATGAGGTTATAATTAAAACCACTAGTAAAAAACCGAAATAACTAGTTATAGTGAGCATATAGAAGCTAAATGAAATATGTTATTTTTATACATCTGTTTATAAAGCACTTCCCTAAATTTCCATTTTTGAGAGAAAAAAGAAGATAAGAAAAAATACTACTTAAAAGATACAATTGAAAATTGGAGATTCATCAATAAATTATTACAGACGAATAAAAAGAGAAATAGAATGACATAATTTAGAAATAAATTCATCATCTGTGACATCTACTCATCCTGTGATTCCAAATCAACAGACTTATTAATCAACTCATGAATTGAGTAAACTAATCTAATGATAATGAAAATCTTTCGTATTATTTTATATATTATTCTAGAATAGAATTCTATTTCTATTAGAAAGAAAAATGAATATTAAAACAAAAACAAAGAAAAATAACTTTGTTATTTCAATTGTTATTTCAATTTCTTTAATTTTGAATTAATATAGAAGAAAATAGAAAAAATATCTTCAACAACCACAAAAAGTATATTTATAGATTTGGCATCTAATTGAATTCTAGAAATATAAAATCTCCTTTATGAATTCTAAGAAACCAATTTACCATATTCCGATTTTAATTGATACTTAGTTTTTAGTCCGAAACTAATAATGTGAAATGTGAAGAACCTTCATTTTATACTATTACTATAAAAATGTACTATCCAAAAATTTTCTATCGGATTTTTGAATACATCGAGACAATCAATGAAGAAAGAAGAAAGAACTTATCTAGTCCTAGATTTCGATTGTGAAATTTCATTGCTCTGTTAGAAGAAGGATAGCTATACTGATTCGGTATACTCAAAAGACACCGTTGGTACAAAATGGACGATCTAACAAGGATTACATTTCAGTAAATTTCTACTTACTGATTTTATGGAATCGATCCCCCTTTTGACTGTACAAGAATATGTGGAGTTCAACATGTCTGGAAGCACAGGAGAACGTTCTTTTGCTGATATTATTACCAGTATCCGATACTGGATTATTCATAGCATTACTATACCCTCCCTATTCATTGCAGGTTGGTTATTTGTCAGCACGGGTCTAGCTTACGATGTTTTTGGAAGCCCCCGCCCAAACGAATATTTTACAGAGAGCCGACAAGGAATTCCATTAATAACTGGCCGTTTTGATCCTTTGGAACAACTTGATGAATTTAGTAGATCTTTTTAGGAGGCTCCAATGACCATAGATAGGACCTATCCAATTTTTACAGTACGATGGTTGGCTGTTCACGGACTAGCGGTACCCACTGTTTCTTTTTTGGGATCAATATCAGCAATGCAGTTCATCCAACGATAAACCTAATTTGAATTATAGAGCTACGACACAATCAAACCCAAATGAACAAAATGTTGAATTGAATCGTACCAGTCTCTACTGGGGGTTATTACTCATTTTTGTACTTGCTGTTTTATTTTCAAATTATTTCTTCAATTAATAGAAGAAATAGGAATAGTAAATAATATATAAGGAATTATTTTATCCCATTCGGAAGGATATCGTTTCATAATTATCTATGACTGTTTATGTCTTTAGCATGACTGACTACTTGATTAAATGTGGAGGAAAGTGGGATAAATGGCCGATACTACTGGAAGGATTCCTCTTTGGATAATAGGTACTGTAACTGGTATTACTGTGATCGGTTTAATTGGTATTTTCTTTTATGGTTCATATTCCGGATTGGGCTCATCTCTGTAGTAATCGTGTTAGAATTTGTTTTTTTTTTGAAATGAAAGCGTAATAACTCACCTGGGATCCACTCGAATTCGTCAAAGAAAGAGTGGATCCCAGGTGAGTTATTAATAATTCTAATCTTTTTTTATTCATATAAACGACTACTTTTTCCGATGTTTCAAAAAACTCCATTTCATTCTTTTTTTTTTTTACAAGTTAATTGAAGAAATTCAATTTGTTTAATCAAATTCCCCAACCCCCTCTCTTTTTATTTGTTCACTACGTATTATATGCAATAAAATATTATATGGCAGAAATATTCTAAGTTGGAAAAAATAGAAACTAAGATATAGGATTTTTCAGGAAGGGGTTAAAAAAGATTATTTTATTGATATTTTTAGAATATTTCTATTTCGACACAAACAAGAAGGAATAGGAATCGGACTCTAGGAAAAGACAAAAAATCCCCCCTAGAGTACCTTTTCCATATTTTAATTGATTTTGTTTCAAATTATCTATCTATATAGATATCTATTTTATGTTTAGTATCGAATCCAATTTTATTGTATTTTACAATCGAAATTTCTATAATAGAACTCTCTATTATAGAAAAATGAAATCTGAAAAAAACAGTGTCATAACCATAATATTCGAATTTATTGGGGGGTTGAAAAAACAAAGTCAAATAGTCTTCCTGACAATATCCATACTCGAGTTTATTTGTATTACGTTACAAGTAACTCTTTAAATATAGTATAAAAAGACTATACAGAACCAAAGATCTTTTCATAATTTTTTTATTCTATTATACTGATATTATACTGAATAGAATTACATAAATTATCAACAAAAAAATTGAGTTATTTTTATGAGTTTAATATGTTGATAAATATGCGGGACTAGAAATTCATTTCGGACAATTGAACCTTCTCAAATTGTTTCTTCTTAAGAACTAAAAAGATTTGTGCTAAAATAATAGATGCGAAGAAGAACAAGAGACCTTGGACACGTAACGGATCTTGAAGTACTATTTCCGCATCCCCCTGACCAAATCCACCCACATTTGGATTACTTGTTAATGGCTGATCAAGTTTGATAGATTCACCTTCTGAAACAAGAAGTTCTGGTCCTGGAGGTATAATATCAATCACTTCACGCCCATCCAATGCATCCACTATAGTTATTTCGTATCCCCCTTTTTCTTTTCGTATGATTTTTTTTACCATACCCGCTGCTGTAGCATTATACACATTATTATTACTCTTGCTCCCGTCAAGATAAATCTGACCCCTTCCCCTGTTCCCACCTACGTATATAGGATATTTTAAGAAATGAACATCTCTCTTAGTAGTGGGATCCGGGGAAAGAATAGGAAAGGTTATTTCTTTATATTTTTGACCAGGAACAGGGCCTACCACAAGAATATTTTTTTTTGTAGGACGATAGTTTTGAAAAGACAGATTGCCTATCTTCTCTTTAATCTCAGGCGAAATACGATCGGGGGGTGCCAATTCAAAACCTTCCGGTAAAATAAGAACAGCCCCCACATTCAAAGCTCCCTTTTTACCATTAGCAAGAACTTGTTTCACTTGCATATCATAAGGAATTCGAACAACTGCTTCAAATACAGTATCAGGAAGTACCGCTTGTGGAACCTCAATATCCACGGGCTTATTAGCTAAATGGCAATTGGCACAGACAATACGACCGGTTGCTTCTCGGGGATTTTCATAACCCTGCTGTGCAAAAATTGGATATGCGTTTGAAATGGGTGCTCGAATTATTATATATATCATGATCGATATGGAAATGGATCGAGTAATCCCTTCCTTTATACAAGAAAAAGCATTTCTAGTTTGCATGGTCTAATCATTGATCCTGAAAATTTCTACAATAAGATTAGGTAGGTCACTCGCATAGTTCCCTATCCAAGTCGGGGAACCCCTTTTTTCATTTAAGGGGGTTAAAAAGAAGGGAAAAAGCAAAGTTATTTTCTTTTTAGCTAAAAAACTTTAAATTAAAATTTGATAAGTGAATCATTTTGTCAGTCAATCATTCATTGAATGATAAATCACTACAAGTGATGGAGATACGCGATTTAAATAACGAAAAATCCAATATTTTAAAATTGTATCTAAAATGACTGGAAAAGTGGAAACAAGACCAGATATAATTTGATCATTTTGAGCAAATCCAAAATCTTTATAGACGAAACCAATCACTAGTTCCCAACCATGGGTTGAATGGAATCCTATACATAAATCAGTTAATAGAAGAATAGAAAAAGCTTTTATTGTGTCACTTAAATTATATATAAATTCTCGAACCAAAGAGTTAATAAGAACAAGTTCTTGATTACCAAGAATAGAATAACCGCTTAGAATAAAGAAACAAATTATATTTGTCGAGAAGTGCAAAATCGTATTCATACGATCTTCGTTGTGCGTTTTGATTAATTGGATTGTTTCTTTATAGATTCCAGTACGCAGGTTTTGTAGATGTGTTTCCGGACATTCCTTTAACATGTCATCTAAGAAAAACAGTTCTTCAAATTCTATGAATTTTTTTAGAATACTCTTTTCTTTAATATCATTCAAGAAAATTTCGGATTGCCTAGTATTCCACCAATCAATAAACCAAGATTCGAGACTTTTCTTAAATGTGAAAGAGATACACCAGGGCAAAAAGACTATAGATGTAAGATATAGAAGGGGAATGAATGTTTTCTTTTTTGTCATTTTTCGTCTTTATTTAATGAACTCAACTTCATCTCATTCGTCAACTCTATATGATAATAACCTTTCTATCAAGCATAAGTTCTATTACAAGTCATAGAGCTTATAGATAAATCTATATTCTATTCTATCATTTTTTTTACTTGCAGTTCGGGAGTTAGTCCTTGCCTTGTTTAATTTAGAAAAAAGAATACATAAATCGAATAAGAAATCGAAAGAATTCACTGTCAATTCAAATGAAGAAAAAAATGGTGTTTCGAAAGGATATCAATTGCTAAGATTCGAAGAAAAATTATTACTTTTTATGAATACACCAAGGAGCACTTCGGGTTAGGAATATAATAATCGGATTTCGAAATCAAATAACGCCTCATCTATAAAAATGGAAATATTTTGAAAAAAAAAAACGTTTTTTTTTTTTCAAAATATTTCAAAAGGTACACAAAATAAATAGGACAATTCTGAAGCTTTTTGTGCAATTTAATTTCTAATTAAGTTCAATTCTCATCAGTAAAAAAGTGGTACACCCAAAAATACAGATAATTCGCCAGCTTTATGTGCAATTTGTGTCCCATTCAAATTATCTTCAATACGAGTCAAGGGAATAAACCCCTGTTCTATGGTTTCCAGATAAACGATACTCTCAAAAGTACTGGTACGAGTAAAAATACCCTCTTCTTTAACTTCTGTTATTATTCTGATGGAGTGAAGCTCGTTCATAGGTATTTCGAGAATAATACGACGATTTTTTCCAGGAAATCCCCAACGAACAAAACGTACCTTTTTCCCTTTTTTATTGAAGATATCAAAACCACCACCTATATCCCAAAAAATAATCGACCCAAAATAAAAACTACTAAAGAGACCCGCGATTCCATAAAAAGCCATCGTGGCCCCTTGTGGAATAAATGGAAAATAAATAAAGTCCGGAATAAAAGAAAAATCACTAATTTTCTCAGAAATAAAGAACAAATCCATACCAAGATAACTGGAAATTGCAACGAACAATAACCCCAATGAACCTAACAAAGTGAAAACGGCCCAAAATAAATTGCTTGTTCTTCGAACCTCCGCCATAGAATATATCAGTACATCGTCTGAGCGAAAGATTATACTCATTACTCTCCTTTTTTTGAATTTAGTATTATAATTGGGGAATAAAAAACCCCAGAATTTTACTTTGTTTTCTCCACGTA
>ERZ772805.1829-NODE-1829-length-15407-cov-6.587350_pt1 | contig 15407 bp, 8 predicted proteins | sample MGYA00511344_ERZ772805 | MGnify/ENA primary metagenome ERZ772805 (study PRJEB29015, sample SAMEA2737730) | human gut metagenome | biome: human gut; feature: human-associated habitat; material: faeces | place: China | collected 2012 ...
AACTAACCATAAAAGGAGCGGCGCTTCCTCCCCTGCATGAATGCAGGGGTTTCCGAGCCGAAATCATCTATGAAGGGGATGCCGCTCACCGGGGCGGCGTCCCCTTTGCTCAATTTCGACGCCCTCACTTCTTCCCTTCAGCCTCGCGGCGCCTTCTCCTTTCTTCGATATGCGCCTTGAGTTTCGGATTGGCTTCCAAATCCTCCGGCAAGGGATCGAACGGCAGATCCTGCAGCGCCGCCGTCTCCTCGAAGAAGCGCACGATCGCCTCCTCCGGCGTCACGCCGTTTTCTTCGCATATCTTGCAGAAGGCTTCCCAAAGCTCCGTGTCGACCTCGAACTCCAGCGTAACCATGGTCATGGTCGTTTCTCCATTTTTCTTTGCGGGACACAGGAAGTATGACCGACACACTCACATATTCGCAAAGAATTTCTTCCAAACGACACGCGGTGTCGCAAGAGCCGAATCGGATCCCTCTCTTCCATCCTGATACGTTTGCGAACAAAATCCTCTTTTGTGTTGGTATTGCGGTACCGATATGCATATATAATGCCTTCACACGCAATTCACTCTCGAGCAAGACCCCATGATTGAACTTTCCGAAGCCGCGGCGATCGCCATCCACGCGACGGTCTTTCTCTCGCGAAATGCGGGCGAGCCGCAGTCCCTGAAGACGATCGCGGCCGCCTCCGACGTTTCCGAAAACCACCTCTCGAAGGTGCTGCAAAAGCTCGCGAAGGCCGGAATCGTCGCCTCGGTGAAGGGCCCCAAAGGGGGCTACTACCTCACCGACGCCGCCCGCACGGCGACCCTCATGACGGTCTACGAAGCGATCGACGGCCCCTGGAAGCCGCGTCACTGCCTCTTCAACAGCCCCCGCAAGGCGCCCTGCTGCTGCGCCATGCGCCCGATGCTCGAGCAAATCAATCGAACTTTCTACGAATACATGACGGGCCACACGATCGACAAGCTCTGATCCCGCCCCGTTCCCGAGTCATCCCCGCCGAACGCGCCTTTCCGAAGCGTTCGGTACAACACTGAGAGGAGACCCTCCCCATGCTCATGCATTGCAACCAGTGCGAACAGACGACCAAGGGCGTCTGCTGCGTAAAGATCGGCACCTGCGGCAAGGACCCCAAGCTTGCCCTCGCCCAGGACGAACTCGTTGCCGCCCTCATCGCCGCCGCGCCCGTCGTGGAAGCCAACGCCGCGAACGCCGCCCTCTTTGAAAAGGCGCTCTTTGCGACGCTCACGAACGTCAACTTCGACTGCGACAAGATCGACGCGCTCACGGCCGAAGTGAAGGCGCTCGCCCCGAACGCCCGTCCCTACGACATGGTGACCCTCTGGGGCGAACAGGAGGACGTGAAGAGCCTTCACTCTCTCCTTCTCTTCGGGCTCAAGGGGATCTCCGCCTACGCCTACCACGCCCGCATTCTCGGGTACTCGTCCGACGAAATCGACGCCTTCTACTTCAAGGCGCTCGACGCCGTCCGCAGCGTCGCCGAAGTCGACGCGCTCCTCGGCCTTCTCATGGAAGCGGGCCGCATCAACCTCGAGACGATGGCGCTGCTCGACAAGGCCAACACCGAAACCTACGGCGACCCCGAACCCGCGAGCGTCACGCTCACGGTGGAACCCGGCCCCTTCATCGTCGTGACGGGTCACGACCTCCACGACCTCGCGCTTCTCCTTGAAGCCACGAAGGACAAGGGCATCAACATCTACACGCACGGCGAAATGCTCCCCTGCCACGCCTACCCGGCCCTTCGCAAGTACCCGCACCTCAAGGGTCACTTCGGCACGGCCTGGCAGAACCAGCAGAAGGAATTGAAGAACCTTCCCGCGCCGATCCTCTTTACGACGAACTGCATCATGCCCCCGAAGGACTCCTACGCCGACCGCGTCTTCACGACGTCCGTCGTCGAATACCCCGGCATGACGCACATCGGAACGGACGCCGACGGCAAGAAGGACTTCACGCCCTTGATCGAAAAGGCGCTCGAGCTCGGCGGCTTCAAGGAAGCCCAGCACTTCAAGGGCGCCAACGGCGGCGACAAGATGTTGACGGGCTTCGGCCACAAGACGGTTCTCTCGGTCGCCGACAAGGTGGTCGACGCCGTCAAGTCGGGCGCCCTTCGCCACATCTTCCTCGTGGGCGGCTGCGACGGCGCCAAGTCGGGCCGCAGCTACTACGCCGACTTCGTGAAGGCCACGCCGGAGGACACGCTCGTTCTGACGCTCGCCTGCGGAAAATTCCGCTTCAACGACCTCGACATCGGCGACATCGGCGGCATTCCGCGCCTTCTCGACATGGGCCAGTGCAACGACGCCTACTCGGCGATCAAGGTTGCGTCCGCCCTTGCCGAAGTCTTCCAGTGCTCGGTGAACGACCTTCCGCTCTCGCTCATCCTCTCGTGGTACGAACAGAAGGCCGTGGCGATTCTCTTGACGCTCCTCTACCTCGGCATCCAGGACATCCGCATTGGGCCGAGCCTCCCCGCGTTCGTGTCGCCCGCCGTCCTCAACGTCCTCGTCGAGAAGTTCGGCGTGAAGCCCATCACGACTCCCGAAGAAGACCTCAAGGCTATTCTTGGGTAAAAGAGTTCAACGAGAGCCCGAATCCTTGGCTCTCAGAACGGCACCGCTTCGCCCCGCCCTGTGCGGGGCGAAGTCGTTTCAGGCTCAAGAAAAACGCCCGGCCCGCGGAGAAAACCGCAGAACCGAGCGTTCGGACTATGCGGGAACGGACCCGAAGGACCTTCCCCGCATCGGGTTGTACGTTACGAGCGATCAGAAGCTGTAGCGCACGCCCACGTTGGCGCGCCAGTCTTCGTCGAGATCGGCGCCTTCGGTGCGTTCCAGATCAACGTAACCGTAGAGGTTCTTGTTGAGGTTAAAGTTCGCGCCGACGCCGAATTCGATCCAGGTGTCGTCACCGTCCGTTTCGAGCGTGTAGGTGCCGCCGTGAACGGCCGCGTCGCCGAGGAATTCATGCACGGCCGAAGCGCGCAGATAGACGTCGCCGAAGTTGTTCGGGCACTTGAAGCCCGTCGCGAAGCCGAGACGACCGATCAGGCTGTCGACCGAGTCGAGCTCGTATTCGTGACCGCTCGAAAGCTTGAGCTTGTCCGAGTCGAGGTAGGTGTAGGTGACTTCCGCCTGCGGTTCGACGTAGAAGGACTGGTTGACGTCAAAGCGCCAGCCGAATTCGCCCGACAGGCTCACGGCCATGTTGTCGAGATTGCCCTTCTTGTTGCCGTCGATCGTCACGTCGGTATCGATCGTGGCGAGACGACCGATCACGTCGACGAACATGCCGTTCTCAAAGAACTTCGTGCCGTAGAACGCAAGGCTGTAGGCGTCCATTTCCGCGTCGCCGCGCTGCATGTCGCTGTCCGACGTCGTGTAGGAGAAGGCAACGCCGAGGCGCGTACCGTCCAGGAACGCGGCCGTATCGGCACCGATCTGAACGGTCGAGAAATCGTTTTCGAAGCTGTTCGAACCCGAGAACTTGCCGCCGTCATAGCGCGCCCAAACGCCGTGCGTGCCTTCCGAAGCGCGCAGATCACCCATGCGCTTGCGGACATCGTTCATGAGGATGCGGTTGAGCGAGAGAGTCGAAGCCGAAGCGAGGTCGAGGACATTCGACATGATGGAGTTGGCACCCGTCACCGTCTGAACGATTTCGCCTTTTTCATTGAGGACACCCGTCGTTTCGCCGGTATACATACCTTCGCGGGCCACAACCTGAACGCCTTCCGCTTTACCGACAACCGTCAGGTTCTTGAACGCATCCATGCCGACTTCGTCGTTGAGGTCGCCCGTGGCGGCAACCGTCAGCTCCTTGTTGGCATTGTTGATGGTGACGCTCTGGTCGGCCTTCGTGAGCGTGAAGGTGGCGGAGTTGCCCGTCAGTTTGTCGATCTCAGCCGTGTTGCCCTTGAACTGCAGTTCGCCATTGAGCGCAAACTCGGTGTTGGTCGTTTTGATGTCGCCGGTCACGGTAGCGCGCGTGGCGTTGACGCCGAGCGTGCCGCCCAAGGTCGTGACATTGCCGTTGAGATCCAACTCGTTGGCCGTCATCGTGAAGTTGCCGCCCTTGTCGTTGACATTCACGGCATGCGTCGCGGTGACCTGAATGCTGTCTGCCGTAAGCGTGACGGTACCAGCTGTTTCACTGGCACCAGATTCTCCACCGGCAATGCCCACACCCGCTTCACCTGTGTTTTCGATCCTAATGGTCTGAGCGTCGATGGACAATTTACCCGAGGGATGACGGCTTCCAATCACAGCATCCGTCCCGCTCGCCTTCAGTGTCACTTCCGACGACTCTTTTCCCTTGATCGTCAGCGCCCCTTCGGCACTGACCACTGCGTAGTTAGAACCGCCGTCAATAGTCAATGTGTCGAAACCGTTAATTTCCGTGGAACCATTACCGCCTTGCTGTACTCGACCGGAAATTTCAACATCTCGAGCATTAATTACCAAACTCTCACCAGGATTGGAACGATAAATTGCCATTCCACTGGCCGCCTCTACGCGAAGGGTATCAACGTTGATTGACAAAGTTCCTGCGTTGTGATTATCTCCTAAAGCTATATCAGATCCCGTAGTCTTAAGCGAGAGATAGCTATTATTTCCGCCAGTAATAGTAACGTTATTTCCCACCATGGCCGTTTGCGTTCTGGTCGACGAGTTCGAAATCATCTCAAGGCGCCCCGAATCTCCCAGATTGACGTTGACGGGACCAGCACTCCCACTAATCAAAAGATGATTTTTCTCGTGGGTCGTTTCGAGTGTCAGCTTGGCGCCTTCGCCAAAGGTGATCGACGTGTTCCCTTGTTTACCTCCCTGGAAGAAAGGAGACGTCGTGTCATTCTTCAACGAGACATCCCCACTCACCTGGTACTCTCCGACACCGTAGGTATCGGACCAAATCGTGTCCTTCTCGATCATCGTCGCCGCCGAGGCAACCGTTCCTACCGCGAGCATCACCGCTCCAGCCAAGATTGTTTTCTTCATTTTGTTTTTCCTTTATGAGTAAATTTCGACAAAATCATTGTCGCACTAGAGAAAATACCCCCCCCCCTCCCCGAGCGTTTGTCAAGGAATTTCGGGAAAACTGCCTCAGACGCCCCTTCTTTTGTTGCAAAAACGCAAAGCCGCCTCTGCTTGGCTCTTTCTCTTCACCGCTAGGCCTACTCTTCTTTCGATCCCTTCCTTCCGTCAATCCCAGTCTCTATTTCCAGCTCACCCGCCACATTTCCCCCTACTCCGATCCTTTGCCCACAGCAAAACGGCCCTCCGACATCATGCCGGAAGGCCGTTGCTTGATCACTGACTTCTAGAGAGAACTCTTAGAAAATCACCGGATCAAAGGCGCCCGCAAAGAGCACCGAAGCACGGAGCGCCAGAGCGCCGAGGATGGCGCAGAGGCCCGCGATCGCGCCCATCTGCTTCGAGCCGTGGGCGAACCACGAAACGAGGATCGGAACGATGATGCCGATGCCGACCGCACCGCTCCAGAAGAGCGCGGCGTTGTCGCCCGAAACGAGGGACTCGGCGCCAGCCACCGCGGCGGGCGTGCCCGAGAAGGCGACGGAGACGAAGGCGAAGAGAACGAAGGCTTCCCCCCAGTGCGCCAGATGGGCGACGTGACCGAGCCAGGTGATGTCCTTGGTGTCGGACTTGGGGCAGAGGCGCTCGACTTCCATGAGACCCACGGCGCTCGAAAGGCCCGAGAAGACCCAGAGAACCGGCAGGACGGCGGTCGTCCAAAGCGGCACGCCCACGGCCTGCGTGAGAAGGAAGCCCGAGTAAGCGGTCGAGGCGAAGCCCAGGACGGCGTCGATGAAGAGCATGCCCTTCGAATCCGCCACGCGGCTTCCCTTCCACCAGAGCCAGGCCTGCACGACCGTCACGACGCAGGTGACGGCGAGAATGCAGATGCCGATGAACATCCAGCTGCCGAAGTTGAACTTCCACTCGAGAAGCGCGTTGATCGCGGCGAACGGAAGGTTCAGAAGGCGCGCCAGGTGGGAGACCACGAGGAGCGTACCCACCACGATCGCACCGGTCGCGGCGAAGAAGAGATGACGGCTCTTCGCAAAGGCGTTGAGAACGAGCGTCATGCCGCCCAGACCCACGAACCAGAGGAAGAAGGCGATCGTCCACCCCCAGTGGGCGGTCGCGACCTGACGGGTCAGTTCGATGTTTTCGTAGATCATTTCTGCACCACCACGAAGAAGTTGGGTTTCGTTCCCTTATGGGGAAGGAGGGTTTCGGTCTTCGACGTGCGAAGACGCTCGGAAATGGCCGACTTCGGATCCTTGATGTCGCCGAACATGCGGGCCTGCACCGGACAGGCCGAAACGCAGGCGGGATCACGACCTTCGGCGATGAGCTTTTCGCAGCCGTCGCCCATGCACTTCATCGGCAGACCCGAATCCGGGTGCGACCAGCGAACGTCGTACGGGCAGGAGGCGATGCAGTAGTTGCAGCCTACGCAGCGGCTCGCGTCGGTCTTCACCTGACCCGTTTCGGGATCGCGGTAGTTCGCGCCGAAGGGGCAGGTGTCGATGCAGGGCGCGTTTTCGCACTGCTGGCACTGCACGAGGATCTGCACGGGGCGCTTGGCGCGTTCGAGCGTCACCTTGCGGATGTTGGCGGCAAGCCAGTTCCAGCCTTCGTTTTCACGCTCGACCATTTCCGGGTAGTTCGTCTGCGCGCAGGCGACGATGCAGGCCGAGCAACCGATGCACTGCGTCGCGTCGAAGAGGTGCGCAAGCTGTTTTTTCGATTGAGACATGTTCTCTCCTTACTTCACGGGCTTCACGCGCACGGACGAGTTGTTGGCGAGGTTGCCGCAGACGGGCTGACGCCAGCCGGTGGCGAACCAGTGGGAGTTGACGCCTTCGCGCACCCACTCGTAGTTCTTGGGAAGGTTCTTCGTGCGAACGCCGCCCTGGAAGCCGTAGGCAAAGAGCGAACCCGTCATGACGCGGTTCGTGACCTTCACCTTGGCGCGGCCCTTGACGCCGTTGTCGAGACCTTCGATTTCGATTTCGTCGCCCGTTTCGAGCCCGAGGCGTTCGGCGTCGACCGGATTCATCCAGACGGAGCGGTCGCCGAGGAACTTCGAGGGCTGCGTAAAGAGCGTGACGCCCGAGGAAGCGCTCGAATCCTTGCCGGAGACGAAGTAGAACTCGTCGGAACGGGCCTTCGGAATGCGGAAGGCTTCGACGGGCTGATAGGTCGGAACGGCGGGAAGGCCCCCGTTCGGATACTTCTCGGCAAGAAGGAAGCTCATGACTTCGATCTTGCCCGTCGCCGTGCCGAAGGGCTTCTTGAAGGGATACTGACCGTACTTCTTCGCGGCCGTCTGCGACCAGCCCTGCTCGGCCACTTCGCGGGCGATGCGGTCGCCCTCGCCCGGCTTGGCGGCGTTCTTGGCGTCGATGAACTTCTTCCAGGCGGCTTCCATCATGCCCTTCTGCCAGGCGCGGAATTCGTCGTACGACATCTCATGGTCGTAACCCAAGCGCTCGGCGGCGCGTTCCGGGAAGGCGCGGCGGAGGATTTCGCAGAACTGCCAGATTTCGTGGCGGGATTCGTTCCCCTTCGGGGGCTGCAGACCCGCGCAGTTCTTCTGCACGTTGCCGTTCAAGGCCCACTTGACGCCCGCGTATTCGTCCCATTCGAGGAAGAAGGTCGACGGGAGCACGTAGTCGGCGTAGTCGATCACTTCGTGCGGGAAGATGTCCTGCACGACCACGAGGTCGAGCGCCTTAAGCGCCTCGGCCAAACGGGCGGAATTCGCCTCGCGGTGGAACATCGTCGTCCCCGTGATGAAGAAGGCGCGCACCGGATAGGGCTTGCCCGTGTGAACGGCGTCGAAGATCGCCGAGAACGTGCCCGAGCCTTCGGGATAGAAGACGCGGTCGAGACGCTTCGTGTCGGAGAGCGTCCACTTCTGGCCCTGCGGGCCCTTGCCCATGGAGACGCCCGGCCCCTTGAAGCCGCCGCCCGAAGTGACGACGAAGCCGCCCTTCTTATCGAAGTTACCGGCAAAGGCGTTCAGAAGCGTAATGAGCGCATAGGCTTCGCAGTCGTTGCCGCAGCGCGACGAATACCAACCGTCGTCGCAGACGCCGCCGAGCGTGAAGAAGTCGCGGGCGACGCGCACGATGTCGTCGGCCTTGATGCCGGTGATCTTGGCGGCTTCTTCGGGCGTGTAGCGGTTCACTTCCGCCATGAAGAGGTTCCAGGCGGTCGTGAGGCGAACCGTGGCGCCCGAGAGCGTCGTCACGTCGCCCGTCCAGTCGAGCGCGAGTTCGGACGAGGGATCTTCGGCAAAGCCCGCGGCCTTGCCGTCCTTCATTTCAACGCCGCGCCAGACGATGGCGGACGTCTTCTTGTCGAAGGCCGCGTAGCGGTTCTTGGCGCCGCCCTCGACCATGTCGGCTTCGGTGAGGGGCTTGCCGTCAGCCTTGATGAGGTACGGAGCGTTCGTGTGACGCGCGAGGAAGTCGAGGTCGACGAGGTTTTCACGCACGGCGACGTTCAGGAGCCCCTGCACGAAGGCCGAGTCGGTGCCCGGACGGATCGGGAGCCATTCGGCGTCGCCGAAGGCCGATTCCGGCATGCGCGGATCGACGAAGACGACGCGGCAGCCCTTTTTGCGGGCTTCGGCGAAGGTCGCCTGCACGCCCATGGCGCAGTTGAGGGTGCGGCCGATCAGGAGAAGATAGCGGCAGTTGGCGTAGTCGGGTTCGACCTTGCCCGCGCCGTCGAAGCCCTTGCCGAGAACGAGTCGGCGGCCCATGACGGAGGCGCTGTTGCAGGTCGAGGAGTGCGAAATGATGTTCGGGGTGCCGAGCGCAAAGCCGAACCAGTTCTGGAAGGCGCTGAAGTTGTGCGAGGTCATCGCGACGGCGTGTTCGCCGTGCTTCTCGACGATTTCCTTCACGCGCTTGGCGATGTCGTTCAGGGCTTCATCCCAGGAAACCTCCACGAACTTCCCTTCGCCGCGCTCACCCGTACGCTTCATGGGCTTCTTGAGACGAATCGGGGAATTCCACACGTACATCGCGCTCGAGCCGCGGGCGCAGTATCCGCGCTGCGGATGCGAGGGGTTCGGGTAGATGCGGACGGTGTCAAAGGACGGCTCCGTGCCGTCCTTGTGCATGGCGAGCATGCCGCAGTAGCCGCCGCACATGTTGCAGGCGACGGGATGGGGCGTCCAGCCTTCGTCCTTCAGACGGGCGATTTCGGCTTCGACGCTGGACCAGGGGGCCATCGTCGCGGCGGTGGCGCCCGCCGCGGCCGCCGCACCGAGGAAGGTGCGTCGACTCAGACACGGCGCTCCGGTCTTCTCGATTTCGGACATTTATGAGGTCTCCTTAGGTTGGTTTTCGGTCGTTCGACCGAGAGAGGCCTCATTCTATGGAGGTAGTCCAAAGAAACGAAACGTTTCATTTACATCTTTTTGACTAGCGTTAACCCGTACAACTCTTCCCTTATAGATAAAAACTTCTCGCTCCAAAGATCTTCTTTTCCGTACCGACCGTTCCTCTTTCCTCTTCCGTACCCCTTCGTTTGGTTCCCGCACGGTTACCAATCCCGATCTGCGCATTTTTCAGGCGAAAACGGACGAAACCCGCTTGCCGAGCGGACCGTTCATTGTTATCGCCCTATTGACATCGGTTCTCATCTCATAAAATCAACCGTTCTTTACGGAAAAGGAGGTATGCGTTATTCCAAAAATGAACAGCGATCTATTTCCGAGTCCGTAAGTCGATAATAAAACCGTAAGATGCATTCATACAATCATCGCGGCATTTCCGATAGCGTCTCTATTTTTGCAGGCAATCCTCCCCTCTCCCGCATCGGCGTCTTTGAGAATCAGCGTTCCGAATCTGTCTGGATTCGGCGAAGCGTGAGAACGGGGAGAACGACCGCGTCGCTTCGGTCCTCGTCGGGGACGTCCCGGCGCACGATCGCCCAGACCGCGGCCGACTCGATTTCGTAGCCCTCTCCGAGTTTTTCGGCGAGCGTCCCGTCGAATTTCGCCGACGCTTTGGCGCAGCAAAGTCCCCCGGCCCAGAATTCCGTCCGACCGTTCCGAACGACCCGCAGTTCGTCGCCTGCGGTGAGTTCGGCGAAAATTCGAAGCTTCTTGTCCTTGACGTGGTCGAGCCACACGTCGCTCAGCCCCATGCGAAGGAGGATCTTCTTGGGTTCCGGATAGTCCTTGTCGTCCCGGACGCGCTCCACTCCTTCCGTCGCGAAATGCTTGAGAAAGTCTCCGGTCGTATGCACGGTGAGCGCATCCTTCGCGCGCGTGAGCGCCACGTAGAGCGAGCGATGAACGTCGCCCAACTGCTTTTGCGTCTCGGCCGCGGAGAGTCCGGGCGGCATGCGCTTCAACCGATCGGGATGCACGAGACAGTGCACCCGATTGAATTCCCTGCCCTTGGCGCCGTGATAGGTTGAGACGACCACGGCCCGGATTTCGGACGCGAAGAGGTCTTCGAGGCGGCTCTCCGCCACGGCCTCCTCCCAGTCGCTCGCAAAGACGTCGCCCGCAGCGGTCTTTCGAAAGCGCTTTGCAAACTCGATCACGGGTTCGACCCAGGGACTGCCCGCACAACGACTTCGCAGTTCCTCCTGGGCCTTCGCCCAGATTTCCGGTTCGTAGACGGGCTTTTTCGCCTTTTGCAGGGCTCTCGTGAGAATCTGCACTTCGAGGAGGTTGCCTACGCGGAAGGTCTTGTCGCCGCGCACGAGTTCGACGGGAATCCCGGCCTCCGTCAAAAGCGACGCGATCGTCTCCACCTCGCGGTTCGTGTGCGCGAGAACCGCGGTCATACCCCTTCGCTTTTCCGCGCGAATCGCCTCCACCACGGCCGTCTCGAGGTTTTCCGTAACGTAATGAACGATGCGCACCTCGCCCGTTCCCTCGCGAACCGAGCGGTTTTCGCGCGTCTTAAGCCGCCCCTTGAGACATTTCGCGTAGCGGTTCGCCGTATGCACGATCGCGGGGAGACTGCGCCAGTTGTCGACGAGCTCGTGCCATTCGGCGCCGTATCGTTCGTCCGTCTTGAGGGCGGCGAAATGCCGCGAATCCGACCCGCGAAAACCGTAGATGTTCTGATCGTCGTCGCCGACGGCCAGGATCCGCATCTCGGGATTGCGCTCGATCAGGGCTTTGACGAGTTCGAATTCGTCCGCGTCCATGTCCTGCGCTTCGTCGAGAACGAGCGCCGTCGCCGCGACCGAAGAGGGATCGACCCGTCCCTCGCGGATCGCCTCGACCGCACGGCGCACGACGTGCGTCGCCCCTTCGATCGAACCCGGACGGCCGAGAACTTCAAAGGCGTAGGAGTGGAAGGTCTTCACCGTGACGAAGCGCGCCCCCTTCCCGTAGAGCGCGATGAGCCGCGCCTTGAATTCGAGGGTTGCCGCGCGCGAGAAGGTGAGCATCACGAGCTGCTCGGGCCGGACGTTTTCGGCGAGCATCAGGTGGGCGAGCTTGTGTACGAGCACCCGCGTCTTCCCGCTTCCCGGCCCCGCCGCCACGACGATGTACTGCGCCTTCGAAAAGAGAATGTCTTTCTGCGCGTCGGAGAGCGTCCCGATGAGCTTCTCGTAGAGCGCGGGCGTCATGCTGCGTTTCAGTTCCTCTTCCCTTCCGCCCCGGAAGTAGGTTTTGAGGAAGTCCGCATAGGGAAGCTCAAAGTAATCCCGAACGTAGCGCTTCGCCGCCTCGCGGTCGCGGACCATGAGGTTCGCGTATTCGCCCACGATGTGAATCTGTTGGATGCGCTCCTTGTAGTAGTCGTCGAGGAAGGCGTAGTCCTTCTGCCGGTACTTTCGGCGGTTGTCGGTGATGAGCCGCTCGAGCCGCATCGGAAGGTAGGCGACGAAGAAGCCCCCGTCGACCGACACGAGTCCGTTTCGATGCAAAAAGAGGAGCGACTTCTCGAGTTCGTCCGACGTGGTCTTCTCGCGAAAAAGGCCCGAGGGATCGTTGACGTTCCTTAGAAGCTCCGTAAAGGAGAACGAAACCGTGCGCTTGGCGTCCTTCCTCTCCTCCGTCTTTTCGCCGGCCGCCGAGCGGTCGTCTCCCAAACCGCAGAGCGCCCCGAGCGCCCGCTCGCCCACGCCCGCGAGCTTTTCGATTTTCGCCAAGGCCTTTCCGCGGGTCGTCTTGAGACGGATGCGCCAATGCTTTTTCGAGCTTGTCCGTTCGATTTCGACAAGATCCGCCTGTCGAAGGCTCTGCAAAAGCCGCTGAATGACGGGAAGACCCACGACCTTCCCGAGGGCGTCTTCGAGCGCCGCGTTCATTTCGACGAGGCTCACGACGTCCCCGTCCGCCCAGTCCGGGTGCCGTGCCGAGAGGACATAGTCGAGAATCCTGCGCTCCAAATCCGCAAGACGCGAGAGGCGTCGCTCAAGGATCTGCGGCGCTCCCGTAAGGGTGGCGCGCATGTCGCGCTCGTCCGTCAGAATCCCGAGCGTTCTCAAGTTCGTGACCGCCCGCACCACGGCGTGAGTTTCAAGCCCCAGACGGTCGGCGATGTAGTCGACGCGCGCTTCGACGGACTTTTTGTCGTCCGCCTTCACGGCCCCGACCGAAGCGCCGGTACTTCTGCGCGAAACGAGCGACTGCAGAACGCGCTCCGCTTCGATTCGTTCCGCTTCCGAATGAAAGACGCTCGCGGCACCCCGCTTGCAATCCTCTTCGATGCGCTTTTGCCCGTCGTGAAAGGTCTTCTCGCGAAGGCCCGTCGCATAGACGCGCCCGGTGTTGCTTCGGCGCTTCACGTAGCCCGCGTTCTCGAGCGCTCCGATCGCGGCGGTGATCTTGGTCTTGATCTGTTCGGCGTCGCAGTCCCAGCCCGCCTCGCGCGCGACCTCGAGGTCCGTCACGGCGAATTCGCGACGACCCGCGGAGAGGCGCTTCACGGCGTTCCAGACCTGCTGCACGTCGGAGAGCGTGAGCTTCGTGGCGGAAAGGAGCGAAAAGTGCCGGTTGATGTCGTCTTCGTTGAAAAGGATGTAACACTCGGCATGAAGATCCACCTTTCGCCCCGCGCGCCCCGATTCCTGCACGTAGTTTTCGAGCGACGACGAAATGTCGTGGTGAATGACGAGTTGGACGTCCTCCTTATCCACCCCCATCCCGAAGGCGGTGGTCGCGACCATGAGCTTTACGCGGTTCGAGAGAAAGGCGTTCTGGTTTTTTATCTTCTCTTCGGGATCCATCTTCCCGTTGTACGGAAGTGCCGGAAAGCCGTCCCGCGTGAGACGGTCGGCCAGATCCTCGGTCGTGGCGACGCGGTCCGTGTAGACGATCGTCGGACAGTCGCGGCTCTCGATGAGGCTTCGCATGTAGGCGTACTTTGCGTCGCCGTCGTCGAAGTGCTTGATCTGATACTCGAGGTTTTTGCGCACCGCCGACGTGCGGAACACGCGAAGGTGAACGCCCAAGGTGCGCTCGAAATAGTCGCAGATGTCCTGCACGACCTTCGCCTTGGCCGTCGCCGTGAAGCACGAAACGGGAATCCTGCGTCCGACGCGTTCTTGGAATTCCTTCAGAAACTCCCCGATGTAGAGGTAGTCCACGCGAAAGTCGTGGCCCCAGGCCGAAAAGCAGTGGGCTTCGTCGATCACGAAGCGCTCGACCCGACGTTTCTCCAACGCCCGCACGATCGACGGAGACCGCAATGCTTCGGGCGAGATGTAGAGAAGCGACGCCCGTCCGCTCTCGATTTCTTCAAAGGCCGCCTTTCTTTCGAGCAGATTGACGAGCCCGTTGATCGTGACGGCGGCGAAGATCTCCTTTTTCTCGAGATTGTCCACCTGGTCCTTCATAAGGGACTGCAGGGGCGAAAGCACCACCGTGAGACCCGCCGTCGCGCGGGCCGCCATGAGGGCGGGCAACTGAAAAGTGATCGATTTGCCGCCGCCCGTCGGGAAGATCGCAAGCAGCGATTCGCCCGCGACGGCCGACGCGGCCGCGGCTTCCTGCAGCGACTCCTTGTCGCCCTCGTAGACGCGAAAGCCGTCGAAGCCGAAATATTCCTTGAGCGCCGCCCTGAGGTTCGAAATGCGACGACAGTATTCGCACTCGGGATCCCGGCAAAGGCGTCCCCTCAACGCCTCGACGATGCGGTCCGTTTCAGGGTACCGGTGCGAGAGCCAGAGGGGCGTGGCGGGAAAGTCCGCGTGCTCGGCCTCCGAAACGGCGATGAAGGCGAGAACACAGCCGAGTTCCACGGGATGCCGCTCGACGAACACTTCAATCGGCGCGGAGGTACAGAGCTTTCCCGAGAAAACCCGCCGGATTTCGGAAACCGGGTCCGACAGACCTTGGGGCTTGGCGCCCAAGAGGAAGAAAAAGCCCGAAAAACCCGGCACGTCGGCAAGGAGTTCGAGAAGGATTCCCCGAACCTCTTCGGGAAGAGCCCGCCAGGCGTCCATGAGTTCGAGCAGACGCAGAAAGGAAGCCTCGGCGTCCGAGAGCGGATTGCTTCGGTCTCCCGCCCGTCCGGGCGCTTCCTTTTGGAGTGCGTGACGGCGCGAGCGCGGCAACAGAAGCGTTTCAAGACGGAGCGTATCGAAAACGGGCGCCGAGAGTCCGTCGAAGAGTTCCGGACAGAGCGCCATGTCGCAGTCGACGACGTTGTGCCCGCCCACGACGTCGGCCCCGCGGACAAAAGCTCGAAAGTCCGCCGCGACGCACCCGCGGTAGTGGCCGTTTTCGGAATCCGTCGCTCCCATGTCGAGGCAGAGTCCCGTCTCGGGATTGATTTCGAGATCGAACGCGACGACGCGCAACGACGCCGATCCGTCCGAACCGTCTGTATTGTCGGCATGGACGGAACCGGAATCGTCGTTCGGGCGCGTCAGAACAAAAGTCATGGGAGAGTCGAAAAGGCAAGGCTTTTCCGAACATTGTAGCCGAGGAGTGAAACCGACAAAAAAAGAGGCCCGGAGCGAACTCCGAGCCTCTTCTAGCCTATCCTCAGTTGCCTGAGGTGAAGCTGATCCCTACGTCAGGATTACTTCGCAGCGGTCTTGGCGCCCTTGTTCAGGATGGCAAGAGCTTCATTCGCGAAGACGACGCCTTCGTCAACGAGCTGCTTGGCATACTGCGGAGCGTGGACACCCCACGAACCGTCGTCCTTGATCTTGGCGGCAACGCGGCGGGCGTTTTCAGCGAGGAGCTGGACCTGAGCGCGATCCGAGTTCGAAAGCTTCGCAACCTTCAGCATGTCGGTGATCGTGACGAGGTCGGCCGTGATCTTGGCATAGCCTTCCTTAACGGGGGTCTGCCAGGCGACAACCTTGTTGTAGATGGTCTTCTGATCCTTGAAGCGGAGAGCTTCAGGGA
>ERZ772805.1832-NODE-1832-length-15386-cov-3.034440_pt1 | contig 15386 bp, 10 predicted proteins | sample MGYA00511344_ERZ772805 | MGnify/ENA primary metagenome ERZ772805 (study PRJEB29015, sample SAMEA2737730) | human gut metagenome | biome: human gut; feature: human-associated habitat; material: faeces | place: China | collected 2012 ...
CATAATAATCAGCAAGCTCCGCAAAATAATATGCATAACAGACCGCATCAAAATCGCTTATAATTTCTTCAAAATAAGCTGTTATATTCGCCTGTCTTATCGTATACGAAGTTCTTCCCTCATACACCTGAAATGTTCCAAAAACAAATGGTCTTGTTATTCCTGTAAGAGGACTGTTTGGTCGTCTTGCCCCTTTTGCAAATGCTGCAATCTTACCTCTTTCCTTTGTAAGAATTACTATCCTTCTGTCAAACTCGCCTACAGGCATAGCTGATAAAACTATGCCTGTAACCTCTGTTATGTCACTCATATCAGATTAACCCAAATCGTCCTTCTTTTTGTCATAACCAAAATTCTTAATAAGAACATCGCTGTCACGCCATTCTTTTTTAACTTTCACCCAAAGCTGAAGATTCACTTTTGTATCAAGCTGCTTTTCAATCTCATATCTGGCATTTGCACCGATTTTTTTAAGCATTTCTCCGCCTTTACCTATAATTATTCCTTTGTGGGAATCTCTCTCACATATAATGGTTGCCTGAATATCTGTAATTATGCCCTTCTGGCTTTTTCTTTCTTTCATGCTGTCAATTACAACGGCAATTCCGTGAGGAATCTCTTCATTAAGTGCATGAAGTGCTTTCTCTCTTATAAGCTCGGCGACAATCTGTCTCATAGGCTGGTCTGTTATTGTATCCTCATCATAAAACATCGGACCATAAGGAAGATATTTATAAATTGTATCAATCAGTTCATCAACATTTGCACCGCTTCTTGCTGACACAGGTATTATTTCCTGAAAATCAAGTTCTTTTCTATAGCAGTCAATAACCGGAAGAATTTCTTCTTTTTTGATTGTATCTACTTTATTTATAACAAGAATTATCGGTGCTTTTACTTTTTTAAGTCTTTCAATAATATGCTGTTCTCCCGCACCGATATATGTTGTCGGCTCAACAAGCCAGCATACAACATCAACTTCGCCGATTGTCTTTTCTGCTGCTCCAACCATATATTCACCAAGTTTATTTTTTGCCTTGTGAATACCGGGTGTATCAACAAATACAATCTGTCCTCTTTCATCTGTATGGACTGTCTGTATTCTGTTTCTTGTCGTCTGAGGCTTATTAGACGTAATGGCAATTTTCTGACCTATCATACGGTTCATAAGTGTTGACTTACCTACATTAGGTCGTCCTATCAGCGTAACAAACCCTGACTTTACATTTTTTCCGTCAGCAGCCGCACCGCCTGTAATTCCGCTTGCAGCAAGCATTTCATCCAAATTCATACTTTTCTCCATTCCAAAAAATCATTCTTCTTCACTGTTATTTTGTACTGCTGATACAAATAATGGCTTAATCTCATCAAACATAGATGACTCATCATTTATATTTTTATAATTACCAACAACGCACAGATGATTCTGTTTAAGTCCTGCTTCAACAATTGGTGCCAGTTCTCTTATCTTCTCCGGTGTCGCACCTAAAACTTCATCACGCTCTCTCTGATAATCTTCAATAGTCACATTGCTTATATATGCTCCAAATGAACGAACGCCCTTAGCTGCCGGATTCATTGGTGTATCCATATCTCCTATTGTACCAATTATGAACTTGAGCATGTCTCTGTCACTCACATCAAAATTCTCAATATAATCAACTGATTCATCAAAAATTTCATTTGTCTTTTTAAGGTTAGGATCACGGTAAGATACCATATACATGTCACCATTTTTGCCAAAACCGCTCATACAGCCGTATGCACCGCCTTTAACACGCACATTTATCCAAAGATAATCATAGCCGAAAATAACTTTTAAAACTCTTAATGCACCTGTATACTTATATCCCGCATCAACAAAATTGCCACATCTTGCAACATATTGAACCTGTGATGATGACGTAAAACCTGTTTTAACATTACATGGCTTAAATTTTCTTATTTCTACAGGATAATTGTCTGTATTTAATTTTCCTGCAAAATCACCAAAAGCAGCCTTAAATTTATCATATCCATCATCATTGGCATTAAAGCTGACAACAAGGTTTTCCTTTGTAAATATAAGCTTTATAAGCTGGTTAAGTGTGCCTGCAATCTCTTCTTTTCTGTTATCAAAATCTTTTTCAATCTCCTGGATAAAAAGGTAAAATCCGTATCCTCTCATAAGATTTGAATAATATCCCGATGCAGATAACTGTGACATTCCATAAAGCATAGCTACTGTATGTCCCATACCTGTCATTGAGCTTTCAATTCTCGACTTTGTTCTTGAAATAATCTCTTTAAGTCTCTTATAATCATCAAATTTTGTACAATATATAATTTCATGCATCATTTCAAGCATAAAAGGTATTTTTTCATATAAGACTTTACCTTTTACCTCATATCTTATCTGATACTTATCAAGTTCTTTATTATCTGTATATATTGCAGAATCTGATGAAAGTCCTCCCGAATTAATATTGATTTCATTAGTAAGTTCAGGATATGTGAAATTATCAGTATCCATAAGTCCAAGCACTGATGAAAGAAGTCCTATATATGGTACAAGTTCATCTGATACACTCTTACATTCAAAAGACATCATAATATATGCAATTCTGTTGGTAAACATATTATGGTGAATAACCTTGATACCATTTTCCTCTTTTTCATCGATATAAAGTCTTGCCGGAGTTTTTCCAATATCTTTGAGTGCAAGCATTGGAATTTTTTCAAGATTCTCCTGACTTGAAGGCTCGTCCTGATATTCCTTTAATTCCTTTGTTTCACGCACATACTGCTGTATCTGCTCTTTTGTCAGCTTAGACTTAAAATCTGCAAGCTCAGACTTTGTCTTATCTTCAAGTTCTTTTTCAAGATTCCTTTTCGGAACCAGCGATATAACAGAACCATGATGATTATTTACAAGCCACTCCTCGATTATTTTTTCAAATAATCCTGACTCTTTTTCTTTTTTAATCTGCTCAAATGTCTTTCCCGCCTCAATATGAATAAACGGCTTATTTTCATCATAAAGCCAGCTGTCCATCATTGTGAGATAATACATTAATCCCTTTGGATATGCACCATAATCAGCCTCACGGTATTTGAATTCATAATAATTGATTCCCGCATCAATCATACGCATATCAATACCATTTTTTACAATATCACTGAGCACTTCATTAATTGTATCTGTGAACTCCTGTCTCTTATTTTCATCTGCATTTTTAGCAATAATTGAATAAATCGGCTGATACACAGATGTCTCAAAACTGCTGTAAATATCGGTTCCTATATTTTTATCAATAAGAGCCTGTTTTAACTTTGCTCCGGGAGCCATGATAAGTGCATAATCAAGAATCTGCATTGCAAGATAAAGTTTTGCATCAAGTGATGTTCCAACAACCTTGTTATATGAAAGAAATGCATTATTTTCAAGCGGTTCGTCATCCGTTACAGCATAATTAAATTCCTTAAAAACATCATTTTCAAAACTCTTCTGTGCAGGAATTGATGCGTCAATCTCTACATCATCTGCATCAAAATAACTAAGGTATTCCCTGTCAAGATAATCAAGTCTTTCCTGTACATCCATATCACCATACAGATAAATATAGCTATTTACAGGATGATAAAACTTCTTGTGATAATCAAGAAATTCATTGTAATCAAGTTCAGGAATATGAGCAGGCTCACCGCCCGACTCAAATCTGTAAGGCGTGTCAGGAAATAAAGATACACATGTATATCTTGAAAGCACATCATCCGGTGACGAATATACACCTTTCATCTCATTATATACAACGCCATTGATTTTAAGCTCATCATCCTCATTTTCAAGTTCATAATGCCAGCCTTCCTGCTTAAAAATCTGTGGCTTATTATAAATATCAGGATAAAATACCGCATCCATATAAACATCCATAATATTTTTGAAATCCACATCATTGCAGCTCGCAACGGGATATACAGTCTTATCCGGATAAGTCATAGCATTAAGAAATGTGTTGAGCGACCCCTTGCAAAGTTCTACAAACGGGTCTTTCACAGGATATTTTCTTGAACCGCATAGTGTCGAATGTTCAAGAATATGCTGCAGCCCTGTATCGTTATACGGCGGTGTCTTAAAACCTATAGAAAATACCTTATTATTATCATCATTGGAAACAATGGCAATCCTTGCACCGCTCTTTTTATGTCTTAATAAAAGCCCTGTAGAATCTAAATCTTCAAGCTTTTCAACGGAAATTACATCATATTTTGATAAATTCAGTTTATTTATATCAGTCATAAATCCTCCTTGTTTTGTGAAGAAACTATATTCTTTTTAATATTATCACATTTTTGCATTTATATCCATATTTATTTGTAATTAAACCTGTCCTCCATTTCATGAAACGCGGAAAAAATAACGTCTGTTTTCGTATATTGGATTTTTAATCCCGATACGAAAACAGACGTTATTTTTTTATTTATTTGAAAAATCCCTTTTTCTTTGTATGTTTTTCTTCGCCTGTAAGTGCTTTGTCGTATGCAATCAAAGCCTCTTTCTGCTCATTTGTAAGACGTTTAGGAACATCTACGATAACTGTGATGTAATGGTCGCCTCGCACTGCATTGTTTCTTACAGTCGGCATGCCTTTTCCTCTTAAACGTACAACCGTGCCTGAAGCCGTTCCCGGTTTTACTTCGTAAACCACTTCGCCATCTACAGTCTTAACTTTTACTTCACCGCCAAGAACTGCTGTTGGATAAGATATAACAACATCTGACATTATATTATATCCATCTCTCTTAAATTCAGGGTCTGCTGAAATCATTACTGTTACAAGCAAATCTCCTCTTGGTCCGCCATTTACACCCGGCTCACCTTTGCCCTGTATTCTTACACTCTGACCATTATCAATTCCGGCTGGAATTGTAACTTCGATAGTCTTTCTTGTGTTGATATAACCGCTTCCATGACAGTCAGGACATTTTTCTTTAATAATCTTACCTGTACCGTTACAGTCCGGACAAGGCTGGACATTACGAACCATGCCAAGAAATGACTGCTGTGTGTATACAACCTGACCTTTACCGCCACACTTAGGACATGTCTCAGGCTGAGTACCAGGTTTTGCACCTGTACCATTACACTTCTGACATGGGTCTTTAAATTCAATATCTATCTTCTTGCTCGTTCCTTTTACCGATTCGGCAAATGTAATTCTGACAGATTTTCTTACATCTGCACCACGCATTGGTCCATTACTGTTTCTTCTTCTTGAACCGCCGCCAAACAAATCTCCAAAAATATCTCCACCGCCAAATATATCGCTGAAAATATCTCCCATGTTGCTGTAATCAAAGCCACCGCCGCCGGCACCTCCATTTTCAAATGCAGAATGTCCAAATTGGTCATACTGACGACGTTTTTCGGCATCACTTAACACTGCATATGCTTCTGATGCCTCTTTAAACTTCGCTTCAGCTTCTTTATCACCGGGATTTGTATCAGGATGGTACTTCTTTGCAAGCTGCCTGTATGCCTTTTTTATTGCAGCATCATCGGCATCTCTTGAAACGCCAAGAACCTCATAATAATCTCTTTTATCTGCCATATTAACTCCATTTCTGTGTTTGTCTAATACACATGTAAAATTTTTGCTTTTTTCACCAAAAACTGCACAGGGCTTTCTGCCCCATGCAGTTTAATTCAAGCTCCAATGTTTAACGAATCGATACACACTCTGTAACTTTCACTACTGCATGTAAATCCGTTTAAACATCAATTGATTTTACACTTCTTTGTAGTCACCGTCAACGACATCATCACCATAAGGATTACCGTTAGAAGCTGAACCATTGTTCATATCAGGACCTGCACCGGCACCCATATCAGGGCCTGCACCGGCTGCACCCTGCTGTGCTTCATAGAGCTTAGCAAAAAGCTTCTGTGCACTTTCCATAAGTTTTTCCTTAGCAGCCTTAATCTCATCAACCTGTGAATCTGTCATATTTTCAGCATCTGTGCTGTCAACAAGACTCTTTAATGCATTGAGGTCTGTCTCAACAGCAGCCTTATCATTAGCATCAAGCTTATCACCGGCTTCATCAAGTGCTTTCTGTGTCTGGAATACGATTGAATCCGCATCATTTCTTACTTCAATTGCTTCCTTACGTTTCTTATCCTGTGCTTCGAATTCAGCAGCTTCCTTAACAGCCTTATCAATATCAGCATCTGACATGTTAGAACCTGCTGTAATTGTGATGTGCTGTTCCTTACCTGTTCCCAAATCCTTAGCAGATACATTTACGATACCGTTTGCATCAATATCAAATGTAACTTCAATCTGTGGAACACCTCTTCTTGCTGGTGGAATACCATCAAGTCTGAACTGACCGAGTGACTTGTTATCCCTAGCGAACTGTCTTTCACCCTGTACTACATTGATATCAACGGCTGTCTGATTATCAGCAGCTGTAGAGAATATCTGGCTCTTCTTTGTAGGAATTGTTGTATTTCTTTCAATAAGTCTTGTAGCAATACCACCCATTGTCTCAATTGAAAGAGAAAGTGGTGTTACATCAAGAAGAAGGATATCACCAGCACCGGCATCACCTGCAAGTTTACCACCCTGAACAGATGCACCAATAGCAACACATTCATCTGGATTTAATGATTTGCTTGGCTCATGTCCTGTAAGCTGTTTTACTTTATCCTGTACTGCCGGAATTCTTGTAGAACCACCTACAAGTAATACCTTTGAAAGTTCAGAAGCTGTGATACCAGCATCATTTAATGCATTTCTTACCGGCTCTGCTGTCTTCTCAACAAGGTCATGTGTAAGTTCATCAAATTTAGCTCTTGTAAGAGTCATATCAAAATGCTTTGGACCTTCAGCTGTAGCTGTAATATATGGCAGATTGATATTTGTCTGCATAGCACTTGAAAGTTCCTTCTTAGCCTGCTCTGCAGCAACTCTTAATCTCTGAAGAGCCATTGTATCTTTAGAAAGATCTACGCCTTCCTTACTCTTGAAATCATCAAGCATATACTGTGTGATTCTCTCATCAAAGTCATCTCCACCAAGTTTGTTATTACCTGCTGTAGCAAGAACTTCGATAACGCCATCACCAATTTCAATGATAGATACATCAAATGTACCACCACCTAAATCGTATACCATGATCTTCTGTTCTTTTTCATTATCAAGACCATAAGCAAGAGCTGCTGCTGTTGGCTCGTTGATAATTCTCTTAACATCAAGACCTGCAATCTTACCGGCATCCTTAGTTGCCTGTCTCTGTGCATCGTTGAAGTAAGCAGGAACTGTAATAACAGCTTCTGTAACTTTTTCACCGAGGTAGTTTTCTGCATCAGCCTTTAATTTCTGGAGAATCATAGCTGAAATTTCCTGTGGTGTGTATTTCTTACCATCAATCTCAACCTTGTAATCTGTACCCATATGTCTCTTAATAGATGAAATTGTCTTGTCAGCATTTGTTACTGCCTGACGTTTTGCAGGATCACCTACAAGTCTTTCACCATTCTTTGTAAATGCTACGATTGAAGGCGTTGTTCTAAGACCTTCTGTATTTGCGATAACAACCGGCTTACCGCCTTCCATAACTGCTACGCATGAGTTTGTTGTACCTAAGTCAATACCAATAATCTTTCCCATATTAATCTTCCTTTCTGTGCAATGCACATTAAATACTAATTTCAATTGTTATAATGTAAATGCTGCAATTAATCACTCAAAATCCAACTAATTGGCAACCTTTACCATGCTGTGACGAATCACAGTATCTCTATATGTGTAACCCTTCTCAAATTCTTCAACTACTATTCCTTCGCCTACTGAATCATCTTCAACATGCATTACTGCATTATGAACATCCGGGTTAAACTCCAAACCAACTGCCTCGATAGGTTTAACTTCAAGATCTTCAAGCATCTTCATTGTCTGCTTGTAAACCATATCCATACCTTTGGCAAATGGTGTTTCCTTTTCTTCATCCGTGATTGCTTTAAAACCACGTTCAAAATTATCAACAATAGGAAGTAACTTTTTAATTACATCTGAAGCTCCCATTTCAAACATTGCTGACTTCTCTTTATCTGTACGCTTTCTGTAATTGTCAAACTCAGCCATCTGACGCTTAACTCTGTCCTGCAGTTCATCAATAACAGCGTCTCGTGGATCTTTCTTTTTGTTATCAGATTTATCATTATCTGTATCACATGCTGCCTCCGCATCGCTTGCAGTGTTATCTGCATCTGCGTTATCAGCCTGAGCTTCTACAGTTTCAGCGTCTTTTTTTTCAGTGTTATCAATATCTTTTTCTAATTTTTCATCTTTCTTCTTTGAATCTTTTTCTTTCTTTGACACTTTTATATCCAACCTTTCCTATGATTTCTTAAAGACATCATCCAGTTGATTCTGAATTGTCTTAAGTTTTTCAACAACTTTATCATAATCCATACGTTTCGGTCCGATAATACCTATCGTTCCACGCATGCCATCCTGCAGCTCATAAGTTGCTGTAACTACGCTACAGTCTTTCATTGACTCAACCGGTGCTTCATTTCCTATATATACCTGAATTCCTGTATTATCGGAATCATCACTCTCTGTATCTTTTACAAAATCAGTAAGTGACTGTTTTTCCTCAAGTGCATATATAAGCTCACTTGCTTTCGTCGAATCGCTAAGCTCAGGATATTTGAAAATATTAGTTGCACCGCTGGTATATATCTTTAAATTATCTTCTCCGCTTATTGTCTCAACAATAGCATCAACAACTTCTTTTACAAGCTGCATATGCTCTCCTGCCTGATTCTCCATCTTAGATACAATACTAAGATTCATCTCCTGCAATGAAAGTCCTGTAAGGCTCGTATTCAAAAGAATGTTAAGCTTTAAAAGATTCTCCTGTGATAAATCTTCACTTACTGTTATTACCTTGTTACGGATTATATTGCCTTCCATAACAATAACCGCCAGAATCTTATTTGTTTCAAGCTGCGAAAGCTGGACAAATTTAAGCTTGTTACCTTTAACCTGTGGTGCACTGACCATTGTTGCATAGTTAGTATCTTTTGCAAGCACTTTTGCAACATTCTGAAGAAGTTCTTCAACCTTATCAACCTTCTGTGAAAGGATACCCTGCATTGACTCAACTTCTTTTTCTCTGTCTGTCACTACCTGCTCCCTGTTCACAAGTTCTGTCTCTTTCTGACTCATCATATCATCCACATAAAATCTGTAGCCTTTATCTGTAGGAATTCTTCCTGCTGATGTATGAGGCTGGACAATATATCCAAGTTCTTCAAGGTCTGCCATCTCATTTCTGATTGTGGCCGAACTCAGTTTCAAATCTGCATATTTGGATATGGTTCTTGAGCCAACCGGTTCGCCTGTTTCAAGATAATTTTTAATGATTGCTTTCAGAATCTTAACTTTTCTGTCATCAAGTTCCATTGACTCTCACTCCTTATCCATAAATAAATGCTGCTTATTTATCTCATGTTAGCACTCGTTAAATTTGAGTGCTAACATTTGATATACATAAAATAACACTACCTCATATTAATGTCAACACCCTTATTAAATTTTTTTATTAAGAAATTCTAAACTTTAAAAATCTCATATTAACTGCCTGGTTTATTTCATTATAAATGCTGCCAAATTCTGAATTTACCGCCTCATCCATCTCTCCGCAGATGTCCATGCCTATAACTTTACGCATTTCAAATGTGTCCTCAATTATTGCAAAAAGCTCATCAACACTCATAATTCCCTGATTCCAGTTTGTTTTATATTCTTTTTCATCAAGCACATCTTTATCAACCGAAATATATACAGGTCTTTTTCCTGTCCAGCATTTATCTATAAGTTCATTTTCAAGACCATACTGTTGTCCTCTCTTTTTAAGTATTGTCTGCTTTGTAATAAACTTTACCCCCAGCTCCTTCATTTCTTTATCTATATTATCTTTGTCAACACCTACAACAGTTACTTTCCCTTTAAAGCCGGAATCTTCCACCAGATTTCTAATCCAGCCGCCGCATGACAAAACATCACCAAATGCCGGCTTTTGCATATCAGAATGATTATCAAATACTATCAGGTCAAACGGCTCCTCTATAAGACTTAACCATAAAAGTGTGAGATAATGGTAATTGCCTCCATCAATAAAATGAATACCTTTTGTCGGATATTCTTTCATCATTTCACGAAAATTTTCTTTTGCCATATCATCACAATATCCGTTTGTCCCTGTCATACTGACAGCATCTATAACTCCAGCACCGCCTTTTTTTAATTTATCAATAAATAAAGGTTGTTCATCATAAATTCCCGATACATTAACTAATGTTACATTCCCATAATCGTCCTGCATATAATACCCCGCTTTCATTTTAGTTTTTCAAATTTTCCATATAATTGAAAACATATTCTCCCCTCTGATACAAGATATGAAAAAAGCTTCTGCAAAACAGATTCCAATCCATTTTGCAAAAGCTTTATGCTTTATAATTAATTCCGATTAAATTCCAAGAATCTTTTTAACGCTTGAACTCATCTCATTAACTTCACATACTGTATCATGAAGAACAGGTGCTGTTCTTATATCTTCAATTGCCTGTGGAACGGCAACATTAGAAATCTTGCTTAATTCATCTACAAGTTCAAAGTCAGTCATGCTGTCATACTTTGAATCAATAGCATCCATAACGCTTCTTGTAAACTTATATGGACTTGCTGTTGATGCAATTACTGTAACTGTATCATCGCCGGTCTCTTTCTTATATTTTTCGTAAACTGTAGCAGCAACTGCTGTATGAGTATCGATAACATAGCCTGTATCTTCATAAAGCTTCTTTATTGTAGCTGCATCTTCAGCTTCAGTTGCATAATTGCCATAGAAATCAGATAACTGTGCTTTCATCTCAGGTGTAATCTCGTACTTGCCTGTGTTCTTTAATGATTCCATAAGCTCTGAATTCTTCTTTGCACTATTTCCGGCAATTCTATAGATAAGACGTTCAAGGTTACTTGAAATAAGAATATCCATAGAAGGAGATGTTGTAAGAACAAACTCTCTGTTTCTGTCGTATTCACCTGTTGTGAAGAAATCATATAATACTTTATTCTCATTTGATGCACAAATAAGCTTGTTAATAGGAAGTCCCATATTCTTAGCATAGAATGCTGCAAGGATATTACCAAAATTACCTGTAGGAACTACAGCATTAATCTTGTCTCCGGCTTTAATCTCACCATCTGCAAGAAGTCTTGTATAAGCATATACATAATAAACAATCTGTGGTACAAGACGTCCGATATTGATTGAGTTAGCTGATGAGAACTGAAATCCTGCCTCTGCCATCTCTTTTTCAAGCTCTTTGTCTCCGAAAATCTTCTTTACACCAGTCTGTGCATCATCAAAGTTTCCTTTGATTCCGATTACATATGTATTATCACCCTTCTGTGTAACCATCTGTTTTTCCTGAATCGGGCTGACACCATTCTTAGGATAAAATACAATAATACGTGTTCCCTTAACATCGGCAAATCCTGCAAGTGCAGCTTTTCCTGTATCGCCTGATGTAGCTGTAAGAATAACTATCTCATTATGTACGTCATTCTTCTTAGCTGAAGTTATAAGCAAATGTGGAAGTATTGAAAGTGCCATATCCTTGAATGCAATAGTTGCACCATGGAAAAGTTCCAGATAATAAGCACCATCAGCTTTGACAAGCGGTGCGATTACATCTGTATCAAACTTTTCATCATATGCCTTGTCGATACAAGCCTTTAACTCTTCTTCTGTGAAATCATCCAGCATAAGCTTCATTACTTCATATGCCACTTCTTTGTATGACATCTTAGATAACTCTTCAAGGCTCTTGTCAAATGAAGGAATACTTTCCGGTACAAATAAACCGCCGTCCGGTGCAAGTCCCTTTAATATTGCCTGTGATGCAGTAACCTTTACGCTGTCGTCTCTGGTACTTCTGTAAAACAAACTCATTCTCTTCTTCCACCTTTATATTTTCATTCAAATTCTGCTTAAAACAGTACTTTTGTAAAACAAACTCATTCTTCTTTCCACCCTTAATATCATTTACTAATTTTTATATGGAAAAATCAACATCATTGACATATAATAAAACCATATAATCATTTGTTATTATACAACATAGTTATGAATAAACACAACATTATTTTGCAAATTTACACATTCATTTAAAAAAAGGAGAAAATATATGCCAGCCGGAGTTTATACTGCATATAAAAAAGACGGTACTGTTTACTATCGTTCTTCTATAACACACAAAAACAAACATATAAGTCTCGGAAGTTTCTCTTCTGAAAATGAAGCCGCCGTAACTTACAATGAAGCATGCGAAATATTGTCCCGCAGCGATTTGCACATCATAAATACAGAACTCCACACAACATCTTATTCTCCAGACATGAATATACCTTTTGAAAAATACATAATACTTATTAATTTCAGAGATAACGGAATATATATAAAGACGCCTGTTTACCTGTGCAAAAAGTTTTTTCTCTATTTTCTGTCACCTGATAAAACGCTTATTTTCAATACGGACAGCCTGTTTTATTATTCAACCCACAAAATCATTGCACGCGGCGGGTACTATTATGTAAATGATTTTGGAATGCAGACAAGTATTCTCTCCCGTTATGGAATCCGTGCACACTCTGTCGAGGGGCGTGACTACATTTTTAAAAATGGAGATTCATGTGATTACCGTTATGAAAACATCTGTGTCATCAACCGCTATAACGGTGTGAGCATGATTGAAAAAAACGGCAAAAAATTATATCGTGCTGCCATCCACATCAACGGAATGTACCAGATTGGAACATATGAAGCTGAAAATGAAGCTGCAATTGCATATAACAAAGCTGCTGATATGACCGAAAAGAAAACATCTGTAAAATATGAACGTAATTACATTGAAAATATTTCTTCTATACAATACGCTTCAATTTACAATAAAATAATCCTGCCTTCAAAGTTCAGAAAATACATTGATTCATTGTAAAATTTCCATGCAGTAAAAAACTCCTGCGAAGCCGTAAAAGCTATCGCAGGAGTTATCATATTACTTTTTAATAACGCGGAGTTCACGTATAAGATTTTTAAGATTCTCAGCTTCGCTGCTCATCTGCTGGCTTGCAGCAGCACATTCCTGTGAAGTTGCTGAATTTGTCTGAACAACATCATTAATCTGGTTAACACCTTCATTAATCTGATGAATCACATCCGTCTGTGCCTTCAAAGTCTCAGCTATATCATTTACATCGACTGTAATCTGCTTAGAATTATCAGCAACTTTTTCAAGTTTTCCTGCTGTTTCATTAGCAATTACCATACCTCTTTCAACCGCACTTACAGAATTGCTGATAAGTACTGCTGATTCTTTTGCAGCCTTGGCACTGTTCTCAGCCAGAACTGTTACCTGGTCTGCAACAACTGCAAAGCCTTTTCCGGCTTCGCCTGCTCTTGCTGCCTCAATTGAAGCATTAAGTGCAAGAAGATTCGTTCTTGATGCAATCTCGTTAATTGTTGCAATAATCTGGTCTATCTGCTGAGATGCCTCATTGATTTCATTCATAGATTCAACCATATCCTGCATTCTTGCATTGCTTGTAACAATCTCTTTTCCGAGATTATCAACACTGGTGCTTATATTCTTTGTACTCTCGGCATTCTTGTCAATCTGTTCAGCCACATTAGTAATACTAGCAGTCAGTTCTTCAACAACTGCAGCCTGATCTGTTGCACCCTGTGCAAGATCATTAGAACTTTCAGCGACCTGTCCGGCTCCTCCAGATACTTCATTAGCTGCTCTCTGTATTCCGATTACTGTATCAGACATACTGTTTTCAAATGCAACAAATGAATTAAGAATGTCAACAAAATCACCTTTCCATTCAACTTCAGGCTGAACTGCAAAGTTACCCTTTGAGAATTCTTTCATTGAATGTCCAATATCGTCAACATATGAACTTAAAATTCTTATTGACTTTCTAAGATTATGTGCAAGCTGTCCAATTTCATCATCAGAATGATAATCAAGCTGACTGTGGAGATTTCCCTGTGTAAGTTCTGCTGCGACTTTTTCAATCTCACCAAGTGGCAGCATAATAGAATTGACAATATTCTTACTTGTCTTTTTTGAAATAATTATTGCTACAATAACAAATATAATTATTGCTGCAATTCCTGCTATAGCAAAGAATAATGTAAACCGGATTGCATTGTTTCTTGTTACATCAGTATCGGCATCAAGTTTATCTCCGATGCTGATTACATTATCAAGTGCCGGTGTACACTTATTAAGTATATCATTTGTTGCAGCAGAACTATTTCCTGCCTTTATTTCTTTTATAATTGAATATCCAATTGTTCCCCAGTCATTTAAAGCCTTTGCATACTGATTATATAAATCCGTATCAACTGTATTAAGACCTTTTAATATAAGAAGTTCTGAGTTAACATTATTTAATATATCCTTGACATCACTTTCATATGTATTATATGATGACTTATCTGTATTAAGTGCCATTTCACGAATACTTCTTGCTGCGGAATTAACATCAATTATACATGTCTTTACTGCTCTGTCTGCACGCTCAACCTTCTGTACATAATTAAGCATGTTAGCAAGAAGCAACACAATTACTATAAGTGACAAAATTCCAGATGCTATCATTATTTTGATTACTTTGTTATATCCGTTTCTCATCTTATGGGCAATAGATGCGTTTTTTTTGCTTTTCTTCTGCATTTTATTTCCTTTCATTTAAACCATATATATATTTACAGAGAAATTTTATCATTTTAACACACCAGTTGTCAACAGATTGATATATTACATTATTACTATTTATCTTGTATACAAACAACTAAAGCACCAACATACGAAATATGCCGGTGCTCTATATTTTAATTATATTTATTTGTCTTATTACTTATTATTAATGTAATTAATAAGTCCTTCTGCTTTTATGATTTTCTGCATAAATTCAGGGAATGCCTGTCCTTTGAAACTCTGGCCTGTTGTCTTGTCTGTTATGACACCGCTGTCAAAATCGACTTCTACATCATCACCTGCATTGATAGCTTTTGCAGCTTCAGGACACTCAATAATAGGAAGTCCGATATTAATTGAATTTCTGTAAAAAATTCTTGCAAATGTGGATGCTATAACACAACTAATTCCACTTTCTTTTATTGCTATTGGTGCATGCTCTCTAGATGAACCACATCCAAAGTTTTTATTTGCAACAATTATATCGCCCTTCTTAACCTTCTTAGAAAAATTTAAATCTATATCTTCCATACAATGACTTGCTAATTCCTTT
>ERZ772805.1861-NODE-1861-length-15169-cov-3.110957_pt1 | contig 15169 bp, 14 predicted proteins | sample MGYA00511344_ERZ772805 | MGnify/ENA primary metagenome ERZ772805 (study PRJEB29015, sample SAMEA2737730) | human gut metagenome | biome: human gut; feature: human-associated habitat; material: faeces | place: China | collected 2012 ...
GTTACCGTCAGAACCTGTTTCCTCTTTATCGGTAAGAACGGTCAAAGCGGTATACTCCGGTACTTCGTCAATATCAAGAATTGCCTGAAGTGCAGGGTATGAGCAAACACGGTCATCATGGCCGTAGCCGCCGATTAAGCTTCTGTCAAAACCGATATCGTCAACAGAAAATGCCGGCACAAGCTCAAGCTCGGCAGAAAGAAAATCTCTTTCAACAATGCCGTACTTTTCAAAAAGAATGTTGAGAAGATTAAGCTTAATCTTTTCGCTTACCTCGTCATCCTTAAACGGACGTGAGCCAATAACAACATTAAGTTCCTCGCCCTTAACAATCTCGTTTGCTTTTCTTGACATTTGCTCTGCGCCGAGATGAGGAAGAATATCCGTAATGCAAAACTTAGGGTCAGCCGGGTCCTCGCCTACTTTAACGTCAACATACGTGCCGTCATTTTTGCAAATTCTGCCGTGGAGAGAAAGCGGAATAGCTGTCCACTGATATTTTTTAATTCCGCCGTAGTAGTGAGTTTTGAAAAATCCGAGATTTCCGTCCTCATAAACAGGGCACTGCTTTAAATCAAGACGTGGGGAATCGATATGAGCAGCGCTGATTCTTACACCGTCACAAATAGGTCTTTTACCCTTGACTGCAAGAATAATTGCCTTTTCCCTGTTGAAATAATAAACCTTGTCGCCAGCCTCAAGTGCCTTGCCGAATTTATCAAACTCTGTAAAGCCGTGTTCCTGTGCAAGCTTAAGTGCCGATGCGGCAAATTCCCTTTCCGTCTTATTTTCAAAGAGGAACTTTTTGTATCCCTCGCAGAAATCGTCGCAAGCCTTAAGCTCTTCATCGCTCATAAAATCTACGCCGTTTTCTTTTTTGTTAAAAAGCTTTTTTTGCAATTCTTTTGCTTTTTCGCTCATTTTTATCACCTTTCTGAAAATTATTTTTATTAAAATCCGAGAGAATGAAGAATATCGTCAATTTCTCGGTCAATATCATTGCCGTCATTATTATAAATCACAAAGTCGCAATTGACTTTGAAATAATCCTCGCTAAATTGAGAGGAAAGCCTGCTTTTTGCCGCTTTTTCGCTGATATTATCACGCTTAATTATGCGCTTTAATCTTGTTTTTTCGTCAGCCAAAACGGCAATCGTTTTAAAACATTTATCCTGCGCACCCGCCTCAAAAAGCTGGGGTGCGTCAAGAACGCTCAAAAGAGTTGAAAGCGACACACACCTGTCAATAACAGCCGGGTGAACAAGCTCATTAAGCCTTTCAAGCTTAGATTTATCATTAAACACAATATTACCGAGCTTTTTCCTGTCAACTTTGCCGTCTGTCATTATATCGCCGAATTGGGCGCAAAGAGATTTAACCAAGGCTTCGTCGGTATCATAAATATTTTTAACAACCTCGTCGCAGTCTATAATATTAAAGCCACGTTCTTTAAGCTTCTTGCATATATAGCTTTTTCCTGCGCCCGACTGACCTGTTAAACCGAGAGTAAACGGCTTAGTCAAATCAATAACCGTGAATGCCGCCGCACGGATAAGACGGTTGTAAACCGCCATTCCGACACCCGTTGTATGCGGAATACGGGCATACACTGTCTTTGCTCCCATTTCGTCAAGACGTCTGAGTGCGTCAAAAAGCTCCCTCGCCTGCGATAAATCGTCATTTTCGCTTCCAAAATTAACTCTCGGCACGCTGACCTCGTCCTCATCAAAACAAAGCGCAAATGCTCCCTTTTGATTATTGACAAAATCCTCGTAAGTCTTACGGTCGGCATCAACAATAACCACCCTCGCCTTTGGGGCATAGTGCTTATATTTCATACCGGGGGAAGCCGCCGTTTCGTTATCTTTCATTCCGTGAAGCACGGCATTTGCAACCTCGACCTCGCCTATTACACCCTCAAGCATTTCCTTAGTAACTGCGCCGGGGCGCAAAACCGTGGGAATATCGGTTGCAAGAGTGATAACGGTTGATTCAACGCCAAATTCGCAATCGCCGCCGTCGATGATTGCCTCAATCTTGCCTGACATATCGTCAATAACATATTTTGCTCTTGTAGGCGACGGCAAGCCGGAGGTATTGGCACTCGGTGCGGCAATGGGACAGCCTGCTGCCTTAATCACCTTGTTTGCAACCTCATTTATCGGCATACGAACGGCAACCGTATCAAGACCGCCGCTGACAACCTTGCCTATCAAATCGCTCTTTGGCAAAATTATTGTAAGCGGGCCGGGGAAAAAGGCATCAATAAGTGCCTGCGCCTTAGGCGTGACCTCTTTAACCAAAGGAATGATGTCCTCTTTATTTGCAATATGAACAATAAGCGGATTATCGCTCGGCCTGCCCTTAGCCTTATAAATATTTTTGACGGCGTCCTCATTGAGCGCATTCGCACCCAAGCCGTAAACTGTTTCTGTAGGAAACGCAACAAGACCGCCGTTTGCAAGGATTTTACCCGCAAGGGCTATATCCTCATCATTTGTTGATAATACTTTAGTTTCCATTATGCTTATGTTTACCTGCCTTTGCAGTAATTATGTAAAAAATTGGAATAGTTAAGAAAAGAATCCATGCAGGGTGCCACAAGCTTTTTGCAAATCCCAAAAGAAGAAATACAATAAGCACCAAAACGGGATAGCAAAAAATGACAGGCTTTTTCTTTTCAATCGCTATTATGCCAGTATAAAAAAGAGGAATTGTCAAAAGAACAATCCAGCCGATTTTCCAGCCGTTTGCGCCGAGAAATACACCGATTAAGCAATATGCAATAACCGCAAGAATGGGATAGGACGGGAAAAGCCAGCTTCGCCTTTTCTTTTCCTTTTTTCTTTCTTCACGTTCTTTTTCTCTTTCGAGAATATATTTTTCATCCTTTTGCTCTTTTAAAAGTTCCTTTTCCTTAAGCGACGGCTCAGGAGCGGAAAGCGGCATATCAAATTTTCTTTCTTCTGCCTTTTTATTCTCAGGCTCTTCCTTGCCCTCAAATTCATCTATCAGCTCATTAACAGCTTTTGCCTCTTCACTTTGCGCTGTTTGCTCGTTTTCCTTTGCTTCGTCAGCCTCGCCTTTAACAATCGAATCAATAGACACGCCGTAAAATTCGGCAAGCTTGCCTATATTATCAATATCGGGAGTGGAATTGCCCTGCTCCCATTTTGAAACGGATTGACGTGAAATACCGAGTGCTTCACCGAGAGCGTCTTGGCTTATACCTTTGCCGTTTCTTAAACTTTTTAAATATTCGCCTTGTTTAATTGACATACTTTACCTCTGAAATAATTATTCTTCGCCCTGTGCCTTAAGCTTTTCGGCAGTATCGGCAGTAATAAGCGCATCTATCATTTCATCCATATCGCCGTTTAAAAACTGCTCAAGCTTATAAAGAGTAAGCCCTATTCTGTGGTCAGACACTCTGCCCTGCGGATAGTTATATGTTCTTATTCTCTCGCTTCTATCGCCTGTGCCGACCTGCGCCTTTCTTTCGCCTGCAATCTCTGCGTCGTGCTTAGCTTTTTCAGCGTCATAAAGACGGGAACGCAAAACCTTAAGCGCTTTTTCCTTGTTTTTATGCTGGCTTCTTTCGTCCTGACATTCAACAACAGTTCCCGTCGGAATATGGGTAATACGAATGGCAGATGATGTTTTGTTAATATGCTGACCGCCTGCGCCCGACGAACGGAATGTATCTATCTGCAAATCCTTAGGATTAATCTCAAAATCGACGTCCTCAGCCTCCGGCAAAACCGCTACCGTTGTGGTGGAAGTATGTATTCTGCCCTGACTTTCGGTTTCGGGTACACGCTGAACACGGTGAACACCCGATTCAAACTTAAAGCGGGAATATGCGCCGTCGCCCTCAACGGAAAAGCTGATTTCCTTATATCCGCCAAGCCCTGTTTCATTAGCATTTAATATTTCTGTTTTAAAACCCTTTGACTCGGCATACATTGAGTACATTCTGAAAAGAACACCTGCAAAAAGTGCGCTTTCCTCTCCTCCTGCACCGCCACGGATTTCAATAATTACGTTTTTATCATCGTTAGGGTCACGTGGCAAAAGAAGAACCTTAAGTTCCTCCTCAATTCTTTCCATATCCTCTCGGCTTTTCTCGTACTCCTCTTTAACCATCTGGGCAAAATCAGCGTCCATTCCGCCCTCATCGAGCATTGCACGTGACTCTTCCTCACTTGCCTTAGCCTTTTTATATTCCCTAAATTTTTCAACAACAGGGGTTAAATGCTTAAGCTCACGCATAAGCTTAGTATATTTTTCTTGGTCGCAAACGATATCGGGATTGCAAACAAGCTCGTTTACTTCCTCAAATCTGTTTTCAACCTCTTGCAATTTTTCTATCATATCTCTTCCTCACTTACAATATTAAAAAATCTTTTTTTTTTTTCTTCTTTTTTTTTTCGTCACAGCTTGAATCAATAAAGGTTATATTTCCCTTATCTTTGGCATCGCTTATTAAATCTTTTTCTTCAAGCACTCTTTTAAGCTGCCTGCTTACGCCGTTTGCACCGTCAAAAAACTCAACGTCACCCAAAGTGTTTTTAATTTCCTTTTTTGCAAGCGGATAATGAGTACAGCCCAAAACAACATTTTGCGCTTTGCCCTTATATTCATCAAGCGTTTTATCAAGATAATCGCAAAGCTGTGCCTTTGTGCCGTGCTCAATAATATCCGCAAGACCGACGCAGGCAATAAGCGCCGTTTTGTGGTTATTATATTTATAATAAAGTTTATGGAATTTTTCGCTTTCAAGCGTACCCTTGGTTGCCATTACAAGCGTAAAGCCGTCGGGATTTTGGTCATACACCATTTTATATGCCGGCTCAATTGCAATTATCGGCAGAGAATATTTTTCCCTAAGATAAGCCGAAGCCTTGGCAGAAGCCGTATTGCACGCAATAACTATTGCCTTGCAGCCGTAATTTTTAATAAGAAACGAAACGATTTTATCGCAGCGCTCAATAATTTCACCGTCACTTTTGTCGCCGTAGGGGCAATTTGCAGAATCGCTGAAAAACACATAATTTTCATTCGGCAAAACGGAAAGGGTTTTTATAAGCACAGTGCTTCCGCCTATTCCCGAATCAAGAAAGCCGATAGGGGCGCTATTTTTCATCGCTTTTGACCACCTTAATGCTTTTATCTGCTTTAATTCTCGGAATCATAACCTCTCTGCCACAGCCTGTGCACCTGAGCTTATAGTCAACTCCGAGCCTTGTTATTTCAAATTCCTTTGAGCCGCAAGGCGCTTTTTTCATCACAACAATGTCACCGAGTTTGAGTTGCATATTTTTCACCTTATATAAATTAAAGATACTATATTATTAATTATTTAAAACATTATATCACTATCGCCTATTATTTACAACAAAATATTATCATAAAATACTGCTCATTTGAATATAAATATAACTACAAGACTATCGAAAAGAGTGAAACAAATGGAATTTTATCCGGAGGGTTGCAACAAGAGCCTTGCAAAAACCTTTGAAAGCGTTGAAGAAATAAAAAACGCTATGATGAAAAACGAAATAATCGAGGGCAAGGTACTGCTTTGCGACAGGGAGCATAATTTACATATTGACTTAGGCGCAATAAGAGGCATTATTCAACGAGAGGAGGGTGCGCTCGGAATAGATGACGGAACAGTCAGGGATATTGCGCTCATTTCCAAGGTCGGCAAAAACGTTTGCTTTAACATTATGGGCTTTCAGCGTGACGTTTTCGGCAACACGTGCGCCGTACTTTCAAGAAAAAACGTGCAAAAAAGGTGCAAGGAAGAATTTTTGGATAATTTGGCGCTCGGCGATATCATTGACGCAAAAGTCACTCATCTTGAAAAATTCGGCGCTTTTATTGATATCGGCGCAGGAATAAATGCACTTATACCGATTGATATGCTGTCCGTTTCAAGAATAAGTCACCCACGGCAGAGGCTAAGCGAAGGGCAAAAAATAAAGGTTGTTTTGCGCAAAAGAGAGGGCGACAAGCTGACGTTTTCGCTAAAAGAACTTCTCGGCACGTGGGAGGAAAACGCAGAACTTTTCACACCGGGTGAAACGGTGACAGGAGTTATAAGAAGCATTGAGGATTACGGCGTATTCATTGAACTTATGCCTAATTTGGCAGGGCTTGCCGAGCTTGAGGACGGCTTGTTTGAGGGGCAAAGCGTAGCGGTTTACATTAAATCGATAATTAAGCAGAAAATGAAAATCAAGCTTATAATTGTTGAGGCTTACGACTATGACGAAAAGGGCAAAGAGCTTGTGTATTTCAATAACGACAGCCATATATCATATTGGCTGTATTCCCCAAAAGACAGCGCAAAGCTGATTGAAACGGATTTTGATGAAATATAATCGGGCGAACAATGTTCGCCCCTACAACGTCGAAAGAAATTCCGTGTTTGAATGAATTTTTGCAAAATTCATAATAAACACTCCGTTCCTTTCTCCTTTTCCCCACCAAATCTTCGATTTGTCGGGGACCCCGAATTAAACAAACATATTTGCCTCCCTTGCAAAGGGAGGTGGGTACAACTTGTTGCACCCGGAGGGATTGGAAAAACGGCAAGGCAGGAATTTATGTAAATAATAAGGCTACAAAAAAGCAGTTATAAATTTATTGTTGATTTATAGCTGCTTTTTCTGTATAATATTTAAGTACAAACGGTTGTACGTGGGTACAGCCGTTTTTATTTTGTATTATTTTGGAGAGGGAATATGTATAAGGTAGGATTTGACAATAATAAATATTTGCAAATGCAAAGTGAAAGAATCAAGGAGAGGATAAACGAATTCGGCGGAAAGCTTTATCTTGAATTCGGCGGAAAGCTCTTTGACGATTATCACGCATCAAGAGTTTTGCCGGGATTTCAGCCTGACAGCAAGCTTCAAATGCTTCTTCAGCTTAAAGAGCAGGCAGAAATAGTTATTGTTATCAGCGCAAGCGATATTGAGAAAAACAAAATCAGGGGCGACCTCGGAATTACCTATTCAACAGACGTTTTAAGGCTTGTTAATGCGTTTGAGGGTATGGGGCTTATGGTAGGCAGCGTTGTGCTTACAAAATATGTTTCAACACCGAGAGTTAACGCCTTTGAGCAGAAGCTAAAGGACAGAGGTATTCCTTTTTATCACCACTATCTTATTGACGGATATCCTGCAAACATTTCTAAAATCGTAAGTGACGAAGGATACGGCAAAAACGATTATATCAAAACAAACCGTTCGCTCGTTGTAATCACCGCACCGGGTCCGGGAAGCGGTAAAATGGCTACCTGCTTATCACAGCTTTACCACGAAAACAAGCGTGGAATTAAGGCAGGATATGCAAAATTTGAAACATTCCCTATTTGGAACATTGCGCTCAAGCACCCTGTAAACATTGCTTATGAGGCGGCGACGGCTGACCTTAACGACGTCAATATGATTGACCCGTGGCACTTGGAGGCTTACGGCGAAACAACGGTAAACTACAACCGTGACGTTGAAATTTTTCCTGTATTAAAGGCAACGTTTGACAAAATTTACGGAAAATGCCCTTACAAATCGCCTACGGATATGGGCGTTAATATGGCAGGCAACTGTATTTTTGATGACGAGGCAGTTAAAGAGGCGGCTAATCAGGAGATTATACGCAGATTTTTCAATGCAAAATGCAACCAAATCAAGGGCAGAGCAAGCAAAGATGAGATTTACAAGCTTGAACTTCTTATGAACAATGCCGGCTTATGCGTTGACGACAGAAAATGTGCGCTTGAGGCTACAAAGCTTGAAGAAAAAACAGGTGCGCCTGCTGCGGCAATTGAGCTTTCAGACGGAAAAACGGTCACCGGCAAAACATCTGCGCTTTTGGGCTGTGCTTCGGCTATGCTTTTAAACGCTTTAAAGGTGCTTGCGGGAATTGACGATAATGTTCTTCTTATCGCACCTGAGGTTATCAAGCCGATTCAAGAGCTTAAAATCAATCATTTGGGCAACAAAAACCCACGACTTCATACAGACGAAACGCTTATTGCGCTTTCAATTTCGGCAGTGAATGACGAAAAAGCAAAGCTTGCGCTAAATCAGATTTCAAAGCTTAAAAATTGCGAAATGCATTCATCCGTTATGCTTGCGCAGGTTGACGAAAACGTGCTTAAAAAGCTTGGCATAAGGCTGACGTGTTCGTGCTGAAAAAAATTTGAAAAAATTAGAATTTCCTATTGAAATAGAAAATAAACTGCTTTATAATATATAAGTACAGACGGTTGTACCAGTGCGTACAGCCGTTTTTTATTTTAATTTTTTATCTTATTTTTACTTTCAGAGGTGATTTGATGAACAAAACGAAGTATATTTTCATTACCGGCGGCGTTGTATCTGGTCTTGGCAAGGGCATTACCGCAGCGTCACTCGGCAGACTTTTAAAATCACGTGGCTTAAAAGTTACGGCGCAAAAGCTTGACCCGTATCTTAACGTTGACCCCGGCACTATGAACCCCGTTCAGCACGGCGAAGTTTTCGTAACAGATGACGGTGCGGAAACCGACCTTGACCTCGGCCATTACGAAAGATTTATTGACGAGAGCCTTTCGCAAAACTCAAACCTTACATCGGGCAGAGTTTATTGGAAAGTTATATCTGACGAAAGAAAGGGCGTTTACGGCGGACAAACCATTCAAATTATTCCGCACGTAACAAACGAGATTAAGCGCTATATTAACAGAAATGCAGACACGGGCGCTGACGTTTGCCTTGTTGAAATCGGCGGTACGGTCGGCGATATCGAATCCCAGCCGTTTCTTGAAGCAATACGTCAATTTGCAGTTGAAGTCGGCAGAGAAAATTGCCTTTTCATTCACGTAACACTTGTTCCTTATCTTGCCGCTTCTGACGAGCTTAAGAGTAAGCCCACCCAGCACTCGGTTAAGGAAATGCTTTCTATCGGTATCAGCCCGGACATTATTGTTTGCAGAACGGAGCACCCGCTTACAGACGATATTAAAAATAAAATTGCACTTTTCTGTAATGTTGACAAGGAATGTGTAATTGAAAACAACAACTGTGACATTCTTTATGCCGTGCCTATGATGCTTAAAGAGCAGCGTATGGATGATGTTGTAATTAAAAAACTCGGCATTGAATGCGGCGAGCGTGACCTTTCGGATTGGGAGCATATGCTTGAGGCTTTGAGAAATCCTAAGCAGACGGTTAAAATCGCAATGGTCGGCAAATATGTTGAACTTCACGACAGCTACATTTCGGTAAACGAGGCTTTAAAGCACGGCGGAATTGAAACGAGAAGTGCAGTTGACATTGATTGGATTGACTCAGAAACACTTGAAGGCGACGCTGACCTTGACGAAATTTTGGGCGACGTTGACGGTATTCTTGTTCCGGGCGGTTTCGGCAGCAGAGGAATTGAAGGCAAGATTAACGCTTGCCAATATGCAAGAACTCACGGCATCCCTTATCTCGGCATTTGCCTTGGTATGCAGATTGCAATTATTGAATTTGCAAGGCACGTGCTTGGTATGAATGACGCTAATTCGGCTGAAATCAATCCTGAAACTCCGTACCCTGTTATTGACATTTTGCCGGAGCAAAAAGAAGTTACCGATATGGGCGGCACAATGCGCCTCGGTCAATACCCATGCACTCTTAATCCGGAGTCAAAATCATATGAGCTTTACGGCGCATCGATGATTTATGAAAGACACAGGCACAGATATGAGGTCAACAACGATTACAGAAACGACCTTTTGAGCGGCGGAATGATTTTTGCCGGAACATCACCTGACAACCACATTGTTGAAATGGTTGAAATTCCGGAGCACCCATGGTTTGTTGCCTGCCAATTCCACCCTGAATTTAAGTCAAGGCCTAACAAGCCGCATCCTCTTTTCCGTGGATTTGTTACGGCAGCGGCAAAGCACAAAGAAAGTAAATAAGATTAAGATAATTTAAGGAGAAACGTTAATTTGACGCTTCTCCTTTTTGTTTTTCTTAATAACTAATATCTTTTCTTCCCCTTGCATATATATTAGCGGTGATAAAATGAAGCTTATTAAAAATAAAAAAACGGAAAAAGAAAACAAAAGTCCGCTTGACTATTACTTCGGAAAGCCGAGAATTGAAATGGCAGGGAGCGAATGTCTTGTTGACGGGCTTGAAAAAATAATAGAATATTCAAACACAAAAATCACCGTGTCGCTCGGAAGTCAGGAAATCACTTTTTGGGGCGACGACTTGAAAATAAATTCTTTTACACGTGAGGGCGCAGTGGTGCAGGGCAATATAACGTCAATGGAGTTTTCATCTTGATTAAGCTTTTTCGTTTTCTTTTGGGATATGTTGAATTTGAGTTTATAAACGGTTTTAGCGAGGGTTTCATAAACGACTGTTTTGAAAAGGAGATACTTATTCAAAACATTACGCTTTGTGAAAACGGTTTTAATGCAATTTGCAAAATAAGCACGTATAAACAACTGCACAAAATCGCACTTAAAAACGGCGGTAAGGTAAAAATTTTAAAAAAGCACGGCTTACCGTTTTTCCTTGCACCGCTAAACGAACGAACAGGTTTTATTTTGGGCGCTGTTTTGTTTGCTTTTATTCTCTCGTTTTTAAGTTCGTTTATCTGGAATGTTGAAATAAAAGGGTGCGACACTCTTAGCGAAGCTACAATTTCAACTTATCTTGAAAATCACAAATTCAAAAGCGGAGTTATGTGGAGCGCAGTTGACAGAAAATCAATTGCTTGGGATATGATGAGCGATTTTGACGATATTGCGTGGGTACATATCAACAGAAAAGGGACAACCGCCGTAGTTGAGATTAACGAAACAAGAAAAGAGATTGACGATATTGACGAATACAGCCTAAAAGGAATTAAAGCAATAAGAAAAGAAATAAACGTTACCGCACAAAGACAGCAAAGCAAATTAAGCATTAGGCAGACAAAAAATTATTATACGCTACGCTTTTTCTCGCTTGACATTCCCCTTTATTTCAAAATTAAAAAAGGCGATTTTGAAAAAACAAGCGATAAATATTTAAAAATCAAGGGCAAGACGCTCCCGATAGGATATACAATTACAAGCGAACAGGCAATAAGCGCTGTTAAATACGATTTAACAAACGATGAAATGGTAAGCCTTGCAAGAAAAAAGCTCTCAATCGAGGCTGAAAGAGAGCTTGACGGGTATGAAATTGTGAACGCCGATACAAAATATCAAATCAAAAACGACCAATGCGTTATGACGGGGTATTATATTGTCAGGTATGAGAATGATTAATGATTATAACAGACAGGCGACCAATGGTCGCCCCTACGGTATTGTATTTCATTAAGCAAATCCTATAATTAAATGCAAAACTTGTGGTTGCCTATTGTTTTGATTACCTGACGGGAATGCATAAAAGCGTCTGACGTTTTGGAAGCGTTGAAATAATAGATTGCACCGCCTGACGGGTCCCAGCCGTTTAAAGCGTCAATTGCAGCTCTTTTGGAGGAGTCGGCAACGGCAGCGTACCAGTTTGAATCATTAACGCAGGAAAAAGCGCCCTTTTGATATACAACACCGCTTATCGAATCGGGAAAAGACGGGTGCTTCACTCGATTTAAAATAACTGCGCCGACTGCTACCTGCCCTTCATAAGACTCTCCCCTTGCCTCAGCGCTTATTACCTTTGCCAAAAGCTCAACGTCGGAATTTGAATATTCGGTATTATTGGAGGACGAGCCGTTTGAAAGGCCGAGATAAAGAAGCGTTGTTTTGCCGCAAATTCCGTCGGCTGTAATACCGCAGCTTTTTTGAAATGCTTTTACTGCGCTTTTAGTATTATTTCCGTAAATTCCGTCGACCGAACCGCCGTAAAAACCGAGAGAAGAAAGCTTTTTTTGAATGTTTTTTACCTCTTCTCCGCTTGAGCCGAGCTTTGACACAACATATTGGCTGTTTTGGGTATAATCGTAAATTTTATAAACCGAAAAGCCTATAAGCGAGCCTGTCACGATAATTGCGACAATTGCAAGCGCAATAATAAAATTACGAAATGCTTTATATACTGTCATATTGTTTCTCTCCTATACTAATAATGAAATAACAAATGTTATTCCGCACCCTGCCATGGTGAAAAGCAACGACAAAAGCGCAGTTTTAATAATCTGCTTTTTTGTAAGCTTCAGCCTCGGCGGCTTTTGCTTTAATGCGGCAACCGCTTCCGCCTCTTTTTGCAATTTTTTTCTGTCAGTAGACTGATGTTCGGGCTTAACAAAAAATATTATTTTTTCAAAATAAGGATTATCTGTATTTGTAACCTCTAAAATTTGCTTGCTTACACCCTTAATCATCTTTTTTCTCATTGCCTTTCACTCGAAATTTATACAATTAGTGTAGGAAAAAGATGTGGCAAATATACTAAAAAGTTTTTGTCGAATTTTGTTAATTCTTATAAAATTTTTTACTTGACAAGCTTTCAATATAACCAAAAGTATATTTAACCTTACAATTAAACCATTGTGGAAAACTCTGTGGAAAATGTTAAAAACTATGGCGAAAAGTACGCAGTTTAGGGGTTTTTCACTGTTGAAAACTCGTTTTAATGTTAAAATTTAAGAGTTTTCATAACTTTACACATAGTTTTCAACATTTTTGAAAGTTCGAGATTAAACTAATATTTTTGTGTAATTTGCTATTTTTAACTTTCACTCTTGACAAAAAAATGTTATACTCTAAGTACGCATTTGTTACAAAAGTAATACAATTTTTCAAAACAGGTTGACAAGAGGACATTATGGAAATTGAAATTAAAAACAACGATATAATTTTGCACGGTGTAAAATGCCTTGACCTTGAATTAACTCTCGATTGCGGTCAGGCTTTTCGCTGGGTTAAGGAAAAAGACGCAAGCTTCAGCGGTGTTGCAAGCGGTGTTTATCTCAATATAAGCAAAATCGGCGAAGATACTTTTTTGTTAAAGGACACAAGCGAAAACGATTTTGAAAATATTTGGAGAAAATATTTTGATTTTGACAGGGATTATGTTAAAATATGCGAAACGCTGAAGGAAGATAAGCTTTTAGCCTCAACGATTGACGAATATTACGGAATAAGAATACTTAATCAGGACAGTTGGGAGGCGCTTTGCTCGTTTGTTATAAGCCAGCAGAATAATATCAAAAGAATTAAAGGTATTATAGAAAGGCTTTGCGAAAAATACGGGCAAGAGGTTAAAAAGGGATTTTATTCTTTTCCGAGTGCAAAGAGGCTTTCAAAGCTTTCGGTTGAGGATTTTGAAGAACTCGGAACAGGATATAGGGCAAAATACCTTGAAAAACTTGCAAAAGGCGTTGCAAGCGGAGAAATTGACCTTGAAAAAATAAAGAGCTTACCTCTTGAAAAGGCAAGAAAAGAACTTTTAAACATTTACGGAGTAGGCATTAAGGTTGCAAACTGTGCGCTTCTTTTCGGCTTCGGCTTTTACGACGCATTCCCCGTTGACGTTTGGATGAAAAGGGTTATGGAATATTACCCCGACGGCTTGCCGAAATGCTTTGACGGTATCGGCGGAATAGCCCAGCAATATCTGTTTCATTGGGCAAGGAATAATTTGAAATAAATATAAAGGAAATTAATTATGCAAAAGCTTTTTATAGATTTTGAGCCTGACGGTCAAGTTACATTAAATGAGGAGCAATCACGCCACATTGCAAAATCGCTTAGAATGAGAAAAGGCGATATGCTCACGCTTACAAGCGGCAACGGCGACGATTATGGCTGTATAATAGAAAATACAAACGGCGGACTTGTTACCCTTTCGGTTTGCTACAAGCAGGCAAACAACAGCGAGCCGAGCGTTAAGGTTACGCTTTATCAGGGCGTGCCGAAATCAAGCAAGCTTGAGGACGTTATTCAAAAATGCACCGAACTCGGAATATCGGCAATTTGCCCGACGCTTACCAACAGAAGTGTAAGCAGGCCTGACGAAAAAAGCGCAAAAAAGAAAAAGCAGAGATATGAAAAAATTGCGCTTGAGGCGGCTCAGCAAAGCGGACGTGGAATTGTGCCTGAAATTATGGATATGACCTCGCTTGAAAAAGCGGTAAAAAATGATGACAGCGAGCTGAAAATCCTTTTTTATGAGGGTGGCGGCGAAAGCCTTAAATCTATGATAAACCAAGATATTAAAAGCGTTTCGATATATATCGGCCCTGAAGGCGGATTTGAGGAAAAAGAGGTTGAGCTGATTAAAGCCTCCGGCGGAAAAATTGCTTCCTTAGGCCCTCGCATTTTAAGAACGCAGACGGCACCGGTTGCGGCGCTTACCGCAATTATGCTGTTGAGCAATAATTTAGAATAGATTTTATAGACAAGTGTTCTATTTGACATTATCTGCTATTTAATGTAGAATACTCTGCAAGGAAGTGAAATAATGAAACAATCATTTATTTGTCCGTGCTTTAATGAGGAAAATAACGTCATTGCATTTGCAAAAGCGGTGCTTGACGCTTTTCCGAATACAAAGGACTACGAGCTTGTATTTATTAACGACGGCAGCCGTGACAACACGATAGGCTCACTTAAAAAGTTAAAAAAAGAAAGCACGCAAAATATTAAAATAATTAATTTTTCAAGAAATTTCGGCAAGGAGTCCGCTATGTATGCAGGGCTTCAAAACTGCAAGGGCGACTATATCACAATCATTGATACGGATTTGCAGCAAAGCCCGGAAATAGTAAAGGAAATGGTTGATATTTTAGAAAATGACGATGATATCGACTGCGTTTGTGCCTGCCAGGAAAACAGGCACGAAAGTTCATTTGCTAAATTTTGCAAAAAAAACTTTTACAAACTTGCCGACAAGTTTACCGAAACGCACTTTGTTGACGGTGCAAGCGATTTCAGAACATTTCGCAGCAGGGTTAAGGACGCCATTCTTTCAATGGGAGAATATTATCGCTTCAGCAAGGGCATTTTCAGTTGGGTAGGATTTAACACAAAATACATTCCTTACGTTGCAGAAGAAAGAAAAAGCGGAAAAAGCAGTTTTAATTTTTCCAAGCTTCTGAAATACGGTCTTGACGGAATAGTCGCTTTTTCGATAATGGGAGAATGTTTCTTAATTTTTTTAATTTACTGACCGATAATCAG
>ERZ772805.1867-NODE-1867-length-15123-cov-11.345965_pt1 | contig 15123 bp, 10 predicted proteins | sample MGYA00511344_ERZ772805 | MGnify/ENA primary metagenome ERZ772805 (study PRJEB29015, sample SAMEA2737730) | human gut metagenome | biome: human gut; feature: human-associated habitat; material: faeces | place: China | collected 2012 ...
CTTGCGAACAGGTCGAGAACAACGGCGAGGTACGCCCAGCGCTTACCCGTCCAGATATAGGTCACATCACCGCACCACACCTGATTTGGCTCGGTCACGGCGAACTGCCTTTCAAGGTAGTTAGGGATAGCAACATGTTCATGACCACCACGTTTATACCGGTGAGTCGGCTGCTGACAGCTGACCAGCCCCAGCTCTTTCATGAGCCTGCCAGCAAGCCAGCGTCCCATCTGGTAGCCTCTCCGGGTTGCCATTGTGGCAATGCTTCTTGCTCCGGCCGAACCGTGGCTGATGCCATGTAGCTCAAGTACCTGACTGCGTAATACAGCCCGTCTGCCGTCTGGTTTTTCAAGACGGTTTTTCCAGTATCTGTAGCTGCTGCGATGAACCCCGAACACATGGCAGAGTGTGACCACAGGATAATGCGCTCTGAGTTTCCCGATTATCGAGAACTGTTCAGGGAGTCTGACATCAAGAGCGCGGTTGTAGATTCAATTGGTCAACGCAACAGTTATGTGAAAACATGGGGTTGCGGAGGTTTTTTGAATGAGACGAACATTTACAGCAGAGGAAAAAGCCTCTGTTTTTGAACTATGGAAGAACGGAACAGGCTTCAGTGAAATAGCGAATATCCTGGGTTCAAAACCCGGAACGATCTTCACTATGTTAAGGGATACTGGCGGCATAAAACCCCATGAGCGTAAGCGGGCTGTAGCTCACCTGACACTGTCTGAGCGCGAGGAGATACGAGCTGGTTTGTCAGCCAAAATGAGCATTCGTGCGATAGCTACTGCGCTGAATCGCAGTCCTTCGACGATCTCACGTGAAGTTCAGCGTAATCGGGGCAGACGCTATTACAAAGCTGTTGATGCTAATAACCGAGCCAACAGAATGGCGAAAAGGCCAAAACCGTGCTTACTGGATCAAAATTTACCATTGCGAAAGCTTGTTCTGGAAAAGCTGGAGATGAAATGGTCTCCAGAGCAAATATCAGGATGGTTAAGGCGAACAAAACCACGTCAAAAAACGCTGCGAATATCACCTGAGACAATTTATAAAACGCTGTACTTTCGTAGCCGTGAAGCGCTACACCACCTGAATATACAGCATCTGCGACGGTCGCATAGCCTTCGCCATGGCAGGCGTCATACCCGCAAAGGCGAAAGAGGTACGATTAACATAGTGAACGGAACACCAATTCACGAACGTTCCCGAAATATCGATAACAGACGCTCTCTGGGGCATTGGGAGGGCGATTTAGTCTCAGGTACAAAAAACTCTCATATAGCCACACTTGTAGACCGAAAATCACGTTATACGATCATCCTTAGACTCAGGGGCAAAGATTCTGTCTCAGTAAATCAGGCTCTTACCGACAAATTCCTGAGTTTACCGTCAGAACTCAGAAAATCACTGACATGGGACAGAGGAATGGAACTGGCCAGACATCTAGAATTTACTGTCAGCACCGGCGTTAAAGTTTACTTCTGCGATCCTCAGAGTCCTTGGCAGCGGGGAACAAATGAGAACACAAATGGGCTAATTCGGCAGTACTTTCCTAAAAAGACATGTCTTGCCCAATATACTCAACATGAACTAGATCTGGTTGCTGCTCAGCTAAACAACAGACCGAGAAAGACACTGAAGTTCAAAACACCGAAAGAGATAATTGAAAGGGGTGTTGCATTGACAGATTGAATCTACAGTAGCCTTTTTTAATATTTCATTCTCCATTTCAATGCGTTGTAGCTTTTTCCTCAGCTCACGTATTTCGATTTGTTCTGGTGTTATCGGAGAGGCTTTTGGTGTTTTGCCCTGACGCTCATCACGCAGTTGTTTGACCCATCTTGTCATTGTGGAAAGGCCAACATCCATAGCTTTGGCGGCATCTGCCACCGTGTATTTCTGGTCAACAACCAGTTGAGCGGATTCGCGTTTAAACTCTGCGCTAAAATTTCTTTTTTTCATTGGAGCACCTGTGTTGTTCTGAGGTGAGCATATCACCTCTGTTCAGGTGGCCAAATTCAGTGTGCCACTTCAAGTATAAAAGCCAATACCTACTATTAAGATTATTACACTCAAAATACAACCCGTTGTCTTGAGTAATAAAGTTCGCAGGTCTTTCAGCCTTTGTGGATGAGAGTGGACATGAACTTTGGGATCAATACTATAATTCCTCTCGGCAAGTTTTCGTTTATACTCTTCATGTTCAAGTTCGAAGGCCATTGAATTTTCGGCAGCGATAGTTACAAATCTCTCTGCGCTGAATATTAAATACCACATGGTCTTATAAAGATTCTGCTTTTGAGGGAGCGGTCTTTCTGTATTCATTTTTTACTCATTGTTTATGCTAAACCATCCCGAAACAGCAACGCAATGTCTCGGAATGGTTTTTAATTACAACTCCGGTGGGCTGCTACTATGCTGATAAACTATTTGTCATCATAAAATCAGCCATTAACCCTGAAACTGTGCGACTTAATTCAATTTCATTATGTGGGATAAGCGCATATCTCCATACTTTTCCGCCATTCTTTGCTGCATTCTGATTGGCAAATTCACACCAGCGCAGGGCTGCCCGTGTTTTGGCCTGAACTTCAGGAGTATCGATTTCATTGGCTTTTTTCGGTTCAATAAGACAGTACCCATTGTTCATTTCAACCACAAAATCCGGCTCATAGTTTCTACCATTAGTATATTCAATACGGAATTGTCCAGGGCGAGGCTTCATCCAGCGCACCACTGAAGCATCGTTCTCCAGTATTTGCGCCAGACGAAGTTCCCCATCGACGGAGTCAAATTTCTGATAAGGGTAGCAGCATTTATTGAAACCAGTGAAAATCATCTGGCGAACTTTATTTTTTTCACCACCGGGAATGGCGACACGAAAATCTCTCGGTTTTTCATTTCCGGCAAAATTGAATGTGGCTGGATGTATAACATCGAATCCCTGAGTTATGCGTCCGGTATAACCCGTTGGCGTTGTCCACATATTTTGTTTGATTTGTGCCCACATAAATTCTGCCAGTTGACGGCCTGCATTTTTCAGAACGGATTCTGCATCTTCCTGCGGCTGATAACTGCACAAATGGCTCACCATTTGTCCGGCAAGTTTATAAAGCATATCGGCATGTTCATCGTAGTCAATTTCATCATGGTCGAGCAGATAACGAATGAGATAGTTTTCTAACCGTTCTTCCGTTTCACCGCCTTCCTGCCAACTGATTGTCCGCTGTTCGTTATTCTCCAGATGCGTCAGAAGAAGCTCTTTACTGCCTGGTTTGAGCGCAATGCGATCCAGTCCGGAGAGGTTGAAATCATTAAACCCGTAATTGACTTCACGTTCTGGCAAAACCACGATTCGAGGAATATCAATAGTATATTCCATCAGTTTTTCGGTGATCGTTCCGACCAGTTGCTGAACCTCTGCGTCTTCCATTGAGGGGAAACTCGGTTGTTCAGGTTGCTCTTCAATCATTTCAGCCAGATCGATTTGTGTAGAAGAGGGAGAGGTTTGGTGTTGAGTCACTTCCCATTCGCGCAAGGCTTGTTGCACCCGCCGTGTTACGTTCGCTTTGACTTCTGGCATACTGAGTTGCTGGCTGCTGGTTAACCGTTTTGCTTCTTCGGAGACGACTTTAAACGTGAGCTCGGCGACTTTACGTTCCGTTTCTGTACCGAGTATCGGTTTTGGTGTTGAGTTTGTTCGGTATATCGCTTTATCTTCACAAAGCTGCAACCCACTATTATCGATAATTTGATTACCCAGCAGATATTCAGCCATTGAGGGAACGATAATTTGCTGAGGTTTTACTTCTGGAATACCATTCTCATCATCATCCAGCCCGATATAGAGAACTTTTTTGATTATCGAGTCATCATTATTGGCGCGATCGATAATCTCCTGAAAACGGTCATGAGCAATGATGGTCAGGCGATCAACGGCCTCGACGCCAGTTCTTTTTCCGTAGGGCAGGCGAAGTCCCCGGCCTATGGTCTGTTCAGTCAGAATTTCGGAGGCTGATGCACGTAACGGAACTATTGTGTAGAGATTGGTAACGTCCCAGCCCTCTTTCAACTTGTTGACGTGAATGACGATTTCAGTGTCTTTGTCATGCTCGACAGTCAACAGTCGCTGCATGGTTTCTTCTGATTCTTCGCCCGTCAGGTTAGAGTGGACGGTGATCACCTTGCCTCTGTACGCGCCGTTAAAAAATTCGTCATGCTCAATACGGGCTTTCAGCCTGTCCGCATGATCGGTATCCTGCGCTACGACCAACATAAACGGTTTAACCAGTTTGTTGCCGGTATTATTGGCGAAGCTGGTCAGTTCCGTTTTTACGTATTCATGATGGTGAATACCGTCTTCCAGCTTAATTTTTTCCAGTTGTTCTTCGGAATAATTTGCAGCCCGGAAGTCTTTGCGCGTGGCAACGGCAGGAATTTTGACATATCCATCTTTCAGCGCTCGCGAAAGAGGATAGTGATAAATTATGTTTCTGAAATCACGGGGATTTGCGCCCACCGTTTTCGGCGTGGCGGTTAATTCAATACCCAATACTGGATTCAGATCGTTAAGCGCCTGCGCGCCCGCGCTGGCGTAGTAACGGTGGGCTTCATCCATTAAAACGACTAAATCCGGCAAGTTTGCCAGATAGCTGAAATAAGACTCTCCCACGTATTCCTGAATCCGCCGGATTTTAGCGACTTTGGATTTAGCGGCCCCTTTGGCATTATCCAGCGCGTTGATTTTAGAAATATTGAAGATGTTAATATGTGGCGCGGTTTCGCCACCAAACAGATCGCCCGTTTTGCTTTCGGCAATCGCATAGTCCAGACGGACACCTCGCCCTTCCTGATAGTCATCGCCAGTGATTAATACTGGCGGCGTTTGCGCCAGTTCAGGGATACCCTGAAAAACGTATTTTGGCGAACCGGGTAAAAAATCCATCTTGAGTTTTTCATAGATGGTCAGGTTAGGAGCCAGCACGAAAAAATGACGACTGCGCCCGGTTAGGTATAACCAGGCAATCATCGCCCCCATTAAGCGCGTTTTGCCCACGCCGGTCGCCAGTGCAAAGCAGAGTGAAGGAAAGGCGCGTTCAAATCCTTTTACCGTTGGGTATTGCTGATGCAGCACCGCCAGCCAGCGATTAAGATCGGGATCTTTACTGAGATCGAGTTGTTCCAGCACGTCACATAAGATGCACAATGATTCATCCTGCGGATCGCGCAGAGACAGTCGTGCGCTAACTCGATTGACAATTTTAACGGCGTTATTCTGGCTCATAATTATTCTTCGTCTTCGGTGTCTTCGTCGTAGTCAATATCGTCAGGCTGTTCTGAATCAGAGAGAACGTTTAGCGTAAAGCTATAGTCGTCCTGATCCCATTCGCATTTGCTCAAAATGGCACGCGGAATTTTTACCAGCGTCAGGTTAGGGAAGTCCGCGCCTTCAGTCATAAAGGCTTTGCAGCAAATCAGTAATGTACGTTCAGTTCCTACCTCTTCACTCAGAACTTTCAGTTGTTCATAAGCCAAAGAACCGGTAGTGACGTAGATGTGGTCAGTTTCGGTGCTGTAACCGTGATTCCAGTATTGAGTCTGGCTTGGTGCATAGGTGAAGTTCATATGTTTGCACATGGCTTCAGCAAGCATTTCAGGATTGTAATATTTATTTATTACCCAATTACCCCAAGTATCTTTTTTAAGCAATGAAGGTGCTAGACTCAAATAACGAAAACCTCCACCACCTTGCCAGCTTACAGATTTTGTAATACCGCCTAAATCTTTCCCATCAATCACTTTTTTCATACGCGGAACAATATGAGTCCGACAGTGGTCGCCTAATTCAACCATAATCCACTGACGCCCCATCTTTTGTGCTACGGCCCCTGTTGTGCCTGAACCAGCAAAGGAGTCTAGAACAAGATCACCATTGTCAGTTGCAATCTCCAGTATTTTTTTTATAAGAGCTTCCGGCTTAGGTGTATCAAATGCACTTATAGTAGGAATCACCTTCTTAATTTCGGCTTTTGATGTTCTGTTACTTCCAACTTCAGAATGAAACCATATCGTTTCTGGCGGTCTACCTGACGAACTATCAGCATATACACGAAAATATGGAGTCCAACCATTTCGTCCTTTCGACCAATCAATTCTCCATTTCTCCTGATCTATTTTTTGTACGCCCCAACGCCAACGTCCATCAGTTCCATCTTGGCGCTTTGGAAAAATTTCTGTGCCATCGGGGGCAACAAGAGGGAAATACATTGTTGGGCGATCTTCTCTTTTATCTGCTTGTCCCATTGCCCTTAGCGGTTTTAGGTAGTAAGGATTGCCGCTTGGATCTACTTTATCGTAATGGCTAGGTAGATCATTGAGGGACAGTGGTTGTCTTTTTACTTTGAATTTTGACTGATCTTTCGCGTACACTAATATGTGATCATGGCGAGAAGAGAAAAATGCAGCATCCATTCTTGGGCTATCGGATTTTTCCCAAATAACATTTGAAATAAAGTTATTCCTTCCGAATATTTCATCACAAAGACATTTTAAATAATGAACTTCGTGGTCATCAATTGTTATCCATATAGAGCCATCTTCAGATAATAAAGTGCGTAATAATTCTAACCGATCTCTGATCAAGCAAAGCCATAGAGAGTGTTCAAGTCCATCATCGTAATGTGTAAAAGCACTTCCAGTATTATAAGGAGGGTCGATAAATATACACTTCACCTTCCCCGCATACTTCTGCTCCAGTGCCTTCAACGCCAGTAGATTATCCCCATGAATCAGCAGATTCTCACTATCCGCATCACCATAAGATAACTCCTTATCTTCGAGCAGAATACGCGGCTCCAGACGAGGACGCTTATGCTTACCAATCCAGTTAAGTTCTAATTTTTGCTTCGTTGACATAATCTATTTTTATCCAATACGTGCTCGTGCGCGTTCCTGTTCACGGATCTGCGCCTGAATTTGTGTATAAAGCTGCGCCTGTTCATTATCGCGATCGGTCGCGGTCACGACCAGTGCGTAAGGCTCCTGCTCGCTGCTGAATGCTTCGCCCCAGTCTCTGTCCTGACGGGTAACAACAATAAACCATTTTTCATCCGGGTTACGCTGGCGAAAAGTCCAAATCGACGACTGTACCGTCCCGCGTTCCCGCTGTTGGGCTGATACAACACGGTTAGTCTGGGCATCATCGGAGCGGGTTTCCGTCTCACTCTGCGTCTGGTGATTAAAACTGGCCTGCACTTCATCCAGCGAGCGGCCCTTAACCAGCCGGAAACCGATCCGTGTGGCAGTATAATCCAGCCGGGTGGTACGCACGGCGGGTGAATATGCCAGCGTAACGCGGACTTCACGGGTTGCACGCTGCGATCGTAAAAAAGAAGCCGGGAAGGGCAGTTCAAAAAATTGGTGCGCGTTATTTTCTATCTGCTCTTCACATCGCATGACCACCACATTTTCAGAAGAACGATATAACGCATCTTCATCAATGATGCCGTAGCCTGTCACGTCGCGCTCAATCTCCCGGTTTCTCGTTGCAGGCGCATTTCTATAGCTTTCTCTCATGGCCTGCGGAAAAGCCTGCGTCATCTCCTGAGAAACAGAAGCATGATTGACCAGCATTGCCCGCAGCATATTGGCAGACATTTCCGGGTATTCATTTAGCAGTCGACCCGCCAGATGTGTGATATACGGCGCGGCAAAGCTGGTGCCGCTGAGTTCTTTAAACAGCGTATTACCCTGAAACTGGTGATGGCAGCTTAATACGCCCAGACCGCGCATATGTGCCTGCCATTGCCCTTGCCGAACGTTGGAAGCGACATTGCCACCGTGCGCTACAACGTCAGGTTTAAACGCGCCTTTTACCGACGGGCCGTGTCGGGTAAAAGGCGACGGTTGGTTTTCCGTTGCCGGGCTGAGATGCTGAATATCGCCAGGCCTACGCTGCGCATCCAACGTTGCGTTATGTCTGGCGACGCTGCCCACTGTCAGTACGTTCAGCGCCGGAGCCGGATCGATGATTACGCTGTCCTCATGCAACAGGTAGTCAGGATATTCATCCCGCCAGCTATTTTGCGGCACCGGAGGATCGTCGCTGCCTGCGAAATTCCCCGCAGAGACGACAAACAGTACATTATATTGCCGCGCCAGCGTATCTAACAGATACGCCATACCGCGAATATGTTTGCCGTCATAGGGCGCATTAGCATTCCCCAGCGACAGATTGAAAATGCGGCAACCGAGATCGGTAAAATACGCGACGGCGGCTGTTAGTGTGCTTTCAATCGTTTCGGCATTGAATTCAGCCCGCTCGTTCAGTACTTTCCCGTTATACAGCCATAGCTGCGGCTGCCAGAAATTGCTCTGGTTACAGGCTTCAACGTCGCCATACAGAGCAATACTCGCTACGGCGGTGCCATGCCCCTCTTGATCAAACGCATCCTGATTGGGAATAAAGCTGGCGCTTTCAGCAATGGCGGCACTTAACAGAGGGTGATTGGTGTTGATGCCGCTATCCAGAATACAGACTCTGGCCGCATTTACCGCAGGCGAAATCAGATGCTCTGGAAGTGTATTGATGTCCCGGTTAATTTGTTGATAGCTAATGCCGCTGGACGGTGGCAAATCAACCAACCTGACGTCCCGATGCGCTAACAGGTATTCTGCTTGCGCGAGCGAAACCTCTATCCGGTACATCAACAGGCTGTCCAGATTGACTTTATCCCGCCAGAGAATCCCCTGCTCTCTGAGCCAATTTTCAAAACGGGTATACAGGTCGATACGTCTGGGGTGATGCGCCACATCGACTGGCCAGAGCTCCACATCCAGATTAAAGCGTTCCGCTACAGGAAAACCATAGCGCCGGAGTGCCCAGCTTTTACGATCTTCCGCCGACCAGCCGTCAATGCCGTCAAGCGCTTCGAGAATATTCCTGTAGGTTAGGTCCGTACGGGGAAGCCCCAGTTGCGCCAGATGGGTTTCGAAGGTTGTCAGACCCTGCTCATTAGTGAAAACGATACAGACCTGTTTACCTTCCTGACTGATGAACTCCACGCCGTGATGTATCAATGCTGAAAAATTCATTGTGCCGCTGTAGTTCAGCTTGAGGATATAGCGCCCGTCATCGGCGCTGCCGGGTACTTGTGCCAGCGTTGGGCGCAAGGTATGGAGTTGCGTCAACAGCATTTGCCCGTGCTGGCGTAAATCGCCCCTGCGAATACGGGGCATATTGACTCTGCGGGTCCGTCGGTCGTTTTGAAGTGGTGCTTTGGTAATCGTTAGATGCTGATAATTCGCCGTCATGGCAGTCCCTTATCGGTGGGTTCTGGCGTTTTCTCGCTGAGTTGCGTTTTTTAAATCTTTTAGCGTCAGGAATTCCTGATGACGCAGGATCATATGCTTGGTTGCCCGACGGACAATGCGCTCAATATCTGCACCGCTTTTCCCGAGCAGCAGGGATAATAGCTCGCTATCGTCCAGCTCAAACTGACGGCGGGTGCCGCGTAATTTTAACGCCAACAGCTCACGTAACTGCGCCTGATCCGGCAACGGAAATTCAATCACTTCATCAAATCGACGCCAGATGGCGCTGTCCAGAATGTGTTCATGGTTAGTGGCCGCCAGAATCAGGCTTTTACCCTGATAAGCATCCATCATTTGTAAAACGGCATTGACGACCCGGCGTAATTCACCGTGTTCGCCGCTGTCGCCACGCTCTTTTCCTATGGCATCAAACTCATCGAACAACACCACCATTGGGTGCTCTGCAATAAAATCGAAAATTTTACGCAGATTGGCGGCGGTTTCTCCCAAAAACGAAGACACCAGTACGTCGAGGCGGACAATTGCCAGCGGCATGTCCAGTTCAAAAGCGATAACCTCTGCTGTCAGCGTTTTACCGCAGCCCGGCGGTCCGAAAAACATGATCTTACTGGCTGCTTTCATCCCGTAGCTATGCAATACATCGCTACGCCGGTGCTCTTCAAGGAGTTCATCAATCACTGTAGCGCTGGTCGCCGGGAGGATCATTTCATCAAGGCTGCGCTGTGGCTGCCGGAGATCCAGCAACGGCAGGCCCCTTTCTTTATCTATCGGTGCTTGAGGAAGCGCAGGCGAGCGCGAAGCCTGAACAAGACGATCGCCGTAAAGAATATGCTCCAGATCGTTAGCCAGAAGGTGGTGCTGTTTCTGACGTTCCTCATCAATAATGGCTTCCGAAACACGACGGAAAGTAGCGGTATCACCCGTTGCGCCCGCTTTTATTAGTTGCCTTAATATCTTACCGTTAGCCATTATTGACTCCTGAAACCACAGCACTTCATGCGGAAGGTGAACTCAACGTCCAGCTCACCGCGAATAATTGACGGGACGTTATTTCCGTCGCCAGCTTTTGCTCGACCTCTTCCAGCAGACGGTCCTCTTCCTGCTCGATTTTTTTCTTTTCATCATGATACTGCAACATGATGCTATCCCGCTCGCGTTCCAGCACCTTTAATGCGCGCTTGGCTTCCATTTTCTCTTTTAGAGAAGGAAGCTGACGGGCGGCTTTACGCGCCTCTTTAATTTCTGCATCTAACTGTTTGATACGTAAGTCCAGCGCGATACGTCGATCTTCTGACCAGCGTTCAAGTTTTTCTACTTCTTCATTGTAATAAAGTTCGTTATCGCGTTCGACCTGTTGGATAAAAGAATGCCGTAAAACCTCACATTGTGTTGTTAACGCAGGCAGCAAAGGCTGTTCTTCGACAGATGTTATCTCTGATAATGGCAGGCGAAGCAGACGGGATACGGTTTCCTCTGCCAGCACTTCGCCATTTTCTGTAACAGCGACGGTCAATAGTTTCTCTCGCTGTTGCTCCTGATTTCCGATGCTGACTTTTGCCAGCAACAGCTGTCCCGATTTCCCGCAGAACAGTTTAACATCGGCCAGTTGTCCGCTTCTGGGTTGGTAGATGAAATGGAGCTTCTGGCAAACTGGGGATGTGGAAAGGCTTGCCCCTTCATGCAGGGCAGCATCAATCAGTTGCTTCCCATATCCCTGGCTGGGCCGGAAGAATTCGGCATCTTTTTCATCCGCAATGGGCCAGTTGACGTCAAAATACTTTCCTCTGGAACGAAAACCCGTCTCAGAACGTTGAAAATCGCTCTCGTCGCTCAGAAACATTTCCGCCAGCAGCAACAGATTTTCCTGGTAATCGTTTAACTGCGCGAGGGTGGTTGTACGTCGGGTTTTCAGATTGCGGACCACATCAACGTCAAAATGCTCGAATAATGAACGCCGGGTTTCATTCTCCCGATTTTCCAGTTGATCTTTGAGTTCATCCTGCAGCTGATTAAATTCCTGTTCAATTTGTTCATCGGAGCGGCAGTGCTGGTATATCTCATGAATACGTCGTTCAATATCAACACCTGATTCGATCGACCCCAGAATGTCATCGGATGCGCCAAACACCCCTTCAAAAAGCTGGAACTTCTGGCTCAATAATTCAAACACGCGCTGATCGGCACGGTTGCCTTTATTAATAAAATTAACCACCACGACATCGTGTTTTTGTCCATAGCGGTGAACACGCCCGATACGTTGCTCCACGCGCTGCGGATTCCACGGTAAATCATAATTGATTAACAGCGAACAAAACTGGAGGTTGATACCTTCTGCGCCCGCTTCAGTACAAATCATCAGGGTGCCTTCGTCCCTGAATTTTTCAACCAGCGCTGCCTTCATATCCGCCGTACTCGAACCGGAAACCCGGCCAGAGTTCTGATGTTTCTCCAGCCAGTCGCTGTAAATCTTCTTCGACACCGCATCGCTATTGCTGCCATTGAGCAGAACCACTTCTCCCTCGTAGCCACTTTCTGACAACAGTTGCGCCAGCCAGGTCTGGGTGCGTACGGACTCGGTAAAAATGACCGCCTTACGTAATCCGCCCAGTTCAGCCGTAAAGGTAAAGGCCCGATCGAGAACGCGTAACAGTGCTTCGGCCTTGGCGTTTTTGGTAATCGATGCCGCTAAAGTCTTATAATTTTTTAACTGGTCAATTTCGGCCTGTAGCGCCTGAGGATCGATGGTATCTTCGTCATCAATGCCTTCTTCATCGCTGTAATCGTCGTAATTTTCATAATCCGTCAGCGCATCCAGCACCGGCATTTTACTTTCAAGACGGTGGATCATCGTTTCCAGCGTTCCCTGGATCGCTGTAGACGATGAGGCCAGAATTTTACGAATGACTAACGTTACTAGGTGACGCGCGCCGCTTTTGATCGCCAGTAGATCGTCCCGCTGCAAATAAGAGGAAACCTGTTTATAGAGCACTTCTTCGTCTTCCGTCGGACGAAAGTCTTCGGTTATTGAATGGCGTCGGGTAAAACTGATCCCGCCTTCCTGCTGAACCTGTCGACGAAGCGTTCGATTACAGATTTTATTCAGACGAACCCTTAATAATGCCAGTTCTGCATCGTCAATATTCTGTCGGGAATAACGGGCCTTGAACGAAGCAAGGTCGCCGAAAAAATGAGGATCAATCACGGAAATCAGGCCGTAAAGCTCAAGAATACTGTTTTGTAGCGGCGTGGCGGAAAGCAGTATTTTTTTTCTGCCGGACAGTGCGCCACTGAGTTTTTTGGCTGTTTTAGCGCCATCGTTCTTGTAGATATTACGCAGTTTATGCGCCTCATCCATGACGACCAGATCCCACGGGATTCGTGCCAGCTCGTGCTCTTTACGGGCAGCGAATTCGTATGAACAAATGCAGATCGCCGCTTTCCCGGTTGCATTTTCAATATCAAAGGGATTATCGCTCCCCTCTTTAACCATTTGATTGAAGATCTTCGCTTCAATAATTTGTGAAGGCAGCGAAAATTTCTCTTCCAGCTCCTGGCTCCACTGCTTGCGTAGCGTTGCGGGTGCAATCAGCAACAGTTTTCGGCGGCGTTCAGCCCATTTTTGCGCCAAAATCAGGCTGGCCTCAATAGTTTTCCCCAGTCCCACTTCATCGGCCAGGATCACGCCATTCGACAGGGGAGATGCCAGCGCAAACATCGCAGCCTCTACCTGATGAGGATTCATATCAACCCGTGCGCTGGCAATAGTTTGCGTCAGCGAGTCCTCGGCTTTGCCGCTTAACGTCAACCAGTGGGCCAGATAACTACGTTGGTGATCTGAATACATTTTCATACCTTTGTGCAAAGAGGGGGAGGGGAGCGCGACCGTATTTTACTGATATATGAACCGGGTTGCTAATCTGGAAGATGGCTCGCATTACATCCCCTTGTCGTTCACCGGGCTTCGCGGTCTCTTTTCCTCGCGTCTGCAAAATCAGGCGCCGGGCTTGACCTCCTGAACACTCCTTAGTGACGACACAATGGCGCGCTCGCGCCTTTTTTGTGCCGGTGCTCGGCTACACCTCAATGGCGGACCGGGCGGGGGCGTCGCAAGGCGCGCTGGATGGACTGTTCTGAGGAGGCAGGAATGAGACGATTACCGCTGATGGTGGGCGTGATAGTGGGCGTAATGCTGGCTGTCGGCTGCCATGACCGTAGGGCTGGTGTGAGGACGCTGCTGGGCGATGGCGTGGAGCAATGGGGGCAGAAGTTGCCTTACGACCACTGGGAATTCAATTTTTTTACCCGAAAAATCTGCCGGCACTGGTGACAATGGTGTATCTGGAGGACGGGGATATCCGGGAGAGCTTTTTCCGGCGACTGGATCCGACTGAACCCAGTCAGAGCAGTGTGGGAAAATGGAGCCAGCACGTAGGCGGTTTTTTAGCCAGTTTTAATATTGGCAAGGCGCTGCCTGTCAGGATGACGGTATGCTGGGACTCAGTTATCGATAAAAAGGCGTATGAGACGGAGATCTGGTTCAGCCGGGATACGTGGCAGCAGATGCTGACTGCCTATCCTGATACTTATCGTCCGGGAAAAATATATTACCGAAACAAAATGATTATTGGCCTGCCCCCCGGTGGTAAAGTCAGGGTATGGTTAAAAGACAATCGTAATCCTGTTGTACTCCAGAATCCTGCCCGACAGTTCACCCTGACGGGAGATGATATGCTGATATGCAAAAATGTTCCCAACAAGATTGATTTCAGTTACATCAAGGCTAACGGTTACGATCCATTTATCCGCGATTTTATCAAGGAAAAGCCCTATCCGTATGGTCACTGGTAGGGCGCAACGATCAGCAAAATTAAAATGATCTTCTTGAGATCCTTTTAAGCTGCGCGTAATCTTCGGCTTGTAAACGGAAAAAGCCGCCTTGCGGCGGCTTTTTCCGTCCGATTAGAAGTCTTCGACCTCTTCTAATCGACTGTGGTAACTGGCTTGATGGAGCACAGATACCAAATGCTGTCCTTCCAGTGTAGCCGCTATAAGGCTTCAACTTCAAGAGTTCTGCGTATCTAAATCCACTATCCAGTTACCAATGGCTGCTGCCAGTGGCGTTAAGTCGTGTCTTACCGGGTTGGACTCAAGACGATAGTTACCGGATAAGGCGCAGCGGTCGGGCTGAACGGGGGGGCGTGCACACAGCCCAGCCTAGAGGACTCGACTTATTTAATTGTGTAAACAGGGCCTCTCCGCGAAAGACCCTTATGCATCACCTGACGTTAAAAGTCACTACACCCAAGATGACGTTCAATGGCACCATGTGATTTCAATGTAAGCCCGGGCCGTCTGTTCCAGTACACCAGGCTCAGCGTTGTATGTGTTAGCTGCATCAAATACCAACGTCAGCACTTCAGGATACACAACCAGATATGTAATGGAGTTATCTTCATCCAATACTTTTCCCCACGCCTGCTCAATCAGATTTCTGAGAACCACCACCTCACGACTCTTACACCAGACATCGTTATTAAGTAGCAGCACCATAAGATAAGGAGTGGTATCGTTAGCCACAGCCTCCCTGCTCCAGAGATAATATAAAGGGGGGGCTCAACAGATTGATCTTTACGTCGCTTACACTGCAAATATTCAGAAATGAGTCTATGCATTTCACCAGTAAAATCAGCCATCAGAGAGGGGGTAATGACTCCAACTTATTGATAGTGTTTTATGTTCAGATAATGCCCGATGACTTTGTCATGCAGCTCCACCGATTTTGAG
>ERZ772805.1886-NODE-1886-length-14976-cov-2.989478_pt1 | contig 14976 bp, 9 predicted proteins | sample MGYA00511344_ERZ772805 | MGnify/ENA primary metagenome ERZ772805 (study PRJEB29015, sample SAMEA2737730) | human gut metagenome | biome: human gut; feature: human-associated habitat; material: faeces | place: China | collected 2012 ...
TATGTAGATTATTACGGAAAAATGGTTTATGGAGAAAATGGATGCACGGATCATTTCCCCGTCCCCCGTCTCACGCGCTACATCCGCCATTGCAGCATACATATACATTGCTCTTACCGCATGTCCAACGGCCGTCTCCTGTTCTGTAACCGGACAGTGCGACTGGTTATAATAGAGATCCGGCTTTCCTGCCAGGCTGCCTGTCTTAAATTCTCGTTTTTCTCTTGACTTTTCCCACTCAGTGATAAAATAATTGGGGGTTTTTCCCCTCTCTCTTAAGAAAAAGCGGCTCAGATCCAGATATTCCTTCCGCCCTGTCACTTGATATAGTTTTACCAGTGCAAGTTCTATTTCCTGATGTCCCGGGTATCCTCTTCTTTTCCCGTCTTCCGCCCCAAAACAGCTGCTGATGTGATCGGCACATCGGCACATTATATCGAGAAATCTTCTCTTTCCCGTCGCCTTGTAGTACGCGGCAGATGCTTCCATCATATGTCCCATACAATACATCTCATGACATTCATACAGATTCTTCCATTCCTGATCCTGCCGCCTGATCGTAAAGCATGTATCCAGATATCCGTTTTCCTGTTGGGCAGCCTCTATGATATCCACTGCTTCCTCTATGAGATTTTCCAGTTCCTTGTCGTCATGAGCCTCAAGGACATACGATGCTGCCTCGATCCATTTTGCAAGGTCACTGTCCTGAAAAACTTCTCCGTAAAAATCCCCGTCTTCCAGACCCGCGGCGATCCGGAAATTCCTCATCGCATGACTTTTAACAGCATCCGGCTCCTGATCATTGAGTATCCTCCACTGGTACGGGAGAACAGTCTCCCGCACCAGACTTGCATACTTATCCCAAAATGTATCGGTTAACTGCACTTCTCTGATTTCTGCCGGACGGTACTTTTTTTCAGAAATAGAAGTCAAGTTTTACCACCTCGTCCTTTCTCATTTCCAGCTTAAATCCGTTTCCTTTCGGTAAAGTTTCTTCTCCGTCTATGCAGACTTTTCTGTACCCTTCAGGGAAAGAAATCTCTACTTCCTGATCGACTACTGATGCCAGTCTGACAGATGCCGCTCCCTGCGCCATATCCCATTCCATTCTCTCTATTTTTGCAAACGTATACAGCCATACTCCTTCAACCGCTCCTTTTTTCAGGTCTTCCGGTACAGCCGGAAGGAGCTTGATGAATCCTTCGTCCGAGTAAACGAGCATCTCCAGTATCATTGCCGGCATTGCGCCAAGAAGATCCGGACAGAATACCCTGTATGGATAATGTACTGTATTCAGAGTTCTGGTCACATAGCCATGTTCCATAAGCGTGCGCAGATTATGCATTGCATCAGGAAGATCGTTAAGTCTTACCGCCGTAAAATATCTGTGGATCACACCGTGGGCGGAATCGTCCTGATGCCCTCTCTTCCGGTTCGATAAAATAAAAGGCTTTACAAGTTCCGGTGTTTTCTCCGGAGAGATCGCACGTCCCGGCCATATATCATAATGATGCGACACATGTCTGTGATCATAATTTTCTCCCGAATATTTAAATGACCACTCTTTAACCGCCCCGTCCTCATCAAGGAGAAAATCAGGAAGTTTGCTCCGCAATTCTTTCCATTTCGGAAGATCCGGTTCGTCAAGTCCGAGTATCTCACATGCCTCCATAAGGTTATCCAGCACTTCCCTGCATACCATAACATCCATCAGAGAATTTACATTCATCGCATACACATCTTTCGGAAACGGTACATGATAGTCATTCATGGACGGATCTTCCGGTGAATAGCTGGGATAGAAAAGGACTTTTCCGTTCTCATCCTCATCTGAAAGATAATCTTCATAGAACAGGGCGATTTCTTTCAGTCCCGGGACGACTCTGTCTCTTAAGAACTCTTTGTCTCCGCTTACCAGATAATGCCCCCAGAACTCGTTATAGATCCAACCGAGGCAGGCTGTCCAGCAATAATGCGGATATACGATAGAAAACTGATAGAACTTGCCCGAATTATAATCACAGTGTATATTTCCCAGCACGCCCCTTGCACCGTAAAAGCGTTTCGCATTTAGACGGAAATCATCGAACTTATCCTCATAAAAACGGAAATATACATCCATCATTTCCGGAAGTCCTGTCATATTGCCCGAGCACACCTGAAGGTTTGTATTGATATTATGCTGGAACAGAGACGGCGGATCGTCTCCTGTATCTGTAATCAGGAAAAATCTTCCCATATCATAAAGCTTTTCCATAAGCATAGGGCTGAGTTCTCCCTCGCTGTGCTGTTTTTTCAGCAATTCTTCCGCTGCCATCGCCCAGTCGCCTTCTAAGTTAATAAATGATCTCTCCATAAGCGGCTCAAGATAAGCTCTGTTTGATTCCAGCATGTCTTCGTAAGTGTCTGTTATTTTCCTTACATCCTCAAGAACTTCCGCCGCTAATCCATGACTGTAATTTTCTTCATATTTTACGGTTCTTGATATAATGGTCACACAGCGGGCTCCCTTAACGGTAATATAGCCTCCCTCTCTGCACTCTGTCTTTCCATCTGTACGGATCACAGAACAGCAGCAGTATCCGCGCTCGCCAAACTGCGGATCGTATGCAAGAGATACCGTACAGCTCTCCGGAGTTGTATTGATCCGGACATCACTTCCTTCGATCTTATACATATCGTTGTATGTAACAAGTACAAACTGATCAAAGTGATCTGGCAGATCATATCCGCCCGGCGCAACGAATCTCATGCTGACATCAAAGGGATCTCCGTTCTGCCTCCTGATCTCCTGTACCGCAGCTTCTTTGTCAAACGAAACAAACGACCGTCTCAGGATCCCTCCTTTATCATCCTCACACCGTACTACTGCTTCTCCTGTCATCATGTCAAGATACCGGAGATAGTTGTGCGGATTTTCTCCCTCCTCGATTTCAGTAAGCAGTTCGATCACCGAATGGAGCCTGGGATGGAGCCGCGGAAATTCTACCCCGAAAGGTCTGCTGTCGATCCATTTGTCATATCCGGCATCCTTTGTCGCCTTGTCCATCACTTTGGCCGCCTCTTCAAACTTTCCCCGACGCAGGAACTTTCTTGCCTCCGGAATCGCATATGCAACATCAGGCGGCTCCGGCGTATCTTTCCATCGCATATCCATGATGCGTTCTCTTCTGTATATCACTCTCTCGTGATATGGATCTCCGATAATATCCAGTCTCTGGCGTCCGTTTGCTGTAACAAGCACATCTTCATCGGCTTTCGCAGGATACAAACTGCATACGTTCTTATAGGGCAGCAGGCTTCTCCGCTTCTCAATGTCCATCGGATGATACTTTAATCCGAAGTCAACTGTTTTCATTACGTAGGTATTCATACTGATCCTCCTTTTTCTATTCTGAATGTACTTTTCTTAGGTTAAGCCGATTATACTTCTGTATGTTTCCATCGTGAATAGAATATACTGGACAGGACCTTAGAATATTTTGAACACCGCTAACTTACCTATCAGTTCCGCATATCTGAGACCGGTAAGTCTGCGGACTCACCCCGTATTGCTGCTTAAATACTTTACTGAAGTAATATTGATCACTAAAGCCAAGCATTTCCGCAATATCTTTAATTTTCATATTTGTGTAATCTGTCAGCATGGTTCTTGCTTCTTCAATTTTGATCCGATTGTAATAACTGATCGGAGTATCGCTATAATACATCTTGAACAGGCGGCAGATATAAGATGTTGAAATATCAAAATGAGCCGCCATTTCCTGAAGGGAAAGATTCTTATACACATTTATCTTCATATACTGCACCAGTTCCGGGCCATTTCAACAGACGCCCCGGGTCGTTCATCTCCTGGCTCTTCCATATAATCGCCGTATTCTGATAATTGCTCTTCCAGTTCTTCATACGTGGTACAATCATTCAGCATCCGGTCCGCCAGTGTCCCCGGTTCTTCTGCAAGCCCTGCTTTTCCGGCTTCTGTCAACAGCATCTCATCCAGCAGATCAGTCAGGAATTTTCTGAGCGTATAGACAGGATAGTGCATCTTTCGCCATTTTTCTACTGATCTTGCGATTTCTTTCCGGTACTCTTCCGATGATCTGTTTTTCAGCACTTTTCCCATCTTTCTCCTGAAAAAATCCATTTCTTCTCTTTGATGGATATATTTCTTGTGATTTTCCGCTCCGTCATTTATTCGAAACACATTTGCCTCATCTAAAAGAACTCTTCTCCCCAGCTGATTGGAAAGTTCTGTATACTGGATCCCGAGATCTCCAATATTATCAAGCTCTTCCGAACATATGATATTTACTCGTGTATATTCTTTTTTCAGCCTTTCCAGTATTTTTTTATTCCAGAAACGGATCCTTTCTTCACTTTTTCCCTCTTTCATGTCATAGACAATTAACTTCTCGCTGTTCAGTTTCGTATTTACGATCCATATCCTGCTGACTTTTATCTCTTTCGTCACCTCATTGAGCAGTTCTCTGGATAAAGGCGCCGCATACTGTTGAAAAAGACCGACTCTTACAAGCGCAAGGACATATATCTCCGGGAGAAAGCCCTTTGGCACCAGATTCTCTTCCTGCAGGATCTGATGCAACGCGGCTTCTGTCCTGCATACCCTGAGTCTGTCTATTTCATCTGTAAGGCGCAAAAGCAGGCACCGGAATTCACATTCATCTACCGGTTTCATTACATAGTCATCCACTTGAAGCCTGAGCGCTTCGTGCGTAAACGAAAAATCCGTATATCCGCTTATGATCACGCATTTTACAGACGGGTACGCCTGTTTTGCTTTCTCTATCAGAGACAGCCCGTCCATAAGCGGCATTTTAATATCTGTAAATAAGATGTCCGGTTCTAAATGCTGTATGATCTCCAACGCCTCTTCCCCGTCATAAGCTGTCTCGATCTCTGTCTCTTTCAGATTTTCCCTGATGAGTCTCTCGATATCACGGAGGATCGGTTTGCTGTCCTCGACGATCAGAATATTATACATCTCTCCACCTCCCTGTGTAACTCAGACATACAGAGGTCCCCTCCCCCGATGCGTTATTTTTTATTGCAAACTGAAATCCTTCCCCTATATACAGATACAGCCTCAGAACACAGTTCGGGATTCCCATTCCTCCCATTCCGGGTGAATTTTCCTGTCCTTCTTCACTAAACGACGTATTTTGTTCCTGGATTCTGCTTTCCAGTTCTCTGATCTTATCTTCAGAAAATCCTATCCCGTTATCCCTGATCTCAATATTCCATGAACCGTCATCCGCCTGTGCACAGATCTCAATCTCATACGGCGGTCTTTTTCCTTCAAATGCGTGCTGTATTGCATTTTCTACAAACGGAAGAATACTCAGGCGGGGAACTCTGAGATCTTCTATCTCCTCCGGGATACATAGTTCATATTCAAGAAAATCTTCATAGTATTTTTTCTGTAATGAAAGATAATTCGCAATACAGGTAATCTCATCTTTCAGCCTTGTACTGCCGGCATTAGAATTTACAGTATATCTGAGCATATCTGAGAGCTGTTTACACATAGAAGCCGAGTCTTCCGTCCGCCCTTCTTTTGCTGCAATGCTGATTGAGTACAAAACATTATGAATAAAATGCGGTGATATCTGTGCCTGAAGCACCGCGACCCTTGCTCTTGCTTCCGCCTGATTTGATGCGATCTCTCTTTCAGCAGTCTGTTTGAGATCATCCAGTATTTTCTGAAATGCTTCTTTAAGCTCCAGTATCTCATTATTATTATATAAATCATCATCGCCAAGTCCCATATTTTCATACGTTACTTTCAGGACATTGTCCCTCAGCTCCTGCAAAGGCCGAACGAGCATTCGCGAAAAAATAATCACCATAAGAAACGCTGCTGCCGTAACAGCTATGAAAAAAAATACTGTTGTTCTCTGTAAAAGTCCCAAAGAAGAATAAAGTGTTTCCTGTGAATACCGGATAAAAGTAGATATTCCCGAGTAATCCGAATAATTGTAAAAATAGATATATTCTCCTTCTGTAAATACTCCTCCGTGTTCTTCTCCCTCTTCCCCCGGTATTAGTGTCTGTACGTTTTCTTCTTCCGGCAGTATCGGGTAGATCTTCTTCCCAGTTCCATCCTGAAGGATCACATCGCCGACATCATTAATATCACAGATTTTATCCAGTTCCTTATAGTCCGACTGTACTTCGATATAGCCGTATTGATTTGTACTTACATCAAATATGCCCCTGACAAAAGAAATGCTTCTGTCTTCTCCTGATTTCTCTGTTCCGCTGTCCGCAAATATCACAAGTTTTTTCTCTCTCAGCTGTTCTCTGCTTCTTTCCGACGCCATAATCTTTTTGAAATTGCTTTTATCCTGATTATAGACATGACGGCAGTTTTCATCTTCATCATAAAGATATACATTTACATGCGGAAACGATGTCAGGGTAATAGCATTCGACACAATGTCCGCAATATCTCTTTCCTGTTTTAACTGTTCATAAGAAGAAAGCTGCTTTTCCTCGCGTTTGATATTACACATGATCTGAAGCAGACGGGGATCCGAAATAAGCTTTTTCGTAATATCATCAAGCTTTTCAACGTAAGTATCTACATTCTCGGAAATTTTAATGCAGAGCTGCTGATCATTATATGTTGTCTCTTGTTCCATCTGTCCGAAAATGTGCATATGGATATAAAGACTGAATGAAACAGACGAAAAAATGATCACTGCCGAAAAAACAATATACAGCTTTGTCCTGAACTTCAGATTCATAGTTTCTTCCTTTCCTGATTTTTCAGCCTTTTACCGCGCCTTCCGTGAGCCCGCTTATAAACTGTTTCTGCATAAACAGGAATAAAATAACAACCGGCAGTGCAGCGAGTGCAAGATCAGCAAATACAAGATTCCAGTTACTTCCCCCATACGCCCCGAAAAACTGATAAACCGACAGCGGAAGTGTCCTCTTTGTCGGATCATTCAGAAAGTAAAGAGGAATATTAATCTCGTTCCATATACCTGTAAACAAAAGTATCAGAACCGTAATATTACATGATTTCAGCAAAGGCAATATAATGTAAAAATATGTCTTCAGTGTTGTCGCACCCTCTATAAATGCCGATTCATCCAGTATCTGCGGAATTCCTCTGATAAATCCGGTATATAAAAAACAACTGAAAGGTATGTTAATTGCTGTATAAAGTATTATAACATTCAGATATCCTCCGTAAATATCGAGCACGGTAAACAGTCTGATCGTCGGCATGATCTGCATGGGAATAATTGTCCCCATAAAAAAGAAATAATACAGGAACTGTGACAGTTTCGTCTTTCGCCTTGCAATCACAAATGATGCAAGAGAACTTACAAAAATCGTGATCACAGTGGAGAACACCGTGATCAGCACACTGTTTTTAAATGCCGTGAGAAGATTGCCTTCTTCAAATACGATCAGAAAATTTTCAATCAGCCACTTTTCCGGAAGCGCAAGGTCAAACGCCGTCACTTCTGTCGAATTCTTAAATGCTCCCAATACCATGATCAGAAGTGGAATTACAATGACCAGAGACAGCAGGATCAGTAAAATCTGCAATACTGTCCGAAATATCCTATCCCTTGTTTTTCTGTGTATGATCGTCTTTCCTGTCACTATTCATCCACCTCTCTCTTCCTCATCTTATACAAAACAGGAACTGCAATTACAGATACAAATACTGCCAGTGTCACATTGAGCGCCGTACCAAGTCCCCACTGTCCTCTGCCGAATTTTGAAAATACCTCCAGCGCGATCACCTGTGATGCCTTGCCCGGTCCTCCGTTCGTCAAAGCATACGGTTCACTGAAGACTTTCAGACCTCCTATAAGGCTTAAGAGCAGATTGATATTAAATGCAGGCGCAAGCATCGGAAAAGTTATATATCTGAACCGCTGCCACGCAGTTGCCCCGTCCATCCTTGCGGCTTCGTAGTAATCGGCAGGAATTCCCTGAAGTCCTGCCAGATATACTACCATGTGATATCCTGACCACTGCCAGATCGAGACGCCTGCTATAGAAAACATAACAACATGTAAATCTACAAGCCACTGCTGACTCAGAAATCCCAGTCCGATGGTATTTAAAAATTCATTTAATATCCCGTTCGGATGAAGGATCGGTACAAAAATCAACCCTATGATGATCGTAGATATCACACACGGAAGGAAAAAGATCACCCTAAAGTAACCTCTCAGTTTCATCTTTGTATTTACAGCCAGCGCCAGAAGCAGTCCGTTCAGATTCTTTCCTATCACGACTACCACCGCATATAAAAACGTATTATAAATTGCAAGCTGCAGCTCTTCACTCTGAAGAATTGTACGGTAATTCTCAAACCCGATAAAGCTTATCTCATCTTTTCCTATAGTCCAGTCTGTCAGAGAATAGATCACGCCGTAAATACTTGGCGCAATAAAAAATATCCCGAAGATCAACAAAGCCGGCAATATCAGTATATAACTATAGATATGTCCCTTTCTGCGCATTCTCACCACATCCCTTCTATCCTATTGAAAAAGGGCGCCGGATCCGAAAAATGATATTACTAATATCCCATCGGATTTTCCGGCACCCTCTTCCATTTTCCATTGTCAGATCAGAAATTCTCTATTCCTTTCGACTTCATAAGTTCTTCAAACGTCTCATCCCATGCGGAAAGTACCTCGTGTGGTGTCTTTGCTCCTGCAAACATATCCTGAAAATATACCCACAGGTCATTCAAGTCTACTTTCATATACGCATTCATTTCCAGAACTGTCTTTCCCGGCTTATTATAGTCTTCATATAAGTGCGTGTAGAATTCGTCAAAATCCGGTTCCTCTGCATCTTTTACATTTGCTATAAAAGCCGCTTCTTTCTGTGCTGTATTGCACTGTTCCGGCTGAGCCATAAAGTTCAGAAACTTCTTTGCTTCTTCCACATGTTTCGCATCTTTCGGAATGAAGAATTCAGCATCAAGCTGACTGATCGTAAGGTATTCGTCTTCTCCTTCATACACGGGATACGGGAAAATATCAAATGTGATATCCGGATGTGCCGCCAGAAGATCCCTTGCCGTTGTATCCGATCCAACTGTCATAGCATACTCGCCGCTTCCCATCGCATCCGTAATACTGTTGTAGTCATCAGAAAGAACTGTTTCCTGCATGTATCCATCCTTATACAAGTCATATGCTTTCTGCAGGCTTTCTTCAAATGCCGGTATCTCATCCCAGCCGATCTCATTAGCATTCAGCCTGTCCCAAAGATCCGGTTCAAATTTTTCAACATAATAGCCCCATGTGGATGCCGTCCACATCTGGAATGTCCATACGTCTTTAAACGGTCCGTAAAACGGTGTGATGCCGTCAGCCTGAAGCGTCTCACATACATCAAGAAATTCGTCATACGTTTTAGGGATCTCTATCCCTTTTTCCTCAAACAAAGTCTTGTTATAAACAACTCCCATACCGCCTGTCTTGATTGCAAACGCAAATCCGTATATTTTTCCGTCCGGAGCTGTAAGTACGTCCTTGTCCAGAAGATTATCCACAAAAGGCTCTTCCGAGAGATCAATACAGTTTTTCTGTATTTCAAGTTCATTCTCAGCCGACACTTTATTATAGCAAATAAGATCTGACGGCTGTCCGGATGCCAACTTTGTCTGGAGTATAGACGTATTCTGTGCATCCGGATTTAATACCAGTTCTACTTCAATTTCCGGATACTCCTCTTCAAAAGCAGCTATGTTATCTTCACTGAATGCATATGGTATATTATTCATAATTTCCTGACTTGCTTCAATAGTCAGTGTTACTTTCTCATTCGACGCGCTCTCTTCTCCGTCATCACCTCCGGAAGCATTGCATCTGACTGTAAGCATAGACATTGCCAGAAAAATGCCTGTTACTCTAAGTAATCTTTTTTTCACTTTTTTTCCTCCTGTTCTTTTTTCTTGAAGATACGCGCATCTCTTTCTTAAGGTTGGATTTATTTTACCTGATAATTTTGGCATGGTAAATGCAATTAAATGAACAATAAGATTGAATATATTGAAGTTCCAGAAAATTTAAAGAGGGTGAGCTTTATCTATTGGAATCATTCTCACCCCTGTAGAAAAATTATTCTGCTATGTTTCTGTCTATTCCGTTCCTGCAAGCCACCCTTCCACCGCACTGATGTCTTCTCCCACCGCACGGGAGATCTGCTCCGGCAACATTCCCATCTCAAAGAGATTAAACGCTGTCGTCCGGGCTTTCTCCTCGCTGCCTTTCTTTTCTCCTCCTTCTTCTCCCCGCTTTTCAATTCTTTCTGATATCTCACACATAACATCCACTCCTCCTTCTTCGCATTTCAGATAATGAACCCGTTTTGACAGTTCGCCCTCACTGGCATCCAGCGGATCGGCTGTCTTAAAGTATTCCATCAGCTTTGCGACCCGTGAACCGTCGTTTACTTCCGCATCCGCAAGCGAACCGTAATACCTCAGTCTTCTGAGATGGTCTACGTTGTCTCTTCTCTGTATCTCGATGAGATATAATTTTCCCGCTCCGTCTTCTGCCAGCACATCCAGGCGCACATCGTGGGAATGGATCCTGGCGATCACATACTGCGTCCGCACTTCCTTTACCGTCAGGTCATCCCTGCCCGTCAGGATCCTCAGGATGTGCTGACAGGCAGGGATATCTCTCAGTGTTACGGAGAGAAACACGTCGCTTAACAGGTTAAACTCCTGTATTTCCCTGAGCCGTTCCTCTCGGGAAAGTATTGTTCCCTGCGCACCGCCGGGATGTTCCTTTTTTTCTTTTGTTTTCTTCTTCATACACAATAACCGTATCGGCCGCGATGCACCGGCTCCCTCTGCCGGCTTCGTATCACTATTAATCGAGTAGGAGACGGTGATTAACCGCCGTCCTCTCACACCACCGTGCGTACCGTTCGGTACACGGCGGTTTCAATAGTTGACGTGCAGTGACTGATAGGCTGTGGCTATATCATAGAAGCCCCAGTTTATCAGTCTTTCTTTTGTTAACGCTCTTTTGACCACTCCTGCGTTAGACATTCTCCAGTATGATTTTCTACTGTATGCCCCCTCGCAGGCTGCCCACTCCGGCAAGCCCAAGCCCTTTAGCTTTCTTCGCCGGGTCTTCGGCAGTTTCCACTGTTTCCAGATATACATCCGTATCCGGCGGTACAGCCATCCATTCAGGCTTTCAATGTTATTCTTCATATCCGCTATTCCGTAGTAGTTCAGCCATCCTCTCATGTACATTTATTATACCGTGCTTGCGGTCAACTGTCGATAACAAATTGACCGCAAGTATTTTTTCTTACGTTTACAGTACCTTCATTACTTTTAATTCAATTCTAACTCGTTTTTAACTCGTTTCTTTTTGAGTTGAACTGCGTTAAGGATTAACCACTTTGTACTTAGAATATTTTCCCCCACATAACAATTTCAAACGACCTTCTCCTTGAAGTTTTTTTATAACTGTATATGCCTGTGAAGGAGTTACTTTCAACAATTCAATTACATCTTGCTTTGTGATAATTCCGTTCTGAGTATTTGCCAGCTTCATTACTAATTCAGGATATCTAATACTGTCTATGTCTGTCTGTCGAACATACTGTATTGCTTTTTTATTCTCACGATAAATCTTTTTTCCCAGAATGCAAGTACGATTTTTTCCTTTTCCAGATGTTTCAATCAATCCAGATTCAATCATAAACTCAATTGCCGATCTGATCTTATTTTCTCCAAGATTTGTCAACTCAACAATCCGTTCAACAGTACATCTTCTTTCATTATTAAGAACCGACAAAATCATTAACACATATATTGATAACGGTTTCCCCTGTCTGTTTTGCTCATCCGCAACAAATTTTGCAAACGGTAAATCTGCTTTTGCTCTTTGAATAAATAATTTAACAGATCTGCTTGTAGATTCTGAATAGTCTGGCCAAGGTCTTCCAAAAATGATAGATCCTTCATAAATTCTATCAATTCCTCTTCCCGTTTTCTCAGCTAAGCCAATTCGTTTCATTGCATCTGCAAGTGCCTGATTACGTCCATGTGGTTCTACTGTAAGAAGATTTTTTAAATTAACCCCATCTATAAATCCGCCAGGATTACTAATAGTCATTCCTTCATCATCTATCAAAACCCTTACTGAGCCAAGCATAGTATAATCCCTATGGCAAAATGCATTTACCAAACCTTCTCGAAAAGCAGCCCAGTCAAACTCCGGGATTGGAATTCTAAATAAGCCATACTCGGTCTCTCTTTCCGGATTCCATGCTTTGACATATGTCTCATAGCTCTCGAACAATTCAAGAAGAGGTTTATTACTATCCTCATTTACACGGACAGCTGTTCCCTCTAAAACCTGAAATGCAGCTTTCGCTGTTGGTAGCAACTCTACAATGCGTTCCTCCTTACCAATTAATAGCATACCTGTAACTGTTGGAACATAGTTACCAGCAACATTTGTAACAAGACGCAATGCAATATCCAATTCCTCATCCGGTAAAGAAAGTAAAGTTTTTTCGCCTCCAGATCTATTCTGGATGATTCGCCGAAGTCTTACTCTCTGATTTGGGTCCAAATCATCTAAAGTAGCTCCTGCTAAAGGCTGAGCGGAATAATCAAGCATCCCAAGCTCTGCAAGACGAGATGGGATCTCATATGAATACATTGGTATTACTTCCGGGCTTCCATCCAGCTTATTCCGCCTTCTCAATATTTTCCCTGATGCAGTAGATACAACCCCTCGACTTCTTGGCACTTCAATTTTCAAAACATCCTTACCTTCTTCAGTAATTATCTCTGCCCTCACAGCTATAGGTGGAACAGTGCTATTGGCAATCAGCGCAGTTACTCCTATAGGGTCTCTATGTTTTTTATGAACACCGGTAATTGTTCCATCATCTTCAACGCCAAGGAATAGACATCCACCAGACGTATTTGTCATTCCAACAATTTCTTCAATAAGATCATGATCCGGGTAACACTTTAAGTCACTCTTGAACTCAACATCTAAACTTTCCTCTTTAGGGATTGTGCGCATTGCAATCACTCCTATCATTTAATTCAACTATAGTCTAACTCGTTTTAACTCGTTTGTCGAGTTAATTTTTCTATTTAACTCATTTTTACGAATTAATATACTATGTGCAATCCTGATATTTATATGTTTACTGTCTTCTCATGAAAATAGCGAAGCCCCCGCAGGTTCTCCTCCCGATCGTAGGCCTCACAGATTGCTGCAAATTCCTGTTTGCCATTTCCCGCAAGGCTTGTTAAAATAAGGATATGAAAAAGAAAAATTTATGTAAAACGTTAGTAAAAACCATGTGTATCGTGCTGGGGATCCTCATCCTCGCACTGTTGGCTTACATCCTGGTGCCCTATACCTTCGCCGGGAGCCTGCTGGATTTGCTCCTCACCCGGAATGTGACCCGAGCCCTGTCGGTGCTCATGGTGGACTTCTCCTGTGCCTTAAAGCTGGCGATGCCTTTGGCAGTCATGTCTGCCATGCGGGAGGCCGGGCGTGAGCACATCACCGTCAAGGGCGGCAGGTTTCTGGAAGCCACAGCCAAAGCGGACACCATCATCTTTGATAAGACCGGCACCCTTACCCACGCCTGTCCCCAGGTGGCCCAGATCATCCCCTTCAACGGCAAGAATGAGGCGGAGATGCTCCGCCTGGCCGCCTGCCTGGAGGAACACTTCCCCCACTCCATGGCCAACGCCGTAGTGGAAGCGGCCCGCCGCCGAGGCCTGCGCCATGAGGAACGCCATGCCAAGGTGGAGTATCTGGTGGCGCACGGCATCGCCAGCTCGGTGGATGGGGAACAAGTGCGCATCGGCAGTGCCCATTTTATCTTCGAGGACGAGAAGGTGCGCATTCCGGAAGGCGAGCAGGAAAAGTTCGACACCCTGCCTCCGGAGTTCTCCCAGCTCTACCTGGCAATCGACGGAGTGCTCTCCGCCGTGATCTGTATCTCCGACCCCCTGCGGGAGGAGGCAAAAGATGTGTTCTCCGCTCTGCGGAGACTGGGCGTGAAAAAGACTGTCATGCTCACCGGGGACAGCCCCCGCACCGCCGCCGCCATTGCGGCCCAGCTGGGGGTAGATGACTTCCGGGCCGGGGTGCTTCCGGCGGACAAGGCGGAGTATGTGGCAGCCCTGCGGCGGGAGGGGCACACAGTCCTCATGGTGGGAGACGGCATCAACGATTCCCCTGCCCTCTCCGAAGCGGATGCAGGCATCGCCATCAGCGACGGGGCGGCCATCGCCAGAGAGATCGCCGATGTCACCATCGGTGCGGACAATCTGCATGAAGTAGCTACCCTGAAGGAATTGAGCAACTCTCTGATGGAGCGGATCCATAAAAATTATCGCATGATCGTAGGGATCAACACCGGACTGATCATTTTAGGTGTGGCAGGTATCATTCCTCCCACTACGTCCGCTCTTCTGCATAATACATCTACCCTGTGGATCAGCACCAAGAGCATGAAGAACCTTTTGGATAGAGAAGAAGCATAAAAAGAGAAAAAACAAAGGCCATTGTGAGAGAAAAAGAGAACTCCTCGCAATGGCTTGTGTTTTACTTTATAGTAAGTTGCTGCTAACTAAAAAATGTAATACAAAAAAGTGTAATACAATTTGAATAGAATGTACGGTACTTTTGTAGGAATTATATGTTGCATATTTGCAGATGCTTGTATATAATGATATAGTAATTCCTAGTTGGACGCTAGAGATAGGAGGAAGTATATGGCAGAACAATTATTACAGGTGCGTAACTTGTCCGTAAGTGTAGAGGACAAGCCCATCCTTCATGGAATAGATTTAGAGGTTCGTCCCGGAGAGACCCATGTCCTCATGGGACCCAACGGTGCGGGCAAATCCACGTTGGGTTACACCATCATGGGAAGTCCCCGTTATGAGGTGACCGGTGGTGA
>ERZ772805.1904-NODE-1904-length-14846-cov-2.366574_pt1 | contig 14846 bp, 9 predicted proteins | sample MGYA00511344_ERZ772805 | MGnify/ENA primary metagenome ERZ772805 (study PRJEB29015, sample SAMEA2737730) | human gut metagenome | biome: human gut; feature: human-associated habitat; material: faeces | place: China | collected 2012 ...
CGAGAATCCCCGCGCTGTCACAGCGCACGGCGACTTCCGCCCCGGCCCGTTCGGCCAGCCTGCGGGCCAGCTGCGCCGCGGCCTCACGCGCGGAGGTCGGAGCCTCGGAGAGCGGCAGGTCGTAGTCCACGGTCACGGCTTCGGGCTGAAGGCTCCGGAAGGCGTAGCCGTCGTAGAGCGACACCCCTGCCGGCGACAGGCGCTCCTTGCCGTCGGGGTCCAGTTCGATGCGCACGAATCCCGACACGCCCGCCGGATAGCGTTCCGCGGCGGCCAGCGCCTCGATGCGCTTTGCGAGCCGTTCCGCGGCGGGGGCGTAGGGGTGTCCGAACAGTTCGCGCGACGCGGCGTCGAGCACGGCGATGTGTCCGGCGACGTTGCGCGCGCGGCCCCGGGCGAGGTGCACGGTCTGGTATAGATAAAGGCCGGTCAAAGCAGGAAGATTTTCAGCAGCAGTTCGCGCAGCAGTTCGCCGTCCGACGCGCCGCCCGCGCCCAGCCCCTTGCTCTTGGCGTCGTATTCGCGCAGCAGTCCCAGGATGTTGAACACCTTGCGGTTGTCCCATCCGGCGGCGTTCTGCTTGATCTCGCCGATGACGAACGTGTTGTTCTTGCGCAGGATGCGCATCAGCTCCGTGTCCGGCGGGAAGGGCTTCCCCTTGTGGCGTGCGAGCCAGCGCAGGTAGTTGACGACGAACAGCTCCTTGAACTGCCCGAACAGCGCCATGACGGTCACGAGCAGCGGGTTGTCCTTGGGGTTGCGGGCGAAGTGCTCGGCGATCATCAGCGCGCGGGCCATGTCCCGGGTGACGACCGCCTTGCAGAGTTCGAAGTTGTTGAAATCCTTCGAAATGCCGATGTTGGCCTCGATGTCGGCGTCGGTGATGCGCTGCGTGCCCTCGGGCAGCGAGACGGTGAGCTTCTGTAGTTCGTTTGAGATTTTTGCGATGTCGGTCCCCAAATGGTCGGTCAGCATCGATAGCGCCTTGGGATCGATCGTAAACCCTTTCTGCCGGATAAACTGTTGCAGCCACGCCGCGATCTCGTAGTCGCGCGGGCGCACCGATTCCAGCACCGTGCCGTTCGCCGCGCAACCCTTGTAGAAGGCCGAGCGCTTGTCGGCGTTCTTCTCCTTGTGGCAGATCACGAGAATGGTCGTGGGGGAGGGTTTCTGCGTGTAGAGCGCGAGCTTGTCCAGCCCCTTGAGCTGCTGGGCCTCCTTGAGGATCACCACCTGATACTGTCCCATCATCGGCATCTGGCGGCAGAGGTTGATCACCTGCCCCGCCTCGGAGTCGCGCCCGTAGACGGTGATCTGGTTGAAGGCCCGCGCGGCCTCGTCGAGGATCGTCGCGGCCAGCTGGTCCGTGAGGGCGTCGATGAAGTAGCTCTCCTCGCCCATCAGCAGGTAGATGCCGGAAAACCGGCGGGCCGCGACTTCGGCCGCGATCCGTTCGTACTGGGCGACGGAATCCTTGAATTTCAGAGCGCTCTTTGCCATTTTAAACGATTTCTTTGGTGATGCGCAGCACGTTTTCCGTGTCGGGCGTAAGGCGGTAACGGTCGTCGATGCGGCGTCCGACGAGCCAGACGATCTCGTCGCCCGACAGCAGCACGAACTGCCGCTGCTTCTCGGCCACGGAGACCTTGGCGTCGACGAGGAAGTCCGATACCTTCTTGCGGCCCGTCATGCCGAACGGCACGAACCAGTCGCCGTCGCGCCAGCGGCGCAGCGTGAGCGGGAACTGCAACTTGTCGGCATCGACTTGCGCGATATTTTCGGGTACGCCGAAGTTCTTGATCGTGTCGATGTCGCAGTATTCGTAGTAGAGGACCGAGTTGCCGCAGTAGCTGCGCGGGGCGCCTTTGCGCACCGTGGTCAGGCACGCGTCGTCGGGGGCTATCGGCGCTATGACGATCTTCCCGCGGTCGATCGAGGCCACCCTTTCGCGGGCGTAGAACCGCCGTCCCGTGGCGTCCTGTTCGAGCGAGTGGCACAGCGAGTCGATCACGTCGCCCTTGAATCCGTAGCCCGAACTCAACAGTTCGTAGATCACGAATCCCTGCGGAAAGGCCGGATCGAGGCGGTCGAGGTGGATCGTGTCGATCCCCGTGTCCGAGGTGACGGCCTCCGAGCGGATGCGTTCGATGCCGTGGTTGATGAAGAGCTGGGCGTCGGTCAGCCGCGCGAGGTTGCGGCTCATCAGGCTCGTGAATTTGGGATTGATCTCGCGGATGCGGGGGATCAGCCCCAGCCGGATCTTGTTGCGCAGGTATTTGGTCGACCGGTTGGACGAATCCTCCCGGAAGGGAATGCGGTTCTGGACGGCGTATTCGAGGATTTCCTTGCGAGATGCGAACAGCAGCGGGCGGATCACCTTCCCGACCTGGGTCGAGATTCCCGTCAGCCCCCGCAGCCCGGTTCCGCGCAGCAGGTTGATGAAAAAGGTCTCGATCGAGTCGTCGGCATGGTGGGCGATGGCGATGGCCGTGTAGCCGTGTTCGCGGCTCAGGGCGTCGAACCACGCGTAGCGCAGCCGCCGGGCCGCCATCTCCATCGACTCGCCCGTGCGCTCCATCTCGGCCTTGGTCTCGAAACGCCTGTTGTAGAACGCCGCGCCGTATTTTTTCGCTTCGTCCTCCACCAGCACTTCGTCCTCGTCGCTCTCCGCGCCGCGCAGCTGGAAATTGCAGTGGGCGACGCCCACCCGGTAGCCGCAGCGGGTGAACAGCGAGAGCATGACCATCGAGTCCACGCCGCCCGAGACGGTGAGCAGGATGCGGTCGTCGTGCGTGGCGAGGTCGTTCTCGTCGATGTAGCGTTGAAAAGAGTCCAAAAGATTCATAATATGTTCACCTCCGTATCTATTTCGATGCCGAATTTCTCGCGGACCCGGGCCTGCACCGTGCGGGCGAATGCGATCACCTCGCCGCCCGTGGCGCCGCCGTGGTTGACGATCACCAGCGCCTGCCGCTCGTGGACCCCCACGTTCCCCGCGCGGTGACCTTTCATCCCGGCCCGGTCGATCAGCCACCCGGCGGCCAGCTTCTCCCGTCCCTCGGGCGCGGGGTAGTGCGGCATGTCGGGATATGCTTTCAGCAGGTTTTCGGCGACCGAAGCCTCCACGACGGGGTTTTTGAAGAAACTGCCCGCATTGCCCAGCACGGCCGGGTCGGGAAGCTTCGCGCGGCGGATCGAGCAGATCGCCTCGCGGATGTTGCGCAGCGTGGCGCCCCCACGGGCTTCGACCTCGCGCTCCACGTCTCCGTAACCCAGTCGGGGCCGGGGCGTGTGCGAGAGTGCGATCTCGACGGCGGTGATGATTACCCGGCCTTTCAGGTCGTGTTTGAAGACGCTTTCGCGGTAGCCGAAACCGCAGTGCGCGGCGTCGAGCGTCAGCACCGTGCCCGTCTCGACGCAGTACATTTCGACCCGGCGGATCGCGTCCTTCGCTTCGCAGCCGTAGGCTCCGATGTTCTGCACCGGGGCGGCCCCCGCCTTGCCGGGGATCAGCGAGAGGTTTTCGATGCCCCACAGGCCGCGCTGGACGGCCCATTCCACCAGGTCCCACTCGACGCCCGCGTCGACGCGCAGTCGGACTTCGTCGCCGTCGTCGCTCACAAGGGCGATCTGCCGGGCCGCGGGGGTCAGCAGCACGCCGTCGTAATCCTCGGTGAAGAGGATGTTGTTGCCTCCGGCGAGCACCGTCCACCGTCCGGGAATCCCCGCGGCGAAAAACGTGCGCAGATCCTCGGCGGTTTCGAATTCTACGAGGTGCGCGGCCCGCTGGTCGACGCCGAAACTGTTGCGCCCGCGCAGGCTGATTTGGTGAAATTCTCGAATCATGGTATGCAAAGTTAGAAATTATTTAGTAACTTTGAAATCGCGGCAGGCTATTGTTTCCTTTGTTGCGGGATCCGGATGCTGTTTCCCGCAGCCTGTGGCTGTGTTTACAAGCCTGCCCCCTCCCTCCCTCGGGCGGGGCTTGCGGCGCAGAGACATGTGCCGTTTCTGCTGTTACAGTTCAGTTTGACGGATTGTTTGTCCGTGACAGCTGTTGCAACAGTTGCCGTGCGGCCGATTGCAAATTAAAAACAAAATAGACGAAACCTATGTTTACACAGGAAGATTTGAAACAGATTGCCGATCATGGCCTGACACCCGAACTGGCGGAGACCCAACTGGAGAATTTCCGCCGCGGATTCCCTTTCCTGAATGTCGTGCGGGCCGCATCGCCGGGCGACGGCGTGCTGGTTGTGGGCGAGGCGGAGGCCGATGCCGCCGTGGAACGCTATGAAAAAGAGTCTGCCGGACTGGGTGTGGTGAAGTTCGTGCCCGCTTCGGGAGCCGCCACGCGCATGTTCAAGGAACTGTTCGAGTTCGTCAACGACGGCAAACGCGGCAAGGGCATCGACACGCTGCTGGAAAATATCGGGAAGTTCGCCTTTTGGCCCGAGCTTCGCGCCGTGCTGCCCGCCGGGGCCGACGACCGTGCCATCGTGAATGCCATCGTCAACGACGGGCTGAACTACGGCCGCAAGCCCAAGGGGCTGGTCACCTTCCACGCCTATCCCGAAGGGGCGCGCAAGGCCGTCGAGGAACACCTGGTCGAAGGTGCGGCCTACGCCGCGGCGGGAGGTGTCGCGCGCATCCATTTCACCGTCTCGCCCGAGCACGTCGCGGGCTTCGAGGAGCTGCTCGCGGAGAAGGTTCCCCTTTACGAAAGGCGGTTCGGCATCCGTTACGACATCTCGTTCTCGGTGCAGAAGCCTTCGACCGACACCCTTGCCGTGAATCCCGACAACACGCCTTTCCGGCAGGCCGACGGCACGCTGCTGTTCCGTCCCGCGGGCCACGGGGCGCTGATCGAGAACCTGAACGAAATCGATGCCGACATCGTCTTCATCAAGAATATCGACAACGTGACGACCGATGCCCGCCGCGGGGATACGGTCCGTTATAAAAAGGTGCTTGCGGGGGTTCTGCTCGACCTGCAGGAACGCGCCTTCGAGTGCCTCAAGGCCCTCGAAGTGGGCGGTGCGGAGCTGGAGCCGATCGCCGGATTTATCGAGAAGCGGCTCTGCGTGAAACTCCCCGCCGATTACGATTCGGCGCTGCTGCGCGCCGTGTTGGACCGTCCGATCCGCGTCTGCGGTATGGTCCGCAACGAGGGCGAGCCGGGCGGCGGCCCGTTCTGGGTCGGGAACCCCGACGGTACGGAGTCGCTTCAGATCGCCGAGTCGAGCCAGATCGCGCCCGACGATCTGCCGCTGATGCAGTCGGCCACGCATTTCAACCCCGTGGACCTCGTCTGCGGCGTGCGCGATTCGAAGGGCCGCAAGTTCGATCTGCGCCGGTACACCGATCCCGCGACGGGATTCATCTCGTCGAAATCCTCCGGCGGCCGCGATCTGCGTGCGCAGGAGCTTCCGGGGCTTTGGAACGGTGCGATGGCGAAGTGGAACACGGTTTTCGTCGACGTTCCCGTCACGACCTTCTCTCCGGTAAAAGTCGTGCAGGATCTGTTGAGACCCCAGCACCAATAAGTTAAAGTTTTGCGGGCGCCTTTCGCCCGTCTTGTCCGGGCCGGGCGAGAGATACGAACGTATTTCCCGTCCGGCCCGGATCGTGTTGCGGCGAAGCCGGACTGTCCTTATTGCAGGTGCAGGACCAGCCTGTCGAGCCCGAAGAAACACTCCGTGAACCCGGGAGCCGGAGCGACGGCCTCTATCGTCAGCGTGTTTCCGCCCTTGCGGACCTGCCCGTCACCGAGCGCAACCTCTTTGGTGATCAGTTCCGGGGCATGGAGGTTCAGCGACGGCGTCAGTTCCCGTCCGTTCAGGCAGATGCGGAACGTACCGTAATCTTTGGCCAGCGAGCAGACGCCTTCGAGCCGGGCTTCGGTCTCCACGGCCGATTCGAACCCCAGCGTGAGTGTGGAACCCGCCGGAGCATTGTGCCAGAAGAGCTGCGTGTTCCGGCTCCACAGTCCGTTGGTGCGGTACTGGCCGTAGGCCTCGCCGCCGGTGCAGCTGCGGATTTCGAGGTCCTCGCCTTCGATGCCTGCCGTCAGCACGGGAGGGATCAGCTGACTGCGCCGCATGACGACGGGCCGGCGTACTCCGGCCGTGTCGGGAGCGATGCTGCATACGCCGCCCGGGCGCATGTACCACATCGTCGCGGGGGCGTAGTTCATGCGCGCCTCCTGCCAGTGCCACAGTTCCATGTCGAACCGCAGCGAGCGTGTGAACGGAATGGCGTCGAGCATCCGGCAGCGGCTGTTGACCGTGTATCCGACGCCGAGGTTTCCGTCGCCTGCGGGCATGGCGATGAACGGGTGGCCTGTGAAGACCTCGGGCCGGCACCAGGCATAGCCGTAGTAATCCTCCGTCCCTGTCCCGAAATGCGAAGGGAAGGCTTCGCCGTCGACATGGATTTTCTCGTCGCCCTCGCCCCACCAGCCGTTCACGGTGTTGTAGAGCGTCAGACAGTCGCCCACGTAACGGCCTTCGCCCGCAAGGGAGGTGTAGACGATGTCCCGGGGCGTCGATTTCCCGTTCGCACCCGTATTTATATCGGTGTACTGATGCCACGCGGCTCCGAAATGGAGGCTTCGGCCGTCCCATTTCCAGGGGGCATGGACGATTTCGCCGTGCAGCGCCACCTCCTGCGAGCCGAAGTTATGGAACGCGACTGTACACTCCTTTTGGAACGGCATGACCCAATAGGCCTTCATCGCGCCCCGTTCGTCGGTCTGGGTGAAGAATGTCTCGTTGCGCATCGGTTTGTAGCCGATGCCGAAAAAGTCCCCGACGGGAATCCATACGGTCTGTTCGCCGTCGAACCGGATGCTCATGACCGTGGACCGGAGCGCCTGGGGCAGGTCCTGTGCCGCGAGTCGAAGCGCGATTTCCCGGACGGCCCGCGGCCCGCGGATGGGGAACTCGGCCGTTTTGCCGGGAGCAAGGAGGGTTTTGACCGGAACGCTCCCCTGCTTTCCTCCGTGCGCGGACTTTGGTGCGCTCAACGCTTTCCGGGTATTTTCGGCGGCTGTGCGCAGGGCCTCGTCGGGCGATCCGGCGTAAGAGACGACCTCGACCGGATCGGTGTAGGTCCGGCACTCGATGTTGTAGTAGACGTTTTCCGTTCCCTTGCGTTTTTCGGGTTCCGGCCCGGCGTAGACATTGGGACTTTCGTAGGTGATTTTGCAATGTTCCGCATAGGGGATCGGATAATAGAGATTATGGCCCCGGCGGTCGTGGCGCATCAGCGTTGAGACCGAGGCGGCCAGCGGCTCCCCGGCGACTTCCGTGCCGCTCAGGATCTCGAATGCCGTGGCTTCGAGCACGGGTTCCGCCGCCCGGTCGATGTAGATGCGGAGCGTGCCGCGGCCGCAATCCTGTCCGGCGAATGTCATCCAGAACCGGACGACGGCACCCGGTCCGTCGGCGTCCATCAGCACGTGTTCCGTACGTCCGCCGTTAAGTTCCGTGCGTATGAACATGCTCCAGTCGTCGTTCCCGAACCACCCGGGCCGGTCGGGCGAGACGGCCTTGCGGTCGTAACTGCTGAATTGCCGCGTCTTATAGGCCGGATAGGGCAGGCGGGCCAGCGCGTCGCGGTCGGTCATTTCGCGCAGAAGCGTCGCTTCGGAGACCACCGGTGGCTTTGGCGCGGCGACGGAGAAAAACGATATGCCCGTGAAGAGGAATATCGCAGTCAGGATTCGTGTTTTTCGGTTCATGTTTTTCTGTTTTCAGATTATGCTGTGCTGTGCTGTTTGTTATCGGCAAAGATATTGTTTTTTTATTATCCGCCGAAGGAAGTCCGAATTTTTTATTTAATGGTGTTGATTGTCAGCAGATTGTGTTCCTTCGTTTTATTCCGCTCCGCCTCTTTTCGGTGGTTTCGGCCGGATTCGGGTTGGAAAAATGTGCCGGAAAAATTTGGCAATCTGTGGATTATTCTTTTTCTTTGCAATGTGGCAGGACAGTTCAGCACAGCTTCTTGCTTTCCGTTGTTTTTGTTATCGGTATAATATGGAATTGATATTTACGTCACAGATGTCCAAAGTCAAGCAGCTGGCAGATGCCTTGAGTCACGAAATCTCGATCGGGGAGTACGCTCCGGGCGATCCGCTTCCTTCGATCAACGGTTTGAGCCGGCAGTACGGGGTTTCGCGCGATACGGTTTTCAAGGCTTTCAACGAGCTTAAAACGCAGGGAGTCGTCGATTCGGCCCCGACCAAGGGCTATTATGTCTGCAATGCCGTGCATCGGATTTTGTTGTTGCTCGACACTTACAGCCCGTTCAAATACCAGCTGCACGATGCTATCACGCGCAACCTTGCGGCCAACTATAAGATCGACCTCTATTTCCACCAGCGCAGTCAGGAGCTTTTCAACAAGACCATCCGCGACAGCGTGGGCCGCTACAACCTCTACCTGGTGATGAACTACCAGAATGACGTTTATTCGGAAATCCTCGATCTGCTCGATCCCTCGAAAGTCCTGCTGCTCGACTTCGGTAAATTCGAGAAGGAGCGTTTCGCCTATGTCTGCCAGGGTTTCGACCAAACGCTTTACGACTGTATGGTAACCGGCCTGGAACGGTTCCGGCGTTACCGGAAGATCGTCTTCGTGTTTCCCGAGAATTCCGAACACCCGAAAAGCTGCATTCCCTATTTCAAGCGTTTTTGCGAAGACCACGGCTTCCCGTACAGCATCGTGAACGAGATCGGCCCGGCGGCCCTGGAAAAGGGGACAGCCTATCTGATCGTGAAGCACAGCCATCTGATCGACTTTATCAAACTGACCCGCATGCGCGGTTGGGCGCTCGGGGAGGATGTCGGGGTCGTGGCCTACAACGACGAACCTGTTTTCGAGATTCTGGATAACGGCATTTCGGTCATTTCCACGGACTTCGACCTGATGGGTGCCGTTGCCGCGCGCTTTATCCTCACCATGGAGCGTCCGCAGATCTACATTCCCACGCGTCTGATTTTACGGGGTTCCCTGTAAATTTTTTTTGACCTGTTTTCAGCACAGCACAGACCAGTCTAATAAATTCCGATTGAAATTACAACCTAAATTTAAAGCATATGAATCTGAAATCCCAGAAACCCCGTATCGGAATCCGTCCCGTGATCGACGGCCGCCGGGGCGGAATCCGTGAATCGTTGGAGCAGACCACGATGGACATGGCGCAGCGCGTGGCCGAACTTTATGCCGGGCAGCTGCGCTATTCGGACGGCACGCCCGTCGAATGCGTCGTCGCCGACCGCTGTATCGGCGGTGTGAAGGAGGCTGCCATGGCCGCCGAGAAATTCAGCGTGAACAACGTCTGCGCCGTCGTCTCGGTGACGCCCTGCTGGTGCTACGGGGCGGAGACGATCGACATGGATCCGCTGATGCCCAAAGCGATCTGGGGGTTCAACGGTACGGAACGCCCGGGAGCCGTCTACCTCGCTTCGGCACTGGCCGGGCATAACCAGAAGGGGCTGCCCGCGTTCGGCATCTATGGCCGCGACGTGCAGGATATGGGCGACCGCTCCATTCCGGAGGATGTCCGCGAAAAGCTGCTGCGTTTCGGGCGCGCCGCTGTCGCCGTGGGGCAGATGCGCGGAAAATCCTATCTTTCGATCGGTTCGGTTTCGATGGGCATCGCCGGATCGATTCCCGATCCCGCCTTTTTCCAGGAGTACCTGGGTATGCGCAGCGAATATGTCGATGCGAGCGAGATCGAACGCCGCGTTCGGCTGGGTATCTATGATCCCGAGGAGTTCCGCCGCGCGATGGCGTGGACGGAGAAATACTGTAAAAAGAACGAAGGCCGGGACTACAATCCCGAACATCTCGTTTACAGCCGGGAGGAGAAGGACGCCATCTGGGAATACGTCGTCAAGATGACGCTGATCTTCCGTGACCTGATGACCGGCAATCCGAAATTGGCCGGGATGGGCTTCGAGGAGGAGGCGATGGGACACAACGCCATTGCCGGCGGTTTCCAGGGCCAGCGGCAGTGGACCGACTACAAGCCCGACGGGGATTTCTCGGAGGCGATACTCAACACCTCGTTCGACTGGAACGGCATCCGCGAGGCCTTCACCTTCGCCACGGAGAACGACACGCTGAACGGCGTTTCGATGCTGCTGATGCACCTCCTGACCAACCGTGCCCAGCTGTTCGCCGACGTGCGCACGTTCTGGAGTCCCGAGTCCGTGGAGCGTGTGACCGGCCGGAAACTGGAGGGCCGCGCCGCCGACGGCATCATCCACCTGATCAATTCAGGTTCGTGCTGCCTCGATGCCACAGGCCGCCAGTCGGAGAACGGACAGCCGGTGATGAAACCCTTCTGGGAGATCACCGAAGCCGAGGCCGAGGCGTGCCTCGGCGCGACGACGTGGTACCCCGCTTCGCGCGAGTACATGCGCGGCGGAGGTTATTCGTCGTGTTTCCTCACGCAGGGCGACATGCCGGTGACGATGTGCCGTCTGAACCTGATCAAGGGGCAGGGTCCCGTGCTGCAGATCGCCGAAGGGTGGGCCGTGAACGTCGACCGTGAGATCTTCGAAACCATCAACAGGCGCACGGACAAGACCTGGCCGACGACCTGGTTCGCGCCCCGCCTGACGGGTAAGGGGGCGTTCCGCGACGTCTACTCCGTGATGAACAGCTGGGGGGCCAATCACGGTGCGATCAGTTACGGTCATATCGGCGCCGACCTCGTTACCCTGGCGTCGATGCTCCGCATTCCGGTCTGCATGCACAACCTCGACGAGACCGGACTGTTCCGCCCGAGTGCATGGGCCGCGTTCGGCATGGACCCGGAAGGGGCCGATTACCGCGCCTGTGAAAATTACGGACCGATCTACCGGTGATCAAACTCCATCTGATTATGAAACGACTGATAAATTATATGATTGCGGGTGCTGTGCTGGCCGTTGCCGGCTGTCGCCCTGCGGAAAAAGAGTACGAAATGGGCAGTTACGGCTATGACGCGAAGTTCTTTCGCGACCACAAGATCGAATTTCTCGAACTGACCGCTCCGGAGGGCGGTGCGAAAGTTCTGGTCGCTCCCGGTTACCAGGGGCGTGTGATGACCACCACGGCGGACGGCGATGGCGGCGACAGCTACGGCTGGATCAATTACCGCTTCATCGAATCCGGCGAACGGAATCCGCAGTTCAACCCCGTGGGCGGCGAGGAGCGTTTCTGGATCGGACCCGAGGGCGGTGCGTTCTCCTATTATTTCAAGCCCGGGGCCGAGCAGGTCTACGCCAACTGGCTCGTCCCGGCGGTCATCGACACCGAGCGGTACGACATTGCGGAGCAAAGCGCCGCGCGGGTGCGTTTCACCAAATCGGCGAAACTGTTCAATGCCAGCGGCGTCAGTTTCGACATGGGCATCGAGCGCACGATTTCGCTGCTCGACGCGGAGGCCGTGGCCGGCGTGCTCGGCGCGGAACTGCCTGCCGGACTGAAGGTCGTGGCTTACGAGACCGATAACCGGATCACCAACCGCGGTGAAAACGCCTGGACGAAACAGACGGGGCTTCCCTCGATCTGGCTGCTCGGCATGTTCAACCCCACGCCGACCACGACCGTCTTCATTCCCTATGCCGAGGATGCCGAGGGGCCGGTCGTGAACGACACCTATTTCGGAAAAGTGCCCGCCGACCGTCTCGTGGCCGGCGACGGCATGCTGCGCTTCAGGATCGACGGGAAATACCGGGCGAAGATCGGCATTCCGGCTCCGCGCGCCAAAGGCATCTGCGGCAGCTACGATACCGAAAAGCGGGTGCTCACGCTGCTGAAATACTCCCGGCCCGAAGGCCCGGCCGACTATGTCAACGGGCAGTGGGGCGAGCAGCAGGACGCCTTCAACGGGGACGTGATCAACGCCTACAACGACGGTCCCGTCGAGGACGGTTCGGTCATGGGACCTTTCTACGAGATCGAGACGTCGTCTCCGGGTGCGGCGCTGGCTCCGGGCGAATCGCTTTCGCACCGGCAGACCGTGCTGCATATCCAGGGTGACGAGGCTGCGCTCGCCGGAATCGTGCAGCGGCTTTTCGGGTATGACCTCGATAAAATCACCGCGACGTTCCGCTGAACCGCACCGAAACGCTAACCCTTTCTGAAACTACGACCATGAAAGAACCCGTCATCCCCCGCAACGTCGTTTTCCCGTTTATCCTGCTGACGACGCTTTTCTTCGCCTGGGCTTTGCCGAACAACCTGACCGATACGATGCTGGCGGCCTTCAAGCGCATCATGAGCCTCTCCGACGCCAGGACGGCGTGGATACAGGTCGTCTGCTACCTGCTCGGTTACGGCTGTTTCGCCATCCCCGGGGCCATGTTCATCAAACGCTACACCTATAAGTCGGGCGTTCTGCTCGGGCTGGGGATGTACGCCCTCGGGGCATTCCATCCCGCCATGCTGTGCTCGGAGGTGAACGTCGAAATGAGCTTCGTGATGTATCTTTTCGCGATCTTCATCCTCTTCGCCGGGCTGTCGATCCTGGAGACCTCGACCAACTCCTACGTATTCGCCATGGGACCCGAGTCCACGGCGACGCAGCGCCTGAATTTCGCCCAGTCGTTCAACCCCTTCGGGGCGATTTCGGGCGTAATCATCAGCCAGATATTCATTCTCTCGCAGCTCAACGTCTTTACGGCCGCCGAGCGGGCGGCCCTGCCCGCCGCGGAGCTGGCCGCCATCCAGGCCGACGAGCTGAATGCCGTGACGATGACCTATGTGGCCGTCGGGGCCGTGATGGTCGTGCTGCTGCTGGCGATCTGGCTGACGCGGATGCCCAACCTGCGCGAGGAGGACAAGACCTTGCAGTTCGGGGCGGCCTTCCGCCGCCTGGTCCGGAACCGGAATTACGTCTGGGGTGTCGTCGCGCAGTTCTTCTACGTGGGCGCGCAGATCGCCGTGTGGTCGTTCGTCATCCGGTATGCCATGCAGCAGCTGCATTTCGACGCCGTGATCGCCGGGCTTGGCAGCGGGGCTTCGACCGAAAGCATCATCGCGGCCCTGCGGGGCGTGGAACCCGTCGCTGCCGGATTTTACGACTTCTGTGCCTGGATCGGATTGGACGACCTGCTGCCCCGGACCGCCGAACAGGCCGGCGCGACCTACTATATCCTTTCGCTGGTGCTGTTCGTCGTCGCCCGCTTCGTTTGTACGGGGCTGATGCGGTTTTTCTCGCCGCGCAAGATCCTCATGACCCTGGCGGTCCTGGCCGTCGCCTGCTGCCTGACGGCGGTTTATGCCCGGGGTGTCGCCGGCGTTTACGGTCTGATGGGTATTTCGGGGTGCATGTCACTGATGTTTCCGACGATTTACAGCTGCGGCCTGCGCGGTCTGGGTCCGGACACGAAGATCGGCGGTGCGGGAATGGTCATGGCGATCGCCGGTGCGGCCGTGCTGACCCAGATACAGGGCATCGTCTCCGACCGGATCGGAAGTATCGGGACCGCCTGCTGGGTTCCTGCCGCCGCCTTTGCGGTCATCGTTTATTACAGTATCTTTATATGCAAGGAAGAACGCGTGTCATGAGAAAATACGTTATCGGAATAGATTACGGGACGGATTCCTGCCGGGCTTTGGTCGTGGACAGCGCGAACGGCCGCGAGGTGGCTTCGGCGGTCTGCCCTTACCCGCGCTGGAAAAAGGGACTCTACTGCGATGCCCGGGGCCAGCGTTACCGCCAGCATCCGCTGGATTACACCGAATCGCTCGAAACGGCGGTTCGCGGGGCCGTCGCCGCAATCCCGGCGGACAGTCCCGGCGAAATCTGCGCCCTGGCGTTCGACACGACCGGTTCCACCCCCGTCCTGACCGATGCGGCGGGGACGCCGCTGGCTTTGCTGCCGCGCTTTGCGGGGGAGCCGGACGCGATGTTCGTGCTGTGGAAAGACCATACGGCCATCCGTGAAGCCGCGGAGATCAATGCCGCGGCCAGACGTTCCGATACGGATTACACGCGCTATTCGGGCGGCATCTATTCGGCGGAATGGGTCTGGTCGAAAGTGCTGCATATTCTGAAAACCAACCCTTCGGTGGCGGAGGCCGCCTATGCCTGGATCGAACACTGCGACTGGATGTGTGCGCTGCTGACGGGCAATACCCGTCCCGAAAAGGTCCTCCGGGGCCGCTGTGCCGCCGGACACAAGGGGCTGTGGCATGCGGAGTGGGGCGGCTGGCCCCCTGCGGAGTTTCTCGACGGGCTGCGGCCCGGGCTGGGGCGCTTCGCCCAGCGCATGTCTTCCGAAACGCATACCGCCGAACGGTATGCCGGCGGGCTGTGCGGCGAATGGGCCGCGCGGCTGGGGCTGCCGGCGGGCATTCCCGTGGCCGTCGGGGCGATCGACGCCCATATCGGGGCTGTCGGGGCGGGCATCCGTCCCGGCGTGCTGACCCGTATCATGGGGACCTCGACCTGCGACATCGTCGTGTGCCCGGCCGAAAAACTCGGCGGCGCCGTCCGCGGCATCTGCGGACAGGTCGACGGCTCGGTGCTGCCGGGCTGCGTCGGCATGGAGGCCGGGCAATCCGCTTTCGGCGACGTATACGCGTGGTTCCGCGACCTGCTGATGTGGCCGGTCCGGGAACTGCTGCCCGGGCGGGACGATTTGAGCGAAGAGATCATTCCCCGCCTGGGCGAACGGGCCGCGCTGGTCGATCCCCGGGAATCGTCCGTGCTGGCCCTCGACTGGCTGAACGGCCGCCGCACCCCCGATGCGAATCCGCTCCTGACCGGAGCGCTGACCGGGCTAACGCTCGGCACTTCGGCCCCGATGATTTTCCGGGCGCTGGTCGAGGCGACGGCCTACG
>ERZ772805.1909-NODE-1909-length-14821-cov-4.171204_pt1 | contig 14821 bp, 9 predicted proteins | sample MGYA00511344_ERZ772805 | MGnify/ENA primary metagenome ERZ772805 (study PRJEB29015, sample SAMEA2737730) | human gut metagenome | biome: human gut; feature: human-associated habitat; material: faeces | place: China | collected 2012 ...
GCCCGCGTACTGGCGGCCGTACGTGTTGACGTAGCCGTAGTTGAAGTTCACGTACCAACTGCTGGAAGCGTCATATTCAGTACTAGACCAATACCAATCATTTGTAAATATATTTTGATTACCAAACATAGAAGTTATGAGCTCATTGATTTCGGTTTTATACTTGGCCATAAGCATAAGTTCACCCAATGCGGGCAGGTTCCACACGGTTGTATCTTCAATTCCGTCAGATTCAAGCGTACAGGCTTTATAGGCTCTGGCAGCTTCGGCGGCAGGGGCGCCGACAGTTCCCTGGGTGTCCTTGACGCCTGCAAGGGTTTCTATTATAACATCGGTATTTTCCTTGCCGTCGAAGGTATCATAGAGTCCTTGGTTACCATTGCCGTAGTTTTTCAGACCGCGTAGGTCGGTACCGTAGCCGCCCCATTTGAACGTTTTGTTGCCGCCTACGTCAACGCAGTCGCTTTTGGCGATAATGAACTGGTGGCATTCGGCGCGAAGTCGGATGCCGATACGGATATACTTGGAGCGATTATTCGCGCTCATGGAGTTCCATTCGGAAGCCGTGAAAAAGACTTGTTCACCGTCTTCAATCCGGAGCGTAGCCAAAGAAAGGTCAAGAAGCGTACCTGACCATTGCATATATTTGGCGATGTCGCTTGCGGGGGTGTTTTCATTCACGGTTGTAAAACCTATTGATTTTAAGGCTTCTATCTGGTCTTGTTTATTCAAGCGCAGAAGCATGGCGCTGGCGATATTTTTATCCATTTTATTGTATAATATTAAGTTAATACTATTCGGAAGCAACAGCTCTCACATGAAGAAGGGCTGAATTTTTGTTTTGATTCGTAATACGCCCGGTATTCAGTTCGAACGCCCAGGCGGAGTTAGTATCCCAAATTGTTGATGACCAGTAGTATTTATCAGTCATCAGCATACTGTCACTACTCCAAAAGGTACGCATCATCTCATTGATTTTATCGCGGTAGCGGTACATCAGAAGCATTTGGCCGGATGAAGGAAGGAACCAGTTGGATTCATCCTCGATACCGTCACTTTCCAAAGTGTAGGCACGGTATGCACGGGCGGCTTCGGCAGCCGGCGCACCGATTACACCGCTATTGTTTTGGTCTTTCAGGCCGGTGATAATCAGGTCGGTATCTTCCTCACCCGTGAAGCAGCCGTACATGGCACCCAGTCCTTTTTGGTTCAGGCCGTCTATGGCTTTACCCTGACCGCCCCAATAGAAGGTAGTAGTCATATCGGCATTATAGCACTCCTGGGCGGCGATTACGAAGGAGTGTCCATGGGCACGGATACGAAGCCCGCGTTTGATATACAGTTGCTTATTAGCGAGCGTAAGGGAGTTCCATTCGGCAGCAGTAAAGTATGCCTTGGAGTTATCCGAAATACGGTTACAGGCAAGATGCAGATCAAGCAGGCCGGCGGCCCACTTGATACGTTGTCCAAATTCAGATGCGCGGGAATTCTCGGTGATATCCGAGAATCCCACGGCGTTCAGTGCTGCCACTTGTGCCTGTTTGTTCAAGCGAAGCAGCGTTGCGCTTTGTTCATTCGTCATAGTTACTTGTTGATTAAATCATTAATATCCATATTGTCTTCAGCGAAGCGTTCGAGATATTCCTCGTAGGTTTCGCCGTTATAATATTCAAGGACTTCATTGATGTTGTCCAGTGTTACGTTCTCGTAGTACGGTTCACCGCCGTAGGATTCGTTATTGAACCAGTTTATCAGGTCGATATAGGCATCGATGACGGTAAGGATGACAAGGCCGTCGATGCCGGATTCAAGGGATTCGATTTCATCCGTTTCACGGATAACTGTCAGTTCATACGTGCCGTTGACTACCGGTTTATCCTGTCTGTTACCGTCCTCATCCATACCGGCGACTCCATATTCGAGAATGGCAAGAAGCTCGGAGCCGTCAGCCTTCAGGGTCATGTTCGAGATACGGAGCATGGAAAGTTTACGGGATGCCGCTTGTGAAGCGAGGACGTCACGGAGCATCTGAATGGCGTCAAGTTGAGGCGACGTTTCAAGACGCAGGCGTTGGACGTTCGGCATGGATTCTATTTGCAGGCCGGACGGGGCGGAAAGACCGGTATAGGTCAGTTCAGGAAGACCGACAAAACGGAGGCTTGTCATTGTTGGTGGAAGAGAGATGTCATTAATCGGAGAAGTCTCTGCAAGAGTGATGTTCTCCAGTTTGCTACCGGACGCATTGATATGGGCGATACGTGGGCATTTGTCGGTAACGAGCGTAGCGATTTGTGTGTTCCGGATATCGAGTGATACGAGGAAGGGCATTTCGCCGCAGTTCAGCGAGGTAAGCGGTGCGTAAGAACCGATGGATTGTTCTGTATGGGTGTCAGAGCCCAAGATAAGGGTTTCCACAAGTTGCATGGCGGAGAAGCTCACCGTACTTGACAGGGAGATTTCAGACAGGTCGAGCAGCTTCATGCGGTCAGCCTGATAGATATACAGCAAGGCGCCTTCCTCATGTGAGAAGTTGGTGAATACATATTCTTCGCCCGCTTCAAGGAAGCAGCTTTCGGAAAGGTTGCCGCTAGCGTCATTGCCGACACCGAAGTAACCGTTTTTAGCAGCGACAATCCGGATGGTGGCGTTTGATTTGGAAGATACGCGCCCGGAAATTACACCGCTGAAGAAATCACCGGTTTGGAAATAGCCGTCACGAATACGCCAACGTCTTTCGATGAAAGACGGAAGGGCGGTAAGTCCAAGACCTTGCAGGGCATAGAAGTAAATAGCATCAGAGGTGGCGGTATAGGAGATGTATTTCCGTTCACCGTCGTAAGAACTAACCAGTTTCTGCCATTTTTTGAGCCGTTTGTCAATGAAGAAATGCGTAGCTCCTTCGGGTGAGAACGGGTGCAGGGTGACGCCGTCAATGGTCGCCTGAACGTTACGCATGGCGGCGGCAACGGTACGCAGGGAGAGTTCCGTACCGGATGAGTCAGTCCACACTACTTGCTGGAGATAGATGTTATTAAACAGGACGGAGCCGTAGCCGGCATAAGGGTTAGTGAATGTTTCATCGCTCGTCCGGTTGGGGTCCACCTCGGCGTCAACCGTGCAACCACCGTCGTTGTCCTTGCTATTGAGCGTATCGCAGTCATAGATTTTATTCAGGTACATGCGCATGGCATCCTCGGAGCTGTACACACCGTCTGTTACGGAAGCATACTCTTCCAGGAACCACATCGGCTGCATATTCTTGGCGCGTTGGTCAGTGGCGGCAAGGTAGTCGGTGAAGATGTCATAACTCAAGACACTTTCTGGGCAGGCGAATTTATACAGGTTTTCCTTCCATGTTCTTTGCCAGTTCCCGCCTTTGGAGTAATCGCAGGAATCACAGAAGCGCAACCACCGGTAGAGGTTATAGGGCACTTTCTTACCCAAAGCGTAATCAATGGCGAGCTGGTCATCATCGACAAGCGATTCAAAGTAGTAAGTCCATGCCGGGAAGGTATCAGCAGAGATAGTTCCGTTATCCACGAGTTTTTGAACCCATGAGGACTTGTCCGTTTTCATGGCCATCATATCCTGAACAGAACCGACGCCCTGAAACCAGTCCATACCTTGGTAGTTAAGAAGTTCGAAACCTTCAACCGGATTCAGGACGTCACCGGTGACATTCCATTTGCCGTTTTCATACTTCATGGAACCGGACTGCTTTTTCCATGAGCTGTCCTGATACCTCATTATCCGGTACGAACTACCGCAATACAGGGAAAGCAGGTACACGCTGTCCGTATCGAGTCCGTCAGTCTGTTTGAAGCGTATCTCAATTGCGTCTAAAGTTTCGTCAGGAGTACCGAAGAACTCTATGAAGTCACCATAATTCAGGCAACCTTTGTTATAGCCGGGGGTATCTTTGAAGCCGAGGGCGAACTGTTCCCCTTTGTCTTCTTTCCAGTTGCCTTTGGCATGGAAATAGACGTTTTGCAGGCTGTCATCCTTACACCGATAGGTGGCTACCGGGTGATTGGCGGTAGAGTGGTTCATCTGCAAGTCTTCGATATGCAAGTCACCGCTGTCAAATGTTCCGTCAAATGCACGTTGGACAGGTGTCATATAGTTACCACCTAAGGCACGGTATGTAACGTTCATCATTTCACAGGCGCCGCAGTCGTTCGCATTGCCGGAATCGGAGTAATCGACTTTTACGGTAATGACATCGACCGGGATTGTATTATCACCGACCTGTACTTTGTTGATGGCAGCCAAGGCTATTGCACGGCGTCCTTCCTCCGTCGTATCGTCTGGATTAAGTAGTATGATTCGAGTGTCCTTGTTTTTGCCTTTGCTCTTGGCGAGGTAGTAGCGTTTATTCTTTACCGGGCGTTTGGCAGAGGTGGTTCCCTGGTTGCGGGTTTGGACACTCACGGCCTTGAAGTTACGCCACGGGCGTTCGGGGTCAAAGTAATAGAGCGTGATGTATATCTTCGTACTGGTGGAAGTGGTGCCGTCCAGTGCTTCTATATCGGAGCCTTCATAGGGGCATTCGACAATGTAAGGCATACCGCGTGAATAGATTTCGGCAGCCGACGGGCGGCTTTGGGTACTACCCTCGGCTGTCTGGCTTTTAAGGATGTCCTCAAAGGCGTATTCCTTCACCATTACCTCTGTATCGGTCAGACGGACAAGGTAGTTCTTGAACGCCTGTGCCCATTCCATATAGGAGTTCCAGGCCATCATGTAATAAAGATACAAATCACCCAGTTTGCCGTCCATCGTTATATACTTGGTCTGAATCAGGGAGCCGCCGCCCGGAACATAACCAAGGCAGGCGACTTCCTCACCGTTGAGGAAGATTTTCATCATGGAATACCGTGTGCCGTCACGTTCAACGTAGTTGCTTGCAGGTTCAACAACCACGGCTACGGTTATCTTTTCACCCTGTCGATAGGCGCGTTCTTCACGACGGGAAACGCCATTGTTACAGAAGATGCCGACCACCCGGCCAGTGATATAGAAGCCGGCACCGGACGTTTCGTCATAGCAGCTAAGGAGCAGGGCATCATCATCGGTCACGTTCTTGGAAGCGAAAGCGAACTGGATGGCGGCACCGTTGGATTCGATGGACGAGCCGGCAAACGGGGCATGGTTTAATGACACGCCCACATTCTCGGCTACGCGAAGGCAGTTCTCACCCAAGAATGTGCCAAAACCGTTGGTAGTCCAGTTGGCACCGTCCACTTTCATTTCATAATTACCGCTGACAATGCTATGGTCAGTTTCCTGATTGGTACGGGATGAGAAGTCAAAGTTATAGATGGCGCCTTCTTTTATGGCGGCGTCAATGGCGGAACCGCTAACTGTCACCCGGACAGGTTCGCTAGTCACGTCCTTGCATACGGCAGTATAGTTGACCGTATCGGTGCCGTCAGCCTTGTAGCCCTGCAGTTGTTGTTTGACCTGATAGGTTTTGTTACGACTGGCAGCAATTTGTGTTACCTGCACGTTATTGGCTTTCACGCTGACGGGTGAAGTCATTTCCAACGGGTCATAACAGGCAACATCAAGTTCTACGGTTTCGTACAGTCGGACTACTCCACCGTTTTTATCATCGTATCTCAAGGCGACAAGAGGTGTGGAACTATTCGGGTCAATTACCATGACAGCCGTGTAGATGACATTTCCTTTCACTCCGGATGCGACATCCGTTCCTTGGATGCGCAAGGGATAGGTACCGTGTTCTAGGCCGAGGGAAGCAGGGCGGATTACAACGGAGTGCGAGTAGTTGTCATTTACAACGGTGGTAGACAGGGATTGCCATTCACCATTAATCTTGATGTCAACCTGGGCACTGATACCTTTATCAGAGGTGTTGTTTCCGAACTTATAGAGTGGAAGGCTGAAACTTTCAGTTGTCGGAGTAAGCAGAGTTTCAGGGGTATAGTTGAGCACCTGCACACAGGTACAGGTAATATCAACAGCTGTTACATTGACATTCTTGGAACCGGTGTTGCCGCTTTCGTCAGTGGCTATCAGCTTGAATTTCCGAGTACCGGCAGCCGTAAAGTATGTGGTGAAGTCCAGTTCAAAGGAGAAGTCCTTCATGTCACCGGAAGATGCTTTGTTGACGGTTTCAGTCCAGACGGTAAGCCCGCTTTCACGGTCTACGAGTTCCAGTTTCTCAATCAGGTTGTCAGAGGATTCGACACCGTTCGAGGTCACGGAACGAATGGCGGCAAAGGTTCGTAGCGTGGAGCCGTAAGAGCCATAGACAGGTGTCGACTGGAAAGCAATGGCAACAATGGTACCACCAGTTTGACCGCCGCCACCCGTGCCGATAGCGAACTGCACTTCATCGCCAAGGGTTTCACCGGCAGCGTTCTTCATCTGAAGTTTTACAATGCCTTCTGTTTCCACGTTTACGTCGAGGTTAGCCGGAACATAGGCATAGGCGCCACCAGTTGAAAAGGCGTCCTTTCCCCCTTCCGCCGGTTCATCGGAAGTTTCAAAAACGGAACCGCCACCACCATTCCCGAAGGGTTTCCAAAGAGAAGGGGTCGCAAAATCGGACACAGCACCCTGGAACTGCCGGGTTTCCATTTCATACTCGCCTGTTTTGTAAGTAATGATGAGACCCGTTCGCTCATATTTGACGCCAGATTCCTGTTGATAGGAGACAATGGCGGCAATAGCGGTTTCAAGGGTATAGTAGCCGTCTTTCAATGGGCGGATCTCATCAACAATGACGATGGGGTGTGTTACATCGTCGGCGGGCGTGCCGCTCTTCATATCCTCAAGGGCTTGCTTATCCTCGGCGGACAAAAGGCCGGCTTGTTCAAGGGTAGCAGAAGGCAGACGGAAGCTGTCATCCGTTTCTTTACCGGTTGTTTTGGACACTTTCTTAAAATACACATCGAGATAGGAAGCGTCAGACAGGACGGAGAAAGAACCCGGTTTGATTATATCGGAAGGGATATTTTTCATTGTATCTTCCAAAGACTTTCCACGGTTGCCGGGGAAAGCTTCTTCTTCACCTTCCCCAAGAGACAACGGTTCAGGCAGACATTCAGAAGGAACTTTACTTTCTTCGTTCAAAGGAGCGATACCGTTCGCTTTTCCTATCCTTTCCTCAAAGTCATTTATTACAGAAGTCCATTTGCCCCATGCAACACTCTCATTGGAAACAATACCTATTCGTGAGATTGTACAAACTGTACCTAAATATACACCTTCGGCATTGTCTGACATGGTAGCCAGTTGTATACACGAAGTGAATGATTGACAAACCTTATCAAGCTCCAACCGTTCAATTTGTATATTTACAGGAATCTTAGACGAATCAACAGACAAAATACACCGATAATTCCCAATAGAAGAATCCCCGGAATACATTGTTTTTAATTTATCTTTAAAGCTACCAATAGTAGTAAAAGAGCCAATACTTTTAAATGGGTCAGTCAAAGGATTGGATTTATCAGACACTCCTGTTATACGTTTCAATAACTCGGCGTCTCCATCCGATAAATCTTTTGCAATCTTATTGACATTCTCCACTAATGCATCAAAATCACCATTCACCATTTTAGCAATGGTACTTGAAAGTAAATCAATAGATATTTTCCGACCGCCACTAACTTCAACGTACATATCTTTGGATAGCTCTGTTGTATCAGTCAGTTGCTCTATTGTAAGACTGTTTGTCTTCAACGCTTGTAACACAAGGCTAATAATCTGTTGTTTTTCTGTTTCTGTCATAATTCTCTTTTTTAATCATTTTCATATACCCATACAAGCTCAATGGTCATACCAAGATTATCTATGTCGCAATCATAGACATTATCAAGATAAAGTTGGAACTCCTTCAGAGCACCAATATCTCCACCGTTAATACCTTTCAAGACACATACACCATCCCTACTGATTACACTCCCTTCAATGAGGTTAGTATACGAATCTCCTTTATATAGTACAGCACGCAAATTTATCGAACCGTTGTCCAAATCGTTCTTTAGTCTATCCAGTCCATTAACTGTAAGTTTACCGTAACCTCTTCTACCAATATACTTGTTATCTATGTCAGTCGTCTTGATTGCAATCAAATCCCAATATGAATTTTCATCAACACCTAGGTGATGAATACTGTTGACAGTAACCATAGTATCACTATTAATAGAAACTCCAGTATTAGGAATAGCCTTAGTCATATTGATATATGCTCCGACCTCTGCAACCTCACTTTCTGAACCATACTTGATACTACGCATTCCTTCATCATCTGCTATCCTATAAGCACCGCTTTGTACACACCTCATAGCAAGCTGGTTATTCCATTCCAAAACTGGATTCATCGTTCTTACCTTCTGTAACATTTGATTGAACACAAAACTCTTCAATCCCTCTATTTGCTGGTTAAGTTCCGGAACATTACTTTCCTTTCTGGTATATCGGACACCATCAAAGTAGACGTAATTACAGCATAAGACACGATTCAATAATTCAGCAAACCACACAGGGCATCCCATCCCATTTCCAAGCGTGAATAATACTGTTGTATATTCGTGGCTGAATAGCTCAACAATATCCTCATCAGAGGTCACGAACTGCTCATTATCCACACCGAACGTCCATCCGTTATCTTTGAAACCACCAGGAACGCGAAAATCAAAAAAGTATTGCATCCCATCTATCCACCAGACAGCATCAAGACGCTGCTTATTATCTTTCATTGAATACTGAATAAGGCTGGTTTCTGATAACTCACATTCATCGTCCGTAACTTTAAAAATCTCACTCGTATTCCCATTAACTGTTACAGTATAGTATCCACATGGAAGCAATGAAATGTTATAGAAATAAAGAATCTTATCATCATTCATCTTCCATGAGCTTAATGATACAGGTGTAGATATATTACTTAAAAGATTATTAATGTAAACTATAGGCTCCTGCTCTTTGGCTGTCAAAATCAATTCAACAAAAATCCTGTCTGTACGTGCGAATAATTGCACATATTTACTCTTCGCTCCAAATTTATCGGTAGACGGAGAAAAAAACAGTGGGGTAAACGGGCTTATAATCATATTTCTAGGCTTTTGTTATTGAACGGACAAATAAATCATACTTCACTCCCTCGTTTCTCTCAATTGTACTACTCACCTCTTTGATGTAGCCCTCGTAAACTAGATCATCTTTTAAGATTTTAATCGTTTCATCATCTGTTGGTGGAATATCTTCATTATAAGTTGTGAATGAAACATCTCCACAAGTTATAATACCACTTTCAACGTTAAAATCATCTTTCATTCCTATACCATTGACAACAACATCACTATTACCGTCAGAAGAAGAATAAGATAGTTTTTTAGTGAACATACCAATATAGCCGGCATTTGCTTGCAATATGCCTCCTTGCCAATACATGGTATTAAACATCGTTTCAGGATCAAGTACACCACTTATTTCCCAACCGCTCCTTATAAGCCTATACTCTTTATATGTTTGTACTCCGCCATTATCATGTAATGTAGTACTGGCACAAACAAAAAACACATCATTGTCACTTTCACTATCCGTTGTATCTTGGCCTCTCTTTTGCGATAAGAATTCAATTCCATAAACATCAGCACGGTAAGGGCTAATCAACTCTAATACATTATCAGTTATATCAATGCCAGTAGTATATTCAGTAGTAAATCGGAATTCGTCACGACCATTCATACTTTCATAGTCCTGTTTATCATATCCTACCCTAACCAAAGAATATATTCTTGATGAATCAACCTTATACTCAAAACTAGAAAAGCTGCTATTTAAATCCTTTACATTGTTATCACTAAACAATTTGTCCCGGTGTTTAAAAAAAACAGTGACACCATTGATCACAGGCACAAAGCCAAAAACTGTTTCCATCCAGTTTTTAAACTTTGTATAAGAAGTATATAGCTTAGCTTGGGGGATTCCACGAATACTTTCAGCAGCTAATATCACGCAATTATCTAACCTTTCATCAACACCTGAAGCTATTTCACCATAGATACCTTCATTTCCACCATTCATGCTTTTAAGCAATCGGTTTAACACATCAATAGGTCTTATTGCATCCACATAGATAGGGTTAGCTCGAGAAGTAAAGCGTGTCTCAAATTTGAAATTACGAAAATAAATATTGCCAGTAGAAGCATTAACTCTGTTAAATGTTACCTTCAAATCAAAAAATAAAGCCTGCCCTTTAGTCAGATGAATCTTGATGGATTCATTCAGATTACTTGGAGTAACATCCCCCTTATTATACCCCCATCTTTTCAACTCGACTAAACGACCATCTTCGTAACGCCCACCTAGAACAATTTCAGCTTTAGTTGTATACGCATCACTATAACTGATATAGTATTCAAAACTAAAATTCAATACTATATCAATGTCGGACAAGGCTTTAACAAATACATTTGGATCATCTTTCGATTCCTGTGGTGCATCATAAAACTCAAGAGGTGAATCCCGTGACGGAAGTTCACCACCTGAAATATATAAGGGAAGCGAATATGTTATAGCTTCTACATATATTCCTTTGTCAATTACAATATATTGCAAAGAAGCATCATTTTCTACAGTATTACCACCTAATGTATGCGGTTGACTATAATTCATACTTACAGAATCATAATAAAGCTGATATACATCTTTTATCTCATCTACCGAATATTCGTACTGCGTTCCTTTGTTAGCCTTTATGATATTAGCGACACTATCATCTATCGAATTAATAGAAACAGTATTTCCATCATAGGTCAATGAACCGAAATCCAGTCGGCAACTGAAGAATTCTTCATAAGTATGAGAATTAGTTATAGTATAAACAGTGATACTAGCATTAGAAGCCAGGTATTTGCTCAAATACTCCTCCAATATGAGATCATAGGCTTCTCCCACAAACTGGAATTTTGAAGTAAAGGTTCTAGTTATTCCTTCAAGTCCGGAGCGTTTACGGGAAAACTTTATTTCATCCCAATTCTGAATACAAGATTTGGGAATATCATAAGAAATACTATCAACGGTAAGTACATATTTACAAAGCATTTTAACTCCTTTTGAACGTTCACGAGCAAATATATAGAAAAAGCCAACCGGTTTCCCGATTGGCTAAATTCTTGAAAATCATGCTTTGTCTAAAACTAATATAATCTGCTAATTATAAGCTATATACAAATTATTTTATTAAATATAGATTTTCTTCTCCCTGTGAAATATCACACGTGTTATCTGTTAGATAATAAAATGAATCTCTTGTTTCAACAAAGACATTTCGCATCAGTCTTTCAAATTCTTTAAAATTGGAAGATTCTTTAGGATAATAAATATTTTTAAACAAATGGGCTTCATCTAACAATTCATAATACAAAATACCCTTTAGTGCCTTTTCCTCTGTTTTACGTTTATCACCAAGGAGAAGATATAAAACAACAAACAATTCTTTATCTCCCATTTGAGCTTGTATAATATCATAATACTTCTTCTTTTTTTATTTGAGGTCAAAACCTCACTCAAATAAATATATTTATACAACTGATATAAATGTCGATAATATCTCATTAAATGTCGACTTTTGCCATTATCTAAATCCCTCTCAAATTCTACTGGCATTAAATCATTTGAATTTGAAATAAAGATAGAAACAACCTCATCATAATATTTTTCAATATCCGCCTTGCACTCATTATATATAGAATTATGCATCTCAAGCCATTGAAAAAAAGAAGATTCAAACTGTAATATAGATGATAATTCCTGTTGACTTCTATAAGTCATAAAAATAAAAATTATAGAAATTAATGATAGGCTAAAGCCACAAAATGTAGCAAATCCAGCCCAGTCATCTATATCAGTAGAAATCGGTCCGTTAAAATATCTAGAATAGAACACCAGACAGGACACAACAATACCAGTACTCAAACAAAACGAGACCATTATTGGATTTCGTTTTAAGTATTCTAAAAAACTTATTCTTCTTTTCATAGCATATTCTTTTTAGCAAAAATATAAAATTTCACAATAATAGATGTATATCAGTCATTAAAATCGGCTATATAATTCATGCCATATCATTTTTCGTCCGGAAGAAATACGACTTCTTACAGTTCCGACAGGAATATTCAGGATTTCACTTATCTCATCATATGAATACCCACTAGCATAATACATCACACTATCAATACAACGGGATTTTTTAGCACACCGTTGTATTGTGGAAACCAAATCATCAAACAGTATTGAATGAGCTGTACAGTTAGAAATGGCACTTCCGTCTACCATATCAAGCCCTGTAAAATGTATAAGGGAATTTCTATTGTATCTTATTATATAAGTATTCCTCATTATAATAAGGCACCACGGTTGAAGTGGTTTAGAACAATCAAATTTATCACGATTCACAAGTAGCTTATAAACTGTATCACCGGCTAAGTCTTCAGCATCTTGCATGGAACAGCAGAATTTTCTTGCCACCTTTAATATCCAAGGATATATTTCTGATAATTCCTTTTCAAAGTCCATTGTCAGCCCTCCTTATTAGGTGTATCTTCGGTTCGCCATTAATGCACCTTTCCACATATTTCCGGTGCATGATACTTTGTTCGTGCATTTCCTTAGCAGAACGCTCGATTGAACTAATAAGAGTGCCTACATCGGGGGGCAATAAGGCAATCATTTTTTTTACCTCGGACACTTCTGCTGTTATCCGATTACACTTCGTCTCTAATGTACGTAATTCTGACAATAAAACATTGTATAAATGCCTATTTATACAATGGATGCTGTTTTTTCTATTCATAAAAAAGTCGTTTGTGATTCTAAAGGAGATGTACAAACGACTGTATGAAATAATTCGCTTTAATTAAAAATTAATCGAATTACAGCATATATGTAAATACCAATATTATCATGTGCTTCTTTTTCTGAACGATATTTCAACATCGGCTTGATGAACAATATTTGCGTAGACAGCAGCATTAATTACACGGGAATCTATACTCATTTTAAAGAATGTCATTAGAAAAGCAATCTCGGCATCGAAAGAAGAACGAATTTGTTCAGGAGTAGCCTTACTTCCTTTATGTTCCTCACTGCGTCTCTCCTCATTCCGTTTTTGCTCAAAAATTGCAGAATGAAACAAATAGTCAATCTTCGATGTTACCTGTTCATCACTCATATTCCGAGAATCTACATTTAGTTGTTCCAATACCTGACGAACATCATCATAAAAGCCAAGAGAAACAAGAGCCTGACAAATACGAAGACTCAATAGTTTGGCACGTTCTTTCAGCATATCCTCTTTGTCCATTACCATAGCCTTCATATTTGAAGGATTAACAATACTTCTGTATTCGACAAGTAATTTAGACGCTATTTCTTTAAGCGTGCTTTCTGACATAGATTTGCAGTCCGAAAGCAAACAAGCATAGTTTCCGCAAGAAAGCTCAATGAAATCATTCAATGTTATCTGATTTAATCTTTCAATCATGACTATTTCAGTTTAGATAACTTATACAGTTCAAATTCACGGTTAGAAGCATCCTGACGCTGCATTTTAAGACTCTTCATCAAAAGGAAATTTGTTCTATCAACCCTTTTTTCTAACCGGGAATAATCATTGAAAACAATGGTGTTACCGGAAGAGGATGCTAAATATGTCGGTGAAAATGTAGGAAAGTCCCAATCCGGCATATCAAAATTAGAGATATCTACCTTATCAACATCAGGAAAGACTTGCGCACCTTTAGGAATATCAACTAAAGTTGGAGTATCAGGAGTAATCCATGCTTTTCCGGAATACATGATAACTTCATGTTTACCGGCATCACCAACCAAAGCAGCACCGCCGGGATGCCTATCATTACCTTTAGTACCTTCTGCATAAGAAGGAATAGGAGTGGCAAGAATTGTTGCTACTTGCATAGCCCCCATCGCCCCGATAACAGCAGCCATTACAGCACCGGCAATCGGACCTAACTGGAAAGCTTCCATAATACCACGAGCTGTTGCAATTCCAGTTTCTGCAACTTGTACTCCCTTATGCCAAACAGCTTGTTTATGGGCAATCTCTTGCTTTTGTTTTTCCAACTCCTTATTCTTGGCTTCTGTCTGATCCTTTGCTGCCCGTTTACGCGCTTCTGCTTCCTCTTCGGATATAGCTCCAGACTCTGCCAGATTCTCAATTCGTTCAATATCCTCATCATACTTTTCCTCATTAGCTTCCCGCTCTTCTTCTATTTTCTGAATCTGACCATCATAAATAGAAGAGACTAAGTTTCCAATAGCTCCCACAGCTTGAGATGCAGTTTGAAGCCATTTTTTCAAGTTCTTCTGACGTTCTTTCTGTGCTTTCTCATCCGCTTTAGTAACTTTATTGATAGCATCTATTTCTATTTCTGCTTCTTTTTGGGCAAGGTCCGCTTTCAATTTTGCAAGTTTCTCCTCAAGTTTCTCCCTTTTGTCCGTACTCAAGTTGGCAGTAGCAAGTTCGGATTCCAAAGCGTCAATGGCAGCTTCCGAGGTTTTACGTACATAATCTAATTTTAACTGATACTCAAGTTCTGCATACTCTTGCTGGGTTATTTCCTTAGAAGCTAACTGTTTTTTAAGAGCAAGCGTATCCATAACATATGCAGCATCCCGGATTTCCTGCTCATGCGCTGCATTCTCTGCTATTAATTGCACCTGATCGGATGCATGTCTTTCGTAAAGTTCTTGTTTCTTTTTTGCATATTTGTCGTCAATGAGAAAAACACTCCGTTTTCGGCAGCCTGGATGCCCAAAACTTCAT
>ERZ772805.1920-NODE-1920-length-14761-cov-2.218414_pt1 | contig 14761 bp, 8 predicted proteins | sample MGYA00511344_ERZ772805 | MGnify/ENA primary metagenome ERZ772805 (study PRJEB29015, sample SAMEA2737730) | human gut metagenome | biome: human gut; feature: human-associated habitat; material: faeces | place: China | collected 2012 ...
CTAACCGCTGATATATTCAGGGAAACCGCCGTAAAATGGCGGGTAAAATTCAACGTCTCCCGTAACTGGAATAGATTTGAAAAAAGTAATAATGGTCGAGACTTTTTGGGAAATGTGATCGGGAAATCCCTATACAACATCAAGGCCTACAAAACCATGGGTTACTACAATTCCATAGACGAAGTTCCTTACTACGTGCAATCTCACGGACTCCCCATACCGCTTCGTACGAAAGAGGAAAATGCTGTATTTTTTGCAGGCACAAGAAAAATCGCTGACTTGAATAATGATGGACGAATTAATTCCAGTGATCAATACTATGCAGCCAGTCCCCTTCCCTTGGCTCACGGTGGATTTATCAATGAAATTAAATGGAAACAATTCGACTTGAATATATTTTTCACTTATTCTTTAGGAAGACATATTTTGAAGATTTATGACGATATCGCCATTAAACCTAATATAACCGGAGATCCGATCACGCTTGATATTCGCAAAGCAAGCACATGGACCGGCCCAGACAGTCAAAACTCGGACTATCCTCGTGCCATCTTTTACAAAAATCTTGGAGAACAATACACGGGCCGATATGATTGTGACATCGAAAAAATAAATATGATTCGCTTAAAACAACTTACTTTGGGGTATAACTTGCATGAAAGAATCGCCCAAAAACTAGGACTTTCCGGAGCTCGTTTATTTATCACAGGAGAGAATTTATTTATGTTGACAAACTATTCAGGCCTTGATCCAGAAATCGTGAATCTCACATCAGGACTCGACTATTTGTCCGGGTATCCTCTTCCCCGGAAACTCACCATTGGTCTAACCGTTAATTTTTAATGACTATGAAGAAGATATTCATTTTTATCTTATTTTTTCCCCTGTTCTCATGTAATGACTGGATTGACGTGAATTCGGAAGAATCCGTTACTTTCAGGAATTATTTTAATAGCGAACAAGACGTGGAAGACATTTTCACGACCATATTGGGATGCGAGAAAGCAGTAATTGCTCCTACAATGATGGGATTTTTTGACTGGAGCGCACTCCATTGTAGTAATGCAGGAACATTCGGAGAAGCATATCGCAAATTAGAACCCGCTGCTATTTGGGATATGGATAAACGCACAAGTTGGAATACTCATTACAAGGCCATCTACCTAACTAATTTCCTACATGAAAATCAATTCCGTTTCAAGAATATTTCACAAGAACGTATCGATTTTTGGTTAGCACAGGCAGATTTCGTAAAAGCATTAATGTACTTCCGTCTGGCACAAGACTGGGGAGAAGCAGTGGTTGCACCCAGTACGGAAGATGCCTCACAACAAGCTAAAAGTCCGATCAACACGATTCTTACCGAAGCGATTCAGGCTGCAGAAGCCGCACTGATCCTACCTACTTTTGACAAATTGACGAATGCACAGGGAAACAACATCAATAGCAGGCAATACGCTAGTTTGGGAACCGTACATACCTTACTCGCAAACATCTACGCATGGATGGGGGGACTTTATGACAAAGAGGAATATTGGAAAAAAGCAGAAGCGTCAGCCTCCCTCGTGATTGAAGGGAAAGTCGGTTTCTATGATCTCGTGAGTATGAAAGACCTCGTGGAAAAAACATTTGGAAAATCCCGAGACCTGACAGAAGTAATTTTTAGTATCGAGAAAAACGAGCAGGATGACAACTGGTATGCCACGAGTAGTCTTGAAATGTACTACCCGGGATTCGCTTTGATTAATTACCCGTATAGCGAAACCGATCCCCGTAAAGTAGATAAAGATGACATCCCTCGCATTTTGCTAGATTCAGTGTATGCTTTATATCCTGATAAAACAGATTTGCGACGTAAAGAGTATTGGTGGAATCTCGGACAGGCAATTACGATTGAAGGAGCCTCTGCTCCTTACACCCCCAACCATGCCTTCATTAATAAATGGCGAGATAAAGTTTACTCGGTGAACCCAGAAATAACAGAAGGTTCTAAATCAAAACTAATCGCCATGGAAGGGAATTGTATATACTGGCGTCTGGCAGATCTTATTCTTCTACGGGCAGAATGCCGTGCTCATTTGGGAATGCCAGAAGCTGCGTCTGACTTGAACCGGATTAGAGAACGTGCCGGTTTGGACACCTACAGAGGTTTCACAGATAAAAAGAATTTACTACGAGAAATTTTCCGAGAACGGGAACGAGAACTTTTCGGAGAAGGACATCGCTACTATGACATCGTGAGAAATAAGTATTTCCGGGATATACTAATAGGAAACTACAAAACCCTGACAGACGACGAGGTGAAAAAAGGAGCACTTTATCTCCCGGTAAGCAGCGACGCATTTTTAAACAATCCATTAATGACTCAGAATATTTACTGGTTATGGCATCAAAATTAACAAACTTATTTTATGGAGCCTTGGTATTGATCATGATCAATATCTGCTCTTGTACCGACTATAATTATATTGACGGGGGAACAGCAAACGGTATTCACAACTGTACCATGTGGGAATATTTCGAAAACCAAACTTATGATTGGGATTCCACAATGATCATGATTGAACACGCCGGATTAAAATCACTCTTTGACGGTAGCGGGGAACACAAACAAATCACATTTTTCGGGATAACAGACCTTTGTATCGTAAGATATCTACTCGATCATAATAAAGCCATGGATGATGCTAAAGAACAAGGAGGAGATATTAAAGATAGCGATTATTGGTATCAAGTGACAGATATTCCTCCAGCAATTTGCGCTGCATTTTTGAACAGATTAGTTATCCCTGAAAGGATTATGTTGAAAGATATACCGGAAGGGAAACGCTTAAAAGATCCCGAAGGATTAACTTATAAAGAAACGGAGGGTAAAGTATTCGCTTCTCTTTTCATGCAAGAAGAACTTTTCACCTGGGTATTCAGTGAAGCTTATGCCGGTATAAGCAAGAAAGGCGAGAAACAATTATGGATTGCACGCCGTCTGTCAACAGCTGATAACTGGAGAATCGCTTCCTCGGACATACAAACTACCAACGGCGTAGTTCAAGCCTTAGGATATGACTTCAAAATGATCAATTTTTAATACAAAGCCATGATAAGAAATACAATATATTTAATTGCCACAAGTATCACTTGGCTGTTGTTAGCTTGTCAGGATATCACAATCGGCTACTTGGAATCAGATGCGGCCAAATACACGATCGACACGCTACACATTGTTGCAAACGCCAAAAGCGAGTTACAAAGGTTGAAAGTCATTGAGATAGATTTTTACTCAGCCACATCAACACTGCAAGATAAAATAGCCGGATTAGAAGAAGAACTGGATGAATTGCAGGATAAATTAGACGGAAGTGATGAATATTGGGATGCCTACGACGAGCTAGGAGGTACTGATATAGAGGAGCAATTTTGGAACGATGAAATTAGTTTCGAAGAATACACACGACTCATTGACCAAATAAACAAAGAACTCGATGATAAGTTCGGAATCACAGCACTCAAAGAGAGTTTGAATGAGGCTAAAACAACATTGGAAAATCTCGCAACGGAAATGGGTATAGGTTCGCTGGAAATTCTAAAAAAACAAATCGCAGAATACCAACAAAAAATAGACTATAAACTCCCGTGGACCTCTGCTAAAATAGAAGGAGTTCAAGGTACACAACCTTTACTTTTCACGGTTATCGGGATAAAAAGTACAAACACGAGTGAAGCCGAAAAGTTTATGAACCATGTCGGTGTACTGGGTGACGGAACGATTTACGTGGAGTTGGACGTGAATGTCATTCCCGGAAATTACACGGTATCATTACAGATAGAGAATGAAGGAAGAACTAAAATACTGAATGATATGTTCACTTTCGTAGTGGATGCACCCATTCAAGAAACACTCACAGAAGAATAACAATAAATTTTACTTTAGGGAGCTGTAAAAATAGCTCCCTTATAAAAAGAACTATGAAAAAGATATTTTACATGATTGTGTTCCTAATGCTAGGAACATTGGGAAACTTATCAGCTCAAATAACCTTATTTAAAGGTACATTTGATGAGGCTCTAAAAAAAGCACAACAAGAGAAAAAGGATTTGTTCGTGGACTTTTTCGCAGAATGGTGTGGACCGTGCAAAATGATGGCAAGCGAAGTATTCACGCAAAAAGAAGTCGGAGAATTTTTCAACAATCGTTTCATATGCGTACAAGTAGACGTGGATACACAAGAAAACAAAGACATCGCAAAAAGATACAACGTAACAGCGTTACCGACTATGGTGTTTATCAGTCGGGTAGGTAAAGAATTGCGCCGAGTACAGGGAAGCGTTCCTGCAGAATCGCTTATTAAAGAGGCAAAAATTGCCACGGGAGAAGAATTGAGTTTCGAGCAATTGTACGAAAAATACAAAAAGAAGAAAAATGACCTCGATGTACAACAACAATTGTTGATCGAAGCCCCCGCATTTATAGCTACACAACAGGGATACAATCAACAGAAATGGGGAACCCGTATTGAAAGTCTTTTCCCAGAATACCTAAAAAACAAAAAAATCGAGAACATGGCAAACGAAGCGGACTTTCTAGTGCTAACGATGTATCACCGTGCGGCTTCAAAAGAAGACCCTATCTTTGATTACCTAGCACAGAACTATCAAAAATTTGCCAAAGAAATCGGGAAAGACAACGTGGCTCGCTACTTGGTTTCTTTGAATAACACATACATTATCCAACTCTGTAAAAAAGGAGACTTAAATTACAAAAAACGGCTGGAACGGGTAAACGGGGATTTAAAAGATGTTTACTCGGAATTTTCTTTCGGGAATCTTTCGGTTCAGAATGCCCTCACGTTACTTGCCGATGCCACGTACAGCCTGCATCGCCATGACGAGAACACCTTCTTCAAGAAAATGGATGCCTATTTTGCCGGGAAAGGCGACAAAACGGAATTGAACGACTATTTCCAACCCTTACAAGACATCGCTGTCGTGTACGAGGGTAAATTGTCGGAAAACGCTTACCGGAGATGCATCAACTGGATCGCCAAAGCCTTGACATTCGATAACGTGGGAGCGTCAAATCGTACCCGCTTGTTGATGATGATGGGGGACTGCTTGAAAAACACAGGCGATAACGCCAAAGCAAAACAATCCTATAACCAAGCATTCCTAGCGAGCGCACAAATCGAGAACAAAATGGAGATGCAACAACTCCAACAAGGTATCCAACAATCGTTACAAGGCTTATGAAAAAAATACTACTCCTTATATGCATTATCGGATTGTTTACCCCGGCAACACTACACGCACAAGATCGTGCAAACGTGTTCCGCCACGGAAAACTAGACAACGGGTTGACTTACTACGTGCGCCACACCTCTATGCAACCGGGGAAAGCAGACTTTTATCTGGTACAAAACGTAGGAGCACTCATGGAAGAGGACAACCAGAACGGGCTTGCCCATTTCCTGGAGCATATGGCTTTCAACGGGAGCGAGAGTTTCAAAGAAGGAATCCCCAATTTTCTGAAACGGCGGGGAGTGACACGCTTTAATGCGCAAACGGGACAGGACGAAACGGTGTACTACATGACGGCAATCCCCACAAACGACACAAAGTTACTGGATTCCTGCCTCCTCGTGATGAAGGACTGGTCGGGTTTCTTATTGCTCAAGCCAGACGAGATTGATAAAGAGCGGGGGGTTATCCGGGAAGAACGCCGGATGCGCCGCAATCTAGGTGCTCGCCTAAAAGAACAATCAGATCCTCTTGTCTTTAATAACAGCAAGTACGCCACTCGTAACGTCATCGGTAGCGAAAAGATCATAAACAACTTTACACCCGAAGAATTACGGGCTTATTACAACGATTTCTACCGCCCGGATTTGCAAGCCGTAATCGTAGTTGGAGACATTGATGCTGCCAAAATAGAAACCGAAATACAACATCTTTTCAATCCCATCCCGAAACGAAAGAACCCCAAACCCCGATTGGTATACGAGATCCCGGACAATAGCGAACCGTTCTACACAAAAGTATTCGACAAGGAAATGACAGAATCTTCTATCACGCTGCTCAAACGGGTACGCCAGACACCGCCTGCCTCGCTAAAAGAGATGATGAAAGAAAATTTGATTAACTTGTTCTACAACCAAATCGTGGAAAAATACCTGCAAAAGTACATCGAAACCCAAGACCCCGCATTCGTACAGACCATGGTCGGATTCAGCGGATTGGTGCGGAATTACGACCGCTGGAATATCCACGTGCAGGCTTACCCGCACAAGGAACGGCAAGCCTTAAAAGATTTGATGGAAGAACTGGAACGCATTCACCGCTATAGAATAAACAATAAGGAAGTAAAGGAGCAAATCACGGCATATCTCTCCAGACTGGACGAGACAGAAAAAAACAAAGACAAGTTCCCGAACGAGGTATACGTGCAAAAGTACCAGAACAATTTCCTAGAAGGAAAACCGATCACAAGCATCGAGGAAGACATCTCCTTGTCACGAGAAATATTACTGAAAATCACAGCAAAAGATATACAAGACTGGATTGCCTCGTGGAATAACAACAGTAAAAACTGGGTATTTATGATGCAGGGCAACGACCCGGATTATGATTTCCCGACAAAAGAGGAAATCGTGAACATCATGCAAGCAGCCAAGGACGTTGAAGCCACCACGGCTACCGAGGAAATCAAAGCGGTTCCCTTGTTGGATTACGAGGTAGAAGGCGGAAAGATCGTGAAAACGAAACCGATCAGGATGCTGAATGCAGAGGAATGGACATTAACGAACGGCTGCAAGGTGTACTACAAGTTCTGCGACCAGAACGGCATCAAGGTAAGCCTGTTGGGCGAAAGTTCCGGCGGGATGTCATTGCTCCCGGCAGAAAATCTACCATCAGCCTCGGCATTATCAACCCTAGCCATGTATTCCGGATTGTACAAACATGACGTGCAAATGATGCAAGAAATACTGAAAGGGTATCACGTGCAGCCCAATATCACGCTTGGGGAAACATTCGAGGGCGTGAGCGGCGTGTGTGATAACAACGAAATGGAAATGCTACTCCAAATCATTTATTTGCTCTTCGAGCATCCTCGGTTCGACCAGAACGATTTTGAAAAGTTTGTGTACTTGAACAGACTACAAGCAGAAAACACACCCCGCACGGTGAATGACACGATAGCGGAACAGATGCAAAAATTGCGGGTAAAAGATTCTCCCCGCCTGTGGAAACAAGATGCCAAATTCTACGATGCCATGAATTACGATAAAATGGTTTCCATCTATCATGATCGTTTTCAAGATGCCTCGGACTTTACCTTTTATCTGGTAGGAAATATCCAACGGGAAGAAGCACAAAAACTGGTGGCGAAATATTTGGGAGCTATCCCGTCCATTCACCGGATCGAGAAAGCCGTGCAACATGATTTGAGGAAAGAAGGTTCCATCACGGAAACCATCACTGCCAATATTCCGGACAACAAGTACATGACGAATATCGAGTTCACGAACACGCTAAAATTAAAACCCGTGGAGGATTTGGCTATGGACGTGATTCGTTTCGTACTCTCGAATCGTTACCAAGATATTATCCGAGAAGACGAGGGCGGTGCCTACGGGGTAAACGTAGCCGCATCTTATACCGCATACCCGAAACACACACAAGCCATTGCCATCAACTTCCAGAGCAACACGGAGCAAGGCGACCGGATGCGTGCCATCATCCACGAGCAGATTGACAAACTTGTAGCCGAAGGCGTAAGCGAGGAAGACGTGGAAGATATGGTGCTAATGATGAAAAAAGGGCGCACCAACATGCTGGCAAATCGAGGAAATGCCCATTGGCAGGAAGCTTTACGATATTATGCAGAGACAGGTAAAGATATCGATTCTCCCGTGATGTTCGAGCAACCGATTGAAAAACTAAACGCTAAAATAGTTCACGAAGTTGCCAAGAAATTCTTTACAACGGCTGAATGTGTCGACATCGTAGTGAGATCCAAATAAGGTGCAATTTTTATTTTCTTCATGGAGGGACTATAAAAGTCCCTCTATTTTCTTTTTCCCGCGAGGGTTAAGCCGGAAACTCATCACAGTTAAATCATCCGATTGCTCTGCCTTTCCGACAAAACGTTTCACGTCCCCAACCACTTTATCCACCATTTGCCGTGGTGCTAATTGAGAATGACTTACCACCAAGTTAAATAACCGATCTATCTTATAAAATTTGGACTGTTCGTTTTGAGCCTCTGACACACCATCCGTGTAAAAAAGCAATTGAGACCCCGGAGCAAAATAACATTCCTGCTCCTCGTACTCATAATCGGACGTAACACCCAAAGGCAAATTATCCGCCGTCTTGAAGAAAGACACGGTTCCATCCGGAGCAATCAATAACGGGTAAGGATGTCCCGCATTACAAAATCTCAGACGATTCGTGTTTAGATTCAATACCCCGGCAAAAAAAGTAATAAACATACTCGTGTTCTCAGTCCGAATTAAACTCTGGTTCATCAAATTCATGATATAATTCAAAGAGGTATCCCGCAGAGCCAAAGATCGCATCTGGCTGATCGTGGTTGCCATAAACAAGGAGGCAGGAACTCCTTTCCCCGAAACGTCCCCAATGGCGAAACCAAACTCATCCTCGTTCAGCATCAAATAATCATACAAATCCCCTCCTACCTGACGAGCCGGATGCAACACGGCATGGATATCAATACATTCAGCTCCAAAGGTGGGAACAAATTCTTTCGGAACCATTCCCAATTGAATATCATGAGCGATACGCAACTCACTCTCGATTTTTTCATTCGCTGTCGTTGTCCGGCGTAACTGGTCTACGTACTCCGTTAATTGTTGCTGCATGAAAAGAAATGATTCATACAATTCCCCTAATTCATCCTTAGACCGGATACGTGGCAACGGCGTGTTAAAATTCCCTTGTGCCACATCCCGGGCTGAAGCAGCAAATATCGTCAATGGTTTTGTGATTCGTCGCACGGCCACAAAACAAATAAAATAAACAAATAACAACAACAGGACAAAACCAACCAGCAGATACATATTAAATTTGCTCAACTTACCAAATACCTGATCGTATGGACAAATCACCGCCATGTACCAATCGGTTGCCACCACAGGCGTGTAATACACATAGGACAGAACTCCCCCATCGTCCACGATGATACTACCGCTTTTCCCGGCAGCCATCTCGTTTACCAGAATAGTAACATTTGTATCCCGAGCCTCTTTTGCCGTTTCAAACATATTTTGGCCAATCATCACCTCTCCTTCCCTGCGCAAGATATAACGTCCCTGCTTGTCAATAACCACGGTATAACTACCCTTGTAAGGCTTAATCGAATCGACCAGATCACGCAACCATCGATTGGTTAAATCCACTGATAAAATACCAATTAGTTCATTCTTTTCCCCATGAACCGGGACCGCATAAGACGTCGTGATTACATCCGGATCACCCGCATCCCGATAGGGCTTACTCCAGTACCGATGTTCCCTCGCACCTTTGTACCAACCTTTTTCAAAATAATTGTAATTTTCACTTCCCACTTGAATAGTCTTCACAGAATCTCCAACCATAAATGAATAAGGTGCAAAGTATTGTCCCTTTTCCGGAAAATAGTAAGGTTCAAAAGCGATTGCGCAACCAAAAATCTCCGGATTATCTTTTACAATCCTCCGAGTGATACCAAACAAAGAATCCGGCTCCTTTACATATTCAACGATCATCCATCCCAAGTTTTCGGGAATTTTTTCCACCTTACTCAATAACGCACTCACACGTAAATTTGCCTGAGCAGCCATACTCTCTATCTTATCCTCGGCCTCTTGCGACAACGTTTCCGTTGAGTAGTGATAAAATACACCCACTAAAACAAAAGAAAGAATTGTAATGAACGAAATCACATACAAACTCAATTTTGCAGGAAAAGATTTTATATAGCGATCAAATATCATATTATCAATTGATGAAAAGTTCCTTATTATACCCCGTTATAATAAGCCACGAATATACAAAAAAACTATAAAACAAGTACAAAAAAATAATTATTCAAGAGTCTTTTCCCAAGTGATTCCGGCTAACAAGCTCCACCAGTACTGATTGGAAAAAATAAATTTGTAAAAGAATTTCCACACACGAATACTTCTCATCTGAAATATTTGTTCTTATTAAATATTAATACTAATTTAGTCGCGAATTACAAACGAAAACGTTTAAAATATTTAGTAGATGTATAAACCATCAGAATATTATTTCGTTTTAGCCTACATCGTGGGCGTACTCAAATTGTTCGGGGGACTATGAAAATTCCGCCGGAATAATTTCAGGCATCTTTTGGCAACAGGTATGTTGCTCTCTTTTAAGCAAAACAAACAACTTAAATCAATAATCTTTTAATTATGCAAAAACAACTATTATTAGGTGTTGAAGCTATTGCACAAGGTGCTATAGACGGAGGTATATCCGGCGTGTTTGCGTACCCGGGAACCCCTTCAACAGAGATCACGGAATACATTCAGGAATCGAAACAGGCTATCGCCCGTAACGTTCACCGGGTGTGGTCTGCTAACGAAAAAACAGCCATGGAAACCGCATTAGGAATGTCCTATGCAGGAAAAAGAGCCTTGGTGTGTATGAAACACGTGGGAATGAACGTGGCCGCAGACTGTTTCATGAACGCTGCCATAACCGGGGCTAACGGAGGTATGGTTGTTATCGCTGCCGATGACCCATCTATGCACTCTTCTCAAAACGAGCAAGATTCACGTGTTTACGGTAAATTTGCCTTGATTCCGATCATGGAACCTTCTAACCAGCAAGAGGCATACGACATGACCCGTTACGCTTTCGACCTGTCAGAGCAAATGGGAACTCCCGTGTTATTAAGAATCACAACTCGTTTGGCACACTCTCGTGCCGGTGTTGAACCGAAAGAGGCTAAAGCCGAAAATGAAATGCGTTTACCGGAAGACAAACGTCAGTTCGTGTTACTTCCCGCTATCGCAAAAAAAAGATATAGATTATTACTAGAGAAACAAACCGCTTTCGAAGAAGCATCCGATAACTCTTCTTTCAATCAATACATTGACGGAGCAGACAAATCAATGGGTATCGTCGCTTGTGGAATCGGTTACAATTACTTGATGGAAGTATTCGGTGGAAACTGTCCTTACCCAGTAGTAAAAGTAAGCCAATATCCTCTTCCTAGAAAGATGATCACCAAGTTGGGCGGAAAGCACCGAAAAATTACTTGTATTAGAAGAAGGATACCCGATCGTAGAGGAAGCATTGAAAGGTTATTTGGAAAAAGAATGTGTACTCGGACGCTTGGACGGCACGCTCCCCAGAGACGGAGAGTTGAACCCGGATCACGTAGCGAAAGCATTCGGATTACCTTCTATCGAGGGATCGCCTGTACCGGAGATCGTGGCACCTCGTCCACCGGCCCTTTGCGTGGGATGTAGCCACAGAGACGTATACGCCGCATTGAATGCAGTTGTTGCCGAATACCCGAATGCACGTGTATTCTCTGACATCGGTTGTTATACTTTAGGAGCCCTTCCTCCATTCCAAGCGATCAACTCTTGCGTGGACATGGGAGCCTCTATCACCATGGCAAAAGGTGCCGCAGATGCAGGATTATACCCGGCTGTATCCGTTATCGGTGACTCCACGTTCACTCACTCCGGAATGACCGGGTTACTGGATGCTGTAAACGAGAAAGCCAACATCACAATTATCATTTCCGATAATGAATCCATCTCCATGACCGGAGGTCAGGAATCTTCAGCACTAGGACATCTGGAATCTATCTGTCGCGGTATTGGTGTTGAACCGGAACATATCCGTGTTCTACTTCCTGTACCGAAAAATCACGATGAATTATGCAAGATCATCCGTGACGAGATCGAATACAAGGGTGTATCCGTAATCATCCCGAGAAGAGTTTGTATCCAGAAAGCTGCAAGAGACGCTAAGAAAAAGAAAAAATAAATTGATTCAATAATCAATTTAAAATCTAAAACTTAAAATTTAAAATTATGAAGACAGATATTATATTAGCGGGTGTTGGTGGACAGGGAATCCTTTCTATCGCAGCAGCATTGGGGTCTGCCGCCCTCAACAATAACCTGTACATGAAACAAGCCGAGACTCACGGAATGAGTCAACGTGGAGGTGATGTGCAGTCTTTCATGAGAATCTCCGACAAACCGATTTTCTCTGACCTGATTGCCAAAGGAACAGCTGATATTATCCTTTCAGTTGAGCCTATGGAGGCATTACGTTATCTTCCCTACTTGAAAAAAGGAGGTTACGTGGTAACGAACGCTACTCCATTCATCAATATTCCGAATTACCCGGAAGTTGAGACCTTGATGGCTACGTTGAAAGCCCTTCCTCACCAGGTAATCATTGACGCTGACAGCATCGCTAAAGAAGCGGCAGGTAACGTACGTGCCAGCAACTTCGTGATGATGGGAGCCGGTTCTCCTTTCATCGAAATTCCCTTCGAATACCTGGAAAAAGGTATCATGGCAATTTTCGAACGCAAAGGTGCAGATGTCGTAGAGATGAACTTGAAAGCATTACGTGCTGGACGTGAATTCGCACAAAACTACATTAAATAATCGGATCTGGGGGAGTTGGCAATGACTCCCCTGCTTAAAAAATACCGGTATTGTCTACTTAAACAATACCGGTATTTTTATTTTAAACAGAAGTAAATTAATAGGTGATGCGAGTACCCGAATTTCGATAAATGAAATTCTTTGCGACCCCTTTTCCCGTATAGGTATGAACCGCCTTCGGATTAATATCAGGAGTCGCTCCCTCCCGATTATATGTTCGCAGTACCCAGTTACCATCCTTGTTAGAAAGAATGCTAAACACATCCACCGGAGTCACCGTACTCGGATCAGAAGAATGTGCAATGTACACAATCTCTTCATCCGCAGGAATAGAGATCATATTTTTCTTCTCAGTCTGATTACTTGGATTATAATAATGTACCACATTATCTCCCTTCGAATAATAAATGACACCACTATATGCCGGAGGTGTAGATAAAACGCCATATCCTTGTACGGCAAACACCTTACCATTTACAACATCGAATGATGCAGGAATCGTCAATCCGCGATAACCTTTATCATACACGGCATAATAATTTTGCATGACACCGACATTTATCTGCCACAAAGAAGCCACACCAGTCGTACGATCCTTCACAATAGCATACGTTCCTCCTACCGAAGTCGACGAATAAGGTTGCACCCCCATATAAATCAAATCACAATTCGTGAAGTACACCTCACCAACCGGTTTCAGGGAAAGCGGAGAAGCAGATTCAATCGCATTTTTTATCGGATAATGTTTCTGCACATAATACCCGACAAATTCTCCGGCACGATCATCGTAACACAAGCAACTACTACTACCTGCCGTTACCATCGAATTAAGCTGCATATCGTCATTCGGATATGCGTATCCGAAATGTCCACCGCCACCACCACCAAGATAAGCAAAATGAACAGCATTATTATTCATCAACATAAAACCACTTGTAGTTGCCCACACGCCTTGCGGCTTTTTAACAGCGGGTACTTCAAGAAAGGCATCATTCCATCTTTTCAACTGTTTCATACTGGTCCCCTCGTAGATACCCAAATCTTCATCGGTACAAATCATATAGGCCGGTTGCAAGTTCTTCCTCGTCCTATTTCCTTCTGCATCATACACGTAATATGCATATTGGTTATATTCGTAAGTACCTCGTATCGGTTTACCGGACAAACTTTCACCATTAATTGTTTTAAGAATATCCACGTTCAGTTCCCCGTTACGATCGATAAAATCAACATCCGTATATCCATTCTCATATTTGAGAATATAATAACCTTCACTGAAGAAACTGGCTACCACTAACTTCGATTTATAAAATGCTGAAGTCCCATTCGATTTATCTGTCACCTTAAACACCAATTGATAGGTCCCCGGTTCCATCGAAATTGTACAATCAAGTTTCTTACTTACTCCAAGCGTATCATTAGGCGCACTACTCGTTACCGTCCCCGGGAAAGCGTACCACACGTAATCATATTGAGATTCATCTCCTTCAATAGTCGGATCGATAACCAAATTTTCCAGCACGAGAACAGAATAGTTCTCGTCAATCCCCGATTTGATAATAGGAGCAACTACATCCGGGTTCTCATAACTGTAATTCCCGGTGTCCTCCACGCAAGCTGCAAAAGATATACCCAGCAGCATGGCAAATAAATATATTATTTGTTTCATAGTCTTCAATCTTTAAGATGTTTAAGATGCTGCAGGGAATGTTACCCGTGTACTGTCGGCCTCATAGATAGGCCCTTTAACGGCCTCATATTCGGCTAACTTTTCCCGCGCTTTTAGCTGTAAATAATACCTGTAATCCGTAATTAAGGTCTCGTCGAAAGTATTATACCCAACATAATCGATGATGAACCTCATCTTTTCTTGTCCCCACTCCCCGAAGGTGGCCAGATAACTATTCGGTGAATCCCAGTTAGCTGGTTTCGTGGCTTTACCAGTAATTTTAAGGACATACACGACACGATCCTTAATTCCCTGGATGAAATATTCATTAGGAAGAATTTCCATATCCAGCCGATACTCCTCGGTATCCATCTGTGGTGTTCGAGTCATGATCACCGGTAAGGCGACAGACACCTTATTTGCCGGCATC
>ERZ772805.1921-NODE-1921-length-14760-cov-3.133628_pt1 | contig 14760 bp, 13 predicted proteins | sample MGYA00511344_ERZ772805 | MGnify/ENA primary metagenome ERZ772805 (study PRJEB29015, sample SAMEA2737730) | human gut metagenome | biome: human gut; feature: human-associated habitat; material: faeces | place: China | collected 2012 ...
AAAAGCCGGGGCTAATACTTCAATTATTTTAGGACATTTTCAAAAACGCTTGACACCCTTTGAAAGGATTTTTTGTTATTTTTTTATCAACCTGATGGTGCTGTCACGGCGTGAACAGCAGAGTCAGCTTCTCCAGAATCTTCTCCACCAGGATTTTCGCTGTTTTTTCATGAGATCTGTGCCCAGGGTGCTGCCTTGATCCAAATTCTCCTTCCTGTGTATCCGGAAGCTTCACAAATTCCACGCGCTCATCCCCTGTTTTTCTTTTATAATTCCCCACCGCTTTCTCAAGCGTAGGCAAAATCCCAGCTCCAAGCATTCCATAACACCACAGAATATAGCTTTCCGGATTACATACGCGCAGTTTTCTCAAAAAGTCTTCCACAGCCTTTCCAACTCTGTCCATATTCTTCGTGCCGCTGCTGTCGTTTGTCCCCAGATTCACTACGATCACATCAGGCTGAAACTTCTGGAAATCCCATTTTTCCATAGCCCCCAGTTGTTTGTTTCTTTCTCCATTTAAAAGACCGCACACCTGCTCATAATATAGCGGGATTGCCTGCTGCTCATTGCCTTCCCAGGAACAGAAAACGCCCCAGCCGCTCTGACTGATGCAGTTGTACACCGCGCCCAGTTCTTTTGCTGCCATATATGCATAATTATCCACGGCATTGAAGCAAAAGGAATTCCATGTCATTTCTTCTCCTGCACCGCTGCCGCCCTCACCAGAGGTAATGCTGTCCCCTATTACCTCCAATCTGAGCTTTGGTGTTTCAAGAGGTAAAAACTCACCGTCAGTTTCAACCTCCAGAAGCTGAAGCAATGTTTTTTCATCTGTGGGAAACGCAGGGGTATCACGAAGAAGCTTTACATTTCTTACCTTATCCCTTTCCATATTACGGAAAAGACAGATTTCCTGTTCTCCCTTATTTACCATAAGCCGTTGGGACAATACGCCGTCTACGATCACATCCACCCATGGCTCAAAAACATCATAATCGGAGCGGATTTTCACCCATATTTCTGTTGCTTTTACATTCAGTTCAATTCCGGAAGCGGTCCAAAATAGTGTTACCGGTTCCAGACTGCCATTCGTTCTTCCTAATATTCTTAAATATGGAATTTCCTTCATCTGATAATGGCTCAGCATTTTTCTCCTCCTCTCATCTGGCTATACAAAAATACTTATGTTACGATTTTCAGACAATACTTTTATTCTTACTATACTTCTTTTTTCTTTGCTTTTCCACATTATTTTCAGCAAAAAGCCCCTTCCGGATTTTCATCTCCGGAAAGGGCTCACAAATTCATTTATTCAGATTACACAAGACGTCTTACAGAAGTAATCGTTCTGTATGCAGCATTATCGCTGACCTTGATTCCATCTCTGGCATTGGATGCATGTACAATCTGTCCATTTCCCATATAGATTGCAACATGTCCGCCATAGCAGATCAAGTCGCCTGGCTGAGCATCTGCATAGGATACTTCATATCCGGCATTCTGCTGCTCATAAGATGTTCTTGGAAGACTTACGCCAAAGTTTGCATATACACTCTGCACGAAGCCAGAGCAGTCAGCACCACTGGTAAGGCTTGTTCCTCCCCATACATATGGGTTTCCAACAAACTGTGTTGCATAGGATACAACAGAAGAGCCGGAACCTGAAGAACTGCTGGCTGATGAACTGTCAGAAGAACTATCTGAGGAACTGTCGGAGCTGCTTGCCTCGGAATTGTAATCAACTGTATTATCAGTATCAATTACATTACCATACTCATCATATTCATAATCAGAAGTTCCATCAGAAGAACCGCTTACAACATTTCCATCTTCATCATACTGAACCTCTTCTGAGGAATTATCTCCGTTCTGAGCTGCTTCCTGTGCAGCTGCAGCTGCTGCGGCCTCTGCCTGACGTCTTGCCTCTTCTTCTGCGGCAATACGCTCTGCCTCAAGCTGCTCAATTTCTGCCTGCTGCTGTTCCAGAAGGTTCGCATACTCAGTAGCCTGCTGCTGTGCATATGCGATCTCGTTCTCGCAATCAGCACTGTTCGCACGGGTTACATCCAACTGATACTGAAGGTTAGACTGCTGGGCCTCATATTCTTCCTTCATGGTCTCAAAATCAGCTTTCTCTTGCTCATACTGATCTTCTAACTTCTGAACCTCCTCAATCGTTCTTGCATATTTCTGAAGGCTCTCTCTGTCCTGCTCATACATCTGCTGTGTATATTCAGCTCTGGTAAGAAGGTCTGCAAGGTTATCTGCATTTAACATCATCTGGAACCATGCATTGTTTCCACCTTTTTCATAAAGATACTGAATACGTTTCTTCATGGCGCTGTACTGTTTATCCTTGGCATTCTGAGCCTTGGTCAGGTCGCCCTGTGTTTTCTCAATTTCTGCTTCCTTGGAAGCGATATCACTCTCAAGAGTCTGAATGGAAACCATTACATTTACAAGATCAGAATTCAAAGATTCGATCTGGCTCTCAAGCTGCTGCTTCTGATCCCACAGGGCACTCATGCGTGCGTATGTAGCATCCAGCTGCTGGCTTGTCCAGGCCTGCTCTTCTCTTAAATCGCTCTCACGGTCAGCCATTACGCTTACAACCTGTGAGCCGCACATTAAAATTGCCAGTGTCAGACATACAATTCTTTTCTTCATGTTTCATCACCCTCGTTAATCTTTTTGATAATCTAAAAAGCTCAATTTGTAATATGTTTGCAACATTTCATTCAATCTTGCTACATATTAGCACACTCTTGCAAAGATTTCAACCCTAAATCGCAATAAATTTTAAAACTTTGTAACATTTCGTAATACATTTGTCTAAATAAGAGAACACAGAGCGTGTTTGTGCAACAGAGGGGGAATTCAAAGATTTCCGCTGTTACATAAAAAGAGAACCAGTATTTTCACTGATTCTCTCTTGTATATTACTTAACCATTATTTTCCAAACAGATCGTACAGAATCTGGTCTGCTGTCATATTGTAATAACCATCCGGATCAGAAAGTGTATTTCCATTCCATCTCAGATAGTTACCATTTCGAATATAGTTTCCAACAGATGGATGATAATTAAAAATACTGTATCCGGAATACAAGGACATATACTTCTTCGCAAGGGCTACAGCCTCACTGGAATAGCTTCCTGTAGGTGTGGTAGTTCCGGAAATCTGGACACCTGCCTGCGGAGTAGAGTGGATGATAACAACACTCTTATCACTGCACTGACCAAGAACGATCCATGTATGACCATCATTGTATCCGATATCGCCAGGCTTCAGCTCCCAGCCATTCTGTGACAGGTAGGACTGGTTTACAATTGTACCCCATCCTTTGCCCTTGTAATAGCTTCCGATCTCACCAGATACCACTGTGTATCCATAACCTACGCCTGACTGAGTCTGCATTACCTGGTAAGCGGACCAGCCTACAAAGCCCGAACAGTCAAAGCCCTTCGCACGGTTCGAGGTGGAAAGATCACGATAATTATTGTAGTCATATCCAGAGGGATTAGCTGACCATTTATTGTACCAGTTGGTCATGGTATCGCTCAGACCTTTTCTGGTAGAATCATTCCAGCCGCCGCCCCATACATAAAGAGCCTTTCCTACTGGCATCAATGCTCCTGCCAGATAGTTCTTGATCGTTTTGCTTCCTGTATTTCCATCTGGTGTAGGGTCATTCTGCTTCTCACCCTGGCATACACCAGTGTCAGAGAACACATAAGTAACACCGTCAATTGTCTGTGTACCTGTATACATAGCTCCTGTAGTAGGGTCAAAATAGTACTTGGTACCTTTATCTGTATTCTCTACCCAGCCGGTTGCCATAGCACCGGAGCCACTGTAGAAATAATATGTAACATTGTTAATGGTCTTAAATCCAACTGCCATAATTCCATTGGTCGAAGTGGAAGAAGTGCTGGCAAAATACCGCTTCACTCCGGAGGAACTTGTCAACCATCCTGTAGCCATAATTCCTGTCTTGGAAAAATAGCGGATATTTCCTTTGCTGTCCTTTACAAAACCGGTAGCTGCAACGCCTGACTTAGCGTAAAGGTAATAGGTCTTTCCGCCAAGCTTCAGCCACTTTGTCTTCATGTATCCGGTTGATGGTGCAAAGTAACGACGCTGTCTCTTGGAATTGGAAAGCCATCCAGTTACCATAACACCTGCTTTGCTTGTGAAATAACGCTTTCTGCCCTTTTTATCTTTCACCCAGCCTTTCACCTGAACACCAGTAGATTTATTAAAATAATATTTCTTACCGTTCAGGGTAAGCCATCCTTTGACTTTCTTGCCGTTTTTATAGTAGTATGTTTTTCCTTTTACTGTACGGAATCCATTCTTCGTGGCAGCCTGTACATCTCTTGATGTACTATGGCATGTAAAACCGGCTGCCATAAGCATTACCAGCAGCAGGATACTCCAAAGTCTGAATTTTTTACATTTGTTTTGCATACTTACCTTCCTTTTTAATTAATCTGTTGCTGTCCACAGGTAATACTGCAGTCCAGCAAACACAACCCCTGTTATTATCATCTTCAAGTTTTTACAAAGTTGTTACAGCTTTATGTAGCTCATTATATTACAGTTTCCATCTATCGTCAACCCGAAAGTAAAACTCTGTAAAGTTTTCACAATATTTTCGTATTATTTTTCTTTAAAAGCAATGATTTCAAAGGTATTTTCCATAAAAAAAGAACAGTCCCACACAATGTAAAAGAACTGTCCTTTTATAAATTCTGTAATATTTCTGTTATAAAGTGATTATAACAGATGTTTTCTTAATTCTTCTCCGCTCAGAGCGCTTAAGTAAGCAGGTGCAACATCAAATACAGTCTTGCAGCCCTTCTGTCCCTCCTGGTTCATGCGGTATGCAGCTCTGGCATATGCAACAATTACAGAAGAAGTAAATTCCGGATTGGAATCCAGTTTCAGGCTGTACTCGATCACATGACTGTTCTCATCGTTCCAGCCAGTCTTGCCTGTGCGGATTACAAATCCACCGTGCGGAATTCCGCTGTGGTCACGCTTCAGTTCCTCTTCGGAAATAAAATGTACTGTGGTATCGTATTCATCAAAGTAGTTCGGCATAGTCTTGATCTCATCCTCAATTCTTGCAAGATCAGCGCCTTCTTCAGCTACTACGAAACACTCTCTGGTATGTTTCTCCCTTGTAGTAAGCTCCGGATTCTTTCCGCTTCTTACTGCTTCCAGAGCAGACTCAACTGGGATGGTGTACTGTTTGCCGTCTTTTACTCCTTTGATACGGCGGATTGCATCAGAATGTCCCTGGCTTACGCCTTTTCCCCAGAATGTGTAATCCTTGCCGTTTGTCAGGATTGCATTTGCATACATGCGGTTCAGGGAAAACATTCCCGGATCCCAGCCTACAGAAATAATTCCAACATGACCGTTCTCAGAAGCTGCTTTGTCCACATTTGCAAAATGTTCCGGGATTCTCTTATGGGTATCAAAGCTGTCTACCACATTGAACCACTGGGCATATTTCGGTGTCTGCTCTGGCAGGTCAGTAGCACTTCCGCCGCAAAGAATCATAACATCAATCTGATCTTTCATCTTCTCAGCATCATCTACAGAATATACCTTCGCTGTTTCAGTCAGGATCTTAACCGTTTCAGGAGCACGACGGGTAAATACACCCACCAGTTCCATATCAGGATTGTGCTTGATCGCACATTCTACGCCACGTCCCAGGTTGCCATATCCCAGGATACCAATACGAATACTCATTATCTGATTCCTCCTATACTACCGCACGCAAGATGCACAATCCCGACAAATGGTCAGGCAGCCCCCATCCCATACGAACGTCAGATGCTTCACGTCTGCGGTATCTATATCTATTTCACGCTTTAACAGTTTAATACGTGTGAGTTTTCTTGTCAATTGATTTTTAACAAAATCTGTCATTCAAAGATTCCGGTTCTTTGGTAACATCAAAACACCTCAAAAAAAGAATACTGTACAATGGCATCTTTCTCCACGGTACAGTATCATAAACTTCTACTTTATTAACAGCACAGCACTCCGCTTCCCGGACAGCACATTCCACATAGCGCATTCGCCAGACAAAGCTTCAGGCACATATCATCCCCTGCCACTGGCATTCCTCCAAACGGTCCCTGCTGTGTCTCATACCAGCTTCCGCCACCTTCCATCCGGTTCAGGAGCATACGGTACTGCTGATTATTCGGCTCCTGGCGCACAGCTTCACGAATATGCTCCAGCGCTTTTACATTATTCCCCATTCCCATGTTCGCCATGGAGGAAATATAATACCACTCTCCATTCTTCTGGGAAAGGGAATTCAACACATTCATAGCCTCCTGATAATGTCCGCTCTGAACAAAATTAGCTGCTGCACGTCTGCGCACACTTTCCTCATCTTCGTAAGTGCTCTGGCGCTGCTGTCCTCCAAAGCCGCCAAATCCTCCATATCCATAACCACCGTATCCGCCGGAAGATCCACCACTGCTTCCATACTCGCGTTCTCTCATGATCTGCTCATATGCCTGCTGTACTTCCTTAAACTTCTCTTCTGCCTGATCCTTGTTCGGATTGTTAATATTCGCATCCGGATGGTACTTCCGGCTTAACTTTCTGTATGCCTTCTTTATTTCTTCATCTGTTGCATTTCTGGAAACTCCCAGTACGCTATATGGATCCAACATGTTCTTTCTCCCGTTCTTCCCTGCGTTTCCTGCTCACTTCCTCGAAGCGGCACCACACACCGGAATATAAAATGTTCCGAAGAATATCCCCATATTTAATAATAGGAAGCTTCTCGAATTCTCTGCAGGTTTCTGCCATCATCATCATAAGGATCTGGCGTACTTCCCCTTCAAACCCTTCCATTGTATATTTTTCTGCGAAAGGATTGTAATCTTTATTTTTCACATCTTCTTCCACATCATCATATGCATCCAGAAGATAGATGAATTTGCCAAGATAAAAGCCAATTCTTCGAAGGCTTTTCTCCCACTCATCCTGCCTGTAAGCAAGAATCTCCTCCATAATATGCCCAAAAATCCCGGACATTCTGTCTATATCTGTCTCTCCCTGTTTCTCCAAAGCGGAAAGCTCATCCAGAAGTTCGACGATCCGCTTCGCCTTATCTGGATAAAGTTTTAACAGACGGTTATTTTTCCCCTCGAGAAGCCTGGCGTAACCAAGCTTCACATATTTTCTGTCATCGTTCCAGTCATCCAGACATTTATAATAAGTTAAAAGTATATTCATGTCTGCACAGTATTCTGTCATCACATTCTTTCGAACTGGCTGTTTTCTCACAGGATGAAGAATGCATCTGGTAGTGCCCTTGTACGTCTTTGGCTCATAAAGGCCGGAAAGAAGCAGGATCACAAAAGTCATATCATAGCTTAATGTAATCTGGCCGGATATCCCGTATTTCTCACGCAGTTCCCTGCAGAGTCCGCAGTAAAAGGTTCTGTACATGTCAAAATCCTTCATCTTGATCTCCGGCTTGTTCATTACAATATATCCAAACATATCAGCGCCTCTTTATAAATTTGGTATGACACTTGGGACATTCAATCTCCACTTTCTTAAATCCGCCTCTGGGAATACGGATTTTCTGACCGCAGCCAGGGCAGCTGTAAATATGATAGTCCTTGCGCTGGCTCATCATTCGCTTCTCTTTCTGGAAACGGGCTCTTAACTTATCTGTCATCTGAAGATACTTCTGATTCTCCTGATAACGTTTGGAAATATTTTTTGAAAAAATCCTGAAATAAGTATAAACAATGGCAGCCATCCCAAACAGATCCAGAAATGCGCCGATTCCACTTCTGGTCCCAGTAAATAAGGTGAGCACAATAGCAGCCAGTGCTACTCCCATAGTGAATCTTGCGAACTGATCCACTCCGTTGCGTCCCTGCATAAATCTCATAAATTTTTCTTTCAATAAAATACCTTCTTTCTTGTGAACTTATCTTCCTGGAATAAGTTTCTGTCGCTCTTTTGTTATTATATTATTTCCCTATCCCTGATTCTGTACATTCACTATTATGGTTCACAAAACAACCAGCAATCATTCCGTCTTTTCCTATCTGTCGCTGCAGACTTGAAAAATGTAAAATTTCAGATAATAAGATTCATCAGCAGACCATAAGATCGGATGATCTGGTGCCTGGGTGCGATATTCTACCTGACGGAGACGTTTATGCACATTTCTGGCGGCCTGCCCGATGGTCTGGGTAAAAAGCTGATAATCCATAAAATGTGAACAGGAACAGGTTGCAAGGAAACCGCCGTCTTTCACCAGCTTCATGGCACGAAGATTGATCTCACGATAGCCTTTCACTGCATTCTTAACAGAGCTTCTTGACTTGGTAAATGCAGGTGGATCCAGAATCACCACGTCATATTTCTCGCCTTTCTCTTCCAGTTTCGGAAGAAGATCGAAGACGTCCTCACAGATAAATTTTACAGAATCAGAAAGTCCATTTAAAGCTGCATTGGCTGTAGCCTGATCAACAGCAAGCTGTGAAGCATCCACACCAGTTACTTCTTTCGCTCCTGCATATCCTGCATTTAAGGCGAAAGAACCGGTATGGGTAAAACAGTCCAGAACTCTGGCATTCTTACAAAGCTTCTGGATTGCCAGACGATTGTATTTCTGATCCAGGAAAAATCCTGTCTTCTGACCGTCTTTTACATCCACCTGATATTTTACACCATTTTCCACAATTTCAACCAAAGTAGGGAACTCTTCACCAATAAAGCCCTTATATGGCTCCATTCCCTCCTGCTTACGTACTTTCACGTCACTTCTCTCGTAAACGCCGCAGATCCGGATACCATCCTCTGCCAGAACTTTCTTCAGAAGTTCCACCAGCATCTCTTTATAACGGTCGATTCCAAGTGCAAGGGACTGTACCACCAGCACATCAGAAAACTTGTCCACAATAAAACCCGGCAGAAAATCTGCCTCTCCGAAGATCACGCGACAGCTTGAAGTATCCGTTACTTTCTTACGATACTCCCATGCATCCCGCACTCTTTTCTCAAAAAATTCCTCATCGATCACAGTATTCTCATCTCTTGAAAGAAGACGTACCACAATCCTGGAATTCGTATTGATAAATCCTCTTCCCAGAGGATATCCGTCAAAATCATGAACCAGTACAATATCTCCATTTACAAAGCTTCCCATAATAGAAGCTACTTCATTATCAAAAATCCACATTCCGCCGGATTTCAAAAGACGTCCTTCTCCCTTTTTCAGGGTTACTACTGCCAGACTCATAGCACTACTCCTTTGCTTTTGCGATTTAGGTAACATTGTAGCACACAATTTCTCAATTTGCCAGTGTTTCCAGGGGTTCTGAGAAAAAGTCATAAAAATTTCACTAATCTTAAAATTTTATAAACTGCCAGCCATTCATCTTCTTTTTTTAACAGACATCTCAGTCTCATTAACAACACAAAAAAACTCCGGACTACCTGAACTCGCTTCCTATCGTCAGATTCTAAATCTGACTTTCAATGGCGGTACACGGTTCAGACATTCCAGAGCTTTCACTTATCTTATATTCTGACTTTTCCAGATGGTTATTTTCTTCTTATTTCGCATTCGCTGCAGTTACATATACATGAATCAGATTTGCCTTAATAAGGGCTGGACGAACTGCATTGTAAATAATCACAACCAGGATTGTAGATACAATTGCATTTACAAATGTAGCACCGGCGCTTAATTTTGCAAGGATGCTCGCTACTTCCTGGGGCTGACCAAGAATGTACTGTTTGTAGAAATAGCCAACGATGGGATCTGCGATCACATTAAAAGCAAGACCTGCAATGGAAGCGATCAGACTCCATTTGAATACGTATTTCTTGTCGTTCGTCTCATTGATCTTTGCAATCTTGTGGGCTACAAGACCTGTTATAAGACCGATGCAAAGCTTCAGGACAAAAGTCTTGGGTGCTCCTGTAATGTAAACCGGATCCATAAGGTCTGCGATAGTCATTCCAATAGAACCAGCAAGACCGCCGTACCAACCGCCAAGAAGCAGAGCTCCAAGCACGCAGAAGGTATTTCCGATGTGAAGAGAAGTAGCATCTCCACCCGGTACCGGAATCTTAATCTGCAAAAATGTAAAAGATACATAGCAAAGTGCTGCAAGAAGTGCAGTCTCTGCAAGTTTCATAATGGTAGAATTCTGTTTGTTCATAGGTTTCTCTCTCTTTCCCGGAAACCTGGTACATATTGAAAAAACATTCTGCAAGATGTGCCTCACAAGTTGCAGGAATGATTTCTCAAACAAGCTCCAATGTTTCCTGTTTAATCACTGCTTTTTATACTGCAGTATCTAATTAGCACTTATCATAGCGAGATACTGGTATGTCTTCAATAGACAGTTTTGATTATTTTTAAGAGGTCAGTCGTTTTCTGCAAAAAAAGGTACCGTCCCCAATATCCCACTGGATATCAGTTTCTGTACCTTTTCCACCAGCAGACATGTCATCTCCTGGAGCATCACCACATACTATTCAACAGTATTCTTCCAGATTCATGTCTTTTATTCTTCGTAGGACTCTTCATCAATAGTCTCGTCATAAGACTCATCGCCTACTTCATCTGTAGCACTTTCATCTGTTGTCACATTTTCAGAGCCGTCAGCTGAATCACTGGAATCTGAGCTCTCACCATAAAGCTTCTCAAAGAACTTCATGGTATCTTTATACAGGGTATCTTTATCATCAGAAGATACTGCATCGCCAAGAACATCAATATCCTCAGAAGACTCACCATCATCGATCACATCAATGCCGAAAAGTTTCTTCATCTCTTTATCCAGCATGTTCAGTTCTGGTGTAATGTATTTCTCAGTTCCATCCTCCTGATAGGAAACAGCACCATTTCCAAGGATACCAAGGTATTTCTGAAGAACCTTGATGGAAAGCTTGTTGGCTGTGTCGGAATCAAGTGTTACAGTAACTGCAGCATCATCTCCCATTACTTCGTAAAGAGCGTCCTCATCACCGCTGTACTCTCCCTGACAGAAGGTCTTCGCTTTTTCAAATTTCGCTTTCGCATCATCGCCAAGGAAATCTGTATTCAGCTGGGATATATCTGTGATCTCTGCGGAAGAATCACTTCCATCACCAGTATCTGTTCCGCCAACTTCACTGATGTCACCGTCAGCTGACTCATCTGCAGCTCCAGTCTCCTCAGCAAGTCCCGGATCCTCTGTAGAACTCTCGATAACATTATCACCAAGAGCACTCTGGTCTACATTATCCACAATACTGTCCTCATCATCTGATGAATCACTGCTCTCCTCTGCCTTTCCTGTTACATTGTCATTTACACGCTCCAGAGTTTCCTGCATCTCAGAGTAATCATAGTCCTGCTGGGAAATCTGCTGAAGCAGGTTTACGATGGTATTAATCTCATCATCTGTAAGAGTTACATTGTTATTATTGGAGATATTTACAACAATATTGTAAATATCGTCTGCATTCTGAACATTGTCTGCAATAACCTGCATTTTCGCCTGGTTGATAACAGTGGTAGCGTCATTCTTTCCTACAGAATCAGCAAGATTACCTGTAACTACCATCTCCTCAGTAGCAAGCTTCTTCTTGGTCTCATCAAGTTTCTGTCCACTGGCAGTCTCATATGCCATCTGGATACCGGTCAGTGCTCCTGTACCGGATACTTCAAACGGGCAGGCAGCAACAACCTCACAGTTGGTAACACCAGATGTGGAAAGGGAACTTGCGATCATATTGCAGGTAACCCAGTTCAAATTGGCGGTACGAACCTTGATACCACCGGATGTGGTAGGCTTCACATAAGCACAGCTCACTGTTCTTGTACCAATCTGCTCCAGCGGAACATAGGAACTTAAGTGATCCCTCTCATCCTGATTGGTAACGTAGATAATCTGTGCCTGGCTGGAATCTACTTTAAAATATTTCAGCATGGTGTTCTTCTGCTCATCTGAAAGATCTGCGCCAAGTGTAACAACCTTCATAGCATCTGCCATAGCCGGTACCGTGGGAACCAAGCTTCCCATAACCATTGATGCGCTGCAGAGCAGCGTAGCTAATAATTTGCCTTTCTTCATAACTTTTCCTCCAACTTTCTGTCTGGGTTATAATCTGATCTTTAATGAAAGCCTCATACTCTGTAACGGCTTCCATGCACTGCACTTCTGTCTTTGCAGTTGTTTCATTTAGTACACTTATTATAACATACTTCTTATAGTTTTTGTAATTTTAATTGTTAATTCTCTCTTTGAACCTGAAAATATGTTTTGGTAAAAAAATTATTATATCAGCAGCTTTTCCAGAGCCTGTTACCGTGCAGGCTGTAAACAGTAATCCAGAACCTCCTGCACGGTCTTAACTGGTGTAATCTCAAGCTTCTCTTTTACCTCATCGGCCACATCATCAAGATCATCCATATTCTCATATGGAATAAACACATGCTTTACGCCAGCTCTTTGGGCAGCCATCAGCTTCTCCGGCAATCCGCCAATAGGCATAACACCGCCGCGAAGGGAAACTTCTCCTGTCATTGCTATTTCTGCTGGTGCAGGCTTTCCTGTCACCAGAGAGGATAATGCAGTTACCAGCGTGATGCCTGCTGATGGGCCATCCTTGGGAACTGCTCCTGCCGGCACATGGATGTGAAGATCATTTTCCTTGAATTTATCTGCAAATTCCGGATAGAGGGACTTCACAAGAGTAATGGCAATCTGGGCGGACTCTTTCATTACATCTCCAAGCTGTCCGGTAATGATCACCTTTCCATCGCCTTTTGTAAAAGAAGTTTCGATAAAAAGGATTTCTCCACCAGCACTGGTCCAGGCAAGACCGGTTACAACTCCAGGCACTGGGTTTTCCAGAATCTTCTCATGATGAATTCCATGTCCCAAAAATTCTGCTACACGCTTCTCACTTACCGTAATGCTCTTCTGCTCACCCTTTACCAGCTTCACAGCTGCATATCTGCATAACACATCCATCTGCTTCTTCAGTCCGCGGACACCAGCCTCCGCTGTATACTCTTCAATAATGCGGCGGATTGCCTCATCTGTCACCTTCAGATTCTGGGCTTTGATTCCCATGCTCTTCATTGCTTTCGGCAAAAGATGACGTCTCGCGATCTGAAACTTCTCTACTGCAGTATATCCAGGAAACTGGATTACTTCCATACGATTGAGCAATGGCTCAGGAATGGTATCGGTGGAATTGGCTGTACACACAAAAAGCACATTGGAAAGATCATAAGGAACATTCATATAATGGTCTGTAAAGCTTCCGTTCTGCTCCGGATCCAGCACTTCCAGAAGAGCACTTGCCGGATCACCGCCGTAATCTTTGGCGAGCTTGTCCACCTCATCCAGTACCATAACCGGATTTGCAGCTCCGCTTCTCTTCATTCCTTCCATAATCCTGCCTGGCATAGCACCTATGTAGGTTCTTCTGTGTCCTCGAATTTCCGCTTCATCACGGATTCCACCAAGACTGATACGCACGTATTTACGGTGAAGCGCACGGGCAATACTCTGTCCGATACTGGTTTTTCCAGTTCCAGGCGCACCTACAAACAATAAAATGGAACCAGACTGTTTCTTATTAAGAGCCATAACAGCAAGCTGCTGGATAATTCGCTCTTTTACTTTTTTCAACCCATAATGGTCTTCATTCAGGATTTCTTCTGCCTCGTTCAAATCAATTTCAGCAGGTTCTTCTGTCTTCCAGGAAAGACTTGTAGCAAAGTCCAGATAATCATACAGCATACCATACTCATGGCTGTCTTTTCCTTCCTGCTTCATGCGGTTCAGCACCTTTTCAGCTTCTTTGCGTGCTTCCTCATTCATGCCGGATTCCTGGATTTTCTTCTGGAAACGGCGCACATCAGAAATATTCTCCGGATGCATTTCGTCCAGCTGCTGCTGAAGAAATTCGATCTGCTTCCGGATAGCGGACTCCCGGTAAACTTTCTCATTGGAGTTCTTCTGCGCAGTCTCAGCTTCCTCACTGACACGGAAAATCTCCATCAGCTCATAGACAGCCTCTTCCATCAGATGCATGCGTTCTTTCCTGGAATCCACCTCGATCATATGGTATTTTTCTTCCCAGGAAAGGCTCATGTAACCAGCCAGGGCACTGACGGCTTCCGGATAGCTTTTCCAATGGTAGATCATGCTGCGTACCCAGACGCCCCACTGAAAGCCTTTTGCAAAATCCATCAGTTCTTTCTTGATCTTATCAAATTTCTCCTTTTCTTCTTCCGGGGAGATATCCTGGATATCCGGAAGATCTACCGCTTCTGCCTGAACCATGCCGTCAGTATATTCTACATGAGTCACCTGCACTCTTCTTCTGGTAGTAATCTTGACGCTGCCTTCCTCGTCTATATTCTCAATGATTCCCATCACGCCCACTGGAAAAATATTTTCCATGGAAATTTCCTCTGGGGCTATTTCTTTCTTCTGTAAAACGAAGAGAATTTCTTCTCCGATATTCTGTTCTTTAATTCTGCCTTCCGGAAACATATCTTTTTTAAAGAAAAATGTAACTTCCGGTAAAAGAAGAAGTTCATAAACTGGTATTGTAATCATACATGTTTCCTCCTTGTATTGTTAGCACTCCTTTAATATGAGTGCCAGATTTATTCTATAGAAAATGGCGAACTCATATGAATTCGCCATCTGAATCTATGATAGTTCATTATAGCA
>ERZ772805.1929-NODE-1929-length-14661-cov-20.930645_pt1 | contig 14661 bp, 3 predicted proteins | sample MGYA00511344_ERZ772805 | MGnify/ENA primary metagenome ERZ772805 (study PRJEB29015, sample SAMEA2737730) | human gut metagenome | biome: human gut; feature: human-associated habitat; material: faeces | place: China | collected 2012 ...
AAATCTATTTCACAGCCTGAAAACCGATGGAGAGCTTCGTTGAAACAAGATGTTGAAAGCATTATCGAGACGGCTTATACAATGATAGGAGTTCCTTATTTGTGGGCGGGCACTTCTTCAAAAGGAGTGGATTGCAGCGGTCTGGTCCGGACAGTGCTTTTTATGCATGATATCATCATTCCGAGAGATGCGTCGCAACAGGCGTATGTGGGCGAACGTATCGAAATAGCTTCCGATTTTGCCAATGTGCAGCGGGGAGACTTGGTTTTCTTCGGTCGGAAGGCAACGGGCGAACAAAAAGAGGGAATCTCACACGTGGGGATCTATCTCGGCAACAAGCGTTTTATCCATGCTTTGGGGGATGTGCATATAAGCAGTTTTGAACCTTCGGATAAGAATTATGATGCATTAAATACGGGACGTTTGCTTTTTGCAGTCCGTTTCTTACCTTATATTAATAAGGAGAAAGGCATGAATACTACGGATCGCAATCCCTATTACGGCAATTAAAATGAAGAATTCTTCATTAATTTATTTATTTTATGCAAAACAGATCAGTGGTTTAAATTTCAGGAAAAGATTATTATAAATATTGATATGTACTAAAATACTTATGTGAAAAGGTTTATTGGTTGTCATGAAGTCCTAGCTGCAAATCACAACTCGTTTTTTATATTGATTAAAAATTAGAGAAAATGCTTGCTTAAAGATTAAAAAAAGGATATGATAGACTTCGGAAGAAGGTTAATAAATGTATAGAGTGCGTGTTTTTTCAATAACGTCTTCGTTTTTTTGACGTGCCTTGGGGTACAAGGATTAACATATAGGAAGATTTTGAATGAAACAAGCAAATCATGTTTTTGAAAAAGTGACAAAGTACGCTATTCGTAAGTTGTCAGTAGGTGTAGGGCCAGTTGCTATCGGGACATTCTTGTTAGCAGGTGGTCTTTTCGTGTCTAAACCAGTTTCGGCGGACCAGGTTACTTCGGATGCGTCGGTACACATGGCCTATGTCACTGAAAATGAATTGACAGCTGAAGAGCAGAAGCAAGTGGTCCATGCTATCCCTAAGGAATATCAAAATGATGATACTTTTTATCTGGTCTATAAACGAAAAGGAGACAGTCAAGCTACTCTTCCACAGACAGGAAGTTCTGACTGGGCAGCGACAGGTTTAGGACTGGCAACAGCGACCATGGCTGTCCTTCTATTTTCAAAAAAACATCGTAAAAAAATTATTGGTTTGGTCTTGATTGGGGCTGCAGGGCAAAGTCTCCTTGTTCCCATAGAGGTTCTTGCCTTGCAAAACAAGGAGTTGCAGGCCTATAATCAGACTCTTACTGTTTCAAATGAAGCAGATTTGGCCAAGGGTGTTATTACAATTGATGGTTATGAGTATGTCGGTTATCTGCGTTACTCAGCTAAGCCAGAGCTTGAACAACCTTTGGAGAATACTATCAAAGGACTTGAGTCTTCAATAAAAGAAGATAATACAGTTAGTCAGGGGACAGCTGATAAGGATAGTAAGGGAATCAGTTGGAAAAAAGGGACTCAGGAGTCAGGTCATGAGGGCGAAGCTCTAGTTCAACCTGCTACCCCAGAGAACACTGGACCAATTAGCGCTAAAGGTACGCAAGAATCAGGTCACGAAGGTGAAGCAGCTGTTCAACCTGCTAATCCAGAGTATACGGGCCCAATCAGTGCTAACGGCACACAAGAAGTTGGCCATGAGGGTGAAGCATTGGTTCAACCCGCCAATCCAGAATATACTGATGTTATCAGTGCTAATGGTACTCAAGAAGTCGGTCACGAAGGCGAGGCTCTCGTTCAACCCGCCAATCCAGAGTACACCGGTGTTATCAGTGCCAATGGTACCCAGGAAGTTGGTCACGAAGGTGAAGCTCTAGTTCAGCCCGCCAATCCAGAGTACACTGGTGTTATCAGTGCTAATGGCACACAAGAAGTTGGCCATGAAGGTGAAGCTCTCGTTCAACCCGCCAATCCAGAGTACACTGGTTCAATCAGTAGCGATACTACAAGTGCTAATGGTACCCAGGAAGTTGGTCATGAGGGTGAAGCATGGGTTCAACCTGCCGCTCCAGAATATACCGGCCCAATCAGTGCTAACGGCACACAAGAAGTTGGCCATGAGGGAGAAGCATTGGTTCAACCTGCCAATCCAGAGTATACGGGCCCAATCAGTGCTAACGGCACGCAAGAGGTTGGTCATGAAGGCGAGGCAGCTGTTCAACCTGCTAACCCAGACTATACAGGTAAACTGGAAGCCAATGGTACTCAAGAAACCGGCCATGAAGGCGAGGCAGCTGTTCAACCTGCTAACCCGGACTATACAGGTAAACTGGAAGCTAAGGGTACACAGGAATCCGGTCACGAAGGTGAGGCAGCTGTTCAACCTGCAAATCCAGACTATACAGGCAAACTGGAAGCCAAGGGTACACAAGAATCAGGCCATGAAGGTGAGGCCCTTGTTCAACCTGAGAATCCTGTTCATACCCCAGTTGTCGGCAGTATCACAGAGACTGAAACGCAAGCCATCGATTATCCTATCGAAGTGATTACGGATGATAGCAAGTATGTGGATGAAGAAGTGGTTGAACAAGAGGGCCAAAAAGGTAGCCAAGAAATCCAGAAAATTTACCAAACCATTGATGGTGTCAAGGTTGGTGAGCCGACTATTGTGTCAGGTAAGGTTATTGAGGTGCCACAACCTAGAAAAATCCGTCGTGGCAGCAAGCCTCTAGATGGCACAACGACGGAAGAGTCTATTGTGGAGCTTCCATTTAAAGAAATTGTCCAAGAAGATGACACACTTGAGAAGGGTACCTTGCAGGTTGTTCAAGAAGGACAAAAAGGTCAAAATAAAATTACCAAGGTTTATAAGACCTTTAAGGGTAACAAGACTGCTGAAGAACCAACTGTCACTGAAACAGTGCTAGTGCCTGTCCAAGATCGTATCGTTCGCAAAGGAACTAAGGTATCTGAAAAACCAGTGCTTACGCTGACACAGATTGGCAAGGATGATTTGGGTCGCAGTGCTAAACTTAGCTACAACTTGACTAATCCAGGTTCAGCAGCTATCACGACTATTAAGGCGGTCCTCAAGCAGAATGGGCAAGTTGTTCAAACGCTTGATATTCCTAGCACGACCTTGACTGCTGATTTAACAAACTTAGACTATTACAAGCCATATACTCTCACAACAACCATGACCTTTGATCGTGGCAATGGTGAGGAGAGTCAGGTCTTGGCAGACCAAACTCTCCAACTGGATTTCAAGAAGGTTGAGCTTAAAGATTTTGCACGTACAGATTTGATCAAGTATGACAATCAAACAGAAGTGGATGAGACTCGTCTGACAGCTGTGCCTCAGGATCTCACGAATTACTACTTGAAACTGACTTCTGCGGATCAAAAGACGACTTACTTGGCAGTGAAAGCTATCGAAGAAACAACAGTGGATGGCAAGGCGGTTTATAAGGTAACTGCAGAAGCGGACAATTTGGTTCAACGTGATGCCCAAAACCATTTTGCCCAAACCTATAGCTATTACATTGAGAAACCTAAGGCTAGCCAAGCCAATGTCTACTTTGATTTTGCTGACTTGGTCAATGCCATTCAAGCAAATCCATCAGGTGAATTTAGACTTGGTCAAAGCATGAGTGCTCGTCACGTCGTTCCAAACGGCAAATCATACATTACGACAGAATTTACTGGTAAGTTGCTCAGCGATGGTGACAAACGCTTTGCCATCTATGACTTAGAGCATCCATTGTTTAATGTTATCAATGGCGGAACTATCAAAAACATCAACTTTGAAAATGTAGATATCAATCGCCCTGGCCAAAATCAAATCGCGACGGTTGGATTTAACCTTAAAAATAAAGGTCTGATTGAAGATGTTAAGGTGACTGGTTCAGTTACTGGTAACAATGACGTGGCTGGTATCGTCAATAAGATTGATGAAGATGGCAAGATTGAGAATGTCGCCTTTGTCGGTAAGATTGACTCTGTCGGTAATAACTCGACAGTTGGTGGAATTGCTGGTTCAAACTACATGGGATTCGTTAACAGAGCCTATGTCGATGCGACCATTACAGCTCAAAATGCCAATGCAAGTATGCTAGTGCCATTTGTTACTTACATGCTTAACAGTTGGAAGTCAGGAACTAAGGCCAAGGTGACCAATTCAGTAGCCAAGGGTGTTCTTGATGTCAAAAACACACGAAATGTCGGTGGTATTGTCGCTAAGACATGGCCATACGGTGCTGTTCAAGACAACGTGACCTATGCCAAGGTTATTAAAGGCCAAGAAATCTTTGCTTCAAATGATGTCAATGATGAAGATGGTGGTCCATACATCAAAGATCTCTTTGGCGTTGTTGGTTATAGCTCGGCCGAAGATGGCACAGGCAAAGATACCAAGAATCCGAAAAAACTCAAACATTTGACTAAGGAAGAAGCTGACAAGCGTGTTGAAGGTTACAAGATTACAGCTGATACATTTGTCAGCGAGCCTTACGCGTTGAACACCCTTAATAACGTTTCTAGTCAAGCAGATTTTGTCAATATTCAAGACTATAATCCAGCATACAAGCAGGCATACAAGAATATTGAGAAATTCCAGCCATTCTATAACAAGGATTATATTGTTTACCAAGCAAACAAACTGGCTAAGGATCACAACTTGAACACTAAAGATGTGCTCTCAGTAACTCCAATGAATGACAGTAATTTTGTCACTGACCTAAGTGCCGCTAATAAAATTATTGTTCATTATGCTGATGGTACCAAAGACTACTTCAAGCTTTCAGAGAGTTCAGAAGGGTTGAGCAATGTTAAGGAATATACTGTCACTGATTTAGAAATCAAGTATACTCCTAACATCGTTCAAAAAGACCACTCGAGCCTTATCAATGGCATCGTTAATATCCTTAAACCGATTGAGTTGCAGTCTGATCCGATTTACCAAAAACTTGGCCGTACAGGTCCAAACAAGGTTAATGCTATCAAGAACCTCTTCTTAGAAGAAAGTTTTGAGGCTGTTAAGGCTAATTTGACGACCCTTGTGACTAAGCTGGTTCAAAATGAAGATCACCAGCTTAACCAATCACCAGCTGCCCAACAAATGATTCTTGACAAGGTCGAGAAAAATAAAGCAGCCCTCTTGCTAGGTTTGACCTACTTGAATCGTTATTACGGTGTGAAGTTTGATGATGTTAATATCAAAGAAATCATGCTCTTCAAACCAGATTTCTATGGTAAAAATGTGGATGTCCTTGACCGTTTGATTGAGATTGGCTCTAAAGAAAATAATATCAGTGGTTCAAGAACCTACGATGCCTTTGGTGAAGTTCTCGCTAAGACTACCCTTTCTAGTGATCTGACCGACTTCCTCAACTACAACCGAAAACTCTTTACCACTATCGACAATATGAATGATTGGTTTATCGATGCCGCTAAGGATAAGGTCTACGTTGTAGAGAAGGCTTCTCAAAATGAAGGTGTTGGTGAGCACAAGTATCGTGTTTATGACAACCTCAGCCGTGGTCTCCACCGCAAGATGATTTTGCCATTGTTGAACCTTGATAAGACAGAGATGTTCTTGATTTCTACCTATGACACCATGTCTTATGGTACAGCTAACAAGTACAACACAACCCTAGAGAAGTTGAAACCTGAGATTGATCTAGCGGCTCAACGTCAGATTAACTATCTTGATTTCTGGCAAAGATTGGCTGCAGATAATGTTAAAAACAAATTGTTCAAAGACATTGTCAATCCAATCTGGGAAGGTTTCTATGTCTGGGGGCATGGTTGGCCAGGTTGGCCAGAGCGCTACGGCCAATTCAAGAACAGTACGGAAGTCTATGCGCCAATCCGTGAAATCTATGGACCAGTTGGTGAGTACTACGGTGATAATGGAGCTATGGCTGGTGCCTATGCTGCCATCTACGACAATCCATATGATAATCGTGCCAAGGTTACCTTCGTCATGTCTAATATGATTAGCGAGTACGGTGCATCAGCCTTTACCCATGAAACAACTCATATCAATGACCGTATTGCCTACTTTGGAGGTTTTGGTCGTCGTGAGGGAACAGATGTTGAAGCCTATGCCCAAGGAATGTTGCAATCACCAGCGACTCAGGGTCACCAGGGTGAATACGGTGCCTTAGGACTTAACATGGCCTTTGAAAGAGAAAACGATGGTAATCAGTGGTACAACACCAATCCAAACAAGTTGAACTCTCGTGAAGCCATTGACCGTTACATGAAGGGCTACAACGACACCCTCATGCTTCTTGATTCGCTGGAAGGAGAAGCAGTCCTCAGTCAAGGCAAGCAAGAGCTCAATAACGCATGGTTCAAGAAGGTTGATAAACAGCTACGAGGCAATAGTAAAAACCAATACGACAAGGTGCGTGCTCTAAGTGATAGCGAAAAGGCAATTAACTTGACCTCTATTGATGACCTTGTGGATAATAACTTCATGACCAATCGAGGACCTGGCAATGGTGTTTATAAACCTGAGGACTTCTCTTCTGCCTATGTCAATGTGCCTATGATGTCTGCGATTTATGGTGGTAATACCAGCGAGGGCTCTCCAGGTGCTATGTCCTTCAAGCACAATACCTTCAGACTCTGGGGTTACTACGGCTATGAAAAAGGCTTCTTAGGTTATGCGACCAACAAGTATAAACAAGAAGCAAAAGCGGCTGGTAAGAACACCCTTGGTGATGACTTTATCATTAACAAGATTTCTGATGGTCAGTTCAACTCCCTAGAAGACTTCAAGAAAGCTTACTTCAAAGAAGTCAAAGAAAAAGCGTCACATGGTTTGACGACAGTTACGATTGATGGCACATCAGTAAGTTCTTACGATGATTTGTTAGCCTTGTTTAAAGCGGCAGTCGCCAAAGACGCTGCAAGTCTAAAAACAGATAATAATGGCAATAAATCTGTATCTACAAGCCATACGACAAAACTCAAAGAAGCTGTCTATAAGAAACTCCTACAAGAGACAGACAGTTTCACAAGTTCTATTTTCAAATAATAGGTGAAAGAATCCCTTTTGGTAAATGCCAAAGGGATTTTTGAATCTGTTGAGAATATGGGAAGTAGGAGCCTCTAGGTCAGTATTGGCAAGGGATTGAGAGAGATGTGGGTTGAGCCATTAAAACGTTTTCTTTTTGAAGGGAGAGAGTTTTGTATTTTAATAAATATCACCAAAACTAAAAAATAAGGTTAGAGTGACGAAGGTTTTTAATAAAAGATGCTTTCATATAAAAGTATTTTAAAAATTATAAAACTGACAAAATAGGGAATTGTGCTAAATAAAAGCACGAACGTTTTGAAGTTTCAAAGCACTTAGATAAAAGTTTTAAATTAATATTCTCTAATAAAAGTTAAACTTTTACACAATTATTAGTATATATTTGACAATTTAATAATTATAGTATAAAATGGAAACTGTATATAAAGTAATTTGGATATTGAGGAAATTTATTATTATGAGAGATATGTTTAATAAACGCCAACGTTTTTCATTAAGAAAATACAGCTTTGGTGTAGCCTCTGTACTTTTGGGAGTTTCAATCTTCTCAAATGCACAGGGTGCCCAAGCTGATGAAACGGTAGCACCAACTACCGCAGGTATGGAAACAACTGCTGAGCCAGATGTCGTCGTGGAGCAATCAACGCCAACAACAGCATCAGTAGCTCCAGCAACAACAGAAAACGCACCAAGTTCAGTCTCTACTGTGGCCTTGGCTAGTGAACAACCACAATCAGCAACTCAAGACAGCCAAGCAGCTTCAACTACTAGTCAAACAGCAGCTAGTTCAGAAGCAGCTTCTCAGGCTGCATCGCAAGCGAGCTCTGAGTCTGCAGCAGCGACTGCTTCATCTGTAGCTACTAGTGCACAAGCTCTTAACTCAACAGCTGTAGCAGAAACTCCAGCTGCTGGTCAAGTATCAGCACCAACAAGTGCGGCTGCTTCAGTTGCGACTGCAGCAGAAACTGCAAGTGCAGAGTCTACAACTAACGCTGTAAATAGCGTCCTTAAAGTAGCGACTAGCGAGTTAGCTGTAACAAGTAGTGAATTGAATGCTGCTGAAGCAAGTCTTAACTCTGAAAATCTCATCAATGCTATGGGACTTGCGGTATCAAACCGTAGCCTTCGTACAGCTGATGCGGTTGCTGTTTTGACAAATGCTGGAGCAGGCTCAACAAACCCTGACTTGACAAACCTTGGCTACAAACTTGCCTATTTGCCAGAGCGTCAACAATACTTTGTTAATATTGATTACATCAACCACCTCAAAGTCGGTCGTGATAACCGTGGAGTAATGAGACCTTATGACTACGTTACAAACGGTAATTACATGGTTGTTGTTAACTACGCTAACCTTGGTATTATTGACTATGTCGATGAAGCAGGAAACAAGATTCCTGGATCTTCAACATACCGTATCAATAACTCAACTGAAACAATCACAGCAAACGGTAAGACTTACAATAAAATCTACGATGCTGGTGTAACAGAACTTCCACCAGTACCAGCAGGATACCGCATCAAGTATGCATCTGCTGACAAATCTAAAGCTAATGCTTACGTAGATGTCTTGAAGTCAGAACGTCAATACGACTATAACAACGGTATTGCAACTATCCGTTCAGAACGTACTTGGGACCGTAACCAAAGCCGTGTCGTTGACCTTGTTCAATTTGCCAACGGTTCACAAGGTTTGGATGCTTCAATTGATGCCAATGGTGGTGGTCAATACCTAGCTCCAGGTTACCGTTACCACATTATCGTTGAAAAAGACACGAAAGATGTTACTAAAGCAACAAGTCAAACAGTGACTTACACTGGTGCTGATACGAAGACACCAGCTGCTAACACTCAAAATGACTTTAACTTCAACGGTAAAGAAGATCCTACAACTAATACAACAACTTGGACAGAAACGACTCACACTTATGGAACAGTTAAGACTCCAGTTGTTACTGGTTACTATGCTGATAAAGCTGTAGCAGGTGGCAAGACAGTAACTCCAGATGCACCAAATGCAACAGACACAGTGACATACAAAGCCTTTGGTAAATTTATCGCTGTGGATGAAAATGGAAATCCAATTCCAGGTGTATCAACAACTGCCTACACGAACGATCCAAATGATGCGACTAAGATGATTGCCATCGACAAGACGCTTCCAAGCATTCCTGGCTACACTGTTAAAGTTATCCCTGCATCACCATCAAATCCAGGTGAAGATACTCGTGTCGTTTACGTAGCAATCGTTAACGATGTGACTAAGGCGACTAAACAAACTGTTACCTTCCAAGGTGCTGGTGATAAGACACCAGCTGCAGATGTGAAATCTGACTATACCTTTGCAGGTAAGGATAACCAAGCGACTGGTAAGGTGACTTGGAACGAAACTAGCCACACTTACGGTACAGTTAAGGTTCCTGTTGTGAATGGCTACTTTGCCGATAAAGCCGTAGCAGGTGGTAAGACAGTTACTCCAGATGCTCCAGAAGCAACTGATACAGTAACTTACAAGGCCTTTGGTAAATTCGTCATTGTCGATGAAAATGGTAACCCAATTGCAGGTGTGTCTGATACTGCCTACATCAATGATCCTAACGATCCAACTACGATGATTGCGGTTGACAAGAACTTGCCAACTATCCCAGGTTACACTGCTAAGGTAGTACCTGCAACACCAGGTGACTTGTCTAGCGATACTAAGGTTGTTTACGTTAAGAATGACCAAAAAGCAAGTGTTGTATACCGTGATGAAACAAGTGGTTCAACCCTTGAAACTGTTGCCTTGGCTGGTAAGTCTGGCGAAGCAGTTAACTATTCAACAGCTGAACGTATCAAACATTATCAAGACCTTGGCTATGTCCTTGTGACAGATGGTTACCCAGCTGGTGCAACATTCGACTTGGATAGTACAGTTGACCAAGCTTGGACAGTAAGCTTCAAACGTGTAGCACTTGACTTTAATCCAGACAATGCTCACGAACCAGGAACACCAATCTATCCTAACCAACCAAACGGTCCAAAATGGCCAGCTAAGGATGCTTACCTTAAAGATGTGACATACACTGTTCACTATGCAAGCAAAGATAGTAATGCTAAATTGCCAGCAGACAGTGTTCAAAAGGCACAATGGAAACGTTCATTGACGCTTGACTCTGTAACAGGTGACATTCTTACAGCAGGTGAATGGAAGGCAGATAAGACTAAGTTTGACCTCGTCATCACACCATTGGTTAACGGTTACTTCGCTGATAAAGGTCGTGTGGCTTCTCAAGATGTGACTATGGACAGCAAGGTTGAGACTGTTACTTATACTAAATTTGGTAAGATTATTGCGGTTGACGAAAAAGGTAATCCAATCCCAGGTGTTGAAGCAGTTTCTTACACAAATGATCCTAACGATCCAACTAAGGCTGCTATGACCCTTGTTCCTGAAGTGAAAGGTTACAAGGCTGATAAGACAGGTGTGACACCAAGCAACCCAGGTGAAGATACAAAGGTTGTTTACAAGGTTGTTAACGCAGAACCTGCTAAACCAGCAGTGAACAAAGAAGTTGGTACTATCGTCGTTATCTATCGTGATGAGTATGGTAACCAAATCAAGATGCCACTTGTTATCACTAACTCTGTTGGTGCTGAAGTTGATGTTCATGGTGATCGCTACATCTACCGTAACGGTGTGAAATACGAATTGATTCGTCAAGAAGGTAAATCTACAGACAAGATGACAGAAGGTCAAACAGTCGTGACTTACATCTACCGTAAGGTCGAAGATGGCTCAACACCATCAAACGGTAATGGCGGACAATCTGGAAGCTCAACATCTAAAGCTGTCAAAGCAACTTCAAACGGATCTAAGGGTTCTAAAGGTTCTGGATCTGGTTCAGCAGCCGATGGTGCTTCAGATGGTAAAGGTTCAGATAAGAAGAAATCTGGAAACAAAGATGGTAAGAAGGCAGATGGTTCTGATAAAGCTAAAGAAGGCGACGAACAATTGCCAGTAACAGGTGAGACAGATAACAACCTCGCAGCAATGGGTGTTGTTGTTATGGGACTCATGTCAGGACTTGCGGCTATGAATCGTCGTAAAAACCAAGACTAAGATTTCCACACCTTATCTCTCATAAATTCTAAAAATAAAATCTCTCTCGAGTGAATTGCTCGGGAGAGATTTTTTGGTCTTTTTAGATAAAAAGTGGGAAAACTATCAAAGCCATGAATCTTTTAAGCAGTATTCGGCTTGATAAGGTACAATAGAGTAAGACAAAACGAATGAGGAGACTGTCATGAAGTTTTTACATACGTCAGATTGGCATGTGGGGCGAACCCTCAATGGCTGGTCTTTGCTGGAGGAGCAGGAGTGGGCCTTCCAACAGATAGTGGATTTGGCAATTCGTGAACAGGTGGATGGGGTCATCATTGCTGGGGATCTCTATGACCGTGCGGTGCCGCCTGTGGATGCGATTAAACTTTTTAATAAGACTTTGGCACGTTTGGTCTTAGAGGAGCAGATTCCTGTCTATGCCATCAGTGGCAATCACGATGGGGCTGAACGCTTGCATTTTGGGCGAGACTTTTTTCAACCTCAGGGTCTTCATTTAAGCACACGTTTGGAGGAGGCCTTTGAGCCGATTGAGTTGGAGGATTGTCAGATTTTTCTTCTTCCCTTTATCGATCCTATTGATGCTCGGATTTATTATAAGGATGATGGGGATAAAGAGATTCAGGGGATTGGTGATGCCTTGGCCTACATTCTTGAGGATATGGAAAAAGCCTTTGATCCTGACAAGGCCCATGTCTTGGTGACGCATTTTGCGGTTTCTAAGAAAGATGACCAAGATGGTCAAAGTCTTCGAGAACTGATGCTGTCTGAAACCAGCAATACGGTGGGTGGTCTTACCAATGTGACCAGTGACCTTTTCAAGGCTTTCGATTATGTGGCTTTGGGGCATATCCATACCCGCTTTGCCAGTCCGACCAAGCGCGTGCAATATTCAGGCAGTCCAGTCGCCTTTAATGTTAAAGAAGCCAAACGTAAGGAAGAAAAGGGTGTTTATATTCTTGAATTGGATGCGACTGGTAACTTGTCTCAGACCTTCCATTCTTTAGAGGTCAGACGGCCGATTTTGACCTTGCAGGCGCCTTTTGAAACCTTGATGTCACCTGAATTTTATAAGGAACAGCCTTGTCAAAAGGCTTGGTTTGCCTTTGATATTCAACTGTCCAGTCGTAAGGAATTAGAGGGTATCAATGTGCGTGCCCGTCTGGAAGAAATTTATGGGACAGATATTGTAGAAATCACTTTCAGTCGTTTGGGTGATGTCAGGGAAGAAAGCCTGACCGTCGATCAGCACTTAAAAGATTTGGAAATGCAGTCGCCGCAGGAAATTGTCTCTGATTTTTACCAGACAGTGACTGGGGGCGAGGTCTTGTCTGAGAGACAAAAGGCCCTTGTGGAAAGTATTTTTGAGGAGATTGGAAGGAGCCGACAATGAGACCAGTTCAGTTAGAATTGACCAATTTTGGACCTTATCGTAAGGAAGTCATCAATTTCACCCAGTTTGACCATGCTCCCCTCTTTTTGATTGGTGGTGACACAGGGGCTGGTAAGAGTACTCTCTTTGACGCTATGACAGTGGCCTTGTTTGCGACGACCAGTGGTGATCGTAATGTTGAGGAGATGCGGTCGACCTTTGCTGGTCCAGAGGATGATTTGACCAAGGTGACTTTTTACTTTCAACAGGGCAACCACCTTTATCGCATTGAGCGAGTTCTCCAGCAGGAGAGGGCCAAGCGGGGTGGTGGTACGACCATACAAAAAGCAACGGCTTCCTTAGTCATTGTGGATAAGATTGGTGGTCAGGAAATTGAAAAGCTTGGGGATAAAATCAAGGAAGTGAGTGACCAGATTGAGCAGATTTTGGGTCTCAATGCCGAGCAGTTCAAACAGATTATCCTCCTTCCGCAAAATGATTTCAGCCGTTTCTTGAAAGAAGATTCCAAGACCAAGACTCAAATTTTGAAGAAAATCTTTGGAACAGGTATTTTTGACCGTTTTCAAAAGAGCTTGGAAGAGCGTCTTCGTCAGAGCAACAAGGATATGGAGAAGCGCCAGGCTCAGTTAGATGGCCATTTTGCCAGTCAGGTTTGGTCTGAGGAAGAATTAGCTGTTTTGGCCCAAACACCAGCTTCTGAAAAATTAGCACGCCTCGAAGAACTTTTGGCACAACGTCAAGAAAATCTTGAAGAGCAGAAAAGCATTTTGAAGGATGCCCATGAGGATTTGGCTAAGCTGCAAAAGAGCTTACAAACTGCACAAGATGTAGCAAAGATTTTCCAAGAATTGGAGCAAGCCAAGGAGCGTTACCGTCTAGAAATTGAGGAAGGGGCTCAGGGACAAGCAGAGGCGAAATCGCATCTGGAGGAATTGCAGTTCGCCCAAGGGCTGCAGGAAACCATCAGCAGCTTGAAGCAGTATCAGAAGCAGTTGTTGCAAGTAGAGCAAGACCTTGAAATTGCTCAGGAGGCGCTAAGTGCTCAGGAGCAGGCTTTTGAGGAAGTCAAGGCTCAAAAAGAGACGCTTGCAACTCAATCTGAGGATTTTCTTCAAAAAGAAGGGAAACTGGAAGCGTGGAAAGAGGCTATTATCTATGCCCAGAGTCTTGCCCAAGAGCAGGAGAAAATCAAACAGTCGAGTGCTAACTACAAGAGGTTAGAAGAAACCTATCAGCGGGCTTCGAAAGAGATTGAGCTCCTTTCCCAGTCCTTGTCAGATTTGGAGGCCAATCGTCTTGGTTTAGAGAGTTTGCATGAGGCTGAAAAACTCCTCCAGTCTGTGGGCTACAGTGTGGATAAGCAGCTGGCTCAGGATCTTAAAGAAATAGAGGGCTTGAATCAGGAGTTGGCAAAGACGGAAAAGCGTCATCAAACCTTATCTTTGGATAGTGATCAAGCTCAAGAAATTCTCAAAAGATTGGAAGAGAAGTTAAGAACGACTTTGGCTTCACGTCGTCAACTCATGATTGCTCAGTTGCAGGCAGAATTAGAGGATGGACAGCCCTGTATGGTCTGTGGTTCCTTGGAACATCCTAAGGTCGATGGGACACAGGCTGATGAAGCGGCCTTGAAGGATCTCATGGACCAGGTGGAGGAACTTCAAGCTCAAAAAGAAAAGCAAGTCGCTACCTTGTCAAATCGCCAGGCTACCTTGAGTGAAGTTGAGACTAAGCGCCAAGATATGCTTGACCAAGTGGCTAAAGTTAAGTTAACTCTTGAAAAACACTATCAAGAACTCGAAGAGCAAGTTAAGGGACAGTTTGATTTTGATTTTTCAGAGGACTATGGAGCTGACCGTGGACAAGCCTTGTTGAGTGCTGTTGAGAAGCATTATCAAGAACTCCAAAAACGCTATGAGAAGGAAGAGGCAGACCGTGTCCATTATCAAAATGAGTTAGGACGAGCTCAGGAAAAAGCGACAGATTTGGCTAAGAGCTATCAAGAGGCTAAGGCAACTCTCGATCAAGCTAAGGAGCGTCTTAAGGAGTTACAAGAAGCTCATCAAGAGCTTGAATCTGTTGAGGTTTATC
>ERZ772805.1939-NODE-1939-length-14594-cov-17.891946_pt1 | contig 14594 bp, 10 predicted proteins | sample MGYA00511344_ERZ772805 | MGnify/ENA primary metagenome ERZ772805 (study PRJEB29015, sample SAMEA2737730) | human gut metagenome | biome: human gut; feature: human-associated habitat; material: faeces | place: China | collected 2012 ...
GGATTTTCCAAAGGCAGTAAATTCTTTAAAGCATATTAATTCTAAATTATATATTTTTCCAATCTTATTTAATAATTCCATTCTATCGCTAATAGATAACAAATCATATTGGGGATTATACAATTTTTTGATGGAAATAGGATTCATTAATTTGATACTCCTTATTTTTATCTAGTACAAATACTCTTCACTATGTATTGATTCTATTCACTTAAATATTGCTGTAAGGTCTGGTTTTCTAATGGACCCAACTGTAAAGCCTTCCGACTTTTAATCGCATTAATAGCTAATGCTTCAAAGGTATCTTTATCAAAATCAGAAAACTCGTTAAAGGAGTTAAATACTATGAATCGTTGATTTATTAAATTAGGTAATACCGTTAAATCATTCGTTCTTACTTTATTTAACTCATTTCGTGCATAAGATTCATATCTCTCATCTCCTGAATTATTCTTGCTAAACCGATCTATATCAAGATTATCAGAATAATAGCTATATATAGCTTTCTGAGAGAAATCAAGTTTAGTCAATTTTCCAAATTCAAAATTATAATAAGCGTTGTTTCTATAAATATGTTCACTACCATACTTACCAATAATCGTTCCTGTAGAAAGATCCACTATATCATTATGCTTAACCGTATCTTCCTTTCTATATGATACATAGAAAGGTAGCTTTATAGTATATCCAGCGTGTGGACCTGTATATCGTTTCTCACTATCATAAAAGATCTCATGCCATATATCTCTATCACTTTCATCAAGACTAGAAATATTAGGATATAACTCATCAAGGCTCACATTAAAATGTGTTTCTTTAGCATCTATTCGAGGAATGAAAGTATTATATTTATTAAAATCTTTATTCCAAGCATCTAACAAACTTACATTTTCATCAAAAATACCAATGCCGTCTAACGTTATGTAATAAAGTTTATTATCCACCTCATGAACGGCAACTACATTATCAGCAATCTTACGATTTTCATTGCCATAATATAATCCACTCTCCTTAAGATCACTTAAATAAATCAGACTATTTTTAAAGTCTCCACTTGCCAAGAAATATATCAATACTCCCAATATGAGGATATAAAGCACTACTATTATACCGACAATATATCCAATCCATTTAAGTCCTCTCCTAAAATTCATAATCGCCCTCTCAAAACAATACTTATATTCTTAAAATCCGAATTGACATATTTCCTATTTAAAACAGTACTTTTCTAAACGCATAGATGCAAACAGCAATAAACATTAGCATTGAGAATACCGCAATAAGTCCACGGCTATAATATATGCTATCACGTTTTTGATAACATCCTGTGCACAGTGTAATAAGTGTAAAAATAGTCCAAGCACTCCCGTAGTTTACAATTACGGTATAATCTCTATCAATAATAATTTTAAGAATAAGTAGTACTAAACTTATAAGAGAAATAATAGATAAATATTTTGTTAAATCACCAAGAGCTCTATGTTTTTTTATGTACTCATACTCTTCATCAATAACAGTTTTACTAATTTCAAATTTATATATAGCTATCCCAGATATTATAGCTATTACAACAAAAGCACTACTTAATATTGAAAGTTTGTTCATTTTTTATCTCATCTCTTTTACAATACTCATTTACATATTCTAAATTATAGCATACCGTATCCTTTCAAATATAATAGGCTATTGTTAAGCACAAAAAAGGCACCTCATTCGAGGTGCCTCTTTGTTATAGTTTATAGGAGAGTTGTATAGTATTAATCTAAATCATAGAAACCAGATGGTTTATCGCTTAAGTTAATAATGATATTTTTCATTTGAGTGTAGTGTTCAAGGATAACTTTGTGAGTTTCCCGGCCGATACCAGATTGTTTGTAACCACCAAATGGTGCACCTGCTGGGATGGAGTTATATGTATTTACCCACATACGACCTGTTTCAATTGCTCGAGCTACGCGGATTGCACGGTTAAGATTTTGTGTAAATACACCGCCGCCAAGACCGTATAAGCTGTCATTAGCTTGTTCAATCACTTCTTCTTCGCTGTGGAATTTGATAACAACAGCTACAGGGCCGAAGATTTCTTCACGAGCTACGCGCATATCGTTCGTAGCATCTACGATAAGTGTAGGTCTAATGAAGCAACCTTTACCAAGTTCACCATCAGTAACGCGTACGCCACCAGCTGCAACGCGAGCACCTTCTTCTTTAGCAAGTTCTACATAGCTAAGTACTTTCTCAACTTGTGCTTCGTAAATCAAAGAACCAAGTTGTGTAGATTCTTCCCACGGTAAACCAACTTTTACTTTATCAAATAGTGCGGAAAGTTCAGCTACAAATTTATCATAAATTGTATCTTGTACGAAGATACGGGAACCTGCGCAGCATACTTGACCTTGGTTGAAGAGGATGCCGAGCATTGCCCCATCAAGAGCTTGTTTCCAGTTTGCATCTTCAAAGAAGATATTCGCAGATTTACCACCTAATTCCAATGTAGCAGGAATCAAGCGTTCAGATGCTGCTTTATATACATCAAGACCTACTTCTGTAGAGCCTGTGAAAGCAAGTTTGCTGAAGCCAGGATGATCAAGGATATATTGACCAGATTTAGAGCCTTTACCAGTTACGATGTTCACAACCCCTGGAGGCAAGATTTCTTTTAAAATATCGCCTAATACTAAAAGGCTAAGGGATGTATGGCTAGAAGGTTTGATAACAACTGTACAACCTGCTGCAAGAGCTGGTGCCAATTTCCAAGCTGCCATTAGGAATGGGAAGTTCCAAGGCACGACTTGACCAACAACGCCAATCGGTTCACGAACAATGAGGCTCAAGGTATTTTCATCAAATACTTGTGCAGAGCCTTCTTCGGAACGAAGTACACCAGCGAAGTAACGGAAATGGTCAGCACCAAGCGGAATATCTACATTCAAAGTTTCACGGATTGGTTTACCATTGTCGTATGTTTCAACTTGCGCCAAGTGCTCTTTGTGAGCATCAATAGCATCAGCAATTTTTAACAAGTAATCAGCGCGCTCTACTTGAGATACTGTTTTCCAAGTTTTAAAAGCTTCTGTTGCAGCGTCTACCGCTTTATCAACATCGTCTTTCGTAGCCTCTGCACAAATAGCAAGTTGTTCGCCATTAGCAGGGTTATATACATTGAATTCAGCACCATCAGATGCCGGTACCCATTCATTATTAATTAAAAGTCCATATCTTTCTTTAAGGTTCAAGCTCATAGCATTACCTCCTATTTAGGAACATATATTGAGGAAGATTTCCTCTGTGATTTCATCATACGCCTTATATCTAAATATTTCAATCAGATATATCATTTTCGATATATCTAATCTGCATTATTATACATAGTTTTAAGTTATATAGAAAAACCGCACCCTCAAAATCCATAGAGAGTGCGGTTTTGTGTACAATGACTTTTAGTCAAGAGTATTTCTCAATAATATAATTCAATTGATACTAATTGTTTTGCCGATCACCATTGTTGCGGTCATTATTACGGTTATTGTTACGATTGTTGTTTCGACGTTGTCCGTTGTTATTTCTATTGCGGTTGCCATCGTTATTCTTTGGTTTTTCTGGTTGTAATGCTTTTACAGATAAACCGATACGATTGCGTTTTACATCAACAGAAATAATTTGAGCTTCAATAATATCGCCTACAGCAAGCACATCAGATGGATGTTGGCGGCTGTTACAAAGTTCACTACGATGCAAAAGACCATTCGTTTTAAGGCCAAAGTCTACGAAGGCGCCAAAATCAACTACGTTGTGAACAGTACCTTTTACCACAGTACCAACCTTGATATCTTCAAGGCTTACTACGTGTTTTCTAGTAAGCGGTGCTGGCAAGTCCTCACGAGGGTCACGACCTGGTTTTGCTAAAGCTGCTAAGATATCTCGTACAGTCGGTACACCCGCATCAAGTTTAGCAGCCATTTTTCCGGCATCAACAAGTGGTAATTTCACCTGTAATGCTTCCAATTGCGCTTTATCTTGCAAATCTTTCAAGGTAAAACCTAGTTCACCAATAATGCGTTCTGCCAATTCATAAGACTCTGGATGAACAGATGTATTATCTAGTGGATTTTTACCATGTTGCAAGCGAAGGAAACCGGCACATTGTGTAAATGCCGCAGGACCTAAACGAGGTACTTTCAACAATTCTTTACGGCTTTTAAATACACCATTCTCTTGACGGTATGCAACGATGTTTTTAGCCACCGTGCTAGAAATGCCTGCAATATGTTGCAAAATAGCAGGAGATGCCGTATTGAGCTCTACCCCAACGTGGTTTACTACAGTTTCAACGACTTGATCTAATGTATGAGTCAATTGTTTTTGGTTTACGTCATGTTGGTATTGACCTACACCGATAGATTTAGGATCAATCTTAACAGATTCAGCCAATGGATCTTGTACACGCCGTGCAATGGATACGGCACCGCGTATGGTTACGTCTAAATCTGGTAATTCATCGATAGCCAATTTAGAAGCAGAATATACAGATGCGCCTGCTTCATTGGTGATGATATAGTGGCAGTCTAATTTTTCCTCTTCAATCATGGTGGAAGCAAACTGCTCTGTTTCATAGGATGCAGTACCATTACCAATAGATAAGAGAGTAACCTTAAACTTACGGATTTTGTCAGCCAATACCTTTTGCGCTTCTTTGCGAAGCTTTTCACTATTAGTTAAATAGTAGGCACCATAATCTAGCACATTACCTTGTTGGTCGATGATAGCCATCTTACAACCTGTACGGTAACCAGGGTCAAGGCCCATGATAACGTGGCCTGCCAAAGGCGGTTGTAACAATAAGTTTTTAAGGTTTACACCAAATACCTTGATAGCTTGTTCGTCCGCATTTTCCGTCAACTCATTGCGAATATCACGCTCTAGAGCAGGGAAAATTAGACGTTTGTACGCATCGGCTACTGCAGCCGCTTTATAGTCTCCGAAAATAGACTTTGGATTTTTCTCTAACTGTTGCACCATGTACGCAACATACGTATCACCTGGTACGGTAAGGGCTAATTTCAAAGCCCCTAATTTTTCACCACGATTAACCGCCAAGATACGGTGAGACGGCATTTGACGAACTGGTTCAGCATATTCTGCGTATTGCAAGAACTGTTGTTGTACCTCTTCATCACCAGTCAACTCAGCTTGAATAAAGCCTTCGTTCCACATCTTTTTACGCAAATACGCACGGAAGTCTGCACTATCGCTAACAATTTCCGCTACGATATCTGAGGCACCTTGAATAGCATCCTCTGGTGTGGGCACCTCTTCCGTTACAAATTCTTTGGCAATCTCTAGGGGATCACCAGCGGTAACTGTATCGTTAAGGATCATGTCCGCCAACGGCTCTAAACCACGTTCACGGGCGATCATAGCACGTGTGCGTTTCTTAGGACGGTACGGCAAATAGAGATCCTCTAATTCTTGAAGCTTTGTTGCGGCCTCTAAGGACTTCATCAACTCGTCGGTCATCTTTTCTTGCTCTGTAATGGATGCAATGATTTCTTGGCGACGTGTTTCCAAATTGCGCAGATATTTAATGCGTTCTTCAATGGTGCGCAATTGCTCATCTTGCAATTCGCCCGTTACTTCTTTACGATAACGCGCAATAAATGGCACCGTATTGCCTTCGTCCAATAATTCTACGGCAGCTTGCACCTGCTTTGGCTTAACATTTAATTCACTACCAATAATGGCAAACATTCTTTCACTCATTTAGATGCCTTTCTGCGATAGGTTACAAAACGATGAGGATATTTATTCTTTTCATCCACCACGCCGTCTACTACGGATTCAATGGTGAAAGCCTCCTCTGGGAACTCTGGGAAAAATGTATCCCCTTCAAATTCGTGGTCTACTTCTGTAATGTACATCGTATCCACGTAAGGCAAGAAAGCCTCGTATACTTGAGCACCGCCGATTACATAGGCCGCATCAAGAGCGCGTGCCGCTTCCGCAGCCGCCTCAGGACTATGGAAAATCTTAACACCTTCTGGTGCATCAAAGCCCTTATCACGGGTAATCACCCAGTGCTCACGATTCGGCAACAAGAACGGCAAACTTTCAAAGGTCTTACGGCCCATAATGATGACATGACCTGTGGTTTTCTCTTTAAAGGATTTCAAATCATTCGGCAAGTGCCAAATCAAGGTATTATCTTTACCGATTACACGATTATGTGCTACGGCTACGATTAATGCTAACATACTAGCCTCTTTCAATTAATGGTATATGGCAATAGTCATACATAGGATTCCAATTGGCAATTGTCATGAACATAATACTATATCTACAGCCATACATATCATGCTATTTAACAATTGTCATGAATTCAGTTCTATACAGCAACAGTCATGGACAATTTACCTAGATGTTCATATCCGTCTAATGTAACGTCCTCTGGTGTGAAGTCATAGAAGTCTTTTACCTCAGGATTCACAATAATTTTCGGAGCTGGCAATGCTTGATCGCGACGTGCTAACTGCTCGCGCAATGCTTCTACATGGTTTTCATAGACATGAGCATTGTTGATAACATGAGTAAATTTACCAGGTTTAAGACCTGTTACTTGGGCAATCATGCATTGTAACGCTGCATATTGAGCTGTATTAAATGGAACGCCAAGGCCCATATCGCCACTACGTTGAATGAGCATGCAGTTCAACTTGCCATCAGCTACGTCCCATAATGTTTCATACGCACATGGTTGCAATGCCATATCATCTAAATCTTCAATATTCCACAATGTAACAATCATACGACGGCTATCAGGATCTTCCTTGATAGTCTTGATGAGATTATCAAGTTGTTTGTACTTTGCAATTTGGTAACCATAGGCCTTACCAATAGTACCATCTTCACGCATCCACTCATCCCATACGCGCACGTTCATTTCTTGTAATTTGCGTACATCGTTAGATTGCATTTGCCAAATCCATAACAATTCTTTTACCGCCGTTTTGAAAGCTACAAATTTTGTAGTCAAAATGGGAAATTCCTCTTGTAAGTCGAATTGCATAATTTGATGTGGCAATTTATAAGTTGCAACACCGGTACGGTTTTGACCATACGTGCCATGTTCTAAAATATTTTCAATAATACCGAGGTATTGTGTATCTGCTAGACTCATATGTCCCCCTAAATCTATGTATAATACGTCGAATCATACTAACCTTATATCTTACAATATATAGTACTATCATACTAAAAATTACATAGTACTACCATATATACAGTAAAATTTATTATCCCTTATATTCTGCAATGGCCTGTAAAAAACTGAGGCCATATTTTTTCAATTTTGCTTCCCCTACACCCTTAACATTGCCAAATTCACCTAATGTAGTAGGTCGTAAATTGGCTAGGTCAATGAGCACTGTATCGGGGAAGATAAGATATGGTCGAAGCCCTGCCTTTTCGGCTAAGCGCTTGCGATGTTGTCGTAAATGTTCAAATAAGCCACCCGACCCGGAACTAGATTTTCCTCGTAATGAAGCGGACGTAGTCCGACTAGTTCGAAATGGTACAGACACATGTTGCCTGATTTCCTCCACCTCTTTATGTCCACCGAGGACCTCCTCAGCACCAGCCGTCAAGGATAGCACAGGATACTTACCGGACGAACTACGCAAGTACCCAGAAGCTACAAACTGTTGGATGAGCCCTTTAATGGATTTCTCGTCTACATTGCTTAGTAAACCAAATACAGGCAGTGCATCATGGCCTGCCCGCATAATACGATCAGTTCGCTCACCGCGCACGATAGAGGTAATCATAGAGGCACCATAGCGTTCATCAGTGCCCATAATAGCACGGAAAATAGCCTTCGCCTCTTTTGTTACATTGACCTTATCACCGGAGCCTTTACAGGAACTACAATTATCGCAAGTAGTCCAAACGGTGCTTTCACCAAAATAGTTAAGCATATATTTACGTAAGCAATTACTGCAAAAACAATAATCAATCATGGACTGTAATTTACGGAGCTCCACCTCTTGTCGCTCAGGCGTCTCGATAGACTGTTCAATCAAATATTTATGAACTTGTACATCCTGCCCACTGTAGAGCAATATACATTCTGCAGGTGCTCCATCGCGACCTCCGCGGCCCGCCTCTTGATAGTAAGACTCCATGTTGCGCGGCATTTGGTAGTGCAACACATAGCGCACATTACTCTTATCGATGCCCATCCCAAAGGCATTCGTAGCCACCATGACCTGCAGTTTATCATCTGCATAAGCGTTTTGCATCTCACGGCGCACCTCATCGCTGAGACCTCCATGATAATGGCCCACCTTAATGCCTGCACGGGTTAGATTTTCATACACTCGATCTACATCCTTACGCGTCGCACAATAGATAATACCATTTTCGTTGGCATGTTGGCGCACATAGTGAACCACATAATCCATGCGCTTTGGTGTACGGATGACAGAGAAGGATAAATTAGGCCGATCAAAGCCCGTTACATACACATTCGCATTATCTAAACCTAATAGCTTCTTGATATCATTTTCTACATATTTCGTAGCCGTCGCTGTGAAAGCCCCTACAATAGGTCTCTTTGGCAGAGAGTTGAGCCACTCACCGATGAGGCGATAGGACGGTCTAAAGTCATGGCCCCATTCGGAGATACAATGAGCCTCATCCACAATGACTTGAGCAATAGGCAATGCTCTCAGCACATTACAGAAGAAATTAGAACCTAGTCGCTCCGGCGCAATATATAAGAGTTTGATCTTACCGCTACGCACTTCGTACATCGTTTTATTAAACTCCGCTTGGGTGAGCGTACTATTGATAAGCGCCGCTGGTATATTCTGCACTAACAGACCATCCACCTGATCTTTCATAAGAGAAATCAGTGGTGAAAACACGATAGTAAGCCCTGCCTTACAGAGCGCCGGAATTTGAAAGCAAATAGACTTACCTGCCCCCGTCGGCATGATACCAATTACATCTTCATTACGTAATAAGGAGGCAATGGGAGCCTCTTGAGCCGGTCTAAAGGAGGTATACCCAAAGTAAGTTTCTAACATGCGCAGTGCTTGTTGCTTTGTCACAACTGGTTGTTTAACGATTTCTTGTTTTGTCGCAACTGGTTGTTTTAGATTGTCTTGTTTTATTGTTCCCTGTTGATCCATGGGTACCTCCTTTCACGTGTCATTTTTCCATTCTATTATTTTATCATATTTCGAGTATTTTCGGCTTTTTAGTATATACGATTTATAGGTTAACCGTCTAATGCCCAAGATGAAAGTATATGCTTAAAATCCGTATGAAAATCAATAAAATCTCACCAAATTTTTACACTCTAAAGTGCTAATATATGATACAATAAGAATTATTTATAATACTATAGAATGAAAATTTAACCTAAGGAGGTCTTATATAGGCATGACACAAGACAACTTAATGATTATTATCGCCTTTGCCTTATATCTAGGACTCATGATGTATATTGGGGTCTATTACTACAGGAAATCAAACAGTATTGGCGATTACATCCTCGGCGGCCGACAATTAGGACCATGGATCACAGCACTGAGTGCGGAAGCATCCGATATGAGTGGTTGGATGCTCATGGGTGTACCGGGCCTCGCGTATACAACGGGGATCTCCGGAGTATGGATTGCCGTAGGCCTTACGTTGGGGACTTGGGCAAACTGGAAATTCGTGTCTAGACGCTTGCGTAACCATACAGAGGTAGCTAGTGACAGTTTAACTTTACCGGACTATTTGAAAAATCGTTTCCACGATCAATCTCATTCGGTAGCCGTTATCTCCGCCCTATTTATCTTGATTTTCTTCTTGATTTATACATCATCGGGCTTTGTGGCAGGCGGTAAATTGTTCAATACCATCTTTGGTCTTGATTACACTGTATCCCTCTTTATTACAGCAGGCATCGTCGTATTTTACACTTTCCTCGGTGGTTTCCTCGCCGTATCTTGGACGGACTGTATCCAAGGGGCATTGATGTTCTTTGCGATCTTAGCAGTACCAATTACAGCAGCCATGTTTATGGGTGGTCCTATTGAAACATTCCAACTCATTCAACACGAGTTCCCTCAAGGTCTTAGCTTATTTGGCAATCCATCCGATTGGTTCACTTGGGCTATCGGCTTAATCTCCGCTCTCGGTTGGGGCCTAGGTTACTTTGGTCAACCTCACATTCTCGTAAGATTCATGGCCATCTCCGACGGGAAAGAGTTAAAAAAATCTACGAATATCGCCATGGTTTGGGTTATCTTATCCCTTATGGCAGCTATTGCGGTAGGCCTCATTGGTCACGTATACATGTTGCCGGATAAATTAGTCGGCACTGATGCGGAAACAGTATTCCTCATCATGACAGAACGTCTCTTTACACCATTTATAGCAGGTCTCATCTGGTCTGCCGTATTAGCAGCTATCATGAGTACTGCATCTGCACAATTGTTAGTAACAGCTTCTGCTATTGCTAATGACCTTTATGCGAATATCATTCATCCTAAAGCAAGCGATAAAGAGCTAGTACTAGTAAGCCGTATCGTTGTGCTACTAGTTGCATTAATAGCCATCTATATGGCAATGGATCCAGATAGCTACATCTTAACAATGGTTGCCTATGCATGGGCAGGCTTTGGTGCTGCCTTTGGTCCAGCTATCTTGTTCTCCTTATTCTGGAAACGTATGACACGTCATGGCTGTATCGCAGGTATCGTCGTAGGTGGTTTAACCGTACTCATTTGGAAACAATTTGGATTCCTCGGCCTTTACGAAATCGTACCAGGCTTCCTCTTCTCTTCCATCGCTATCTATGTAGTGAGTATCATGGGTAAATTACCTCCTCGTCCAGTTCTTAAGGACTATCGCGAAGCAGAAAAAATGCATGTTCTATAAATTAGAAACCGGACGTTTAAAATAGCATACATAAAAATAGAGCTAGTTGATTCAACGATCAACTAGCTCTTTTATTATGAGTATTGTTCTAAGCCTTCCTTAATAGCTTCTTTCACTTCTGCTACCAAGGATGCTGGTGAAAGTACTTTCACACTTTGCATATATTGAAGTGCCCAATACTTAAAGGCATCATGATTTACACGTACACGGCATACAACATCATCAGATGTGACGTTGGTGAATTCCACATTGCCATCGAACCAATCTAAAATTTGGTTTACAATAGACCGCTTTGCCTTAAAACTTACGGTAACGGATTCACCGCCAAACATGTAAATATGTTCTTTTACATATTGTGATACATTAAAGGTGCGTTGCTGATTATAGCCCTTTATCTCCCGTAAAGGTTTTCTGCGTTCGCTCAGCACCGTAATGTGTGCAATTCGATCGACACGCAATGTAGACATGTCATCATAATTTTCATGGTTCCCAACTAGGTAATAGTGTCCCCGATTCATAACTAGTTGGAATGGATTGAATACATACTTTCGCTCCTTATTATCTGGACCGAGATTGATATGTAATCGTTTATCCACGTCAGGTTGGCAATAAGCCAAGGAAATTTTTCTCCCCTTTTGTATTGCTTCCTCTATGAGATCAATATTAAGGAATAAGTCCTGACTTCTATGAAGGTAACCCGTAGCACTTTCAATATCAATACCATGGGGCTTGAAATGAGAGCTACCCAATTTAGCAACACGACTAATTAAATCCTTACGTTGAGATGCGGTGATATGACGAGACGCCAAAATACCGTCAATTAATAATCTCAATTCTGAATCTTCAAAGGTATGAATCATATAGAAATCAGTACGGCGAATAGTACCATCTGCTCCTACGGCAGACTCTTCACATTGAATACCAAAATCACCAGATTCATATAAATCATTTAAATGACGGCCTAAGGTCTTCCGATCGACGGATACCTCGTACCGCTCGGCTAATATACTGCGAATCTCCTCTTGAGATAAAGTATGATTAGCATCCGTTTCACTTTTCAGGATTTCTAGTATATATACTAGAACGGCCTTCTTAGATGCCATAAAAGACTCCTTTTACAAATAATACAATAAAAACAACATTGTAACTAATACAATTTATAATATCATCCACAACACATCGGATGATGTTCACAAAAATACCCATACATAGTATACCATACTTTTCATATATGGTTCATTTATTTCTCATTAATTTTATCGATTTACTATACTTTTTTGGCAATATTAAATAACTAAATGTAATAATTATTAAAAAAGATTAAATTAAATTATATAAAACAAAAACCCATTACTACTTAATACACATAAATGTTATAAGTGTAATGGGTTTTACATTCATTCTGAAGATTATATGAATCACTAAAATATTATCTTAGAAATTTTAAAAGAATTACGAAAGACCATTGTTTTTCTTACTTCTAATAAAGCCTAATTGCTCCATACGCTTCGTCAATTCATTATAGAATGCTTCCGCCATGGCATTTTGGTGTTTACCAGTTTGGGCCTTATCAGCGCTAAATAGAGAATCTTTAATCTTCTTAATCATCGTAGACTTGGCTTTAGGCTTATTCAATAATTCCATGAACAATAAATCTTCTTCAGAAATATCACCAATAGCGTCATTGAACATATTTGCACCATAAATATATTCACTACCACCATCAGCAATAGCTTTTACAAAGTTTGTAAAACGAGCTGGTACATAGGATAAGCCCTCCATATATTCCTGTTTATCAGGGAATGTTTTATAGAATCGAATACCACCGCGTACCATATGTTCAACGATAGCTTTATATAAACTACATACAGCTGGTTCTAAGTCATCTTCAGATGCATTAGCAGTATCATGAGCAGCTTTTAAAATGGCAAGGGCTTCGATCATATTGAAAGTGCCACCATCTTTAATGAGCGCTTTGAATGTATCTCGTACAAGCTCATTTTCAAACATTTCTAATGCTTCTTCATCAAAGAGGATTTGGAATACAAAACTATTTACGATAGACCGTACAGGTACTGTATTCACCTTATCAGGATTAGCTACATCATAGCTAATATCCTTTGCAGCACTTTCTTTGCAAATAATAGACTTGCGGAATGTTGTATCAAGCATAAAGTCTAAATATTGTTCTTGATCCGCTTGGCTATTAGGAGCCAATTTTTCAAGTTTATCGGCGATGCTGTCATCATAGGTACGAACCATGGATAATGTTAAATCAGCATCACATACATATGTAAGATTGTGAGCTTTCAAATGATCATTGAATTGATAGAAGTAACATGGATCATTATGAGGTTCTAAATGGTCATGACCTACATAATAATCATCCTTTTGCATAACGGAACGCAAGGCACCTAAGAATTTACTATTACGCTCTTTAAGGTTATCATAATTAAGAATTTGAGCACCTACTAGACTACCTACAGTTTTACCACGTAATACCTTTTCCTTATGAGTCAACTCATCATAACCACGATTAGCAAATAGCATAAGTTGACGAACCTCTTCCATCGTATGCCAACCTGGGTATGTATTATAGGATACATATGCAATGCCATTATCAGCCAAATGATGAGATATAATATCAAGCAACTTATCCTTCATTTCATCGCTAATCCAAGAGTAAAAACCATGGGCAATAATGTAATCAAAGTTTCCTAAGGATTCATCAAAGTTCAAAATATCCCCTTGTAATAGAGATACATTTTCTAACTTAGCATCACTAATAATTTTGTTACCCTTCTCTACTTGATCTTGGGAAAGCTCAATACCTACAAATGTTGCTTCTGGATTATGCACAGCTTGAGAAATAATATTTCCCCCATACGTAGCACCTAATTCTAGGACACGTGCTGTTTTAGCTGTTGGTGGCTTAAGACCTACAAGTGTACCATACGCTTCCAAATAGGCAGGTGTAGTAAAAGGAAATGGATAGGATTTATAGCCTAACTCTTTATATATTGTTTGTTGCATATCGTCTGTTGCGATCTGTTGGTTATCCTTAGCCATAAGCACCTCTATATTACAATTAAAATTACCTAGTTAAATCTTAATGTATCAATGCAATATACTTACGTATAACTGCATAACTATCTAATATTATACCAAATTCTTAGTATATTACCTATTGTGAAAGCATTAGTAATTCAGGAACCAGCTATTCAAGAAATAACCGCATTAATTTAAGATACAATAAAATAAATTCCACATATAGTTAACTATATTATATACAAAAGAGGCACCCTCGAAAGGGCGCCTCTTATTAGTTCTTAGTCGTTAAATAACGAATTATTTTACGTCTTCGAAACCTTTTTGTAAGCGAACGTAGCTTAAACGACGATCTTTAGCGTCTTGTTCAGTTTTAGCGAACAATTCTTCTGCAACATCTGGAGCTGCTTTAGCCAAGGATGCGTAACGAACTTCACCTTTAAGGAAGTCTTGGAAGCTTTCAGTTGGTTCTTTGGAATCCAAGGAGAATGGATTTTTACCTTCTTCTTTAAGTTGAGGGTTGTATCTGTAAAGATCCCAGTAACCAGCTGCAACTGCTTTACGTTGTTCTTCTTGAGCTTTACCCATACCAGCTTTGATACCATGGTTGATACATG
>ERZ772805.1941-NODE-1941-length-14588-cov-19.121929_pt1 | contig 14588 bp, 12 predicted proteins | sample MGYA00511344_ERZ772805 | MGnify/ENA primary metagenome ERZ772805 (study PRJEB29015, sample SAMEA2737730) | human gut metagenome | biome: human gut; feature: human-associated habitat; material: faeces | place: China | collected 2012 ...
GGTGGTTACACTCGTGTAATCAAAACTGGTCTTCGCAAAGGTGACGCTGCACCTTTGGCTATTATCGAGTTAGTTTAATCAAACTCATACGGTGTTGTAACTTATGTTGCAGCACCGTTTTTTTATTGTCAATTTTATGGTACAATCGATTAGTATAATATCGTAATATGTTAGCAGTTATCGTAAAGAATGAATAAATATTGTTAACCTTTTCACATAAATCTATGGCAATCATTAATGCTTAATCTATACAGTGGATTACATTAATTTGTTGTTGTTAATAGGTCAATACTGTTATATACAATTTAAAGGTTATACTTTCACAAAGACGAAATTGACTAGAAAGATATGAGGTTATCCATGAATGAAAAAGACATTATGATTGACGTCAATCATATGAGTCATATTTATAGTGATGAAAATGGCAATGATGTACACGCACTAAATGATGTAAGTTTATCCATCAAGCGTGGTGAGTTTGTTTGTATTATCGGTACTAATGGTAGTGGTAAAAGTACACTAGCCAAGCATTTCAACGTGTTATTACAACCTAGTGAAGGTTATATCAATGTATGTGGCTATGATACGCGTGATGAAGAACATATTTGGGATATACGTCAACATGTAGGTATGGTGTTCCAAAATCCGGATAACCAAATTGTGGCAGCTGTCGTAGAAGAAGATGTTGCCTTTGGTCCAGAAAATCTTGGAATCCCTAGTGCTGAAATTAGAAAACGTGTCGATGCAGCATTAGAGGCTGTTAATATGACTGAATATAGAGAGCATGGTCCTCATTTGTTGTCTGGTGGTCAAAAGCAACGTATTGCTATTGCTGGTGTACTTGCCATGAAACCGGATTGTATCGTTCTTGACGAACCAACGGCTATGCTTGATCCAAAAGGTCGTCGTGAGGTATTAGAGACAGTTCATAAACTCAATAAAGAAGAAGGTATCACTATCGTGTACATTACACACTTTATGGAGGAAGCTGTCACAGCTGACCGTGTGGTAGTTATGAAAAATGGTGTGAAATTACATGATGGCACTCCTCGTGAAATCTTCAGTCATGTAGATACCTTAAAAGGCCTTGGCCTCGATGTTCCAGTGGCGTCTGAAATTGCTTTCAAATTAAATGAAAAAGGTTATGAGATCGGTAAAAGTATCATCAATAATGAAGAATTAGCAGTAGGGCTTAAACATTCTAAATTAGCTGACCAACTACTAGGTGATCATAATGTAGGTGCTAAAACTATTAGTTCTCCTACCAATGAAGATGTAAATCCAGTAAGAGGGGAGGGCACACACTAATGGCAATTGTATTAGATAATATTACTTATACCTATGGTGTAGGTACTCCATTTGAAAAGACAGCCCTTCACGGTGTATCTCTTACTGTTGAAAACGGTGAGTTTTTAGGCATCATTGGTCATACCGGATCTGGTAAATCTACCTTTGTACAACATTTAAATGGCTTATTACACCCTACAACAGGAACGGTTACCGTTAATGGTGTAGATATTAGTGCTTCTACAGAGGAAGCTAAAAAGATGCGCCATAAGGTAGGCATGGTTTTTCAATATCCAGAACATCAGTTATTTGAAGAAACTATTGCTGAAGATATTGCCTTTGGCCCTAAAAACTTAGGCCTAAGTGATGATGAAGTAGATGAACGGGTACGGGAGGCAATGAAATTTGTAGGTCTTGATTACGACACCTACGCGGAGCGCTCTCCATTCCATCTATCTGGTGGACAAATGCGCCGTGTTGCCATCGCTGGTGTAGTGGCTATGGATCCAGATTTTTTAGTTCTTGATGAGCCATCTGCAGGTCTCGACCCATTTGGTCGTGAAGAAATCTTTGAAGAAATCATTCGACTTCATAAAGAAAAGGGCATTACTGTAATCCTTGTATCACATAACATGGAGGATATTTCTCGCATGGCATCTCGCCTCGTGGTACTCGATAAAGGTCGTATCGTTCTCGATGGACAACCGATGGATATCTTTAATCATCATCGAGATGCATTGCAAGCTGTTGGCGTAGATATACCGCCCGTGTCTGTAACCATGGAATATTTGCGTGAACAAGGATTAGATGTATCTAATTGTGTATTATCCGTGGATGATGCAGTACAAGCCATTCTAGAAGGAGGTAGCCATGTTAAATAACATTACTATTGGGCAATACTTCCCAGGAAACTCCTTCTTGCATCGCATGGATCCTCGTGCCAAGATTATTGCTACAACTATCTTTGTGGTAGCTATTTTCCTAGCAAATTCTCCTCTTGCGTATGGCTTGGTAGGGGCATTTACCATCTTTGCTATGCTGTTATCAAGATTGCCATTACGCTTGATGTGGTCAGCTATTAAACCACTTTGGATTATCATTGTATTTACTATGGGTATTCATATCTTTACGACCCCAGGTAATTCACTTTTTCAATGGGGCATTATCAATATTACAGATCAAGGCTTAGCTATGGGTCTACAAATGGCGGCACGATTAATCTTTTTAATCTTGTTCTCCTCCCTATTGACCTATACGACATCACCAATTCGTTTGACCGATGGTATTGAGCATTTGCTAAACCCATTTCGTTGTATTGGTGTACCTGCTCATGAATTGGCTATGATGATGACCATTGCATTGCGTTTCATTCCTACTTTATTGGATGAAACAGATCGGATTATGAAAGCTCAATCTGCTCGTGGTGCAGACTTTGTAACAGGGTCTATCATTCAACGAGCAAAAAATATGGTACCTTTATTGGTTCCTTTATTCATCAGTGCATTTAGACGTGCTGATGAACTGGCTATTGCTATGGAAGCGCGTTGCTATCGAGGTGGCGTAAATCGTACGCGTATGAAGGAACTACAAGTTACTTATGTTGATTATATTGGCGTCGGTGCAGTTATTTTGATTACCATTGTACTCATTGCATTGTGGTGGTTAGGTCTATGAGAAATATACGAATCATAGTTGCTTATGATGGCACTGATTTGGCAGGTTATCAGAAGCAACCTGATGATAAGGGCTTAACGGTACAAGGTTGCTTAGAATATGGATTGTCCAAAATTTGTAATGAACCCATACAAATCTATGGCGCTTCTAGAACAGATGCAGGGGTACATGCAAAGTTTCAAGTATGTACGTTCCAAACATCTGGATCTATACCAGCAGAAAACATTCCTCGTGCTATGATTGCACATATCCCAAAGGATATCGTTGTTCTTGAAGCCGTGGAAATTCCACTCGATTGGAAGCCTCGATGGAATATATATGGTAAAGAATATGTATATACCATTCATAATCAGCTCATTGCCAATCCTTTGACAAAACGATACCATTGGCATGTTAAGAAGCCTCTTAATATCGACCTCATGCAAGCTGCCGGCAATGAATTATTAGGCACCCATGACTTTACAACCTTAAAGGGGACGAATTCAACGCCCGCTGATCCGGTAAAAACAATTATAGGAATTCATGTAGAGGCAGAAGGCTCTCATGTTACCATTTCTGTAGTAGGAGATGGGTTCTTATACCACATGGTTCGCAATATTGCAGGGCTCCTCGTCGATGTAGGCCTTGGAAGACGTAAGGTGGAGGATATTAAGGGATATTTAGCCGCTAAAGATCGTCGTGTTATAGGTAAAACGGCGCCAGCCCAAGGGTTATGTTTAGAGGAGATTTTCTTTACGGAAGAACGTCAGCAAGAGGTGTTACAGAATAAATATTCTATATAATTTTGTATAGACTGCATTCTCCTAGAATTTATTTAAAACGATAACTATTAATACTAAAAGGATACTACTTAGCATGTAGTATCCTTTTTTCTTATAATTTTTAGTTATAATGCCTTAATTTATACCTATTATTATGTGAAATGATACATTGTAAACCCAATATATACATGATACAATGACGATATGGACAGGTTCGTACTATAAAACATTAACATAGTAAGGTAGACTCTTGTCAGCAGTGTAATTTTTATCCTAAGGAGGGTGAATCTCTTGCAAAAACGTAAAGATTTTATCTGGAAAATGGGCGGCCAACAAGGTGAAGGTATCGAGAGTTGTGGCGAAATTATGGCGACAATCCTCGCTAAAGAAGGTTATTCCTTGTATAGCCAACGCTTATTTGCATCTCGTATCAAAGGTGGTCATACTACATTCGCATTGCGCGTTGCATTAGAACAAGTTATGTCCATTGGTGAAGGCGTAGACTTCTTGCTTTCTCTTGATCAAGAAACAGTTGATATGCATGGTTCTGAAGTTCGTGAGGGCGGTTACATCATCTGTGACAGCAAAGTAAATCCTGACTTCTCTAAATTTGAAGGTACAAAGGTTAATTGCTTGTCCTTGCCAATCTCTGAAACCGCAATGAAACAAGGTTCCTTGTTGATGCGTAATATCGTAGCACTTGGTATGTCTGTAGCACTTCTTGGTTTTGATACTAAGATGTTTAAAGATGCGATTGCTGCTAAATTTGCGAAAAAATCCCAAGAAATCGTGGATAAAAACTTAGCTGCCTTTGACGATGGTCATAGCCTTGTAATGGAAAAATTGGGCGATGTGGAAATCGATACATTGCCAGCTCCTGGTAAGAAAGATCAAATGTTCTTATTAGGTAATGAAGCATGTGCTTTAGGTGCTATTGCTGCGGGTTCCCGTTTCATGGCATCTTATCCTATTACTCCAGCATCTGAAGTAATGGAATATATGATTAAAAATATGGATAAATTGGGTGCTACTATCGTTCAAACAGAGGACGAAATCGCAGCATGCATGACAGCTATGGGTGGCGTATACGCAGGTGTTCGTGGCTTCACATGTACTTCTGGCCCTGGTCTTTCCTTGATGGCTGAATCCTTGTCCATGGCTTCTATGGCTGAATTGCCAATGGTTGTTATCGACGTTCAACGTTCTGGTCCATCCACTGGTATGGCTACAAAAGTTGAGCAATCCGATATTGATGCGGCTTGCTACAATGCACATGGCGACTACTCTGGTATCGTAATTTCTCCAACATCTATCGAAGAATGCTTCTACGAAATTCAAAAAGCTTTCAACTTGGCAGAAATGTACCAATGTCCAGTTATCTTCATGCCTGACTTACAACAAGGCTTGAATAAACAGTCCGTTCCTTCCTTCGACTTGAACCGTGTACCTATTAACCGCGGCAAAATGATGAAAGAAGCTGACCTTCCTGCATTGGAACAACCTAACTACTTCAAACGTTTTGAATTGACTGAAGATGGTATTTCTCCTCGTACAATTCCTGGTATGAAAAATGGTCTATTCCTTTCCACTGGTTTAGAACATAATGAAGAAGGTAAACCAGCAGAAGCGCCTACAATGCACGTAGCGCAAACTGATAAACGTTTCCGCAAATTGGAAACTGTAGCTGACAACTATGAACCATTCTTGAATAACGCTAAATACGACGAAGCAGATGTACTCGTTGTAGGTATGGCTTCTAGCCGTGGCGCTATCGAAGAAGCAGTTGCTGAATTCGATCAAGAAGGCGTTAAAGTTAACCACTTGCAATTGCGCTTGATTAAACCATTCCCAGCAAAACAATTACAACCATTTATGGATGCTGCGAAAAAAGTGGTTATCGTTGAGCACAATGCAACGGGTCAATTGACTAACTTATTTAAAATCAACATGCATAAGAAATCTAAAATTTCCAGCTGCTTGAAATACGATGGTAATCCATTCACAAAAAGTTATGTGAAAAATGCGATTAAGGAGGTCCTATAATATGACAACAGCTAAAGATTACAGAAACGATATTCGTCCTAACTGGTGTCCAGGCTGTGGCCATTATGGGGTTCAAGCAGCGATTACTGACGCTGTAGTAGCGAAAAATATTCCACCAGAAAAATTGGCAGTAATTTCCGGTATCGGTTGCTCTAGCCGTATCGGTGGTTATTTCTACGCATACGGCGCTCATACAACTCATGGTCGTGCGCTTCCTTACGCACAAGGCGTTAAACTTGCTAACCAAGACTTAGAAGTTATCGCTTGCTCTGGTGATGGTGATGCGTTCGCTATCGGTATGGGTCACACTATCCATGCTTTCAAACGTAATGTAAATATGACATACGTCGTAATGGATAACCATGTATATGGTTTGACTAAAGGTCAAGCATCCCCTCGTTCCGATATCGGTTTTGTTACAAAAACAACTCCTCGTGGGGCTTTCGAATCTCCATTGTCCGTTTGTGAAACTGCAATTGCTGCAGGTGCTACATTCGTAGCACAAGGTTACATGATTAATCGTGCACAACTTGTAGAGTTGATTCAAAAGGCAATGGATCATGAAGGTTTCTCCTTCATCAACGTATTCAGCCCATGTGTTACATACAATAAACACAACAGCTATGACTGGTTCAAAGAACATTTGGTAGAATTGCCAGAAGGTTATGATCCAACAGATCGTGCAGCAGCACTTAAAACATTGGGTGAATCTGATGGCTTGGTAACAGGTGTTATCTATCAAGATACTACTAAACCTTCCTTCGAAAAAGCTATGGCTGCAGCAAATGGTGGTCCACATCCTCGTCCATTAACTGAAGATGTTGTAAAACCAGATCAAGCGCTATTTGATAGCCTTTGCAATCAATTTAAATAATCTTATCTAAATTGAATTATGTATAATCTGAACCCCTCTTTACTGAATGTCTGGTAAAGAGGGGTTTTTACATTATGATAGTATGAATAGTATGATTACTTTAGAGTGTTGTGAATGATATGGTTATTTTATAGCGGTATGAATCGTATTATTACTTTACGGAGGTTTTCTTAATTGATATACTAATTTATAATTTAGGATATTTATAATTAAGTAAAATTTGAACGCTTATAAATATAAGAGGCTATTATTTCAGAATATGAGGCATAATGGAAACGTATAGAAGTATCATTTACTATGCGATTCATTAAGGAGAGGGAATGAGTAACGTGTCGAATGAATATAATGAAGCATTACTAGAGCCACTTAAGTATTATCGGGAAGAGTTAAAGGACGCGTTTCAACAAGTAACCGAAGAATACTTTCAACAATTAGTAGATCAATCAAAGATTGATATAGATAACAACAAAGTATTAATAGATAAGTATACTGAGGTATCAGAAAATCGCGATCAATCAAACACATCCTATAAACGATTTGGCCTTATCAAAAAGGTTAATATTGTTATTGGTATAGGTGCCATTATTTATGGTATTTATCAGTTTTCACAAGATCATATTGATATTGTAGCGGTTATTGTTTCTATACTTATATTAGTTCTATGTGTAGGGCTTTACCTATATTGGATTAAGCCTAATAGTAAGAGCCTTGAAGAAAAACTTAATGATTTAGATGCTACATTAGCTAAAATGCGTCAAGAAGGCTATGAGATGATGGCCCCTTTAAACGATCTATTTCATAGTGAAATGACTGTAGAACTTATAAAAAAGGCGATTCCTTTTATTCATATGGATTCTAACTTTAATATTGAACGATATGAACAGCTCGTTAAAGATTATGGATTCTTAGAAAAAGGTGATGTAAATCATTCAACCTTAGATATTGCTTCTGGTGATATTTTAGGAAACCCCTTTGTTTTTCTGAAGCGCATAATCCACTGGATGGATGATTATACGTATGAAGGCACCTTAAATGTTACGTATACAGAAGAGTATGTTGATTCTAATGGGAATCTAAAAACTCGTGATGTTAACGAAACATTACGGGCCGTTATAAGACAACCAGGTCCTTATTATGCCAATAAAGTATCTTTAGTGTATGGTAATCATGCAGCACCTAACCTAACATTCCATAGAAAGCCACCGGAAAAAGGATTCTTTAATTTCGGTGGCGCTAAGAGTAAGATAGCAAAAGGTATTGCTAGTCTTAGACAGAAGAGTAAGGATTCATTGGAGAATGGCGGTAGCTTCCAAGCTTTAGCCAATGAAGAGTTTGATGCACAATTTAATGCATTAGATCGCAACAATGAGGTTGAGTTCCGCGTACTATTTACGCCATTAGCACAAAACAACTATAAGGATATTTTTGAAAACTCTCCATATGGAGATGATTTTATATTTAATAAAGAGTGTAAAATTAATGAGATTAAAGCTGACAATTCTCAAAATTGGGACTTTGATACATCACCATCTCAGTATTATGATTTTTCATTCCAAAAGATTAAAGAGAAGTTCATTAATTACAACTGCAGTTACTTTGATCACATGTATTTTTCATTCCTACCAATTTTAGCGATTCCTGTGTATCAACAAATGGCTTCTAATGATTATATTTATGGCAAGTCTTATAATTTCAAATATAATGATTACATTACAGAAATGCTAGCAAATAAAATGGGACTTAATTTATTTGTTCCTCCTGATGCGGCTCAGCGGAATAATGTAAAAACAATTCTTAAGACTAGCCACCATAAAAATGAAGGTGACTCTGAGGTAATTAAGGTAGATGCCTATTCTTATAGGGCCATCGAACACGTAGATCAAGTGCCTGTACGAGCTGGTAATGGTAGAACCTATTATGTTCCAGTCCGCTGGGACGAGTATGTTCCTGTTACAAAACACGAATTTATAGAGGTTTCAGAAATTAAATCCGCTGGAGAGGATTTTAATCATATTAAAGGTCTAGATCAGTATCAAAAATCTGAAAATAATAGAGATAGGTCTTTTGCATACGATCACTTTATGGCAGGTAAACTATATCGACAAAATCAGTCTCTCGACGATTTATTAAATACTATTTACAAAGAATTTGGAGGTACCCAAAATGGCTAACCAACTCGACGAAATGAATCCGGAAATTATGTCTGAAGGCAGAGATGTGCATGTTATCGCTAAGGTAATCCCTGTTGAAACTAGTGGATTTGAAAAACTTCTTCCAACGATCCTTATGGCAGTTGGTGTTATCGGTATCGTTTTAGGCATAGTTATAGACAAGTATCTAGTATCTATTATTGGTGCTATTGTATTGATTTATCCATGGTGGCGATTAAAACAAATTAGCTCAGAGTTTAATATGATGGAACAAAGAATTCAAAATGCTGCATCCGAAATTGATAACTATATGGAGCAACGTGTTGTGATTCTTTCTAATGCGGCTAAACTTGTGGAAAAATCTATTGAAGTTGATAAGGATATCCTTGTAGACATTGCTAAGTATAGAAGTGGTAATTTTTCTGAAGAATCTAGAAGTGATGTGAATGCACAACTTAACAAGGCTACAAGAGCTCTTAACGTAGCTATAGAAAATTATCCTGAATTACAAAGCCAAGATACAATTCGCGATGCAATGCAACAAAACTCTTACTTGCAAAAAGAAATTACTGCAGCTAGAACATTGTATAATGATGCGGTAAATACTTGGAATAGAGAAATCTTTGAATTCCCATTTAAAAAGATTGTAGCTGCAAAAGAAGGTAGAACTACTAGAATTCCATTTATTGCAGATCAAGAAACTAAAGAAAAATCTAAGGGCGTTTTCTTTTAAGGGATAGGCAATTGATCGTTAGTATATAAAGGGCATACTATGAAATCTGACATTAGTATATAAGGGGATACTATGAAGTCTTATGAAAAAGGAATTAGCTTGTCTATCTGGACATTGAGCTGGCCTATATTTATTGAAGTATTCCTACAGCTGTTAGTAGGTAATATAGACCAAGTGATGATGAGCCATTACTCTCCTCAAGCGGTAGCAGCTGTGGCTAATGCCAATCAAATTCTAAATATCTTTATTATGCTCATCATTGTTATGAGTACAGCTACGACGATTTTGATTGCTCAATATTTAGGGGCCCGTAATCAGTCGAAGTTATCAGAGGTGTGTACGGTTAGCTTGGTGCTGAACTTTTTCTTCTCGTCTATAGCGGCCGTATTCTTTATCACCTGTCATAAATGGATCTTTACGTGGCTTGGTATTCCGCCAGAAACGATGAGTGATACGTCGATATATACGACCATTGTAGCAGCAGGATTACCAATTCAAGCTATGTACTATGCATTGGTAGCAGTATTTAGGGGGCATTCATTAACACGTATTACCATGTATATTGCACTGGTTATGAATGTTATCCATATCACAACTAACTATATATTAATATTTGGACATGGTCCGATACCAAGTCTAGGTGTGTTAGGTGTATCAATTTCTACTTGGTTATCTAAGGTGGTAGGCCTCGTAATTATCGGCTATACATTTAAGAAGTTGCTTACGTTAGAGGTGAGCTTCAAATTTTTAAAACCATTCCCGTGGCATACGGTTAAGTCTTTACTGAATATCAGTGTTCCCTCTGGTGGTGAAACCTTAAGTTATCAGTTATCTCAGACAACGATTATGAAAATGGTCAACATCCTAGGGCTAGCTGTTATTAATACAAAGGTATATGTATCGGTTATTGCCATGCTTTGCTATGTATATACCATAGCATTAGCAAATGCTTCTCAAGTTATTGTGGGCTACTTGATGGGGGCTAAACGACAAGCTGAGGTGACAAATCGCGTATGGCATTCTATGTTGTTAGCCATTGCCATTAGTGTAGGACTGGCTACGTTCTTTTATAGTACCAGTGATATTGTACTATCAGTATTTACTACGGATCCAGAAATCTTATCGTTAGCACATAATATCTTATTGGTTGAGATTTTCCTTGAGTTAGGGCGTGCCGTAAATATCGTTATGGTTGGATGCTTACAAGCAGCAGGGGATATTCGGACACCGATGCTCGTAGGTATTTTTGGTATGTGGTTATGTGCCGTACCACTGTCCTATCTATTTGGTATTTACTGGGGATGGGGGCTCGTAGGCATTTGGATTGCCATGGCGGTAGATGAAATTTTACGAGGTTTATTATTTGTATATCGCTGGTATAGTGGGAAGTGGAAAAATAGACGCCTCATAGAGGCATAGTCTTATATTTACATGATTTCAATATATATTTAGTAGTTTGTAGATATAGTTAGCCTTACATTAGAGAGTGTAAGGCTAATTATTTGTGAAAGTAGGTTTATATGAGTAAGACAGTAGGTATTATTGGCTTAGGTTTACTAGGTGGTTCGTTGGCGAAGGCTTTAAAGGCCTATACCGATTATGAGGTAGTAGGTTATGCGCGTCGCCAAGAGGTTTGTGATGCGGCCATTCAGGATGGGGTGGTAAAAGCTGCTTGGACTGAGGTAGAACCATTGATTGAAAATTCAGATATCGTTGTATTTTCATTGCCTCCAGATACAAATGCAAGACTATTTACAGAAATGGCACATCTTTTTAGACCAGGACAAGTGGTGACTGATGTATCTAGTGCAAAGGAAAACTTTGTACGAGCTGTATATGATTCTATTCCGAAAGGGACAATTTTTGTGTCTGTTCATCCTATGGCTGGCTCTGAAAAGGGTGGCTATGAAGTATCTCATAAAAACCTATTTAAAGGTATGGGCTGGATTGTACTAGAGGATAAGGCCTCTGATGTATATAGTGAAGATGTTGCTCAAGAACTAGCTGAAATGGGACGCGCTGTAGGATCACGTATTGAATTCGTCGATATCTATGCTCACGACGCGTATTTAGCTATGGTGAGTCATATGCCACATTTATTGGCATCCATTTTAACTCAAGTTTCTGGTGGGGATGAACTAGGCGAGTTGCGCATGAAATTATCTGCAGGAGGCTTTAGAGATTGTACACGGGTTGCCGGTGGTTTGCCATCTATGTGGCGTGAAATCATTTATGGTAATAGACACAATGTAATTGAAGGCCTTTCACAAATCGAATCTGAAATTCAACGGGTAAAAGAAATACTTTCACAAGAAGACGAAGGTCAAAGTCTAGAAACCTATTTAGAACGAGGCAGAGAAATTCGCGGTAAATTACCATATTTAACAGGACAAATAAAGAATAGCTAATGATAAATAATTATTAGCTAAGGCTATACATTGATTAGCACTCATAGAGTACTAACAATGAGTCATTAATATTCATTTGCGTTTGATGTATATTTATGTAGCTGAAGCAACGCGGTTTATGCAGTATAATGTATATACTAGAGTTCGTAAAGAATATACATTTAACATATTATTTAGTTAAGGAGATACCATGAGTTTGTTACAAGAAACTTGTGACGCTATTAGTGGTCGCAGTCATGAAATTGAACAACATATAATCGATAATTGGAATGCAGGTTCACCTGTAGAACAATATGGGCGACTTGTAAATGTGGTGGCTCAATATGGTGCGGCTACAAATCAGGAACAGTTAACGGTTCCAAAACCTTGTATGATTATTGCCTCTGCCGATCATGGCGTGGCTGATATGGGTGTAAGTGCGTACCCAAAGGAAACAACTGTAGGGATGACACAAAACTACCTAATTCCTAAAGGGGCGGGCGCCAATTCCTTAGCTAATTACTGTGGTGCTCAAATGGAAGTCATCGACATGGGCATTGATGCAGATATGAGCTGGGTGCCAGGACTCCGTAGTCATAAACTTGGTAAGGGCACAAAAAACTTTGTTGAAGAACCGGCCATGACACGTGAACAAGCCATTGAAGGCATTGAAACAGGTATCCGCCTTGTAAAAGAGAAAATCGACGAAGGCTTTAATGTTTTCTTGGTAGGGGAAATGGGCATTTCCAATACTACTGCTAGTGCTCTTATGACTGCCAAGTTTGCAGGACTCACTGCAGAGGAAGCTACAGGGCGAGGCACTAATATTTCTGATGAGCGTCTAAAATTAAAGCAACGCATTGTGCATGATGTATTAGAAAAATATAAAAATATTCCGAAAGATGATGCAATCGGAATTTTATCCTCTGTGGGCGGCTTTGAATTTACATGTATTGTAGGTGTTATTCTAGGTGCTGCAGCGAATAATGCACTTGTTATTATTGATGGTTTTAATACATCTGCTTGTGCATTGGTTGCTAAAACATTAGTTCCACAGGCGATGGATTATGTAATGGCATCTCATTTATCAGCTGAAAAAGCGGCTAAATCTTCTTTAGAAAATTTAGGCCTTGAAGCCTATGTTGATTTAGGGCTATGTCTCGGTGAGGCCTCTGGTGGCTCCATTCAAATGGGAATGCTAGATCTTGCCGTTCATATGTATTTGGCTGTTACAGGAGGTAAGGCATGAGAACTTTTACAATTGAATCATTACATGCACCATCCATGGAAGCATGCCGATTACGTATCGATAATTTAACAAAACCTATTTATAGCCTTGCAACATTAGAGTTAATAGCTGAGCGTTTTGCGGGCATTCTGGCAGATCCACAACCAAATCATTTGCGATATGGCGTACTTGTGGTGGCGTCGGACCACTTGGTTGATGATCCTCAAAATAGTCAGCATGGTAGTGAAAGCTATGAGGCTATCAAGCGTTTCAATGAAGGTAGAACGGCTACACAAGGAGCTGCATCTAAGTTGAATGCAGCTGTGCACGTTGTAAATATAGGTCTTGAACAAGATACAACAGATTTGACAAATATTGACCAACAGGTTATCCGTAAGGGCTCCCACTTCTTTGGTGTAGAACCTGTCATTTCTCGTGATGAATTAGAAGAGAGCCTTGAATTAGGTTTTAATTATGCTGATAAATTACACAACGATGGATTGCAAGTCGTTGCTATTGGTAATATTGGTGAACGAGCTTTCCTTGATTCTCTCGTAACGACTGCAACTATCACAGGATGTGAATTTAGCGATATTCTCGTTCATACTGAATGTGGCCCTACTATTGAACAGCGAGCGGCTCATATTCATTCCTTTGTAGATCGTTTTGATATCGCTGTTGATGATTGGTCTGCTATGAGTGAAAGCGAGCGCCGTGATGCGGTATTGCATTTGCTTCATATTGCAGGAGGCTTAGATATTGCATTCTTAACAGGTTTTATCCTAGGTGCCGCCAGTCACCGTATGGCTATTGTTTTTGATAATGCCGTAACAGGTGCTGCTGTATTGGCTGCTATTACCATTGAGCCATTAGTAAAAGACTATGTATTTTCATCGGCTGCCTATGAGGAACCAATTCATAAGGAACAATGTCGATTCCTTGGAATAAAACCATGTTTACACTACAATTTACAAATTGATGAAGCATTGGGTTCCACAATGGGTCTATCTATTATCGATGCATCTATGCATATGTTAAATGATATGAAAACCTTCGTTGAAGCTGAGGTTAAAGCGGCTGAAGATGGTGCCGGTAAAGGTAGACAAAAGAATAAAGAGTAATCTATATAAAAGAGGGAGTATTAAATCCCTCTTTTTATATGTTTTATGTTCAATTATCCGAAATTAACTGAGAATTTCATGGAAAAACCATTGACACTATATGTGTAAATTGATATTATTATAGGGCAGTCAGGACAGACTTAAATTCTTCTTGACGACAGATTGATGATTATGTTATATTAATTATCGGTTCTGTATGCGGGAATAGCTCAGCGGTAGAGCACCGCCTTGCCAAGGCGGGGGTCGCGAGTTCGAATCTCGTTTCCCGCTCCATACATTCCTCGATAGCTCAGTTGGTAGAGCAATCGGCTGTTAACCGATCGGTCGTAG
>ERZ772805.1949-NODE-1949-length-14492-cov-3.134931_pt1 | contig 14492 bp, 6 predicted proteins | sample MGYA00511344_ERZ772805 | MGnify/ENA primary metagenome ERZ772805 (study PRJEB29015, sample SAMEA2737730) | human gut metagenome | biome: human gut; feature: human-associated habitat; material: faeces | place: China | collected 2012 ...
AGATATGAGTTCAGATAAGTCAATCAAATTAACCATATTTAGCAATAGAAGAAGCGAAAACAGCCCTTCTATTCCTATTATAAAATAAAAACAGCATGGAAAAAAAAGACTTAAAGCCGGCTGGCGTATTCAAGTATTTCGAAGAAATCTGCCAAGTGCCACGCCCTTCAAAGAAGGAAGAGAAAATGATTGTCTACCTAAAGGCATTCGGAGCAAAACATAACCTGGAAACCAAGGTGGACGAAGCTGGCAACGTATTGATTAAAAAACCCGCTACTCCGGGAAAGGAAAATCTTCAAACCGTCGTATTGCAATCACATATCGACATGGTGTGCGAAAAGAACAATGACGTTCAACATGACTTCCTCACCGATCCCATCGAAACGGAAATTGACGGTGAATGGCTGAAAGCCAAAGGCACTACCCTCGGAGCCGACAACGGTATCGGTGTAGCTACCGAACTGGCTATTCTGGCTGACGACAGCATTGAACATGGTCCGTTGGAATGTCTGTTTACCGTAGACGAAGAAACGGGGCTTACCGGAGCTTTCGCCCTGCAGGAAGGTTTTATGAGCGGTGATATTCTTCTGAACCTCGATTCGGAAGATGAAGGGGAAATCTTTATCGGCTGTGCCGGAGGCATTGACTCCGTTGCAGAATTTACGTATAAAGAGGTAGAAGTTCCCGCCGGATATTTCTTCTTCAAGGTGGAAGTGAAAGGTTTGAAAGGCGGTCACTCCGGTGGTGACATTCATTTGGGACGGGGCAATGCCAACAAAATACTGAACCGTTTTCTTTCACGCATGGCTGGCAGACATGATCTGTACCTTTGTGAAATCAACGGAGGTAATCTGCGTAACGCTATTCCCCGCGAGGCTTATGCCATCTGTGCTGTTCCCGAAGACGCCAAGCATGATGTCCGCACCGAACTGAATATTTTCACCAGCGAAATGGAAGACGAATTATCCGTTGTAGAGCCCGACTTAAAGTTGGTTCTCGAATCGGAAACTCCCCGCAAGACGGCTATCGACCAGGATACCACTACCCGTTTATTAAAAGCTCTGTATGCAGCTCCTCACGGTGTATACGCCATGAGCCAGGATATTCCCGGACTGGTGGAAACTTCTACCAACCTGGCATCTGTCAAGATGAAGCCGAATCATGTCATCCGCATTGAAACTAGTCAGCGGAGCTCGATACTATCCGCACGCAACGATATGGCGAACACGGTTCGTGCTGTATTCCAACTGGCGGGAGCCAATGTTACGTTTGGCGAGGGTTATCCGGGATGGAAACCGAATCCCCACTCGGCTATCCTCGAAGTGGCTGTTGAATCTTACAAGCGTCTGTTTGGTGTAGACGCGAAAGTTAAAGCCATCCATGCAGGATTGGAATGTGGTCTGTTCCTTGATAAATATCCAACGCTGGATATGATTTCTTTCGGACCGACACTGACAGGTGTTCACTCTCCTGACGAACGAATGCTTATTCCTACCGTTGAGAAATTCTGGAAACATCTATTGGATATCTTGGCACATGTTCCTGCCAAGAAATAACAGACAGATAAGTCAACATAAAGAAGAGTATGGTAACAGTGAAAAGAGAGTAGCTGTTGCCATGCTCTTTTTTGCAATGAATTTAATAGCTGTAAGTTTCTTTGCTCCTTCTTATGCTATCGCACAAGATTCTCACGAAGGACAAGGCTATCACGACACACAAGTCCCCTCTCAACAAGAAAGAATCCCTTTCCGCGTTGTAAGTTGGAACATAGAAAACCTGTTCGACACTCGTCATGATAGTTTAAAAAACGATCACGAATTTCTTCCCAACGCGATGCGTCATTGGAATTATAGCAGATATAAGAAAAAACTGGCTGATGTTGCCCGTGTAATTACTGCTATTGGCGAATGGAATCCTCCCGCATTAGTTGGATTATGTGAAGTAGAAAATGATACAGTGCTTCGTGACCTGACCCGCCGTTCTCCTTTAAAAGAGCTTAGTTATCGTTATGTAATGACCAACTCCCCTGATTTAAGAGGAATTGACGTAGCCTTGCTTTATCAACGGGATCTATTCAAACTATTATCTTCCCGTTCCATCTCCATTCCTCCGTTTAAGCAGCACCGTCCGACAAGAGATTTGCTACACGTCAGCGGACTTCTACTGACGGGAGATACGCTCGACGTATTTGTCTGCCACCTCCCCAGCCGTTCGGGTGGAGCCAAAGAATCGGAACCCTATCGCTTATATGCAGCTCACATTCTACGTATGGAAGTTGATAGCATTATGAACATTCGTTCTCTTCCGCAAGTCATTATTATGGGAGATTTCAACGATTACCCGACCAATCAATCTATTCAGAAAATATTGGAAGCTGAAGCACCTCCTGTTACTACCAATAATCTAGCCTCAACAACCGGCTCCACCAACTTCTCAACAGTTGCCCCCTCCTCATTAAAACTATATCACCTACTCGCCCGGAAAGCTAAATCAAAAGACTTCGGTTCTTACAAATATCGTGGTGAATGGGGATTACTCGATCACTTGATTGTATCAGGCACTCTATTAAATCAATCAAATCACTTTTTCACCAGCGAAGAAAAAGCAAATGTATGCCTTCTCCCCTTTTTACTGAAAGATGACGAAAAATATGGTGATAAAGAACCTTTCCGCACTTATAAGGGGATGAAGTATCAAGGCGGTGTCAGCGACCATTTACCTATTTATGCAGACTTCGAGCTGATTTTATATTAATAAAGTACCGTCTCGTTAGTTCTTTCTATAATAATGAATGAACAACAAATATATCTTGGAAAATAATTATGATATTTCTCATACGATAGAAACTTCTTCCCAGTCTTCTACTGTCCGTGTGACAGATGAGAAGTTCACTCCGATGCAAATCACTTTTCGTTTGTCTGCCAGATAAGGCTTGGCGTAGCCAGTCTTCTCTATTTGTTCCAGAGCTTCCTGTGCTGTTCCATCCATTTTGAATTCAAAGATATAGACGTAATCCTCCATCTCCAGCGTACAATCCACCCGTCCGTAGCTTTGGCGGTCCTCGCAATGGATGGCGGTGCAATATACGCCTATCAGTCGAAGCAATAGATAAAAAGTGTATTGAAAATGCTTTTCTGTTATATCTATATCTTTCAACGAGCCGTGGGAGTCATAGGGAATACTTGCCAAAAAAGAGGTGAGGGAACGGCGGAACGCATCTGTATCACCGCGTTCAAGGTCCATCACGGCATCTGTTATCCAACTCGTCACTTCTTTACTCTTCGGCTTCATATAATTGGCTGCTAATACAGACAAGAATCCCTTCCGTACTTCGTTGTTTGGGAAATCGAGCAGATAGGTTCCCATTTTTTTATTATATTCCTTGATTGTGAGGTATCCGCTTTGAAAAATCATTGGTAGGGGCTGTTCCACATCCGCTTTGTAGTCTATAAACATAGTTGGGTCGTAGAATTTTCCTGTTAGTTCATTCATCTGTTCGCGACTGTGTTGTAGCAGACGTATCAAATAAGTCGGGGTACCGGTGGCGAACCAGTAGTCACGGATTTCATTCATATCAAAGGCATTAAGTATGCTAAACGGATTATAGATGGCGGCCATGTTCGTACTAAAATGATAGCCATCGTACTGCCGTTTCAACCAGTCCTTCATTTCCTCCACCGTACATTCGTATTTAGTTGCCAATCGCGAGATGGGTTCTGCGAAGTATTTCTCCAATTCTTCCTGAGTGATTCCGCATAGTGATTCGTAGCGTTCATCCATACTAATGTCTTTTGGTTGGTTGAAGCCACTGAACACACTTACTTGCGAAAATTTCGTAACTCCCGTCAACAGTACGAATTTCAAGTATTCGTCAGCTCCTTTGAAGGTGGAATAAAAAGATTTCAGAATTTCCCTGTGATGGTCTTCAAGCAAAAGTTTCTCTCCTACATGGTTGCAGGTGTAAGTTCCGGTATCCAACACATCGAGAATTGGTTTGTCATATTCATCAATCAGTACTACCGCACGCTGCCCTGTCCGTTCATAAGCACGGCGGAGCAGTTCCTTGAAGCGGTCACCTGTGGTAGTATAGTTCAGATTTTTGCCATAGATGTCTTCCCAATTGCCTAAATACCCTTCGATAGTTGCTTCGAGCACTCCCGGTTGGGTGTATGGCCCACCGTTAAAGTCAATGCGGAAAATAGGATATTGCAACCAGTCTTTTTCAAGGTCAGCAATTGCCAGTCCGTCGAAAAGTTCTTTCCGCCCCTGAAAATAACAGGCAAGTGTACTCACCAACAGACTCTTCCCAAAACGACGGGGACGACTCAAGAAATAGATTGAACCCGTTTGCACAAGGTTGTAAACTAAGGCAGTCTTGTCTACATAAACAAAACCGTCTTCACGAAGGCGGTCAAAGCTCTGTATTCCAATAGGATATTTCATCTTTTTATCGGCTTTTTATGAATCACTAGACGAAGATACGTGAAAACAGGCATAAATACAAACGATTCCGGACATTATAAAACGAATTTTGTTATATTAATCCGAATACTGATAAACCTTCAAGTCAAACTTGGGAACCATTGCCAGCAAATGGTCGAAGATGTCCGACTGGATACGTTCGTATTCTTTCCAAACTTTGTTTCGGGAGAAGAAGTAAACTTGAATAGGTACTCCATACATCGTGGCTTCTTTCTGGCTGATAATCAAGTCCAAATCTTGATTCACCACAGGCAAGCTGCACAAATAACGCTCGATATATACACGATAAACCTGGGAATTGGTAGGTACTACACCTTCTTCAGGCTGATAATCCGCCATCAAAGGGATTTCCTTCCGATAACGGTCGAGCATTTCGGGCGTACAGAATTGGAGCGTAGTCAAATCCAGGGTTATATTCTTCATTACCCTTCGTCCTCCTGATTGCACCATTCCCCGCCAGTTCTGGAAAGGGCTGCTAACCAAGGTATAAGGGGGAACGGTAGAAATCGTATTATCGAAATTCTGAATCTTGACTGTATTCAGAGTAATCTCCTGCACTGTGCCATTGGCAGCACCGGAAGGAAGCGTTATCCAGTCGCCCGGACGAACCATATCATTGGCGGAAAGCTGGATCCCCGCCACAAATCCTAGTATGGAATCCTTGAATACCAGCATCAGTATGGCGGCCGAAGCCCCTAATCCCGCAAACAAACTGGCTGGGGACTTATTCACAATAATGGCAATGATAATGATTCCACCGACAAAGAACAGAAGCACCTGCAACACCTGAATGAATCCTTTCATCGGACGGTTCTTCATTGACTCCTTCCCGTCGTAGATATCCATTATCATCAATAGAATCCCATTAATGGCCAACAGCAAAGAAAAGATTATGTAAACGGCACAAGCTTTCTGGGAAATAAGCAATAAATCCTTGCCACGAACAAAAGCCATTGGCAGCAAAGCATAAACCAGAAAAGCCGGAATCGTATGAATCAGATTATGAAACACCTTACGCTTCATCAACAACGTGTTCCAAAGATGTGGTTTCCGACGGGTGTATTGCTTCATTCCTCCTATAAGAATCGCCTGACACAGATAATTCAGACCGATAGCAATCGCTATCATCAGCAAAGCAATAATAGTTTCATCAAAACGATCAGCTACCTTCGGGTCTATTCCCCAATCTATCAGGATTTTGTTCATCCACTTTCCTAAATCTACTACTAGCATAACTTCTGTCTTTTTTAATTAATAACAGTAAAAGGTTCATTTGGTTTAATAAAAAAAAGACTGGCGTCTGATTCACGAGAAATCAAGACCGCCAGTCCTCACTGCTACTCTCTAAGCATATCTTTTAATGATGACAACTCCGTCAGGGGGTTATCTTCACTCCTATTTCATTCATTTCCACTTTTGCGGTTGTTGCGGTAGGTGTAGTAGCCTCCAACTTAATATAGCGTGCCTGCACTTTCTGACCGAAAGCAACGGTCTGCGGCAACGGGTTATGCATAATATTACTGAACTCACCGTTGGTAGGAACTTCCTTCCAGTTCTTGCCGTCCGCACTCACAAAGAATTTATAACGGAAAGCCATTGTAGGTTTCGCTTCCGCTTTCAATGGAGCATAGGTAAAACTGGTCAATGTCACCGACTTGCCCAAGTCTATCGTCAACGGCGAAGCAGCGACCTGTTTCCAACCGGTACGGGGCAGGTTGTTCCAATCTTCACCCTGAACGGTTGCCTGTAAAGGAGGCGCATAATAAGCAGCCACTTGATTAATGTGAGCAGTCAGACGACATTCATCAATCTTCACCCGCAGCCTGCCGGCTTTTACCGCCGGAAAACGCAGCATACGCTTATATCCGATTGTCGTGCCTTTACCAACTTCTTTCCAACCGTTATCCGTCAGAGCCTCAACGGTAAAAGCCTCTACCCTCTGCCCTTTCGTTATATCTTCCTGAAGCATTACAACATTGATTTCCGACTTCGGCTTCAAGGAATAAACAGCTTCACTACCCGAAGTGGCATTCCAGTAGTTTCTTCCTTTTTTCACCCGGTTGTCAGCAAATATCTGTTGGCGGTAAGCAGCAAATTCTTTCAGACGATTCACATCCGCCTCACTTATCAAGCCTTTACGATCGGGAGGAATATTCAACAAGAGCACGGAATTATAGCCTACCGACCGGAAATAGATATCCGACAGATGTTTCAAAGACTTTACTTTGCTATCTTCCGCCTCATGATAGAACCACCCCGGACGGATAGACACATCCACTTCCGACGGATACCAGAACAGTTCCGTGGCCTTCTCCAACATCTTACGGCTTCCTAAGTCAGCCGCTTTACTAAAGACACCCAGGCGCTTGTTGTTTTCCGCCGAACGGGCATAAATTCCCGGAGTGAGCACAGTGGCATTCCATTCTGTTTCACGTCCCAGTCCTTTCTCATTTCCTACCCAACGCACATCATCGCCCATAATTGCCATAACAGCTTTGGGTTGCAGGCGTTGAATCGTTTTATAGAAAGCGTCCCAGTCATATACTTGTTTCTTTCCGTTCGGTCCTTCTCCATTCGCACCGTCGAACCAGACTTCGTGCACTTCACCGTAATTGGTCAGCAGTTCCGTCAACTGGCGGATAAAAAACTCATTATATCGGGGAGAATCTCCATAACATTCCGCGTTTCTGTCCCACGGAGAGAGATAGACTCCGAACTTCATTCCATATTTATCACAGGCTTTCCGGAGTTCTTTCACAACGTCTCCTTGTCCGTTCTTCCAAGGAGAAGAGGCTACGGAATGTTTGGTGGTGGCCGTAGGCCAAAGGCAGAATCCATCGTGGTGTTTCGCTGTCAGAAGCACCATTTTAAATCCGGCATCTTTAAGGCTGCGCACCCATTGTTCGGCATCCAGTTCCGAAGGGTTGAAAAGTGCAGGATCTTCTTTTCCGTCTCCCCATTCACGTCCGGTAAAAGTGTTGATACCGAAATGGAGAAAAGCGGTCAGTTCCATTTGTTGCCAGGATAACTGTTGGGGAGTAGGTATCAGGCGCGCCGCCATATCTACTTTCTGTTCAAGAGTCGCGTTCGGGGGAAATTCAACGTGCTTCACATAATATTCTTCTGCCTTTTGTGCCTGAACACTCAATGTTATGACAGAGGATAATAATACTGCGGTCAGTAGTTTGTTCATGATATAAAATTTAATTAATACTGATAGCGCAAAGATAACATAAAGGTGTGAATTTCACTACTTTCATAGAACATTTCTGACAATATTCAGAAAAGCCAGTAAAATCCACACCTATTATATATAATCTAATAACCTATTGGTTCAACACTTATTTTACCGGATAAAGGGTAAATTCAAAGTGCTGTTTCTTCAACGGAACCAAATATTGCGGCAATACACCGGGGCCACAAGTAGCTGTTCCTACACCAGCCTGCTCTGCATCCAAGTGCACGGTCAACATTCCATCACGTTTCAGGTCATTGATATGACGAGCTTTCTCTAATAACACATCCGAGAAAGGAATGATACTAAACTGGAAAGCACGGTTTGACTCGACAAAGATACCTGCACCGGAGTGATCCGTAAACTTCGCCCATCGTACATCAGTACGATTACCCGTGGATTGCGGAGTGACATAATAGTGGAACATACGTTCGGGGGTTGTCTGATACAGTCCGATTCTACCGGATTGGTTACGGTCGGCATACGTTTCATTGTCACCACGTCCCAAATAGGAAACTTGGTCATACATATCAGCCACGCGGAACGTTACCCCCAGGCGAGCTATTGATTTCACAAGTGCTGTATCCGGTTCGAAAGTAGTGCTCACTTTCAATGCGCCATTCTTATCCAGTGCATAGATGAAGTCAGCCGTACCAACTTTCTGTCCTTTCGCGTTGAGTATTTCAACACGGGCAGTCGTTGAGGATTTGCCTTCTCTCAGTGATAGGACTTTCTGGGTAATATTATCCAGTCCTGCTTTACGCCACAGACGTGCTCCGTTTCTATCACGGTTATCATTATCCGTAGCCGGACGGAAAAGACTTAATGTCAATGGAGTAGATAACAGCTCTTTGCCGTTCAGGCTCAACGAAGTCAGAGCTCCTGTTTTTTTATCAACGGTAAATGTTGTTTCACCTGCTTTTTGCGGACGATGAGCCGTAGAATTCTTATTGCCGGAAAGTACAAACTGGTCATAAGCCACTTCCCAGTCTTTATCTATCATCGGGGAATCCTCTTTGCGGGTCCAGCTAACGTTCAGATAAGCCTCACGGTCCTTTTTCGAAAGAATCACATTACCCAACTGTATATCTATGGTAGCGTGCGGTTCACAATCCAGCACTTTAGTCCCTTCTGCCAGTTTCTCTCCACTATCGGTTGTTACATTCCAATGGAATATATATTCATTCAGATTAGAGAAATCGTACCAGTTCTTGATACGAAGTTTCATGTTCTTCCGGTCAAGTAAAGTGGTCTTTATATTCTGATACACTTTCTTCACTTCGAGCAGATGCGGATGTGGTTCACGGTCGGCACCGACCAAGCCGTTACAACAGAAATTACCGAAACTGGGAATTCCTTGCGGACCATAATCACCGCCGTAAGTCCAGTACCATTTCCCGCTCTTGTCTATTTCGCGGAAAGATTGGTCTACCCAGTCCCATACGTTACCGCCTTGTGCCATAGGCTCGCTTTCGAAGACATCCCAATATTCCTTCAGGCCGCCGCAACTGTTACCCATTGCATGCAGGTATTCACAAAGGATGAAAGGACGGTAAATGTCTTTCTTCGCTACATACGCTTTTATTTCGTCTACGCCACGGTACATACGGCAGTAAATATCCGTATTATAATTCAGTTCGGCACGTTCATACTGCACGGGGCGGGTCTTTTCTACAGATTTCAGCCAATCATAAGTACGTTCGAAGTTAATGCCGTTGCCAGCTTCATTTCCTAACGACCAGATAACTATGGCCGGATGATTCTTGGAACGTTCGTACATCCGGTGTGTACGGTCCATGTGGGCTGTCAGCCAAGTACTGTCTTTGGCAAGAGAGGCGGGACCGTAGCCCATACCGTGAGATTCAATATTGGCTTCATCAATCATATACAATCCGTAACGGTCACAAAGCTGATACCAGTAAGGATGGGTAGGATAATGTGAGTTCCGAACAAGGTTGATGTTATGTTGTTTCATCAGTTTGATATCCAGTTCCATTAGTTCCTTACTTACCGTACGTCCAAGTTGCGAATGTTCGTGGCGGTTGGTTCCCTTTACCAATACCGGAACGCCGTTGATACAGAAACGTCCATCCTTGATTTCCGAGGTACGGAAACCAACTTCACATCCGGTCAGTTCAGTGACTTTACCTTGGTCGTCTTTCAGTTCGAGCACGAGTGTATAAAGGTGGGGATGTTCCGCATCCCAGGCTTTCACATTCGGAATCTTCTTTTCATCAAATGCTATGAAATTACTTAATCCGCGGGATTTAATTTGAATAGCGTCCTGCAAGACAGCTTTACCCGAATCATCTTTCAATGTATACGCAATAGAACCGGTAGTAGAAGAAGGTCCTTCCACAGTTACTTCCAGTCCGAAGATACCGTCTTTGTATCTATCTTTATCCAAAGAAGCATTCAATTTATAGTCGGCAATGTACTGTTTGGGAGTACTGTACAAGTAAACATCACGTTCGATACCACTCAAACGCCACATATCCTGGCATTCGAGATAAGCACCCGCACTCCAACGGTATACCTCCAAAGCCACTACATTCTCTCCATCGTTCAAGACATCCGTGATATCCCATTCGGCATTCGTTTTCGAGCCTTGGTTATATCCGAGCAGTTTCCCGTTCACCCATACGTAATAGAAAGAGATAACACCTTCACAGCAAAGTACTACCCGACGTCCTTTCCAGTCGGCAGGCACTTTAAATGTGCAGCGGTATGAGCCAACTTCATTTTCTGCATAAGGGACCAACGGCGGATTCTTCTTAAAGTTGAACATTTTGTCGTCAAACTCATACGTTTCGTTGACGTAGATAGCTGTACCATACCCTTGACGTTCCCAATTGCCGGGAACATTGATGTCCGCCCAACCTCCGGTATAATAAGAAGGCTGATAAAAGTCCTTCGGACGGTTATCGGGATTCTTCACCCAATGGAATTTCCATTTTCCGTTCAGGGTCATATAAAAAGGAGACTGTTCGTATCCGCCCGGTTTTTCAATATCGGAAGCATTGGCGTAAGGCCATACATAGGTATGAGGAGCGAGTTTATTCAGTCCTACCGCATACTGGCTCTGCCATTCGGGCAACGGTTGTTCCTGCGCCGAAGCGAAGGTAGCAGTCAGTCCTGCCAATAAGATTAAAAAGGTTCGTTTCTTTAAGCTAATGTTCATAATTATTATTTTTAACGACTAGACTCTTATTCTATCATTACTTCATCAAAATAGATTCTTGCTTCCTGATCGGGACGGACATGATCTTTAGGGCATATCCCTGCTCCTTTCGCCGTCACACGTACATAACGGGCAGATACGCCACCCATATCCAGCGAGTAATCATTTCTAAAAGTTCCTTCCTTATAAATTTCTTCCAAAGAAAAGTTCAACTCCCCTATGGCACAGTATGTCCGGTTATCATCGGAAACTTCCACACGAATCATTTTCGGTTTATGCACTCCCATTCCATAATTCGTAATGCAACCAATGGCAAATTTATTCAATTTTTCCTTACCAAGCAAATCTATGGTGAAAGAAATTGAATCATTCCGGCTCCAGTTACACCATTCGAAATCAGTATATTTCAGGCTTCCCCGCAATCCGTTGACTAATAACATTTCATTTTTCTTATTACCAAGCAATGGTTTTGCCGTGGCTTTGTTCCATGTAAGCTGCAAGTCCAGGATTTCTCCCATTTGCTTGCCGTCCATAAAGGTGGCGGCTTTCACTATTTGCGTTTTTGTCACACGGATAGGTCCGTCATAGCGATGTGAGGACATCGCCGGGTTACTGCCATTCAGCGTATAGCGAATTTCCACATCCGGACGGAGACATTCCAGATTCACCTCCAGATGTCCGTTCACCGGCGTCACCGTTTGCTGGATATTATACATCGAACGGGCATAAACAATCCCTTTTTCCGCCAAATGTGCATTATATATATCCATCCGTTTCAAGAAACCGGACCAATCTTTTGTGCCCGTGGGCGTCCATGCTACTTCTGCCAGAGCAGCCAGACGAGGAAACAAGAGATAATCCACGTCTTCCGGCTTATTACAAAATTCTGTCCACATACAAGCTTGTATGCCCATTAATAAAGATTCATATTCCGGTTTCCAATCCTTCTGCACAGGCTCGTAGTCAAAAACATCTTTCAGTGTATTGTTTCCGAAATATGTTACCGGTTCAAACCATTGAGGTCCCTGATAACGGATCAGATACATGATGCGTGCCGGAGTCATAATAAATCGATGTCCCTTTTCAGCAGCTTTCAGGGCAGCCGTTCCCATTCCCTGCCAACCGAGAATAATGGACTCTTCGGGAAGAAAAGAGCTGTTTGTCAATTCATCCCAGCCAATCACCTCGCGTCCTTTCTTACGCAGATAATCACTGATACGCTTCATAAAGTAGCCCTGTAAATCTTCTTCATTAGTCAAATGCTGCTTTTTCATCCGCTTCTGACAAAGCGGGCATTTTTCCCAGTTCGTCTTTCGTGCCTCATCTCCCCCAACATGAATATAGCGGGAAGGGAAAAGTGTCAGAATTTCATCGAAAATATCTTGCAGAAAGGTAAATACACTATCGTTTCCCGCACAATAAATAATCTCTGAGTTCCGTCCTCCCAATCCGGGAAGTACACCGATAAAGTCTTTCACGACCGGACAGGCAAGTTGAGGATATGCAGCAAGCGCCGCATTACTATGTGCCGGTACATCTATCTCGGGAATAACTTCAATCTGCCTGTCAGCGGCATAAGCCACTATTTCCCTGATATCTTCCTGTGTGTAGAAACCGCCTATCGGTGTTGGTTCTCCCCATTTCGGGTTACGGCGTGAGTGGAAAGGCACATCCGTACGGTCTACCCTCCATGCACCGACTTCCGTTAAACGAGGATATTTCTTGATTTCAATCCGCCAACCGTTATCATCTGTCAGATGAAAATGAAGTTTATTGATTTTCAGCATCGCCATACAGTCGATAATCCGCAGTACATTTTCTTTAGGAATAAAACAACGTACCGGATCCAACAGTAATCCCCGGAAACCAAAACGAGGTTCATCCTGAATTGTCACTGCCGGAACACTCCACACGACATTCTTTACCGGTTGTCCCGATTCTATGGCAGCAGGCAGAAGTTGACGGATAGATTGTAATGCATAAAAAAAGCCCTTTGTATCCGAAGCTTTAATAAGTATCTGTTCCGGCGTAACCTTTAACAGATACGCTTCAGTTTTTAAAGAAGAATCTGTCACGAAAATGACTTGCCCCTCCTTGCTCCCGACATTTAACATGGGGGTTATCCCGGCAGCATGGACAAACAAATCGATAAAGTTGTGAGCAATTGTGGCCTGTTCCTGATTTTCTACTGCAAATGTAGTTTTTGCAGAAAAGATAAAGCTACCACTACCCGGCGTAATTTGTGCCGGGCGTGGAACTATTGAATTAAAAGGGGATGTTAAGTTATCAGCCTGCAAAAACACCGGCAATGGCGAAAGCAGAATGAGAATGATTAAGATATATTTTTTCATGATGTATGTACATTGGATTTATTCCTTGTCACGTTCCGGTGAGAAACGGACAGGATCATTGTATTGCTCCTGAAGTTTCAGCATTTCTTCTTTCAACTCCTTCACCACCGGTTCGTATTCTGGTTGTCCGTAGAGATTGTGCATTTCCGACGGATCTGCTTGCAGGTCATATAGTTCCCACCAGTTGATATCATTATAGAAATGAATCAGTTTATAGCGGTCTGTGCGTACACCGTAATGACGTTTCACCATGTGTTCAGCAGGATATTCATAGAAATGATAGTAAAGAGCTTTCCGCCAGTCTTTCGGATGTTCACCTTTCAACAAAGGCACAAGAGATACACCTTGAATATCGGAAGGTATCTCTGCTCCCGCCAGTTCGAGGAAAGTAGGTGCATAGTCAATGTTTTGAACCATTTCGGTGATGTCACCTCTGCGGTCGAATCCTTTCGGCAGACGCATGACAAGCGGTGTACGCATAGATTCTTCGTACATGAAACGTTTGTCAAACCAACCGTGTTCGCCCATATAGAATCCCTGATCGGAAGTGTAGACTACAAGTGTGTTATCCAGTAAACCTTTCTCTTTCAAGTAATCGAGTACGCGACCAACATTGTCATCCAGTGATTTTACAGTCTTCATGTAATCACGCATATAACGCTGGAATTTCCAATTAGCAAGTTCCTTACCCTGAAGATTCTGTTTATAGAAATCATCTATAATCGGAGTGTAAAACCTGTCCCATGCGGCACGTTGCGCTTCATCCATACGACCGATATATTTCTCATACAAGGATTTCAAACGGGATTTTTTATCAGGACGGAGCATTTTGAGGTCATAAATCATGTCCATATCCTTTACAATGCTCATTTCTTGTGCAGCGGCAGCGGGACGACCTTCGTAATCGTCAAAGAAATTATCCGGTAACGGGAAGGTTTTATCTTCATACAAAGCCAAATTACAAGTATCTGCCAGCCAGTTACGGTGAATTGCCTTATGATGTATCAAAAGACAGAAAGGTTTCTCCGGATTGCGTTTATTCTCTATCCAGTCGATAGCATCATCAGTAATAAGGTTCGTAAGATACCCATGTTTTTGAATTGTGTCATTATTTTGCGTAATGAAATCCGGATTGTAGTAGTCACCTTGTCCGGGGACTATCTGCCAGTAATCAAAGCCGGAGGGCAGGCTTTCAAGATGCCATTTACCCACCAATGCTGTCTGATAACCGATTTTCTGCAAC
>ERZ772805.1952-NODE-1952-length-14453-cov-6.729754_pt1 | contig 14453 bp, 13 predicted proteins | sample MGYA00511344_ERZ772805 | MGnify/ENA primary metagenome ERZ772805 (study PRJEB29015, sample SAMEA2737730) | human gut metagenome | biome: human gut; feature: human-associated habitat; material: faeces | place: China | collected 2012 ...
TATTCATCGTGAAACGTACTTATCAACCAAGTAAACTTCGTCGTGCGCGCAAACATGGTTTCCGTCACCGTATGGCAACTAAAAATGGTCGTCGCGTATTGGCAGCTCGTCGTCGTAAAGGACGCAAAGTTTTGGCTGCGTAATTCAGATAAAAACCTAAAAACCAGTAGAAACTCGAGACTACTGGTTTTTGTTTTGTCCGAAAGTGAATTTAGAGGCGCTTTCTGCTATAATAGAAAGAAGAAAAACTCGGAAGAAAAGGAAGATCATGCAGATTTTTGATACCCACACCCATCTCAATGTGGAAGAATTCGCAGGAAAAGAACAAGAAGAGCTCGACTTGGCCAAGGAAATGGGTGTTGTAGCCCACAATATCGTTGGTTTTGACAAACTGACGATTGAGAGAGGAATAGCCTTGGCAGACCAGCACCCAGAACTCTATCTCACGCTTGGTTGGCACCCCACTGAGGCGGGAGATTATAGTCCTGAAGTGGAGGCCTATTTACTTGAACAGCTAAAACATCCCAAAGTCGTCGCACTCGGAGAAATCGGTCTGGATTACCACTGGATGACAGCACCAAAAGATGTCCAAGAAAAGGTTTTTCGTCGTCAGATTCAATTGTCTAAAGACTTGGACCTCCCCTTTGTGGTGCACACACGCGATGCTTTAGAAGATACTTATGCCATCATCAAGAGTGAAGGAGTCGGTCCTCGCGGTGGGATCATGCATTCTTTCTCAGGAAGTTTAGAAGAAGCTAAACGCTTCATGGATCTGGGGATGATGATTTCCTTTTCTGGAGTGGTGACCTTTAAGAAAGCCACAGATGTCCAAGAAGCGGCAGCTGGCCTTCCATTAGACAAGATCTTGGTTGAAACAGACGCTCCTTACCTGGCACCAGTTCCCAAACGTGGTCGGGAAAATAAAACAGCCTACACTCGTTATGTGGTAGATTTTATTGCAGAACTACGTGGCTTAACAACAGAAGAAGTGGCTCAGGCAACCTATGACAATGCAAGAAAGGTATTTGGCCTTGACTGAGAAAAGAAAAATACCAGAAGTGATTGTCGTGGAGGGCAAGGACGACACAGCCAATCTCCGTCGTTTTTATGAGGTGGATACCTATGAAACGCGAGGCTCTGCGATCGATCAGGATGACTTGGAACGAATTGCTACCTTGCAAGAGTTGCGTGGGGTCATTGTCTTTACCGATCCAGACTACAATGGCGAGCGAATTCGCAAGATCATTATGCAAGAGGTGCCCCAGGCCAAACATGCCTTTTTAAATCGTGGTGAAGCAGTCCCCAAATCCAAGACCAAGGGGCGTTCTCTTGGAGTGGAGCATGCCAGTTTTGAAGACTTAGAAAAAGCCCTAGCTGGACTGGTCGGGTCTTACGAAGATGAAAATTTCTTTGATATCACAAAGACTGACTTGATGCGGCTTGGACTTTTGATGGGAAGCGATAGTCGCAAACGACGGGAATATCTAGGAGAAGCCTTGCGCATCGGCTACTGCAATGGCAAGCAATTGATCAAACGCTTGGAATTGTTTGGAATTTGTTTGGCTGAAGTTGAAGATACCATGAAAAGTTATGAGAATTGAGAAACTCCCCTAAAAAGCAAGGGGAAAGTGACACAATAGAAGTAAGCATATACGGTTTAATCAGGCTTGGTTGCAAGCATTAGAAAAGTGACTCCACAGGATTTGTTATGAGTGTAGATAATGAGGATAATTTATGGGAATCTTCGATTTTTTAAAAAAGGCAGAAACAACTGAAGCAACAAATGAAACAGTAGAGTCATTTGACAAAACTTGCTTGGGAGTTCTAGAACTATTTCCGATAAAGGAGACGAATGAGTTATTGATTATTGGGAGCTTAGAGGGCGGACTCAAGGTTGGGGATTGTCTGCAATTTTGCAATCCCGATCAAGGTATGGACGCTCTTGGTTCTGTAGTCGTGAAAAAACTCATTAATCAAAATAAGGATGTAGATGTTCTCACGGATGAATCTCTAGCTCATTTGGTAATCGATTTGGAAACTTCCTTGGTTAATCTTAAAAAGGGAAGTGTTCTCTATAGTTATGGTGTCGATGAGGAACAACGGCTATCAAGCTATAGAGATGCTCTTTATAACGCGTTTGTAATTGTCCAAAAAGGTCAAATGTCCAATGAAGACTATCAAGCTGCTAGTCTTGATGATAGCATAGAAATATTGCGCCTCTTTTTATGGGAGTGCCGTCAAAATCAGAAAACTGAAAGTGAAGAAAGCTATCAAGCTAACACTCGAAAGCTAGAACGCCTAGCAGAAATCGTCAAGGACAAGTTGTTAGCAGCAGATTCGATTTACGCGGTCTTTTCAGAAAAAACGGGGGAAGCGTATCTTTTCTCAACGACCTATGATAGAGGTGAAGAGGGTTATCTCTGTTCAGACCCGATGATCATGCTATATACGCCGCGTTGGTATCACCAATTTAAGGAAACCATTGATAGTCGACCAAACTCAGTCGTAAAACTGATTGAAAATACGGAAGATAAAAAAGGGATTGAGAATTTCCTTGGGACAGCCTTTTACTTAAATGGAGCTTTGGGAGCAACCTTTAATACCAAGGAAGTCAGCATTAGTGCTTCTGTTTTGGTTCATAAACCAGATTTTTCGAACCTACCAGAGATACAAGTTCCTGTTATGAATCCTGATATTGTAAGATGGATGCTGTTGATGGGGCAGATGGATAAGCCTACGACAGATGACGAAGAAATAATATATAACCTCTATTATAAATTCTTCTCAGCAGCCATGCCAAAAGCCAAACTCCTCATTCCTTTAAATGCTACTTCGGGATTCCCCGATAAGAGTCAGGGAGTCAACTCCTTTGTATTGAAAGAAGACGCTAAGTTCAGCATCCCAGTCAGAGAAGGAAAAGATGGGCGCAACTCTGTGCCGGTATTTACTGATTGGAAACGTCTGCGAATGGTCTTTGATGAAAAGTGGAATGGCATGATTGAAGAAGCTGGTGGCATGATTGAAGGCTTTGACTATGCCATAAACCCAACTGAATTCTATGAAGCAGGTGCCTATGTTAGCATAACAACTTTTAAAGAGATGCAAAAGCTTAGTGAGGAACTAGAAGGCAGAACTCAAGATTAGAAAAGTTCTTTAATGTTAGAAAAGAGAAAAAATGAGAATTGCAGATTATAGCGTGACCAAGGCAGTGCTGGAGCGTCACGGTTTTACCTTTAAAAAATCCTTCGGTCAAAACTTCTTGACCGATACCAATATCCTTCAAAAGATTGTGGATACGGCTGAGATTGATAAGCAAGTCAATGTCATCGAAATCGGTCCCGGAATTGGAGCTCTTACTGAGTTCTTGGCGGAAAATGCGGCAGAAGTCATGGCCTTTGAGATCGATGACCGCTTGGTTCCCATTTTGGCGGATACCTTGCGTGATTTTGACAATGTCACAGTTGTCAACCAAGACATCCTCAAGGTAGACCTCAACCAGTACATCGCAGAGTTTAAAAATCCAGACCTTCCGATCAAGGTGGTGGCTAACCTTCCTTACTACATTACGACTCCAATCCTCATGCACTTGATCGAATCCAAGATTCCTTTCCAAGAATTTGTGGTCATGATGCAAAAAGAGGTGGCAGACCGCATCTCAGCTGAGCCCAACACCAAGGCTTATGGTTCTTTATCCATTGCAGTCCAATACTATATGACTGCTAAGGTAGCCTTTATCGTACCCCGCACCGTCTTTGTGCCAGCACCAAATGTCGACTCTGCCATTTTGAAGATGGTCCGTCGCGAAGAACCAGCAGTAGCCGTCAAGGATGAAGATTTCTTCTTCTCTGTCAGCAAGGCCAGCTTTGTCCACCGCCGCAAAACACTTTGGAACAACTTGACCAGTCGCTTTGGCAAGACCGAAGAAATCAAAGCCAAACTGGAAGCAGGAATCCAAGCTGCAGGCCTGCAACCTTCTGTACGAGGAGAAGCTCTTAGCCTAGAAGACTTCGCCCGTCTAGCAGATGGCCTTCTAGAAGCAGGAATAAAATAACAGAAAATCATAGGTTCGTAATCTTCTTTCTTAATTCTAAATACACTATGAAGCACTATGTTTTTTATGTGTTTTCGAATGATATTGGTTACAAATCGAGACTTTCCGCTGTGAGAAAAGAGCCTAAATAAAAGGTAGTTTAGGCTCTCGGAATTTTTGAGACTTAAGGCTCAAAAATTAGTTATGGAACTTCGGAGAAGTTCGCTAACGTCCGTACTCACCAAAGGAAAGTCTCAAAGAAATTTTATAAGTAATAAGCCATAGGTTATAACCTATGGCTTATTTGTATCGTAAGGAAAGGACGGGATTTGAACCCGCGCGTGAATAAAAATCCACTTGCCGGATTTCGAGTCCGGTGCCGTACCGAGCTGGGCCACCTTTCCAAGATGCGGAGAAAGGGATTTGAACCCTCACGCCCGAAGGGGCACATGCGCCTGAAGCATGCGTGTCTGCCGTTCCACCACCTCCGCATAGTTCTATTATACACTTTTTAGGAAAAATGCCAAGGAAAAAAAGGAAGGTGCCCTTTCCCGAATTCTGCTAAAAGACAAGTCATAACAGATACTCCGTCTTCTGTTTCTATCCATTTAAAAAACGAACCTATTCGTTTCTAAAAGCGTCCGGAGAGGTTCACTTTTCGTTTTTTCTTATTGAGCAATCCAGCCTTATTTCTCATTTTTTGGTATAATAGATAGTATTAATCTCAAAGGAGTGCGATTTGCAAGGAACAATCGTCAAGGCCTTGGCTGGCTTTTACTACGTGGAGTCAGATGGTCACATTTATCAGACACGGGCTCGTGGAAATTTTAGAAAAAAAGGACAGACTCCTTATGTGGGGGATCAGGTGGAGTTTTCTGCTGAAGAGAATTCAGAAGGCTACATTTTGAGCATTGCGCCTCGAAAAAATAGCCTCGTGCGCCCTCCTATTGTCAATATTGATCAGGCAGTAGTGATTATGTCAGCTAAGGAGCCAGATTTCAACGCCAATCTTTTAGACCGTTTTCTGGTTCTTTTGGAGCATAAGGGGATTCATCCCATTGTCTATATTTCAAAACTGGACTTGTTAGAAGATATGGAAGACATCCACTACTACCAAGGAATCTACCAGGCTATTGGCTATGATTTTGTCTTGTCGATTGAGGAACTCTTGCCCCTTTTGACCAATCAAACCACGGTCTTTATGGGACAGACTGGTGTAGGAAAATCGACCTTGCTCAATAAAATCGCTCCGGATCTGGAGCTTGAAACGGGGGAGATTTCAGATAGTCTAGGGCGTGGTCGACACACGACCCGAGCTGTCAGCTTTTACCATTTAAATGGAGGAAAGATCGCAGATACGCCAGGCTTCTCGTCCCTCGATTATGAAGTGACGACCAGTGAAGACTTAAATCAAGCCTTTCCAGAGATCGCCGATGTGAGCCACTCTTGTAAATTTCGTACCTGTACCCACACGCATGAGCCCGCTTGTGCAGTGAAACCAGCCGTTGAAAGAGAGGAAATTGCGACTTTCCGATATGAGGATTACTTGCAATTTCTAAGTGAGATTGAAAACCGTCGCGAAACCTATAAAAAAGTTTCGAAAAAAATGCCAAAATAGGAGACACTACAACGATGAAAACAATGAAATTAGCCCCCTCAATTTTGAGTGCCGATTATGCCAATTTTGAAAGTGAATTGAAACGCTTAGAAGCAGCAGGAGCTGACTATGCCCATATCGATGTCATGGATGGCCATTTTGTGCCCAATATCAGCTTTGGAGCTGGTGTCGTAGAGAGCATGCGTCCACATAGCAAGTTGGTCTTTGATTGCCACTTGATGGTCACCAATCCCGAACACCATATCGAAGAATTTGCCCGTGCAGGTGCGGATATCATCAGCATCCACGTAGAAGCTACTCCCCATATTCACGGAGCTCTTCAAAAAATTCGTCAAGCGGGTGTGAAGGCTAGTGTCGTGATCAACCCAGGGACTCCTGTAGACAGTATCAAACATGTCTTGAACTTGGTGGATCAAGTCTTGGTCATGACCGTTAATCCAGGATTCGGTGGTCAAGCCTTCTTGCCTGAAACCATGGACAAGGTGCGCGAATTAGCCGCTCTTCGTGAAGAAAAAGGCTTAGACTTTGATATCGAAGTGGATGGCGGAATTGATGCTCAAAGTATTTCCCAAGCAAAAGAAGCCGGGGCCAATGTCTTTGTAGCAGGCTCTTATGTCTTTAATGGAGATGTTAATGAGCGCGTTCAAACGCTCCGAGATGCTGTAAATGGGTAACATCGCAATACTGGCAGGAGGTGACAGCACGCTCTTGCCGAGAGATCATGACGTTTATGTAGGCGTTGATGGTGGCTGTTTGAAGCTACTGGAACAAGGTCTGCCTTTAGATATAGCTGTGGGGGATTTCGATTCCGTCTCTGAGACCGATTTGCGCAAGATCCAAACCCAAGCCAAGCAAGTTGTTCAATCCGTCCCTGAAAAGAACGATACGGATTTGGAATTGGCTTTGAAAGTGGCTTTTAAGGCCTATCCAGCTGCTGCTGTCACAGTTTATGGTGCCTTTGGCGGTCGCTTGGATCACTTTTTGTCCAATATCTTTTTGCCGACCGATCCAGACCTAGCTCCCTACATGGAGCAGATCCAATTAGTCGATGGTCAAAATCGCTTGATCTACAGACCAGCTGGTTGCCATGAGATTCAGCCAGATCCAGCCATGTCTTATGTTGGTTTTATGCCTGTCGGACAAGGCCACCTAGAGATTACAGGAGCCAAGTATCCGCTCCATCAGGAGAATTATTTTTTGAAGGCCATGTATGGCTCCAATGAATTTTTGGATCAACCGATTCAAGTGAGTCTTGACCGTGGCTATCTTGTCATTGTTTATAGTAAAGACAGAGGTTAATATGAATATCATTCTGCTTCTGATTGGCCTGCTCAATCTGGGCCTCCTCATCTATCTCTTGCAACGGTCAGATGATACAAGACCGGCTTTAAGAGAGTTGCTGGAAGACCATGAGGATCATTTGACAGACCAGTTGGACTATCGTTTTGAAAAAGAAAGACAAGCAAGCCAGATTGCCAATCAGCAGTTGGAGATCGCGCTGACAGATCGCTTAACCGAGATGCGAGTGGAGATCCACCAGCAGACGACGGCTCTGCGCGCTGAGATGAACGAGCACTTTACTAAAAATCGGGACAAAACAGATGAGCGCATGCGCCAGATCCAAGAGTCCAATGAAGTGCGGCTAGAACAGATGCGCCAAACGGTAGAAGAAAAATTGGAGAAAACCTTGCAGCACCGCTTACAGACCTCCTTTGAGACGGTTTCAAAACAATTGGAGTCGGTCAACAAAGGGCTGGGAGAAATGCAGACGGTGGCGCGGGATGTCGGAACCCTTAATAAAGTTCTCTCCAATACCAAGACGCGTGGGATTATGGGCGAATTGCAGCTGGGTCAAATCATTGAAGATATTTTGACCCCAGCCCAGTATGAGCGGGAGTTTGTCACCGTTCCCCAATCCAGTGAGCGCGTGGAATATGCCATTAAGCTTCCGGGGCAAGGAGAGGAACCAGTCTATTTGCCGATTGACTCTAAATTCCCACTGGAAGACTATTATCGTCTGGAAGAAGCTTATGAATCAGGAGAGAAAGAGGAGATCGAGCGTTACCGCAAGGCCCTTCTTGCTAGTATCAAGCGTTTTGCTAAGGATATCCAACAAAAATACCTCTTTCCACCAGCGACAACGAATTTCGGAATTCTCTTTTTGCCAACTGAAGGCCTCTATTCCGAAGTGGTTCGCAATCCAGAATTCTTCGATCGCTTGCGTCGAGACGAACAAATTTTAGTGGCTGGGCCAAGTACCTTATCAGCCCTCTTGAACTCCTTGTCTGTTGGCTTTAAAACGCTCAACATCCAAAAGAGTGCAGATGACATTAGCAAGGTGTTGGGATCGGTCAAATCAGAATTCCATAAGTTTGGAGGGATTCTGGCCAAGACTCAGCGCCATTTAAAGAATGCTTCCAATAATATTGATGATTTGCTAACCAGACGGACCAGTGCCATCGAGCGGACACTCCGCCAAATCGAAAGCGATGAGGACCTGCTGGGACTAGATGTATATATAGAAGATGGAGAAGATGATGGTCAAAATTAACCAAATGAAAAAAGATGAATTGTTCGAAGGATTCTATTTGATCAAGTCAGCAGAAGTGCGTCAAACGCGGGCCGGGAAAAACTACCTCGCCTTTGTCTTCCAGGATGAGACCGGTACAATCGAAGGCAAACTATGGGACGCTCAACCCCACAATGTAGAGAGCTTTACAGCTGGGCGCGTGGTCCATATGGCTGGTCGTCGGGAGGTCTACAATAATACTCCGCAAGTTAATCAATTGAATATGCGCTTGCCACAAGCAGGAGAGCCCAACAATCCAGCAGACTTCAAGGAAAAACCACCAGTAGATCCCAAAGAATTGCATGAATACTTGTCAAACATGATTTTCAAAATTGAAAATCCAGTCTGGCAACGGATTGTCCGTGCCCTCTATGGGAAATATGAGAAAGAGTTTTATAGCTATCCAGCTGCTAAGACGAACCATCATGCCTTTGAAGCAGGTCTCGCTTATCATACAGCGACCATGGTCCGCTTGGCAGATAGTATCGGCGATATCTATCCTCAGTTGAATAAGAGCTTGCTCTTTGCAGGGATTATGTTACACGATTTGGCCAAAGTGATCGAGTTGACGGGACCTGAAAATACAGAATACACTGTTCGGGGCAACCTCATCGGCCACATTGCACTCATCGATGAAGAAATCACCAAGGTCTTGCAAGACTTGAAGATTGATGATCAAAAAGAAGAAGTGATCGTCCTTCGCCATGTGATCTTGAGTCACCATGGTTTGCTCGAATACGGTAGTCCTGTTCGTCCAAAAATCATGGAAGCAGAGATTATTCATATGATCGATAATTTGGATGCGGAAATGATGATGATGACAACAGCACTTGGCTTAATTGGTCCTGGCGAGATGACCAATAAAATCTTCGCTATGGAAAATCGTTCCTTCTATAAACCGAATCTCGACTAGTAAAAACAGAGATAAATACGGGAATGATTCTGCCAAAAATAAAATAATCAGGAAAAAACGGCCTTCTGTAAATCAGAATGTTCGTTTTTTTCGCTTCTTATGGTATAATGATAGAAAAAACTACATGGTGAGAAAATGAAATTAAGAAGAAGTGAACGGATGGTCGTGATTTCTAATTACTTGATCAACCATCCCTATGAATTGACTAGCCTCAATACGTTTGCGGAAAAGTATGAGTCTGCCAAGTCTTCCATCTCAGAAGATATCGTGATCATTAAGCGTGCGTTTGAAGAGATGGAAATCGGAAATATTGAGACCATTACAGGAGCTGGTGGAGGCGTGATCTTTACACCGTCTATATCAGATCAAGAATCCAAAGAAATCGTCGAAGATCTTTGCAAGCAACTGTCTGAAAGTGATCGTATCCTTCCTGGTGGCTACATTTACCTGTCTGATCTTTTGAGCAATCCAAAGATTTTGAATCGGATCGGACGCATCATTGCCAAAGCCTTCCGAGATAAGAAGATTGATGCTGTCATGACCGTAGCGACCAAGGGAGTTCCTTTAGCGAATGCAGTGGCCAATGTCTTGAATGTTCCATTTGTCATTGTCCGTCGTGATTTGAAAATCACAGAAGGGTCAACCGTTAGTGTCAACTATGTTTCAGGCTCAAGTGGGGATCGCATTGAGAAAATGTTCCTTTCAAAACGGAGCCTAAAAGCAGGAAGCCGGGTCTTGATTGTCGATGACTTCCTTAAAGGTGGCGGAACGATTAACGGGATGGTCAGTCTCTTGGCTGAATTCGATTCTGAATTAGCAGGGGTAGCTGTCTTTGCGGATAATGCTGCAACCGACCGTGAATTCTTTGAACACAAATCCTTATTGCGCGTGACCAACATCGATGTAAAAGAAAATAAATTGAGTGTCGAAGTTGGGAATATCTTTGATTAAGAGCAGCAAAGGAGGATCAAAAAGTGAAAAGAATTTTAGATCGATTTGATAATAGTCCTTTGTGGATTCGCTTGGTGACAGTTCTGTCTCTATCCTTTATTTTAGTAGCTGGTTTGTATACCGTTAAAAAGAATACGGCTGCCCAGGTAACGACAGAAATTCAACCTGCTAAAAAAACAGGTTCCCTTCCAGTGAAAAAGGAAACAAAGGAAGAAAAAGAAAAAAAGGAAGAAAAGAAAAATACAGAAGCTGCTGAAAAAGCAGTCGTTCAAATGGAAACAACGCCAAGTCAAGATTCTGTGAACGCTGCCCAAGCTGCTGTGAAGAAAGTCAAAGATGCGACTCAAAAGCAATCGCTTGATGCCCGTATCCAATACATCGCCAACTATTATGGACTGACCTATGAGAGTGACACAGCGGCAACGCAGCAGACTCAAACAGACGCTAATGCCAACACGAACGCGAACGCAAATACTAATGCCAATGCCAATGCTGGAGTAGCTGGAGCCAATGCGACAGTTCAACCACAACAGCAACAACAGTATGCTCCGGCTGCAGATGCAGGGGCAGAAGTACCTGCTGAACCTGGTCAATAATGAACTTTTTCGACTTCTTTAAAAAATAAAAAAACATCTTGCAATCAAAGTGCCGTCATGTTATAATAATAGACGGTACTTTTTACTTTTGGTCTCTCAAGAGTGTACAGGGACGTGCTGACAAATGTTGCAAAAGTACACACAGATGGTAGCTGTCACCAAGTGTATCATCACCAAAAATAAAAAAACACAGGAGAATGTAGATGCCTACAATTAACCAATTGGTTCGCAAACCGCGTAAATCAAAAGTAGAAAAATCTAAATCACCAGCTTTGAACGTTGGTTACAACAGTCATAAAAAAGTTCAAACAAACGTTTCTTCACCACAAAAACGTGGTGTTGCAACTCGTGTTGGAACAATGACACCTAAAAAACCTAACTCTGCCCTTCGTAAATTTGCTCGTGTACGTTTGAGCAACCTTATCGAAGTTACTGCCTACATCCCAGGTATCGGACACAACTTGCAAGAGCACAGCGTGGTGCTTCTTCGTGGTGGACGTGTAAAAGACCTTCCAGGGGTACGTTACCATATCGTCCGTGGTGCACTTGATACTGCAGGTGTTAACGATCGTAAACAAGGCCGTTCTAAATACGGTACTAAACGTCCAAAAGCATAAGGAAAGGGGATAAAGAGAAATGAGTCGTAAAAATAGAGCTCCAAAACGTGATGTATTGCCAGATCCGCTTTACAATTCACAATTAGTTACTCGTCTTATCAACCGCGTTATGCTTGATGGTAAACGTGGTACAGCTGCTTCAATCGTTTACGGTGCTTTTGAGCAAATCAAAGAAGCTACTGGAAACGATGCACTTGAAGTATTTGAAACAGCTATGGAAAACATCATGCCTGTACTTGAAGTACGTGCTCGCCGTGTCGGTGGTTCTAACTACCAAGTCCCAGTTGAAGTTCGTCCAGAACGTCGTACAACACTTGGACTTCGTTGGTTGGTAACAATCGCTCGTCAACGTGGTGAACACACAATGGTTGATCGTCTTGCAAAAGAAATCTTGGATGCAGCGAACAACACTGGTGCAGCTGTTAAGAAACGTGAAGATACTCACCGTATGGCTGAAGCTAACCGTGCATTCGCACACTTCCGCTGGTAAGATCATGATGCTAGGAACGGCAAGGATGCAAAGTGAAAATAGGAAACTGACGCAGTATTCGATGAATACAAGGAAGTTTATCTTTTTCACACAGCATCCCGTTCCGGCTCAAATCGGCTAACTAACTTTAGCCCGAGTTCAATTAAGCTTCGTCAGCTCTTGAACCCAATTCAACTCTTCTTACAAGTTGGAACCAAAACTTAGCATGAAAACACTGAGAACGGGTAGGTCCTGCCTATCCGTTTTTATTAAATCATGTTATAATAGAATATAGAAATAAAAAATATAGGAGAAACAAACCTCATGGCACGCGAATTTTCACTTGAAAAAACTCGTAATATCGGTATCATGGCTCACGTCGATGCTGGTAAAACAACTACAACTGAGCGTATCCTTTACTACACTGGTAAGATTCACAAAATCGGTGAAACTCACGAAGGTGCGTCACAAATGGACTGGATGGAGCAAGAACAAGAACGTGGTATCACTATCACATCTGCCGCTACAACAGCTCAATGGAAAGACACTCGTGTAAACATCATCGACACACCAGGACACGTGGACTTCACTATCGAAGTTCAACGTTCACTCCGCGTTTTGGACGGTGCTGTAACCGTTCTTGACTCACAATCAGGTGTTGAGCCTCAAACTGAAACAGTTTGGCGTCAAGCAACTGAATACGGAGTTCCACGTATCGTATTCGCTAACAAGATGGATAAAATCGGTGCTGACTTCCTTTACTCAGTAAGCACACTTCATGACCGTCTTCAAGCAAACGCTCACCCAATTCAATTGCCAATCGGTGCTGAAGATGACTTCCGCGGAATCATTGACTTGATCAAGATGAAAGCTGAAATCTATACTAACGACCTTGGTACAGATATCCTTGAAGAAGATATTCCAGCTGAATACCTTGAACAAGCTCAAGAATACCGTGAAAAATTGGTTGAAGCAGTTGCTGAAACTGATGAAGACTTGATGATGAAATACCTTGAAGGGGAAGAAATCACTAACGAAGAATTGAAAGCTGGTATCCGTAAAGCTACAATCAACGTTGAATTCTACCCAGTACTTTGTGGTTCTGCCTTCAAGAACAAAGGGGTTCAATTGATGTTGGATGCAGTCCTTGACTACCTTCCAAGCCCACTTGATATCCCTGCAATCAAGGGTGTAAACCCAGATACAGACGAAGAAGAAGAACGTCCAGCATCTGATGAAGAGCCATTTGCAGCTCTTGCCTTCAAGATCATGACTGACCCATTCGTAGGTCGTTTGACATTCTTCCGTGTTTACTCAGGTGTCTTGAACTCAGGTTCATACGTATTGAACACTTCTAAAGGTAAACGTGAACGTATCGGACGTATCCTTCAAATGCACGCCAACACTCGTAAAGAAATCGAAACAGTTTACTCTGGAGATATCGCTGCTGCCGTTGGTTTGAAAGATACTACAACTGGTGACTCATTGACAGATGAAAAAGCAAAAATCATCCTTGAATCAATCGAAGTTCCAGAACCAGTTATCCAATTGATGGTTGAGCCTAAATCTAAAGCAGACCAAGACAAGATGGGTATCGCCCTTCAAAAATTGGCTGAAGAAGATCCAACATTCCGCGTTGAAACAAACCCTGAAACTGGTGAAACAGTTATCTCTGGTATGGGTGAGTTGCACTTGGATGTCCTTGTTGACCGTATGAAACGTGAATTCAAGGTTGAAGCTAACGTTGGTGCTCCTCAAGTATCTTACCGTGAAACATTCCGCGCTTCTACACAAGCACGTGGATTCTTCAAACGTCAATCTGGTGGTAAAGGTCAGTTTGGTGATGTTTGGATTGAATTTACTCCAAACGAAGAAGGTAAAGGATTCGAATTCGAAAATGCTATCGTCGGTGGTGTGGTTCCACGTGAATTCATCCCTGCAGTAGAAAAAGGATTGGAAGAATCTATGGCTAACGGTGTCCTTGCTGGATACCCAATGGTTGACATCAAAGCTAAGCTTTACGATGGTTCATACCACGATGTCGATTCATCTGAAACTGCCTTCAAGATCGCTGCGTCTCTTGCACTTAAAGAAGCTGCTAAGACTGCACAACCAACTATCCTTGAACCAATGATGCTTGTAACAATCACTGTTCCTGAAGAAAACCTTGGTGATGTTATGGGTCACGTTACAGCTCGTCGTGGACGTGTTGATGGTATGGAAGCACACGGTAACAGCCAAATCGTTCGTGCATATGTTCCACTTGCTGAAATGTTCGGTTATGCAACAACACTTCGTTCTGCAACTCAAGGTCGTGGTACATTCATGATGGTATTTGACCACTATGAAGATGTTCCTAAATCAGTTCAAGAAGAAATCATCAAGAAAAATTCTGGTGAAGCTTAATTAGAACTTATAAAGTTAAGGTACTTATGAAAGTAAGTGCCTTTTCTATTTGCAATTTTTTGAAAAAAATTATATAATATGACTGTTGAAAGGTTGAATTGAAAGCGTTCAAGTTAATCTTTTCACAATAGGGAGAGCTTGCTCTCAAAATTATATTTATTTGATTTTCATAAGGAGGAAATCACTAATGGTAGTTAAAGTTGGTATTAACGGTTTCGGTCGTATCGGTCGTCTTGCTTTCCGTCGTATCCAAAACGTAGAAGGTGTTGAAGTTACACGCATCA
>ERZ772805.1970-NODE-1970-length-14348-cov-30.037851_pt1 | contig 14348 bp, 8 predicted proteins | sample MGYA00511344_ERZ772805 | MGnify/ENA primary metagenome ERZ772805 (study PRJEB29015, sample SAMEA2737730) | human gut metagenome | biome: human gut; feature: human-associated habitat; material: faeces | place: China | collected 2012 ...
CGAATGCACAGACTGCTGCACCGGCAGGCGTGAAACAGGTAAAAGCGGGCAGCAGCTCTGTAACAGTACAGTGGGATGCTGTTATGCAGAATGATATTTATTATTATTATCGTATCAGCAATGATTCAAGTTTTAACAGCAGTAAAAGCGAGCGGAACTATGATGAATCAGAAAGCTATATTTCAGGTCTTTCTGCGGGAAAGAGTTATTACGTCCAGATTGGAACATCAGCAACACATTCTGGTTCGACTGTGCCGGCCGATGTGACGTGGTCGAAGGCGATTGAAGTTGTAACAGCTCCAGCGCAGGTTGCATCGAGTTCAGTAAAACAGAGTGGTGCAGGTACGACATCCATTTCATTGACCTGGCCGGCTTCTTCCGGTGCAAACTGTTATAAGATCGATTATTATTTAAATAATGCATCGCAGCGTACAGCATCAGAAGTTATCTCCCAAAATAACAATGTAAAAATTACCGGATTAAAAAAGAACAACCGTTATTGTGGACATGTTTATGCAGGAAGAACAAGCAGTACAGGCTTTACAGCTTATGCAGGTTCTGGCAGTTACTATTATGATGTAAAAGTTAAACCAACGAAGATCACCGGAGTAGAAAATACCGTATTTTATTCATATATAAATACTGCATATATAGAATGGAATCCTTCTAATTCCGCGAGTGGATATGAATATATTCTTTATGATAATTCCGGAAAGAAAATATTAAGTAATACAACGACTTCTAAACGCCTTGATATTTCTACCAATAAGATCAAGAAAACACAGTTTTACCGTATCAAAGTAAGAGGTTATGTCAATTTAAATAATAACAAAAAGGCTTATGGTGCATGGTCTGACACATTATATTTTGCAAAGGCACCATACAAGAATTTAAAATTAAAATCATTCGGAAAGAAAATTTCTGCAAACTGGAATAAAGTGACAGGAGCAACAAGTTATACGGTATATGTTTCCAATAAGGAAAAGAGCGGATATAAAAAAGTCGGTACCTATAACAGTAAGAAAACAAGTGTTACGATTAAAAAATATGGAAAAGCTGCTTTGAAATCAGGTAAAACATATTACGTAAAAGTTGTCGCTGAAAAGAAAGTGAAAATCAATAAGAAATATAAAACCTTTAAGAGTACCTTATATTATGAAGGAAAAAGTATCAAAGTAAAATAAGAGAATGAATAAAGAAAAGCACCTGAAAATTCAGATCTGAATTTTCGGGTGTTTTTTTCGAAATAAAAAGTAAAAAAAAGAAACCATTTTGAAAAATGGAGAATTGTTTCTGGCATCATTGTATTTTTTAATAAAAATAAGGTTGCAAGGGGGATTTGCACCTAAAAAGAAGAGAAGGAGTATAATGATGAAAAACAGGAAACTAACCAGAATTATCGCAATTACGTTGACGGCAACTGTGGCTGCAACATCTGTGATGCCGTGCGGGACGGTATTAGGGGCGCAGAATGATCCGGTCACAGAAGAGGCAGCACAAACAACGGAGAGTGTGCAGGAATCAGAAGTATCAGAATCGGAAATATCAGAAGCTGAGACATCAGAAAACGAGACAGAGAGTCAGACAGGAACCGAAGCTGGCACCGAAAAAGAAATCAATACGGAGATTAATACGGAAACAGGGACAGAGACAGAGACAGAAATCGGCATGGAGACAGAAAACGATGCTGAGATAGAGACAGAAATTGAGACAGAACAGATAGAATTAGAAAGTTCAGATTTCCCCCAGATTGGTTCTAAAGTTACAAAAAATACGGTAGACTGCGAAACAAAAGAAACAAAGAGTACAGACTGGGAACTGGTCTGGAGTGATGAATTTAATGAAGATTCGCTAGATCTGACAAAATGGGATTATCAGTCTGGTGATGGCAGTGATTATGGAGTTGCCGGATGGGGAAATGCTGAGAAAGAATATTATACAAAAGGAGAAAATATCTCTTTTGAAGATGGACATCTTGTGATTACGGCAAGAAAAGAAAACAGAGGAAGCTCCACTTATACCTCTGCGAAATTATGGACAAAAGGAAATGATTATTATAACGGAACTGCAAAAGAGCCGTTATATGCAAAAAAATATGGTCGTATTGAGGCAAAAATGTCTCTTCCGGAAGGTACCGGATACTGGCCGGCATTCTGGATGATGCCGCTGGATGACGCTTATGGTGGATGGGCTTCGTCCGGTGAGATCGATATTATGGAGGCAAGAGGACGTGTTACGGGAAGTGTTGACGGTACGATACATTTTGGTAATTCATGGCCGAATAATAAATCACGTGGAGGACACTATGATACGACGATCGATCCTTCCTTTAATTTTACACAGGAGCATGAATATGCGTTAGAATGGACACCGGGTAAGATCAGCTGGTTCGTAGATGATCAGTGCTACAAGACCATTACCAACTGGTATTCTATTGGTTCAGATAATAAAGAAAACTTTACTTATCCGGCTCCGTTTGACCAGGAATTTTATATCATGTTAAACCTGGCAGTGGGTGGCAATTACGACAGTGGCAATCTGGATGACATTGATGGCGGACAGATGAAAGTAGACTATGTGCGTGTCTATGATCTGCTGGATGCAAATGGAGAAATCCATGATTATTCTGAGGATGAAAAAACTGTTGAATCAGAGGCGGCGCAGGCTGGCGGATTAGAAGGCGGTATTGTCGGAAAAACCAATTTCTTAAGCGGTGATCTGACAAAGGCAAGAAAAATTACTGAACATGCAGAGGGAATCGAAGGCTGGTATCTGCAGAATGGCACAGGAGGTGCAGCGAATGTGACTGCTGCCGAGGGTGGTGCTAAGGTAAGCATCAGTTCTGCCGGAGAAAATGGGTACTCTGTGCAGCTGATGCATCAGTTTCCATTGACATATGGATATGAATATGAATTAAAATTTGATGCAAAAGCAGATGAAGCACGCAGTATCACGGCACAGGCTGGCGATTTTACCTATAATTTCCTTGGAAGCTGGACAAAATACAGCGATGCTTTTACCGTTCCATTGACGACCGAATGGAAAACTTATACCTATAAGTTCGACATGAAAGAATTTAACGATGACTATGCACGTCTGGAATTAAACCTTGGTTTGACGTCCACGGCCGGAGTTTATATCAGAAATGCATCATTGGTTGCAACCGGACTTTATCAGGGAATCACAGAAGATGGAGATAAGGAACCGACAAAGGGTGGAGAACACATTTATAACGGAACCTTTGATCAGGGAAATAATAAAGATGCAGGTGGTGCCTATACAAGATTAAAATTCTGGAATGTAAAAGGTAATGCAGCTGCAAACGTTGATACACAGCGTAAACTGGTACTTGGATCTGGAACAGATGAAAATGCTGGCATAGAACAGACAGGGATTTCTCTGCTTGGAAAAGATCGTTATGAACTTACTTTCGATGCTGCTGCATTTTCAGGTGATAGTATCAGAGTGCAGGTGAAGGGAGCAAATGGCACAGAGTATATTTCTGAAACGGTGGATCTGACTTCGGACATGCAAAAGAAAAAAGTATCTTTTACAGTGCCGGAAAATGTATCTGACAAAACAGGAAGTGTATCATTTATAGTTGGGAATGATGGTAAGAAAATACATATAGATAATATATCCCTGAAACGTCTGACAAATTATAACGTGGATTACAGCCAGATAAAAGTATATCCGATTGAAAATGGTGATTTTGCAGGATGCAGTGGAAATGATTTAAAAGGATGGAGTACTTATGGTAATCCGGCTGTTGATGTGGCAGATGGCGTGTGTACGGTAACTGCAGTTCCAAGTGGAAATGTATGGGATAAAATGCTGATTGCCGATGCCATGCAGATGGAAGAGGGAATGACGTATGAACTGCATTTTGAACAGAAAGCAGAACGTGCGGGAGAAACATACACTGCTAAAATAGAAACGACAGATGGAAGTTATACAGTTATTACCGAAAAACAGTGTAAGACGACAACTGACTGGACAAACGAGGATATTACGTTTACCTGTAACAGTTCCGGTGTGATGGAGTTTAAATATCTGCTTGCGCAGGTATCAGGTGAGTGCAAAATTTCATTTCGTAATGTGAAACTTAATGTTTCGAATGCGCCGATTTTGCAGATGCCGTTCTTCTATAAAAATGGTGTAGCAAAAGCAGAGCAGGATATTGTATTTCAGATGCATCCTGCAAGTGGTACAGGGGATGCATGGAAAGCAGTAGAAAAAACAGTAACAGTTGATGGAAAACAGGTGGAAGCTGTATTTGATGATACTACGATGACAATTCCGGCTGGAACTATTTCAGAGGAAGGAAAATATAAAATTAAAATTTCAGCTTCCGGATTTGATCTTTGTGAGTGGAATCTTGAGGTATTTCCAGCAGGAAAAAATCTGGTTTTGAATGGTAATTTTTCAAAAGGAACAGCATCATGGGCAGACAGCTATTTTAACGAGGGGGAAGGATATCCTGCGGGAAATCTCAGCGTAACAGAATCGAAAGAAGCGAAAATTGAGTATAAATGGGCTCAGAATTTCTGGGATCTTCAGTTGATACAAAAAAATATTCCGGTAAAAAAAGGCGTTGAATATAAGATTACCTTTGATGCTCGTGCAACAGTGGACCGTCCGGTCAGCCTTCAGATTGCAGGTGGACTTACAACCTATAAACTGGGAAGCAGATATCATAAATACACCCGTTATTTTACTGCACCGGAAAATAATGCGGAAATAGCATTCATGCTTGGAAATGTGGCGATGGGCAGTCTGATCACACCATCTGATGAACATACAGTTTATTTTGATAATATTTGTATAGAAGAAATGGGTGCGGAAGATGCACTGACGCGGATTCCTGAAGTTGAATCCGCAGGAAGTGTCAAGCTGACGCAGGATGCAGTATTAAATCTGACTGGTGTAAGGGATGCATGGAGTGCAGCAGAAAAGACGGTTTATGTAAATGGAACAGCCGTGGAAAAAGAAAACTGTAAATTTGATAATGATAAAATTACAATTACAGGAAGCACATTTCGTCAGACCGGAAACTATGAGGTCGTAATAAAAGCGGATGGATTTGCAGATACGAATCTGGCATTTTTGCAGATCACAAGCGCCGGTATTCAGGAATACATGACGAATGGTGATTTCTCGGAAGGCGAAAAGAATTGGAAATTCTGGGCAGGTGGTGAACCGGAATCTGCCAGGGTCCGTTATGTGGGCGGTCAGGCAGAAATCAATATGCTTTATCCGTGGAAAAACCAGTTTGGTGTTTATGATTCCTGGGGAATCCAGTTATCGCAGAATGTTCTTGTTTCTAAAGATACAGAATATGTTTTAAAATTTAAGGCAAAGTCCGAGATAAATAAAAAACTTGATGTTGATATCAGCGGACAGAAATTCGGTTTTAATATGACAGGGGATGAACAGGAGTTTACATGTCAGTTTAAGGCAAATGATGCAAAAGCTACAGTTGGATTCTTCTTTGGGGCATGCGATGAGAATACGCCGGAAAATACAAAAATGTGGCTTAAGGATGTGTCTCTTACAAAGGTTGGCGATGAGACACTCGATGGTGTCTGCAGCTATCAGGTAGAACATTATCTTCAGAAAAATGGAAGTTATGTGTTATATGAAAAGGCACATGGAGCAGCCAAGGCAGATACCATGGTGGATGCACAAAAAGATGGACTGTGCAGAAATTATGAAGGATATACGTTTGCACCTGAAGTGAATGGTAGTGTTGTATCAGGGAAAGCCTCAGATAAACTGGTAATAAAGCTGTTCTATAAGCCGAATAAATATCAGATTCAATATGTGATGAATCTTGATGCAGACGTAAAAAATCCGAATCCGGATGCTTATACTTATGGTAAAATGGTCGGGTTGAAAGCGCCTTCCTGTGATACAAATGAATTTTTGGGATGGTATCTTGATCCTGAATATACAGTTCTGGTAGAGAATATCGAAGCTAATATGACAGGTGATGTTGTTCTTTATGCGAAGTGGAAGGATAGAGAAAATGTAGATCCGGAGAAACCAGGAGATAAAAAACCGGATGAAAATACGCCGGATATAAAGAAGCCAGATGAAAAAACACCAGATACGAAGATACCAGATGAAAAGACACCAGATACAAAGAAGCCAGATGAAAAAGCACCAGACTCACAGGATTCAGGAAATGCAGCGGTAACAGCCATATCTTTGAATAAAACGAAAGTTACTTTAAATAAAGGAAAAAAGTTTACGCTGACAGCAAAAATAACACCGGAAAATGCAGCAAATAAAAAGGTGGTATTCCGTTCAGGCAACAAAAAGGTTGCAACCGTAAATGCCAAAGGCGTGATTAAGGCGGTCGGAAAAGGTAAGACAAAAATTACAGTAAAAACGCCAGACGGTAAAAAAACAGCAGTTTGTACCGTTACAGTTAAAATTCCGTCTAAAAAAGTAACCATGAATGTCAAAGAGATTTATGTGGTAAAAGGGAAAAAAATAAGCCTTAAAGCAACCATGAATCCAATTGACAGTACCGATAAAATTAAGTGGAGCAGTTCCAAAAAATCAGTGGTAACCGTAAAAAATGGAAAAATAACAGCTAAAAAGACCGGCACTGCAGTCATCACAGCTAAGACGACGAGTGGCAAAAAAGTAACATGTAAGGTACATGTTGTAAAGAAAGCCAAAAAATCGACGTCAATCAAATTAAATAAAAAACAGTTGACCATGAAGACTGGCGGCAGATATGAACTTAAGGCAAAAGTAAAACCGTTTAATTCAACGGATATCGTAAAATGGAAGAGTTCAAATAAAAAGATTGCAACGGTAGACCAGTTTGGAACTGTAAAAGCAAAGAAAGCTGGAAAGGTAAAAATTACAGCAACTACGTCCAGTGGAAAAAAGGTTACCTGTGTGATAAAGGTAAAGAAAAAATAAAGACAGGAATTTGATCTTTTAAAGGAAAGAGGGATGACAGATATGAAATGCCATCCCTTTTTTGAGTCTTCGTATTTAATTTATAGAACATTATTTTATGTAATAGAGAATTTCAACGAAATTTCCTATTACATAAAAAAACTGCCATATCAAATTTGATATGACAGCTTTTTTACTGTTCAATTAAGCTCTTTCAACTTTGCCGGATTTCAAACAGGAAGCACATACATATAATTTCTTAGGTGTTCCGTTTACTTTACAGCTCACACGCTTGATGTTTGATTTCCACATTCTATTTGATCTTCTATGAGAATGGCTGACATTATTTCCGAAATGAGCGCCCTTTCCACAAACTGCACATTTTGCCATAGTTTTGCACCTCCTTGTAATTCACTAAGTCTGCCTGTACTATCAGACTCACAACATGTTTATTCTAACAGATTCATTTTTATATTGCAAGCAAATTTTAAAAAAAATATTAAAAATAGTAAACAGGACTAGGAATTTTGGTAAAAAGCGGTTATAATAGACAATAAACTAGCGTTAATATGGCTTTGAAAGGAGCAGGAACGTATATGAATGGACATATGGATACCCAGTTGGGAAGAGTTTCAATAGACCCGGAAGTAATTGCAACCTATGCAGGATCTGTAGCTGTAGAGTGCTTTGGAATCGTAGGTATGGCTGCAGTTAACATGAAAGATGGTCTGGTGAAGTTACTGAAAAAAGATTATTTGACACATGGTATTAATGTAGCGATTGACGAGGATAATAAGATTACGATCGATTTTCACGTGATCGTATCCTACGGCGTCAGCATCAGTACGGTTTCCGATAATTTAATAGAGACGGTAAGATATAAAGTAGAAGAGTTTACCGGACTGGAAATCAAAAAAATTAACATTTACGTTGAAGGCGTGCGTGTAATTGATTAAGGAGGACATAGAAGGTGGAAATCACTACGATAAATACTGAGCTTGTGGCGAAGATGTTTCTTGCCGGAGCAAAGAATCTGGATGCAAAGAAAGAATGGATCAACGAGCTGAACGTATTCCCGGTTCCGGATGGTGATACCGGTACAAATATGTCAATGACGATCATGTCAGCGGCAAGAGAGGTAAGTGCTTTGGAAAAACCAGAGATGAAAGCATTGGCAAAAGCTATTTCATCCGGTTCTTTAAGAGGAGCGAGAGGTAACTCCGGTGTTATTCTTTCACAGTTGTTCCGTGGTTTTACAAAGGTGATCGCAGAATATGATGAGATCAACGTACAGATTTTATCAGATTCTTTCCAGAAGGCCGTTGAGACAGCATACAAAGCTGTTATGAAGCCAAAAGAGGGAACAATCCTGACTGTGGCAAAAGGCATGTCTGACCGTGCGTTAGAACTTTGTGATGATACAGAAGATCTGGTATATTTCTGTGAAGAAGTCATCAAGGAAGGTGACCGCGTGTTAGATCTCACACCGGAGATGCTTCCTGTTTTAAAACAGGCGGGAGTTGTGGATTCCGGCGGACAGGGTCTGATGCAGGTTATGAAAGGTGCAATGGATGCACTGCTCGGCAAAGAAGTGGATTACACCATCGAGGAAACTCAGGCGGTGAAAAAGGCACCGGAAAGTACAGGAACATCCTACAATATTGAAGCACAGGCAAATCAGGAGATCAAATTTGCATATTGTACACAGTTCCTTATTATGCTTGATACGCCGATCACACTGCAGCAGGAGAATGAGTTTAAGTCTTATCTGGAGACGATCGGTGATTCCATTGTTGTTGTCGCAGATGATGAGATCGTAAAGGTACATGTACATACCAACGATCCGGGACTTGCGATGCAGAGAGGACTGACCTATGGCTCCCTGACTACAATCATCATTGAAAATATGAAGTTAGAGCGTGATGAAAAGATTTCTGCCCTGAAAGAAAAAGAGATGCAGTCTGCAGGTATTCCGGAAGAAAAAGAGGAAAAACCGGCAGAGCCTCCAAAAGAGATGGGATTTATATCCGTCAGCATCGGAGAGGGAATCAATGAGATCTTTAAGGGACTCGGTGTTGATTATATCATCGAGGGTGGTCAGACTATGAACCCGAGTACTGAGGATATGTTAAATGCCATTGAAAAAGTAAATGCAAAGACGGTATTTATTTTACCGAACAATAAAAATATTATCCTTGCAGCAAATCAGGCAGCATCTTTAGTAGAGGACAAAAAGATCATTGTTATCCCGACTAAGACGATTCCACAGGGTATCACTGCTCTGATCAATTTCATTCCGGACAGTACACCGGAAGACAATGAACAGCGTATGAGTGCTGAGATTTCCACGGTCAAGACAGGTCAGGTTACTTATGCAGTCCGTGACACAGTGATCGATGATAAAGAAATCAAACAGGATGATTTTATGGGTATCGGCGATTCCGGTATTCTTTCCGTAGGACAGAATTTAGAACCGACAGTCATGGATATGATGAAACAGCTTGTGGATGAAGATTCTGCGATTGTCAGCATTTATTATGGTGAGGATACGAAAGAAGAAGATGCAAATGCACTTGGCGAGAAGATTGGAGAGGCATTCCCGGATGTCGAGATCGAAGTGCATTACGGCGGACAGCCAATCTACTATTATGTCATTTCTGTAGAATAAGAATGGAGTAAAAATGGACCGCAATTCCCCTTTAAGAGATATTAAGGGTGTTGGCGCTAAAACAGAAGAATTATTTCATAAGATAGGAGTATACACCGTAGGTGATATACTCCTTCATTATCCCCGGACATATATACAGTACCCGCAGGCGAAGCATGTGGATGAGGTGTCAGACGGAGAACAGGCAGCGGTTCTTGGACGGATCACAAGAACACCGGTAGTGCGAAAAGTGCGTACTATGCAGATCACGGTTACGACGATCAGTGAGATGGGAGTTTCCTTAGAACTGGTATGGTACCGGATGCCTTATATGAAAAATAATTTAAAAGCCGGCAACACCTACATATTTTATGGAAAAGTTAATAAAAAGAACGGAAGACTTGTCATGGAGCAGGCAGCCTTGTTTACAGAAGAACAGTATGCATCCATGGAACAGGTATTTCTGCCTGTATACACGCTGACCAACGGACTTTCCAATAATCTTGTCACGAAAACAGTGCGGGCGGCACTTGGAGACGAACAGTTGTTTATGGATTATCTTCCATGCGCGATCCGCGAAAAATATGGGCTTTGTGAGTATAATTACGCCATACGGCAGATTCATTTTCCGGAGGATATGGATACACTCATTACAGCGAGAAGACGCCTTGTGTTTGATGAATTTTTCCTTTTTATATTAAGCATGCAGTATCAGAAGGAAAAGCATGTCAAAGAGAAAAATGAGTTTGTTTTTGCTGAGGATGATTTTACAAATGGGTTGATAGAAAAACTTCCTTATGAGCTTACCAATGCACAGAAAAAAGCACTTGCGGATGTGAAACGTGATATGCGTTCCGAGACGGTCATGCAGCGTCTGATCCAGGGAGACGTAGGCTCCGGTAAAACGATCGTTGCGTTCCTTGCGATGGCTGATACAGCACACAATGGATACCAGTCTGCGATCATGGCGCCGACGGAAGTACTTGCAAGACAGCATTATGAGTCTTATCAGAATATGTGTGAACAGTTTGGACTTCATATTCCTATCGTGCTTTTGACCGGTTCCATGACGGCAAAACAGAAACGCCGCGCTTATGAAGCATTAGAGGTATATCCGAATGCTATGATCATCGGGACACATGCACTGATACAGGAGAAAGCAATTTATCAGAATCTGGCACTTGTGATCACGGACGAACAGCATCGTTTTGGAGTACGGCAGCGTGAAACATTTGCAGGAAAAGGAACAGAACCGCATGTACTTGTCATGAGTGCAACACCGATTCCACGTACTTTGGCGATCATTATCTATGGGGATCTGGATATTTCTGTCATTGATGAAGTTCCGGCAAAAAGACTTCCAATCAAAAACTGTGTAGTTGACCGGCGATACCGCCCGAAAGCATATGCTTTTATCGAGCATGAGATACGCGCGGGACATCAGGCATATGTGATCTGTCCGCTGGTGGAAGAAAGTGAAAATATGGAAGCGGAGAACGTTACCGATTATGCAAAACGTCTGCGGGAAGAACTGCCGGAAGACATTGTGATCGGTGTTTTACACGGACAGATGAAAGCAGACCAGAAAAATATGATTATGGATCAATTTGTAAAAAATGAGATTCAGGTGCTTGTTTCCACGACGGTTGTTGAGGTTGGCGTCAATGTGCCGAATGCTACGGTCATGATGATCGAGAATGCAGAACGTTTTGGACTTGCACAGCTCCATCAGTTAAGAGGACGTGTCGGAAGAGGTGACGCCCAGTCTTACTGTATTATGGTCAACGCCTCAGACAGTAAAAATTCGATGAAACGGCTTGATATTTTAAATAAATCTAATGATGGATTTAAAATTGCAAGTGAAGACCTGAAATTACGTGGTCCGGGAGATTTTTTTGGCATCCGCCAGTCCGGAGAGATGCAGTTTTTGCTGGCAGATATTTATCAGGATGCAGCCGTGTTACAACAGGCCTCAGAGGAAGTGCAGGATTTGCTTGCCGCAGACCCGGAACTTTGTGGCGAAGAAAATGTCAATCTGCAGCATTATCTGGAGATTTTCTTCGAGGATCAAAAGAGCAGATTAAATTTATGACAGAGATCTGTTTATAATGGATTTTATTTAGAGGCAGAATATAAAAACATAAAAAACGGGAGCTTCCGTTATGGAAAGCATCCCGTTTTTTGGGCTGGAATCATAATTCCTGGTGACATATAGCTCCTGACAAAATTATGATTTTTGCGGACGATAAATCTTAGCTGGCAGATGATTACTTGCCTGACATCTGTTTCTCCTGTGCCTCGATCATTTTCTTAACCATATAACCGCCGACAGAACCGTTCTGTCTGGAAGTAAGGTCTCCATTGTAACCGTCCTTTAAAGGTACGCCGATCTCGCTTGCTACCTCATATTTGAAACGGTCTAATGCACTTTTTGCTTCAGGAACTGCTGCTCTGTTAGATGAACGACTTGCCATAATAGTTTCCTCCTTTGGTGTGTTGTGATACATCATTTGTTTCAAAGTATCCTTTGTATTTAAGTCTGAACAAACGCCGCGCTGATCATATGTTCCGCGGCGTTTGTGTTTTGCTGCGGTGTTTTTGATCGCGTTTTGTTTTGTTCAGTGATAGTATATGAAATATGATGTCAGATAAACATGTATTTTTTGTCAGAAAAGCAAGTAATATCCGTTTTGAAAAACGCATAAGATATCTGTTTTATGTTTTGTAAATAAAACTTGTAAGCGCTTACAAATATTTATTTACAAACCGGATCATATAAGCTATGATAAAGGTAACGTGGTTGTGTCAGAAATTCGTAATGCAGGCTGGCAAAATGCACAGGAGAAGGAGAAAAACAGTATGGATAAGATTGAAAAATACATTGATGAACTTTTAGAGAAAAGCACACCGGATCGCCCAATCTGGAACATCGAAAAAATTCTGCAGGGGAAAAAGTCAACCTGGAATTATATTGATGGCTGTATGATCAAGGCAATTTTAGAGATGTATGCCATCACAAAAGACGAAAAATATTTTTCATTTGCAGATCATTTTATTGACTGTAAAGTTATGGAGGATGGTTCGATTGAAGGATATTCCGTGGAAGAGCTGAATATTGACAATGTCAATGCCGGAAAGACATTATTTGAACTTTATGATCTGACAGGAAAAGAAAAATACCGTAAAGCGATCGACCTTGTATATAGCCAGATCAAGAAAATGCCTCGTACAAAAGAAGGAAATTTCTGGCATAAAAACATTTATCCAAATCAGGTATGGTTAGACGGACTCTATATGTGCCAGCCATTTTATATGGAGTATGAGACCCGTTTCAATGACAAAAAAAATTATGCCGATATTTTTTCACAGTTTTTTAATGTGGCAGAGAACATGCGTGACCCAAAGACTGGACTTTACTATCATGCGTATGATTCCTCAAGAGAAATGTTCTGGTGTGATAAAGTAACCGGTCTCAGCCAGAATTTCTGGCTTCGTGCATTGGGATGGTATTCCATGGCTTTGCTTGATACTTTGGATAAAGCAGATGCGTCTGTCGGTGAACCATATGAAAAAATGAAACAGATCTTTGTGGATCTGATGGATTCCATGTTAAAATATCAGGATGAGAGTGGCATGTGGTATCAGGTCGTAAATGTCGGTGGAATGGATCGTAATTATCTTGAGACAAGCGGAAGCTCGATCATGGCATATGCACTGCTTAAGGGTGTACGTCTTGGATTTTTGCCGGAAAGTTACCGTGTTTACGGTGAGAGGGCATTTCACGGTATTTGTGATAAATATTTATCGGAAGATGAAAACGGAGAGCTTCATTTAGATGGTATCTGTCTGGTTGCAGGATTAGGCGGAGCAAACCGCCGTTCCGGAACATTTGATTATTATATGTCCGAGCCGGTTGTAAAAGATGATGCAAAAGGTGTCGGTCCATTTTTACTTGCATATACAGAGATGAAGCGTTTAGAGAAGTAAAATAAAAAATTATTTGCCGGTAAAGGAAAAAGGAGCAGATATGAGAGGTAATAATCAAACAAAATTTAGTGGAACAAAAGCAGTTGGGGTAAGTATCCTTGCACTTTGCTTATTGGCATTTTCACAGCTTCTGGCACTGTTGATCGGAAATATGCTGGTGGCAGGCGGAATGTCAGCAGTGACCGGGAATATTTTTACCGGAATTTTATATGCAGGACTGGTGCTTGGCGGAGTCTGGCTGATATGCAAGAAGATGTTGAAAATACCAGTGACAGATTTTAAGGTTGGGAAGCCGGATCTGCATCCATTTTGGATCATCGCTGCTTTTGCAATGCCGTTGCTGGTGATCTTAGTATATCAGTTATTTGCAGGAACATGGCAGCAATCGTCCATGGAACCGGAAACGATAAAACGGCTTGTCGCCGGAAGCGTGGCATATTTAGGGCTGGCAACCGGAATCGTGGAAGAGACAGTATTCCGTGGAGTTATTATGAGTTCGGTAGAATATGCGTGGAACCGGAAAATTGCAGTGATCGTTCCATCCGTTCTGTTTGGATGTCTGCATATCGAAGAGGGGATGAGTATTTCTGGAATGATCCAGGTTGTGATAGCAGGAAGTCTGGTTGGCATTTTGTTCTCCCTTGTGACCTGTTATACCGGAACAATCTGGTATTCTGCACTCATGCATGGAGTCTGGAATTGTCTGATGATCGGAGGATTGATCTATATCGGCTCTGCGGTGGATGGTACAGCCTGGTATAATTATGTGCTTGATACAGATTCTTTTCTGCTGACG
>ERZ772805.1972-NODE-1972-length-14337-cov-3.691570_pt1 | contig 14337 bp, 13 predicted proteins | sample MGYA00511344_ERZ772805 | MGnify/ENA primary metagenome ERZ772805 (study PRJEB29015, sample SAMEA2737730) | human gut metagenome | biome: human gut; feature: human-associated habitat; material: faeces | place: China | collected 2012 ...
CGCGCGGGTTTCCCGGGCCGAAAATCAGCTGGGCGGCGGCAAGGCCATGGGCAGTGTTCATTATATCAGCCCGGAACAGGCCAAGGGTGACGAAACAGACCGCAAGAGCGATATTTATTCGGTGGGCGTCATGATGTACGAGATGCTCTCGGGCAAGCTGCCCTTTGACGCCGACGATGTAGTGGCCGTGGCCATGAAGCAGATCACCGATGAACCCCGCTCCCTGCAGGAGCTGGCTCCCACTGTGCCGCATGGTCTTGTGGAGATCACGGAACGTGCCATGGCAAAGCTGCCAGCCAACCGCTACAGCAGCGCGGCAGAGATGCTGGAAGCGCTCAATGCCTATGTGGAGAACCCGGCCATCGTCTTCAACTACACTTATCTCCCGGAAGAAGTTCCTGAAAAGGTGGTGACACCCTCTATGAGTCAAAAACGTGAGGCAGGCACTGTCCGCGGCAGTGCCAAAAATACCCGCAAAAAAGGCAAGAAGCGGAGCTCGGCCTTTCTCCCGGTGCTGTTTGGCATCACGGTGGCCTTTGCGCTGGCCTGTGCCGCTTTGTGCTGGAGCATCCTCAACGATTCCAGCAATCTGATGAACCAGAAAGCCGATGTTGTCCTGGGCGATTACAGCGGCATGACGCAGGATGAAGTCAACGCTTCTCAACAGGTGGCCTCCGGCCAGATCACCGTCAACTGGGAGCAGGAGTATTCCAACGACTACGCCGCAGGCTATGTTTACAAGCAGTCTCCCGTGGCGGGCCGTACCGTCCGCGAGGGCCAGAGCGTGACACTGACCGTCAGCCTGGGCATCCAGTATGTCACGGTGCCGGACCTGACCAACTACCTGCAGGCCGATGGCGAACAGCAGCTCAAAGATCTGGGCGTGTCCGTTCTGGTCACCCAGGCGGTGGATGAATCGGTGGCCGCAGGCTCCATCATCCGCACCGACCCGGCCGCCGGCAGTCAGGTGGCCGCCGGGACTACGGTGGTCGTCTATGTCAGCCGCCCGCAGGTGAGCACCACCACCAAGGTGCCCTCTCTGGTGGGCATGAGTGTGGACGATGCCCGCACCCTGCTGGTGCAGAACAAACTGGGCCTCGGCAGTCAGTCGGAGGAGTACAGTGACCAGCCCGTGGGCACCATCATCAGCCAGAACCCCGGCGCAGGGGCATCCATCAAGCTGAACAGCCGTGTCAGTGTGGTCGTCAGTGCAGGCCCGGAGCCCGCACCGGAACCGGAAGCCCCCAGCAGCTCGGATGGCGGCAGTGATGGCAGCTGGTGGGGCGGCCTGTGGGGCAGCAGCGATTCTTCTTCCAGCAGCACGGAGGGCGGCGAGAGTGCATCGTCCTCTGGCGGTGCCACTCTGGGGGACTGGTGGCAGTCCTGGCTGTCGTAAGGGAGGCCGCAGATGAACGGTTATATCGTGAAAGGCATCGGCGGGTTCTATTATGTCAAAACAGCGGAGGGAATCGTGGAGTGCAAGCCCCGCGGCATCTTCCGCAAACAGAAAATCACCCCGGTGGCAGGCGATGAAGTGACGCTGGAAACCGAGAATGGCGCAGCCGTCATTGCACAGATCGCGCCCCGCAAAAACGTTTTTGTCCGTCCGCCGGTGGCAAATCTGGATGTGCTGTTCCTGGTGGCCAGCACCACACAGCCTACCCCCAGCACACTGGTACTGGATAAACTCTCGGCCATTGCAGTGGATAAAGGTGTTCAGCCCGTCATCGTCTGTACCAAAAGCGACTTGGCCGAAGCAGAGTTCCTGCGCTCGGCTTATGAAAAATCCACCCTGCCTTTCATCCGGATCGATTATGAGACCGGAGCCGGGCTGGACGAGGTCAAGCAGTGGATCACAGGCCGTCTGTGCGCGTTCTGCGGAAACTCCGGCGTGGGCAAATCCACGCTGCTCAATGCGTTGCTGCCAGACGTGGAGCGGGAAACGGGTGCCATCAGCCAGAAGCTGGGCCGTGGCCGCCACACCACCCGGGAAGTGACCATTTTTGAGGCGTTTGGCGGGCGCATTGCCGATACGCCCGGCTTTGCCAGCCTGGAAGCCAACCGTGCCGGGTTTATCCCGAAAGAGAATCTGGAACACGCGTTCCCGGAGTTTGGGCCTTACCTGGGAGAGTGCCAGTTTACCGGCTGTTCCCACCGTGCAGAAAAAGGCTGCGCCGTTCGTGCCGCATTGGCCGAGGGGAAACTCTCCCAGACCCGGTACGACAGCTATTGCGCCATGTACGATGAAGTAAAAGACGTCAAAGACTGGCAGCGGCCCAAAGTTTAAAGACCTCTCACCCGTTCCGTCCCCCTACGGGGGCGCGTCCGGGAGCTCCCCTAACAGGGGAGCCAAGAATCGAGGAAGAAAGAAGAATCAGTTTTATGTCCCGTTGTGTGATCCTTTCCGCCTGCCCGGTTTCGCCGGAACTGGCAAAGCTGCTGCGCCCGGATGATTTCATCATCGCCTGTGACGCAGGCTACCGCAATTGCACTCCGCTGGGCTGCAAGCCCAATATCATAGTGGGCGATTTTGATACGGCTCCCTGCCCGGAGCAGCAGGATGACGACATTGTTGTTCTGCCCCATGTCAAGGATGATACCGATACCGAGTATGCCGCCAAGCTGGTCTCGCAAAAAGGCTTTACGGAGGTGTTGCTGCTGGGTGCTCTGGGTGGCAAGCGGCTGGAGCATACACTGGCAAACCTTTGCACCGGCCTTGGGCTGGAGCAGCGCGGGTCACCATTCAGGACGAGCGCAGCCGCGTCAGCTACGTACTCCCCGGTGAGACCCGCAGCTACCCCAAGGAAGATTATTTCTTCTTTTCTGTCTTCCCGTTGGAGGGAAAGGCCGAGGGTGTGTGCGAGAGCGGTTCGTTCTATGAACTGACGGATGCGATCTTGACAGCAACCTATCCGCTGGGCGTCAGCAATGAGTATGCTGAGGGCTCTGACTGCATCACCGTCAGCACCCGCACCGGAGCACTGGTGGTCGTTGAAACGCTGGCAGACGGTCCTGTTTGCTGAAGTGCCTGCACATTTTGTGCGCAAACCGCCTATACTGGGGCAAAACCAGTGAAAGGCGGGGTGCATCCATGCAGGTGGTTGTGGTAAAAAGCCCGAAACTTCTCCGGGGGCTGCTGTGCCGGTTGTTCGGCATCAAAAAGAGCCCCAAAGAGAACCAGTAACAAAAATCTGCCGGATGGCTGTGTGCTGTCCGGCAGATTTTTTGCGCATACCGTTTCATTACAGGGCATAAAATGTGCCAAGCGGACAGGAAAGGAGCGCGTTGCATGGAACTGAAGATTTTCCGGGATGCTTTGCCTGCTGCAGGTGCCAGCTGCACCCTCAAGGCGGAGCTCCCGTTGGAAACAGAGATTTTGATTTCCGATTACCTGCCCCCGGTCTTTAAACTGGTCAAGTGTTTTGTGCGGCCGGTGGTGCTGCAAAAACAGCTGCAGCCCGGGCGGCTGACGCTGGACGGCTACCTGCGCTGTACGGTCTATTATCAGGGCGAGGACGGCGCGGGCCTCTGCCAGACCGAGCAGAAGCTGCCCTTTACCAAAACGCTGGAGCTGCCGGAATTCCCATTTACGGCGTGGGCGGCACAGGTGGAGGGACAGACGGAATATGTCAATTGCCGGGTGGTCAACCCCCACCGTATCGAGGCACGGGGCGCGTTCGGGCTGGTGGTATCGGTTCATGCGCAGAACAAAACAGAGCTCATCACTGCACTCTCGGAGGGGGGCATTGAGCAGAAGTTTACCACCATTACGGGCGTGCGGCGTGCCGCTGCGCTGGAAAAGCTGATCACCGTGGAGGGGGAGTTTGCACTGGAAACAGCCCCGGCGGCAGTTCTGGACATCTCCGGCACGGCAGAGGTCCGGGAGCTGAAAGTCTTGCGGGGAAAGGCTGTTGCCAAGGGAGAAATCAAAGGACAGTGTGCCTGGCGTGCCGAGGGAGAGACGAGCCTGCGGAGCACCAGCATCACACTGCCATTCAACCAGGTACTGGACGCGGAGGGACTGAGTGAGGACTGCCGCTGCCTGTGTGTGGTGGAGCCCACCGGGTTCACACTGGCACAGGGCGAGGGGGACATTTCCGGCCCCGGCACACTGACCGTGACCGCCATGCTCCGGCTGCGGGGTTGGCGGCCTTACCAGCTCCAGTGCGTGACCGACGCGTTCTCAACGAAATTTGAGACGACACAGACCATGCAGAACATCTTATCCGAGCGGATCGTCTGCCCTCTGAGTGCATCTGCTCCCCTCAAAGGCTCCGGTGCACTGCCGGATGCCGGGGCAAAAGTGCTGGCCTGTTTTGCCTCTTTTGGCCCGGCTCAGCTGGCATTCCAGAATGGCCGCTGGAATCTGACGGCCCGGGTAATCGTCACGGCCTTTGCGGAAAATACGCTGGCCGAGCTGGAAAGCTATGAAAAAACGTTGGAAATGGATCTTACGCTGGATACCACGCTGCCGGAAACAGCGGATCTCTACCCGGAGTGCTGGCTGAGTGTGGAAGATCTGCAATGCACGGCACAGGGCGGTGCACTGGAAGTAACGGTGACGGTCCGGGTGGAGGGGACGATCCTGGAGCGCTGCACAACAGCCTGCGTGGAGAGCATTGCACTGGGAGAACCACTGACTCCAGCCGACCCGGAGATCTCGCTGCGGGTCTATTATGCACAGGCAGGGGAGCAGCTGTTTGAGATCGCCCGGAGATTCTCCGTCTCCCCAGGGCAGATGCTGGCGGCCAATGACCTGCCCGAGGGCACAGAGACCCTTGCAGCGCCTCGCAGACTGCTGGTACCCGGCGGGTAATATTTGCCAAACAACCCGAGTCTTGTCTGTAAAAACTGCACAAAGTCCGATTTAAGTATGACTTATGAAAGAAACGGGAACAAAAACTTGCGGAACCCTCTGGTAAAGTGCCGCTGGCGCTGTTATAATTTGAATCGTCTGTTAAAAGAGAACCCCAAAAGAGGGAAGGAGCAAGGATATGTTAAAAAGTACGGAGCTGGAAAGCGCAGCTTACCAGTTTGAAGCAAAAATGCCCCTCAAGCACGCCATCCCGCTGGGTCTGCAGCATGTGTTTGCCATGTTTGTGGGCAACCTGACCCCGCTGCTGATCATCACCAGCGCCTGCGGCCTGGCAGGCGGCGAGTTTGCCGACCTGCAGGTTAGCCTGCTGCAGAACGCCATGTTTGTGGCCGGCATCGTCACGCTGGTCCAGCTGTATGCAGTGGGCCCCGTCGGCGGCAAAGTGCCCATCATTATGGGCACCAGCTCAGGCTTCCTGGGCGTGTTCAACAGTGTGGCGGCTACCATGGGCGGCGGCGTCACGGCCTATGGTGCCATTATGGGTGCGTCCATTCTGGGCGGCATCTTTGAGAGCGTCCTCGGCGTCTTCCTCAAGCCTCTGCGCAAGCTGTTCCCCGCGGTCGTTACCGGCACGGTCGTGCTGTCCATCGGCCTGTCGCTGATCTCCGTCGGCATCAACTCGTTCGGCGGCGGCAACGGTGCAAAGGACTTTGGCTCTATGGAAAACCTGCTGCTGGCAATTTTCGTGCTGGTGGTCATCCTGTTCCTCAAGCACTGGACCACAGGCTTTCTGAGCTCTTCTTCCATCCTCATCGGCATCATCGTGGGTTATGTTGCGGCCATCATTATGGGCTTTGTGCTGCCCACCACGGGTGTCACCGCTGACGGCGTGGAGTTCACCAAGGCATGGGTCCTCAACTGGGACAAAGTAGCACAGGCCAGCTGGTTTGCCATTCCCAAGCTGGTGCCCGTTAAGATCGTGTTTGATCTGCGCGCCATCCTGCCCGTGATGGTCATGTTCATCGTCACCGCTGTGGAGACGGTGGGCGATATCTCCGGTGTGATGGAGGGCGGTATGAACCGCGAGCCCAACGATAAAGAGCTGTCCGGCGGTATCATCTGCGACGGCCTGGGCTCCACCTTTGCCGCCTGCTTTGGCGTGCTGCCCAACACCTCGTTCAGCCAGAACGTCGGTCTGGTGGCCATGACCAAGGTGGTCAACCGTGGTGCACTGGCTACCGGTGCAGTCTTCCTGATCCTCTGCGGCCTCATCCCCAAGCTGGGCGCACTGGTCTCCATTATGCCTCAGGCTGTTCTGGGCGGCGCGGCTGTCATGATGTTCTCTTCCATCGTGGTGTCTGGTATCCAGCTCGTCACCAAAGAGAAGATGACCCCGCGCACCCTGACCATCGTTTCCGTGGCTCTGGGCGTCGGTTATGGCATGGGTGCAAACTCCAGCATTCTGGCACACACCCCGCAGGCCATCCAGCTCATCTGCGGTGAGTCCGGCATCGTCCCGGCAGCCTTTGTGGCCATCGTGCTCAACCTGCTGCTGCCGAAAGACGACAAAGCGGAATAATTACAGCATCGCTTCCAGCTTCTGCAGGGCTTCCGGGGTGTCGGCATCCAACAGCTCTTCGTGGTGAGCGGTATAAAAACAATGTACCTGTTCCGGATACTGCCGGAGCAGAAAACTGCCACCCTTGCCCTCGGGCAGGGTACGCAGGGCGGGGAAATACCCGCTGTCAAACAGAACGGGACTTCCGACCAGGGGTGTCGGGTCATCTTTGGCCCGATATGCCAGCCGGAAGATCATCCGTTCTGTTTCTTTTTGTGTCTGGAGGTGCTCTGCAAAGGCGCGGAGCAATGATTCTACGCTCTCCCGCCGCAGCAGAGGCTGATCTCCGGGCAGGAACATGCAGCCCGCAAGGTCAGGCCGCTCTGCCAGCAGCGCTTCCAGTCCCAGCCGCACAGTGTCGTTCCGGCCTGGCAGAGCGTGGAGCAGGCAGGGAACGCTGACTTCTCTGCAGAGCGTTTCTACCTCCGGGGAGCGGGCCACTACTACCCGTGAAGCCAGAAGCGGCGTGTCCGTAGCGGCAAAAGCGCGGCGGAGCATGGGCTCTCTGCCGGGGCCAAAGGGTGTCAGCAGCTTGTTGGAGCCAAAGCGGGTGGAAAGCCCCGACGCCATGATGACACACCCGACGGGCAAGGTCTTATTTTCTGCCATAAAAAGTCTCCCTTACAATCGCGGCAAAATTGCTGTCTTATCAATAGCATTATAAAATAAATTGTGTTAAAATAAAAGTAATCACCGAAAAAAGAGAGGAACTGCGTATGATGACGATTCGGGAATATAAAAAAGCCGAGAGCCTGGAAGAAGCATGGCAGCTCAACCAGAAAAAAACCAACCGTGTTCTGGGTGGAATGATCTGGCTCAAGATGGAGAATATCAATGTTGGTACTGCCATTGATCTGTCCGGCTTGGGGCTGGACACCATTGAGGAGACGGACGAGGGCTTCTCCATTGGTGCCATGGTCACGCTGCGCCAGCTGGAGCTGCACCCCGGCCTCGCTGCCTATACGGACGGTGCCGTGCGGGAATCGGTGCGGCACATCGTGGGCGTGCAGCTGCGCAACCTCGCCACGGTGGGCGGCAGCATTTACAGCCGCTTTGGCTTTTCCGATGTTCTTACCATGTTCCTGGCGCTGAATGCTTCGGTGGAACTGTATAAAGGCGGCATCGTCCCGCTGGCGGAGTATGCCCGGCGCCCCTATGACCGGGATATTCTGGTGCGGGTCATTGTGCCAAAAGAAGACGCAAAATTCTGCTACCAGTCGGTGCGCAATAGTCAGACAGATATTCCGGTGCTGACCTGTGCGGCCGCAAAGAACGCCGCTGGGGAGTATCGCTTTGCCATCGGGGCCCGCCCGGGCAAAGCCGTGCTCTATACCCTGCCGGCCGATGCAGGGGAGACGCCGGAGCTCACGAGCGCCCGGTTTGCTGCCTCCATCCGGAGCAGGATCAAGACCGAGAGCAACATGCGCGGCAGTGCGGAATACCGCAACCATCTGGCAGGTGTGCTGGTCAAGCGCGCCGTCAAGCAGCTGGGCTGAGAGAGGAGACGACCCTATTATGCAGATCAATCTTATCTTAAACGGCACCAAGGTGTCGGTCGATGTGGCCGCGGACACCCTGCTGCTGGATCTTGTGCGCAGCCAGGGCTGTGCCAGTGTCAAGCGCGGCTGTGAGACCTCCAACTGCGGTTTGTGCACGGTGTTCCTGGAGGACAAGCCTGTCCTTTCCTGCTCCGTTCTGGCTGCCCGTGCCGATGGCAAACGGGTCACGACACTGGAGGGCCTGCAGGAAGAAGCCGCGGAGTTTGGTGCATTCATTGCGGACCAGGGCGCAGAGCAGTGCGGCTTCTGCAACCCGGGCTTTATCATGAACGCCCTCGCCCTTTTCCGGGAAAAAGAATACCCCACGGAAGAGGAAATCAAAGAATATCTTTCCGGCAACCTCTGCCGCTGCTCGGGCTATGAGGGCCAGCTGCGGGGTATTTTGAATTTCCTTGCCTGGAAAAAACAGAAACAGGAGGCCGCCGAATGAAAACCGTCAGCAAAGCATACCGCAAAAAAGATGCCATGCAGCTGGTAACGGGCCAGCCAGTTTACATGGACGATCTCGTTCCGGCCAACTGCCTCATCGTCAAGCTGCTCCGCTCGCCCCACGCCAACGCGATTGTCAAGACCATCAATACGGCGGTGGCCAAAAAGGTGCCGGGCATTGAGGCGATTTTTACCTGGGAAGACGTCCCGCAGGATGCTCCCCGGTATACCCAGGCAGGCCAGACGTTCCCGGAGGCCAGTCCCCGTGACCGCCTGCTCATCGACCGCCATGTCCGTTTTGTGGGCGATGTAGTTGCCATTGTGGCCGGCAAAGACGAAAAATGCGTGGACAAGGCCCTCCGACTCATCAAAGTGGAGTACGAGGTGCTGGACGCTGTTTTGGATTACCACACGGCCAAAGATAACCCCGTTCTGGTCCATCCGGAGGAAAACTGGGAGGCCCTCTGCCCGGTTGGAGCCGACAACAAACGCAACCTTTGTGCCCATGGTGAGGAGGGAGACGGGGACATTGAAGCGGTACTGGCAAACAGCGATATCGTCATTGAACACACCTACCATACCAAGGCCTGCCAGCAGGCCATGATGGAAACATTCCGCACGTATTGTTCCATTGATTTGTATGGACGTCTGAACATTCTCAGCTCGACGCAGATCGTCTTCCATACCCGCCGCAATGTGGCCAATGCCCTGCATATTCCCAAATCCATGATCCGGGTCATCAAACCCCGCGTCGGCGGCGGTTTTGGGGCCAAGCAGACCAACGTCTGCGAGGTTTACCCGGCTTTTGTGACCTGGAAGACCAAGAAACCCTCCAAGATCATTTTCAGCCGGGTAGAAAGCCAGATCGCTTCTTCGCCCCGCCATGAGATGGAGATCCATCTCCGGCTGGGTGCTACCAAAGAGGGCATCGTCAAAGGCATTGATATGCATACGCTCTCCAATACGGGCGCTTACGGCGAGCACGGCCCCACCACGGTGGGCCTGTCCGGCCACAAATCCATCCCGCTTTATGCCAAGGCAGAAGCATTCCGCTTTACCTATGATGTGGTCTACACCAACCACATGTCGGCGGGTGCTTACCGCGGTTACGGCGCAACGCAGGGACTGTTCGCGGTGGAATCCGCAGTCAATGAGCTGGCGGCAAAACTCCATATGGATCCGTTTGAGATCCGCCAAAAGAACATCGTCAAAGAGGGCGACTACATGCCCGCGTACTATGGGGCCACCAACACCAGCTGCGCGCTGGACCGTTGCCTGGCCAAAGTGCATGAGATGATCCGCTGGGACGAGAAATACCCGGTCCACGACCTGGGCAACGGTAAAGTCCGTGCCGTCGGTATGGGCATGGCAATGCAGGGCTCTGGTATTTCCGGCATGGATGTGGGCAGTGCGACCCTCAAAGTCAACGATGAGGGCTTCTACAGCCTCGTCATCGGTGCAGCCGATATGGGGACGGGCTGTGACACCACGCTGGCACAGATTGCAGCTGAGGTGCTGGACTGTGAGCTGGATGACATTACCGTTTTTGGTGCAGATACTGACACTTCACCTTATGATTCCGGTTCCTATGCCTCCAGTACAACGTATGTCACCGGCAAGGCTGTGGAAAAATGTGCCCTCAAGCTCCGGGAGCAGATCAGCAAGCTGGGCGCTGAGATGTTGGAATGTGCCCCGGATGAAGTGACCTTTGACGGAAGAAAAGTCTATGTGGACGCTGCACCGGAGCGCGGCGTTTCGCTGGCGGAGATCGCGAGCGCTTCCCAGTTCGGCCACATGGTCCCGCTGGAAGTTACCGAAACCCATACCTCTCCGCTGTCGCCTCCGCCGTACATGGTGGGTGCTGCGGAAATCGAGCTGGACAAAGAGACCGGCGAAGTCAAGGTTCTGGAATTTGACGCCTGTGTGGACTGCGGCACGCCCATCAACCCCAACCTGACCCGGGTACAGGCCGAGGGAGGGATCCTGCAGGGCATCGGCATGACCCTGACCGAGAACATTACCTATGATGCCAAGGGATACCCGATGGAAAATTCGCTCTTCCAGTATAAGATCCCGGCCCGTGTGGATATTGGACACATCAACGTGGAGTTTGAGAACAGCTATGAGCCAAACGGCCCGTTTGGTGCGAAATCCATCGGTGAAGTTGTCATTAACACACCGCTGCCGGCAATCTCGGACGCTATTTACAACGCCATCGGCACCCGCTTCTATGAGCTGCCCATTACACCGGAGCAGGTTGCAATAGCGGCAGCGGAAAAAGAATAAGATGCTGGACGAAACACAATTTCCATTCTTGGCTGAGAAAGGCCATATCGTTTCACTGGTGGGCGGTGGCGGGAAAACCACCCTGCTGCACGCCATGGCGGCGCACAGTGCCCGCAAAGGCTGGCGGGTGCTGGCTTCCACTACCACTCACATCCAACGCCCGAAAGAACCACTCTTGGCCAGGACGAACGCGGAGCTTGCAGCTCTCTGGACGAGTGGCAACTATGCGGTAGCAGGAGCCCCGGCCCCGGACAACAAACTGACACAGCCGCCGCAGCTGGAACGCTGGATGGCGCAGGCAGACGCGGTCTTTCTGGAAGCAGATGGCGCAAAACATCTGCCCTGCAAGGCCCCGGCGGCTCATGAACCGGTGCTGCTGCCTCAAAGTGATATTGTGCTGGCAGTGGCAGGGCTCTCCGCAGTGGGAAAGCCGCTGCAGGAAGTCTGCTTCCGGCTGGAAACGGCCTGCACATTGCTGGGCGTTCCGCCGGAGACGATCCTGACGCCGGAATTGCTGGCGAAGCTGCTGGCCGATGAACAGGGCGGGCGCAAGGCTGTTGGGGCGCGCCATTTTTATGCGGTACTCAACCAGGCCGATATGCCTGCGCGCCGGGCAGCAGGAGAGCAAACCAAGAAGTTGCTGAAAAGGGATTATAATGTGGAGGCTGTGCTGACGGCTTTTTCAAAGGAGGAGCGTGCATAAAGATGCCGAAGAAAGAAAAAATCGTCTTCTGTACCGGGGGCGGCTGTACGGCCAAGCTGGGTGCCGGAGTGCTGAGCCATATTCTGGAAAAGCTGCCCCGGGGCGAAAAAGACCCGAACTTGCTGGTAGGCTATGATAGTCGGGATGATGCGGCAGTGTATCAGATCACAGAAGACCTGGCACTGGTGCAGACGGTGGATTTCTTCCCGCCCATGGTAGATGACCCTTACACGTTCGGCCAGATCGCGGCGGCCAATGCCCTCAGTGATGTTTATGCGATGGGCGGCGAAGTGAAAACAGCCCTGAACCTGGTCTGTTTCCCGGAAAGCATGGATTTGAATGTTCTGGGCGAGATCCTGCGCGGCGGTGCGGAAAAAGTCGCCGAAGCGGGCGGGATCCTTGCAGGAGGGCACTCCATTGCGGATACAGGCGTCAAGTACGGCCTTTCCGTTACTGGGTTGGTAGATCCGCACAAGATGTACGCCAATGACGCCGGGCGGCCCGGAGACAAGCTCATCCTGACCAAAGCACTGGGCGTGGGGCTCATCTGTACCGCCAATCGGGTGGGGGAAGCTGCCCCGGAGCATCTGGCAGGGGCAATCCAGTCCATGACGACACTGAATAAAACGGCGGCTCAGATCAGCCGGAAATATGCTGTCCATGCCGCGACAGATGTGACGGGATTCAGCTTCCTCGGCCATCTGCACGAGATGATGGGCGGGAAACTTGCCTGCCGGGTGGATGCCCGGCGGGTCCCGGTTTTGCTGGGTGCATGGGAAGCGGCCGATGCTTTCCTGTACACAGCGGCGGGCCAGCGCAACCGCAATCACACCGGGCCCTTTGTCCGGTTTGAGAATGTGCCGTTTGCGATGGAAGAAATTTTATTTGACCCACAGACTTCCGGCGGTTTGCTGCTGGCTGTGGCACCGCAGGATGCCGACGCACTGGAAGCTGAACTGAAAAAGGCTGGTCTGCCTGCAGCCATTGTAGGCAAAATTTTGGAAAAAGAAGAGAAACAGCCGGAAATCACGGTTATATTCTGATATTAGGGGGAACACTTATGGTAAAAGTAGACGCGCGCGGGGATGCCTGCCCGCTGCCCGTTGTCAAGGCTAAAAAGGCCATTGCAGAGCTGAATGGAGCCGGTGAGGTGGAAATTCTGGTGGACAATGAGATCGCGGTCCAGAACCTGACCAAGATGGCACAGCAAAAGGGTCTTGTCTATAGCGCAGAAAAACGGGCCGAGCGGGAATACGCCGTCCGCTTTACGGTGGGAGATGCTCTGGAAGAAAAGAATGAGCCTGCGGAGAGCTGCGTCCCGGATGCAAGGACCGATACGGTGGTCGTGATCGCATCCGACCGGATGGGCGAGGGGGCCGAGGAACTGGGCAAAACCCTGCTCAAAGCCTTTGTATTCTCGCTCACCCAGCAGGATAAACTGCCCAAGACGATACTGCTCTATAACGGCGGCGCATACCTGACTTGTGAGGGTTCGCCCATGCTGGAAGACCTCAAGGCACTGGAGGCCGAGGGCGTGGAGATTCTGACCTGCGGCACCTGCCTGAATTTCTACGGCCTGACGGAAAAGCTTGCGGTGGGCGGTGTGACCAACATGTATGTCATTGCCGAAAAGATGCTTGGTGCCGGGAACGTGGTCAAGCCGTGATTTATCTGGACAATGCCGCGACGACTCTTCATAAACCGCCGCAGGTAGGGCAGGCTATGCTGGAAGCTCTGCAGACAGCGGGCAACCCGGGCCGCGGAGCACACGAGCCGACTCTCCATGCGGCACGGCTGGTCTATGGAACGCGGGAGGCACTGGCAGAGCTATTCCATGCCGAAAGTCCAGCCTGTATTGCCTTTGCTTCCAATGCGACGCAGGCCCTCAATACGGCGATCAACGGGTTGATCCGCCCGGGCGACCATGTTATTACAACGGTGTGTGAGCACAATTCCGTCCTCCGTCCGCTGTACCGTTTGCGGCAGCAGGGGGCAGAATTAAGCTTTCTGGGAGTCGGTGCCCGCGGTGTGCTGCAGTACGACCAGTTGGAAACGCTGCTGCGCCCCAATACCAAGGCGATCGTAGTCACCCATGCTTCCAATGTGACCGGGAATAGAACCGATCTGGCGCGGGTATCTACCTTTGCCAAAAGGCATGGACTCTTGTTCATCGTAGATGCCGCGCAGACGGCGGGAGTCCACTCCATTGATGTGCAGGCGCTCGGCATGGACGTGCTCTGCTTTACCGGTCACAAAGGCCTGCTGGGCCCGCAGGGTACGGGCGGTTTCTATGTTCGCCCGGGGCTGCGGATCGCACCGCTGGTGGTGGGCGGAAGCGGGGTTCACAGCTTTGACGAAAACCATCCGGCCGAAATGCCAACGGCGCTGGAAGCCGGGACGCTCAACGTTCCGGGGATTGCGGGTCTGGGCGCTGGGGTGCGGTGGATTCTGGAGCAGGGAGTGGAACCGCTTCATGCCCGGGAAACCGCGCTGGCCTGCCTGTTTTATGAGCAGGTGCGCAGCCTGCCCGATGTAACGCTTTATGGTGATTTTGCAGCACAGGAGCGTGCACCCATTGTCTCACTGAATCTGGCTGGAGAAGACTCCGCCCGGGTGGCAGACATTCTATGGGAAGATTACGGCATCTGCGTGCGGGCCGGTGCGCACTGTGCTCCGTTGATGCACAAGGCATTGGGGACCGTAGAGCAGGGTGTGGTGCGGTTCAGCTTTTCACACACGAACACCGAGCAGGAAGTGCTGCAGGCCGCGGCTGCGGTCCGCCAGCTGGCGCAGGAGGAATAAGATGCGTGCAAAACGGCCTTATATCGTCCTTTCATTCCATGCGACCGTGGAAGCCATGGCTTGGGAAAACGACCTCTCAATCTTTCCATTCAATATCTTTGTAAACTGTATAAAAACAGAATTA